>Ga0222662_1001615_pt1 | contig 10265 bp, 8 predicted proteins | sample AntAcemetagen600_FD_179821 | JGI IMG/M metagenome (GOLD analysis project Ga0222662, IMG submission 179821) | Saline water microbial communities from Ace Lake, Antarctica - #600 | ecosystem: Environmental > Aquatic > Non-marine Saline and Alkaline > Saline | place: Antarctica: Ace Lake | collected...
GGCTTCGGTGCTGGCTTTCTGGCGAATACCATCAACCGACTGTAGAGCTTGGTTTTGTCGATTACTTGATCAGTCTTTCGGACTGGCAGCGCTTAGAGGGCAGAGAACCCGCTGGAATTTATTACGCGGGTGATCCATCGACGTAATTGGGGTGCTCCCATGGTGTCGGGATATCGCGCAGGCCTTGTATCGCGGTATGGTGTAGCTCTGCTAATTCGTTTTGAGGCATGGGTCGGAAATTAGTCGCCATTTCAATATTTTCATTGAGGTGCGCGAGCGTGTCCAAACCGACGATCCCGCCAGAGACGCCATTCAGACTGAGTGCGTAACGGATCAAGTCACTCCCTCTCAGATCAGCGTTTCGTGCCCTACGAACCATCTTCATGGCGATCACACCCATATCCCGCTCTCTGGCCATGGGGAGGAGTTCGTCTTCGTAGCGACCATTGTCATCGCGCGTGCAAGGATATACGGTAAGAAGAGCGTCCGGATCAAATCGTTCGGTCGCCTCCATCAAAATTTTGGCCCCGCTGTGACCCGTAATACCGTAACTTCGAATGACTTTTTCATCCTTCAGTTGCGTCACCGCCTTGAATGCGCCGCGCTCCATCCGATCCAGATCTTCATTTGCGCTCAAATTCCACATGTGAAGAATATCCAAGTAGTCGGTGCGAAGATTTTTAAGGCTTACCTCTACGTCACGCATGAAATCGTCGTAGTCCCTTCCTCTGCTTTTCGTCACTAGAAAGATTCTATCGCGGTTCTTTTCTACAACCGGCCCAATCATTTCTTCGCTTGGCCCATAGCCCCGACTCGTATCCCAGTAGTTGATACCATGCTCCAAAGCACGATTGAGAAGTGCATGCCCCGCGTCTATATCATTCTCGTAAGGTCCGGTAAATGCCGAGCCGAGCCCGAGTCCCAATATAGATACCTCAGAGCCGGTTCGCCCGAAAACTCTGCGGTCAACTGGCGTGACGGCTGCTGGCGAATTTTTGGCGGAAGCAATACTACCACCCGATACGGCGGCTCCACCGGCTATGACTGATTTGAGAAAGTTACGACGATTACTCATATTGTTATAATATTATTGAGGCTTGATCCAATATCAACCCATATCCTGCACTTCAGCCCCAAGTGGGGTGCATTGTCTTTGAATAGGGAGTAAGAAGATAAGTTCGAACCTGGTTTGCGTTGCTATGGACCAGACTTCGTAGCTGTAAGCGGGTTCAGATCTGTTGTATTCTACGTTGGGTGCGCCCTTCGCGGATCAGACGCAGCAGCTCTTGGAGGAGTGCTGCAGTTTTCTCCGGGTGCTCCGAGGCAAGGGTGGTGGTTTCGTAGGGGTCCTCAGCCAGATAGTAGAGTTCCATAGTTTCGAGGGGGAGTTGGGCCTCGTCGCCTTGCCACTCCGTGGGCACGGTGCTGACAAGTTTCCAGTCGCCATGGCGGACTCTACTAGGCAGATCGGTGACCTCGTCTTTCAACCAAATGAGACAGTGGTTTTCGACGTAGGTTTTGAAATGGTCGCTGTGATTCGTGGGCAGGCTGAGGTGATAGTCGATCAATATTCGGTGTTTCGACCTCAGACGCGGGGTGCAATTATTTCCACCGGGTAATTGTGGGCGTTCCGTGCCATCCAAAGCGTTCCGCGGCAACGCCGCAAGCGCCGGCCCTACAGAACATAATGGTAGGGCTCGCGCTTGCGCGATTGCCGCCGCACTTTTAAACTACACCCTCAGACGCGGGACACGAGAAGTGGATGTCGCCGACGCCGACATCATCCGAGAGAATGAATACGACGTTGGGAGGTCGTCCGACCCAGAGAGTCAGAGGCAGGAGAATGGCAACGGCGAGTGAGTGTAATCTCATGATATTGAATCCAGCGTTACTTTTGCAGTGTTTCTCGAATAAACGCAGCGACCTGCCGACCCTGTTCGGTCTTGCCGGTTTCGTTGTAATGCACGTTGCCCGGCTCGGACCACCACTGCGGTTGGTTGGGTTTGGTGAAACTGTAGAGATCGTTGACCAGGACGTCAGGATGTTTGCTGAGAACCTCAAGTGCTGCCTGATTGTAGCGGGCTGCGTCGCCTGCGAATCGGCCGGGTTCACCCTCAGGCACGGGGGTGGTCGTAGCGAAGACAAGAGTCGCATCGGGAGCGATTTCGTGAAGGTAAGCGATGATCGATTCGAGGTTCTCCTTATACTCATTGATCGAGGTTCGGAGCTGCCCATTTACTTTGTCGCGTTGGTCTTTTCCGCGGCGATCATTGATGTCTTTGCGGACCAGGTAGCTAAGGTCGTGGAGGCCGAAATTGAAATGGATCACGTCCCAATCGAAGGTCCAGGGTTTATCGAGAAGCGGATCCTGCATGGCCGTGTGCAAGTCCTTGAACTTCGGGATGACGCTGCTGGAGTATGCGCCGTTTTGGTGGATACGGTAGACATTGGCTTCCTGTTCCAGTTGGCTGCGCACTTCGGGGGTGTAGCCGATGGAAATTGAGTCGCCGTAGAGCAGAACGTTCGGGAGTGCCGGGTCGTTTTCAATATAAGCGAAGGCGGGATTGTCACGAAATTTGCTTCCAACGATAAAGCGCCAGTTAGCAAGTGCAGCGTTATCGACGATGCCTGGGACTTTCTTAATTTCGGGGATCGATTTCTGGATCGGGTTTGCCTTCAACAGCTCAGCTGTTTCGGCGAGGATAGCGTAGGCTTCATCCTGGACAACGCCGTCACCGTCGGGTCCCACATTGAGTAGCAGGCTACCGCCTTTTTCGTTAATATCCCTAAGTTTGTTGTAGACGATTTCGGCGTCCTTCCAGTCATGGTCGAAATGTTTGTAGCCCCATGAGTTATTCATCGTGTAGCAGCCTTCCCAATATTTCGGGAATACATCTTCGAAGTGCCGTTGCTCTTGAGTGACGTAGTCGGCCTCGAAGGCATCGCGCTTGGCGACGCGGTTGTTGACGATGATGTTCGGGTCCGCTTCCCGGATGGCGTTGTAGAGCTTGACCCCTTCCTCCAGGGTCCACCAATCCGCCCAGTCGCCGTCGAACCATAGAATGGCCGGGTCATATCGCTCGATCAATTCCAGCACCTGGTTGGTTTGATAATCGAAATACTCCTGCTCCCGCCCTTCGACCAGTTCGAGATGTTTCCAGACGAAACGCTCGCTGCGTGAACCACGGTCCGGTTCTTGCGTGGGATGGTTCCAATCAATGATGCTGTAGTAGAGACCAAATTTGATTCCCTGCTCGTCACAGGCCGCTTTCAACTCTGCGAGAATATCTCGCCCGGCAAAGGGGGAACTGGCTACATCAAAGTCTGTGTAGGCGCTGTCCCAGAGGCAGAAGCCTTCGTGGTGCTTGGCGGTAATAACAAGGTAGGTCATGCCGGCGTCTTTGGCGGCGCGGACGATCTTGTCCGCATCAAAACCAGTTGGATTGAAGTCATGAATCAACTCGACATATTCTTCGGATGGGATGTCCAGTCCCGCTTGGATCCATTCGGCATAGACCCAAGCCTGCTCGCCTTTCCACTCACCGCCTAATTGCGAGTAGAGCCCGAAGTGAATGAACATCCCGTATTGCGCCTCCGTAAACCAGAACATGCGCGCCTTGTAATCCTCGAGTGTCTCGGCTTTCCGCGCGACAGGTTCCTTCTCGCTGGTGGCAGCGCTGGCAGCGAGAAAAGTTGAGGGGAGAAGCAGGTAAGGCAGAAGTTTTTTCATGGGGTTTGTATGGTTCAATTTTTCACTCTATGTAACGATAATTACTGTATAAATGATGGAAGGGATCCCGGCGCATTTCGATGGTTTTTGGAGTCTGGAATACGTAAGACAACATTGCATTTCGATTGCCAACCATAATGACAGGTAGCTTGCTTCAGCAACAAGTGATGGGAGGGGTGAAAAGTTTGTGGGGTGTGGAGTTTTAGAATGGGCACTAAGAAAAGTCGATTATCATCGAATAGTTATTATTTCCACCAGAATAAACAGGAATCAGTAGAGAATCTCCCTCCGCTCGCCTTCCATATTTCTTTGGGATCCAACCGTTGGCTAATAGTAACTTGTAAAAAATAGTAGGGGGCAATGATTTTGATGAATTGACTAAGAAGCGCATAAAAATATTTAATATTCATCAATCTAACCTCTTTATTATTCTCCTCTAAAGTTATCTGCAATGCCCCACATCCTGCGCAATCTTTGTCTCGGCCTGACTCTTACCATTGTTGGACTGCTACCATCGGTTTCGGCTCAAGAAGAGCGTCCGAATGTGCTCTTTATAGCGGTGGACGACCTGCGGCCCGAGTTGGGTGTCTACGGGTCGCGGGCTGTGACCCCGAACATTGATCAACTGGCTGAATCAGGGCTTCTTTTTAACCGTGCCTACTGTACCCAGGCCGTGTGCGGGGCTTCTCGTTTATCCCTTATGACCGGGCTCTATCCGGAGTATACAAAAGAACGTTCGCATCACATCAGAAACTGGAGAGACCGGCACCCCGAATGGGTTACCCTCAACCAATTGTTTCAGGATAACGGTTATATTACAGTTGGTGTGGGAAAGATCTATCATGCCTGGGATGGACCCGGAGTTGATTTTGATAATTGGAACCGATGGATTGGTACTCAGGGATTCCGATACGTAAACCCGGATACGTTGGAAAAGGCTAAGATAGAAGCCGAGGCATTGGGCAAGGAATTTGTCCGTGGGCCAACCACGGAGATCGGAACGGTAGAGAATGCGGAGGAATTGTATTTCGACGGGTGGCGGGCAGGAGAGGCTGTGAGGCAAATCGAACGATTGGGCGACTCCGATGAACCGTTCTTTATGGCAGTAGGCTTCAGTCTCCCGCATCTACCGTTTGCGGCGCCCGCAGAGTATTGGGATCTTTATGACCGCGAGGACTTTTCCATGCCGGAGAATCTAGGAGTCCCACCCGGTTATCCGGACTATGCCCGGAATGCTTCGCCGGGTGAGATGCGGAATTATTCGGATATTCCGGTCGGTTGCGATCCGAAGGAGTTTTCAGAGGAGATGAACAAACGTCTCATTCATGGATACCTCGCCGCAGTCAGTTATACGGACCGGAATGTGGGAAAAGTTCTGGAGGCTTTGAAGCAGAGCGGGAAAGCCGATAATACAATCATTGTTTTCTGGTCAGATCACGGGTGGAAGCTGGGAGATCACTACTCTTGGTGTAAACACACGAACTTCGAGTGTGACACGCGGGTTCCTCTCTTGGTCAGCTACCCCAGAATGGATGGGTTGATGGGCACAACCGATGCACTCGTGGAGTTAATTGATTTGTATCCGACCTTGGCGGAACTATGTGGGCTGGAGGCACCTGCATACATTCAAGGGAAGTCTTTTGTTCCGGTCTTGGAAGATTCTTCGCAAGCCCACCGCGACTACGCTTATTCTTCTTATCCACGCCGCCCCGACGACGACATCATCGGGCACTCCATACGCAGCGATCGCTACCGCTACACCGAATGGTGGGACGCCGAAACCGATGAGGTGCTGGCCCGCGTGGCGACTGACTTGATCGAAGACCCGGGAGAAACCACCAACGTGCTTCCGGGAAATGAAGAACTCGGCAACAGATTGTCCAGGGATCTCAACGTAATCGTGATGAATGCGCGTTCGTTGGCGAATGAATAAACGGCCAGCTAGCAAGCGCGTAAGGGGTATCCCCGGGTAGGGCCGTCGCTTGCGACGTTGCCGCGAAACCCTTTGGATCCTACGGAACGGCCTCAATTTTCCCCGTGGAACGTATTGCACCCTTACTCAAATTTGCAATTCGGCGGTGCTTCACAATTACCGTTTTATTTGGATGGGGTGTCGCTTGCGAGCTATCAGGCAGAAGCACGCTGGTCAGGAGAGGTGGGGGAGATTCAAGGATGCAGCTGTCGGTTGAAGGTGTCGAATAGAGTAGGGTGGTTTATTCTTTGAGCCAGTGTAATGGAAATCGAATGGCCCGAGCCAAATTATTTTTACTGGTCTTGAAAGTTCCGACTCATTGTTAATAATTCAGATATGAGACTGTTCAGCGTTCTCTTGTTTGCCCTTTTTTCTACTGCCCGTCCAGGTCTAGCCGACGAGCGGCCGAACATACTGTTTTTGACTATCGACGATCTTCGCCCTGAGCTGGGGTCCTATGGGGCACCCCAAGTGATAAGTCCGAACATGGATCAATTGGCTCAAGAGGGACTGCGATTTGATCGGGCGTATTGTCAGGTTCCGGTTTGTGGTGCTTCCCGGGCCAGCTTGATGACAGGTATGCTGGCGACCTCGGAACGTTTCACCAGTTTCAGGAGCCGGGTGGACGAAGATGCGCCGGAGGCCCGCACATTGCCGCAGGTATTTCGGGAGGCGGGCTACACCACGATTTCGAATGGCAAGGTCTTTCACACGATTGGAGATGCCGCAGACCGTAGCTGGAGCGAACCGCCTTGGCGGCCGGATGGCTGGGGGTCCCGCACACCTGCCATGGAAAAGACAATAGAGCGCCTCTCTGATCGAGGTCGCGGACTGATCTACGAAATCGGTGAGGTCCCCGATTCCGAATATACGGATGGAAGAATCGCGGCGAAAACGATCGAAGACCTGCAGCGCCTGAAGGAGATGGGACAGCCGTTTATGATGTTTTGCGGTTTTTATCGTCCGCATCTGCCGTTCTATACACCAAAAAAATACTGGGATCTCTACGATCGGGAGGCGATCGAGCTGGCGGATAACCGCTACTTTCCGCACGACGCGCCGAGGGGTGATCTGCGGCCGAGTACGGAATTTTGGGGCTATCATTTAGGCGACTATGATGTCGGTTCGGATGCCTTCCACCGCATGATGCGTCATGGCTATCTAGCTAGCGTCAGTTATGTCGATCAGTTGGTGGGTGACGTGATGCAGGAGTTGGAGCGTTTGGGGCTGCGTGAGAACACGATCATCGTCCTCTGGGGCGACCACGGCTTTCATCTCGGCGAACATGATTTTTGGGGCAAACATAATACGATGCATCTTTCGACCCGGGTCCCGCTCCTCGTGAGCCTGCCGGATGCGGATCCCTCAAGTACCTCCGCGATCGTAGAGACTTCGGATCTTTTTCCGACGCTGTGTGATTTGGCCGGTGTGGAGGTCCCTGAAACCGTGCATGGAAAGAGCCTTGTTCCTCTCCTGCAGAATCCGGAACAGGAGTTTCGCGAAGCTGCCTACACGCGCTGGGGCATTGAACAACCCGGATTGGCTGTCGTCACCAAACGATACAATTATACATGGTATCCGAAGAGTGGTGCGGAAATGCTCTACGATCTGGTAAAAGATCCGGATGAGAACTGGAACGTGGCCGGAGACGAGGCCTATGCCGATGTGTTGGATCATATGCGAGCCCTCCTCATCGAGCGGCGTGCTGAAGCGGGTGGTCCGCAAAAGGGGGCGCCCGGGCGATCGTAAAGTATTCCGGCAGAGCACTTCGCCGGTAGGATCGAACTGGAAATGATCGGAAGGCATGAAATTCACTTTTAATTGTTATGTTCAATAATCTCCCACTACCCGCGATAATTGCGGTGATTTTTCTCTCCCTGACGGCGCCTGGGATGGCCAGTAAGGAAGGGATTCTAGATTCCAATCCCAAACCGAATGTGATTCTCGTCATTACGGATGATCAGGGCTACGGAGATATCAGCGCCCATGGCAATCCGATCCTGAAGACCCCCGCGATGGATCGACTCCACGGCGAAAGCATCCGTTTGACCGATTTCCATGTCGGCCCGACCTGCGCTCCTACCAGGGGTGCTCTTATGAGCGGGCAATGGACCAATCGAGCCGGCCCATGGCACACCATAATGGGCCGATCCATGCTATTTGAAGACAAGATCACCCTGGGTGACGTTTTCTCAAGCAACGGCTATGCGACCGGTCTTTTCGGCAAGTGGCACTTGGGCGACAACTATCCCTATCGTCCGGAGGATCGGGGATTTCAGGAAGTTGTTCGCCACGGAGCCGGGGGCGTCGGCCAGACGCCGGACTATTGGAATAACACCTACTTTGACGATACTTATTTCCACGATGGGGAGCCAAAAAAGTTTGAAGGTTACTGCACGGACGTCTTCTTCAGCGAGGCCAAGCGCTTCATCAAGACGCAGGCAGAGGAAGGGAAGCCCTTCTTTGCCTACATTTCGACCAACGCACCCCACGGTCCATACCATTGTCCCGAGGAATACTCAGCGTCTTACGAGGACACCGCATCGATCCACGAGAGACTGCCCTATTTTTACGGTATGATTGCCAACATCGATGCAAATCTCGGTGAATTGCGCGATTGGTTGGAGCAGGAAGGCCTGGCCGAAAATACGATCTTTATCTTTATGACCGACAATGGCACGGCAAACGGGCGGCGGGTCTTCAACGCGGGGATGCGTGGTGGCAAGGGCAGCGAATACGAGGGTGGCCATCGGGTGCCCTTCTTTCTTTATTGGCCTGCCGGAGGCTTCGACAAGCCGCAGGACGTCGAACGCCTGACCGCACATGTCGATATTCTCCCCACTCTGGTTGAACTCTGCGGATTGAGCCCGCTTTCCGAGGATTATGTTCTCGACGGTCGCTCGCTGGTGCCGCTTTTGCAGGATCCAGAGACGGACTGGGCTGATCGTGTCATCATTACGGATTCGCAGCGTGTGGTTGACCCAATAAAATGGAAGCAGTCCAGCACGATGACCGAGCGCTGGCGCTTGATCAACGGCACAGAACTTTACGATATCGAGGCGGACCCAGGGCAGACCAATGACCTCGCCGCGCAGTATCCCGAGGTCAAAGCAGAGTTGCGCGCCGCCTACGAGGTTTGGTGGGAAGACATTTCACCCGCATTTGCAAAGACCTCCCGCATCCATGTAGGGAATCCGAGCGAAAATCCTACCCTGCTGACTGCCCACGACTGGATCACAAAGGGTAAATATCCTCCCTGGAACCAAAGCCAAATTCGCTCGACCCGACAGACCGATGCACGGTATTGGGCCATTCTCGTAGAGCAGGCGGGCGTATACCGCATCGCGCTGCGCCGCTGGCCCCGCGAGTCGGGTCTGAGCCTCCGCAGCAGTGCTGAACCGGGTGATCCCGTGCCGGGGTTGACGGCTTATCGCGAGACCCCCGGAAAGGCTCTGCCGATCATCGGCGCCCACATCCGTGTCGCGGGCCAAACGATACAAATGGAGATCCCGGAGGATATGGCGGAGGCTCTTTTCCAACTCGATCTTCCTGAGGGAGACGCTGAGCTTGAGGCCGATTTTATTCTCGAATCCGGAGCCACTGAGGGAGCCTACTACGCCTATGTGGAGAAGCTCTGAAGCAGAGTGATTCTTCGATGCCATGTGTAAGCAAGAGGCGATAGGAAGTCGTCACTTTCCGGATCAAAGGCCTCGTCTTTGATGAATAAATCTGCAGTTTCTGTATGAAACTCCAAACTCCAATGTATTTGCTTCACTTCACGTCTGTTTCTCGTTTGTTAATCTCCTTTTTCCTGCTCCAAACATCGATTGGCGGAGTCTCTGCCTCGGGGATGCGGGGAGATCCTGCCGAAGCCCTTCCATCTATGATTTGGGACGATGCTCCTGCAAAGACATGGGATGTTGCCTATCCAGTTGGAAACGGCAGGTTGGGGGCAATGCCCTTTGCAGAATTTCCTACCGAGAAAATCCTCATCAACGAAGAAACAATCTGGGCGCGCGGGGAGGCTCTGGAGATGCCAGAAGGCAGCTTTAAAGATTTGGAGCAGATCCGTGCACTAGAGGCGGCCGGTGATTATGAAGCCGCGGATCGTTATTTCGAAGCCAACTTGCAGGACGGTAGTAGCGCCTACAGCTATCAGTATTTGGGGTGGCTGAATATCGAGTATCAGAACGTTGCGGAAATTGACAGTACCTATCGGGAACTCGATTTGTCGACCGGTGTCGCCAGAAACGAATACAGGCTCCGGGATGGTTCTGTCATTGTGCAAGAGACCTTCGCTTCGGCTGCTGATGACGTGGTAGTAGTGACCATTCAATCGACCCAACCATTGGATTTTCTAGTAACGATGGAGGGCGCGGAGGTCGAAGGAACCGATTTGGTGAAAGCGGGCTCAGGGACCGGTGCGGGGGCCACGCGCTACCTCAGCCGCGTGCGTATCGAAGCAGGGGATACAACGGTGCACGCTTCGGATCAGGGCCTTCAGGTTCAGGGTGTGATGGCTGCCACGATCTTCCTTTCGGCGGCGACTGATTTTGATCGGCA
>Ga0222662_1001616_pt1 | contig 10260 bp, 6 predicted proteins | sample AntAcemetagen600_FD_179821 | JGI IMG/M metagenome (GOLD analysis project Ga0222662, IMG submission 179821) | Saline water microbial communities from Ace Lake, Antarctica - #600 | ecosystem: Environmental > Aquatic > Non-marine Saline and Alkaline > Saline | place: Antarctica: Ace Lake | collected...
GCGTACCGAGAAAACCAAAGTCGTCGCTCGATCGAACCAGGCCACGCCCGAAGTGGTGCTGCCAGATTCGATTGGCGGCGACCCGCGTGCTGGTCGGATTATCAGATTCGGTGAGCCATTCCGCGAACGCCAGTCGAAGTCCGCTCGATTCGCCGTGGGCCGTTGATTCAGGAGAAAAATCATCCGCGCCGAGTACTTGTGGAACCCCAGGATTGACGCGTCGGCCTTCCGAATGAGCGTTTCCTCGGATGAGAATATGAGTGTCGGGTGGCGTGGTTCCATTGGACCTGGCGCAAAGAACGAGGGTGGTCTTGAGGCCGGGCGGGCGCATTCCCAGGAGGGCATCGCGGTGGCGGCGAAACGCTGCGGCCGTGTCATCTCCAGCGGTTTCGGCGATGGCGAGCGCAAAGGGTTCGTCAAGGCGGAGTCCGTGGGCGGCGCCGGCAACTTCTTCCGGGCTTAATGGTCGGTTGTGGATTTTCAGCTCATCAAGATCGCCGTTGAAGGCGCCATGACCAGGCAGCATGCGACCGACCGAAAGTTCCTCGACGCGGTCGAGGGGTTGGGTACCGCCGACGGCTTGGCTGACTTGGATGCCATCGACGTAAAGGACGGCGCGGCCGTCTTCGTGGTTTCGGGTGAGGGCGACATGATGCCACGCTCCATCGTTGAATCCTGGCGGCGAGTTGACGAAGGTTTCAGGATTTCCGATGCCGGCAGAGATGATCCCTGAGCCGACCATGGAGATTCCGAGATCGTTCACCACACCGGAGACCTCGCCGTCGACGAGTCCGTCACCAAGGAACCAACGAGGATCGTTGTCGTTGCCTCGGCTCTGGGCCGACGTGCGGACCCAGAACGAGATTGTGAATGACTCTTTGGCGACATGAGGAATCCGAATGCCGTCGTCACCACCGTCGAATCGGAAGCCGCGGCCTTCGCGCCCTTCCGCGTCGAATCCAACGTCGTTGATCTGCCCATCGTGTCCGCCCACGATGTCGACGGCGGATGCACTTCGTGAGTCTTCAAACGGATAGTGCGAAACGAGCCCGGCGTCTTGAGCGGGAGGTGTCGTGGTTTTGACCTCGGATGCGATCGACTTTAGTGCGGAGACCGTGTCGGACATCTCGGCAGCGAATCGTCGCCGAGTCATCTGATATTCGTCTTCCCCGCGGCCGAAGAAAGCTGGCACGGTACGGGTGACGTTGTTTCCTTCGATTGAATTACCGGCATTCGTTTTGTAGGGGCGGAGGTCGCGGAAAATCGCGGCGAGTCGGTAGTAGTCGCCTTGCAGAATGGGGTCCCGCTTATGGGCATGGCATCGGGCGCAGGCGATCGACATCCCCATCATATTTCGGGAGACCACGTCAATGATCGAATCCAGATCATCAAACTGGGCCAGCTTGACGTCGGTCGGCTCGTCATCCCAAATTCCGAGTCGATAAAAACCGGTGGCGATCAACGATTCCAGATCCCGGTCTTCGATTTCGTCGCCAGCCAGTTGGTCGATGAAGAAGTCATTGATTGGCTTGTCCTGGTTGATCGCATTGACCACCCAGTCGCGATATCGCCATGCAGATGGTTTGGTTCGGTCCCTTTCGTATCCGTCGGTGTCGGCATATCGAACCGCATCGAGCCAGTGCCGGGCCCACTTCACACCGTGTTGTGGCGAGGTGAGGTATCGATCAACCATCTGCTCGTAGGCGTCTGGTGAGTCATCTTCGATGAAGGTGGTGACGTCTTCGGGGGTTGGCGGGAGGCCTGTAAGATCCAGCGCGACGCGGCGAATGAGTGCGTACTGGTCCGCTTCCGGGGCGGGCGCCAGGCCAGCGGCTTCAAGCCGCGACAGTACGAAGGCGTCGATCGGATTGCGAACCCAGGATTGGTTTGAAACTTCGGGGATCGCCGGACGTTCGAGAGGCTGCCAGGCCCACCAGTCGCCGCCGAGGGGAATCTCCATCGCTTCGAGTGATGCGGCACTTGGATCGGCACCGATGCCCTCGGCCCAAGTACCACCTTCGAGAACCCATTCCGTGAGAATTGCCAGATCTGCTTCGGGAAGCTGACCGGTCGGTGGCATCGCGTACTCGTCGCTCTTCCAAGAGATCATTTCTAGGAACAGACTTTGTTCGGGGTGGGTCTCGTCGATCGCCGGGCCTCGATCACCACCTCGGAGCATTGCTTCCCGTGAGTCGAGTCGGAGTCCGCCCTTTGGTCTTCCTTCGCCGCCATGGCAACGGAGGCATTCTCGTTCGATGATCGGCCAAGCCTGTGCTTCGAAGAACCCCGATCTTCGGACGACATCTTCATGTTGGGCCACGGCTGCGGGAGAGAGGCACGTCGCCGCGAAAATTGCGATGGCCGTCACGCCGGTGTGGCGAGCGAATGAGAAATCAGATCTTGGTGGTTGTCTGAACATGGTCGAACGCGTCTGGAGGGTGAGTCGGAATCTGAATCGATTGTAGAGGCAATCAGCAAAAAACCGAGCGTAGATCGTCGATTCCGCTCCGGAAGTTCGGTGTAAATCGTGGGCAGAGGATCAGGAGGCTCGACGGTCCGGGATTAGGGTCGGAATAACTCATCCGCCAAAGCCGTCCCGGGTCGGCTGCAGTCTCGCTCGCTTCTCGGGGAGCGGCAGAATTTCTCTCGCTAACAGCATCGAGACGAGATCATCGAGAAGGACTGGCCGGTAGCCCCAGCAATCGACGCCAACGTCCGTAGACCGTCCGGCCTCTTCGAGTCGACCGTGGGTATGACCGTAGAAGTGGAGTGAGCCGTTCCGATTCCCACGCCAAGCCCGCATTGGATAGTGGCTGCAGGTGACACGATGCTTATCACCGCCGATGCGAAACTCCAGCAGTTCATAGACCGCATCGAAGACTTCCCGATATCTCGATCGATCGGGGTCGTGGTTTCCGCGGACGAGGATGATCCGGCCAGCGTGGAGTCGGTCTCGGACCGAGATGGCGAGTCGAGTTTTTTCCTTTGTCGAACCTTGATCACCGACGAAGTCCCCGAGGTGAAGCAGCAGATCGTTGGGGCCCACGACGGCATTGAAGCGAGCCACGATCTCGTCCTGCATGGCAGCGGTGTCTTGGAACGGACGGTCGAAACTGGCACATGCATCGGTTTGGCCGAAGTGGGTATCTGCAGTGACGAAGGTCCGGCCGGCGGTCTCAAGAATGGCCTGTTTCATGGTCCCTCTCGAGACGGTGATTCGGAGTCTGGAGAAGAATTGTTTTCTTTCTGGATCGCCAGCGGAGACATCTGAAGGGTGGGTGGTTCTTGTAGTCGGTCGAGTCGAAGTCGCGAAAAGTTCATGACGGAGCCTCGGGGAGAGGCGAGGGGCTTGAGCACCGCGATCACACGACCGATCTGGCGGACCTCAATTTCGCCCAGCGAGAATCCAGCGAACTCACTCCAACCCGCGGTCGATTCGACTCGTCCGTCGAGCGCTTGGTCGCCAATCGTCAGTCGAATGGGTGTTCCGGAGTCTCGGCGTGGGCATGCCTGTTCAAGAGTCACTTGAAACCGGCCGGGTTGATCAACTCGGATCGTCCATTCAAGCGCATCATCTGCATCTGTCCAAGAGCCCCAGGTCGTCCCGCCCTCCGTCGCCAGTTTCTCACGCCGGATTTCGTCGCCCACGGGAAACGCATCGTCAGATTCAAGCTCGAACGATCCGTCGCGTCCTTCGGTGACCAGCACTTGATAGGCACAGAGTCGTCGCGAGGCATCTTCGGTATCAGGCTCAAGTCGCTCCAGCGATTCAAGCACTCTTCTCCAAGGAATCACCACCAGGGAGGTGCGGGATCGCTTCGCCACGGTCCATCCCACGATGTCACCGTTCAGATCGACCACCGGGACCCCAATTTCGTGGGCGGGTACATCGGCGTCGATGAGGAAGATATCGCCGAATCCGCCGCTCAATCGGCTCACGCCGGTCGATGTGTTGCCGGGCAGACCACGCGTGCTGGCACCCGGGCGGATGCCGAGTTCGAGTTCGATGTCGAGCCGATCACCGCCGCGGTCGACGGCCAACGTGGTGCGGTCTCCGATCGCCGCGTCTCCGATCTCCGCGAACAGCCCGCGACGACTTTGAACGGGGCGGTCATCGATCGTGAGCAGTACATCATTGACGGCCAATCCACCCCGAGCGGCGCTCGAACTTGGAACCACCTGAGTAATTCGAAGCCCGGTTGGGCGACGATTCGTCTCATATGCGATGCCGATGAATGGTCGATCTTCGACCGCGTTCTCGTTGGTGAGTGCATCTTCGTCGCGGGCCACGATTCCAAACGCGGCGGCATTGCCATCATCGTCAGCCATGACCAGCAGAGTTCCTGACTCGACCGGATCGACGCGGACCTTCTGAAACGATTCCGGCATCGAGACGCCAGGGATCTCCAGAAGCACGAGGTCGAGTTCCGCATCGATGGCAAGTGGTCTTACGGCCTCGGCAACAGTTCTGCCTGTGTCCGGACTGGTAAAGACCGCCAGGGCATTCCTTGATTGACGAGCGAAGAGAGACGCCTTGGCGATCACCCGGTTCTCTCCCACCACGGTTCCATAGGTGACCAAGCGATCTTCGTTGCGCAGTTCGACGATGCCAAGTGCGGTCGGTGCGGTCAATGGATCGAGCGTGGCGAGAAATCGCGGATCGCGTTTGGTGTCTCTGGCGCTGCGGCGGCCAGTATTGCCGTTCCAGTCTTCCAGATCAATATCGAGATCGGTGAGATCCTCTGACTCAAGCCGAGGCAGGAACGCATGAATCGCCTCGATGCCGGTACCAATGTTCTGCCACGACTCGTGGCCGCACCGGCTGACGATTCCGACGAGTCGTCCGTCGAGATCGATGATCGGTCCGCCGGAATCGCCCGCGTCAAATGGACTGTCAACGGCGATCTCGCCGCCGTCGATGGCGACGATGCGTCCGATTCGCGCCGCTGGTTGTGGTTGCGGTGTTTCCGAGATGGCGGCCGCGTACCCAAGCGTCAGAACCCAGTCGCCCGCCTGAATCTTGTTCTTTGGGGCGAGTTCTACGGTGGGAAGTATTTCGCCGTCGGCGAGATTCTGGATCTGGATGAGACCGAGGTCGACGTCACCCTCGAAGATCTGGCCGAGGGTGATACCCCTGAAATCGCGGCCATCCGGCAACGTGATGACGCCGCGACGTCCGGCTTGATCACCAACATGTCCGGCGGTGAGGATCAATCCTTTGGAGTTGATGATGACGCCACTCGCGGACGACCCAGCCCGTCCGCGGAAGGTCACGAGGACCGTCGCCTCGGCGACTCGATCAATGGCCTGAATCGCCTGCTTCTCGATGGCCGCGAGATCAGTTTCATCGGCACGCGTCGTCGGCCTTGCAGATGTCATCGATGCCGAGGCGTCATCCGCTTGGCCCTGCGTCCATCCCACCAGTCCGATGAGCAGGGTCGCTCGGAGCAACCGTCCGGGGAGTCGTGCCAAAGATGATGTTCTGACGGGGTGAGACATGATGGAGGCCCGGGGGGGTGGGACCGAGAAACGGGGTGAACCCTGTGATTCAGAGGCGGCGATTCCGCCCTGTCGAGTGTAGTAGCGGATGGTGGCTCAATCACGAACGGGGCCCTCGAATCTTGAACGGATCGTCGACCGTGAGATTTCACGGGGAAAGTGTGAGGCGTTGATTGATCGCGGATCAGGGGTTGCGATAGCCTCTATGAACAATGACAGCAGACCACCGGCCGGAAATTCAAAGAATGCCTGCGGACGTCCAGCGAATTGGATTCGTCTTCGCGATGCGGGCCGAAGGCCAGGGATTGGTCGATCGGCTCGGGCTCACGGAACAGGAGCGGCTGGACCCGGATTTGCCGGCTTGTTGGTTCTCGGGTCGAGTGGAGGGTGGTTCGGGCGAGCGAGATCTCGAGATCGCAATTGTCTTCGCGGGAGAGGATCCGTACCACGCCTGTGATCGGATTGGGACGGTACCAGCCACCTTGGCGGCGTATCTTCTGTGTCGTCGCTTTCGTCCTGATCTTCTCGTCAACGCGGGCACTTGTGGTGGGTTCCAGCGAGCAGGGGCCTCGATTGGAGCCGTCTACGTGGCAGGAGGTGACTTCCTCTTCCATGATCGCCGGATCCCGCTGCCGAATTTCGAAGCGTTCGGCGTCGGCCGGATCCCCGCGATTCTCGATGAGCCCATGAGGGCAGCCTTCGGGGCCGAATGGGGGATTATCTCGACTGGAGACTCTTTTGCCCCAACCGCCGAAGAATTGGCGTTCTTCAAACGCGAGCGGGTCACTTGCAAGGAGATGGAGGCCGCTTCGCTGGCGAGCCTGGCTCGAGATCTGGGGATCCACTTCCTCGCACTAAAGGCGGTCACTGATCTCGTGGACCATCCAGAGCCGGAAGCTTCTGCGTTTGAACGTAATCTCAGCCGGGTGAGCGTGATTCTTGAAGAGCGGCTTGTCCGCTTTTTAGAGTGGATGAAGGTCCGAGAATAAAAAACTTCTGCATCTCCTTCGTTTGGAAGCAACCAGAGATTGCCCTTCATCCGCCACGCATGGGCGGTTTCCTTGGACCTTCCATCACCATCGATCTTGCATTAATAATGAACGACTGAAACGTCTTGGAGATCCTTGTTGTGCCATGATGCGTATCTGCAACCTGAATAAAGTCGTTTTAAAGCGTTCAGGGTGCGGATAAGAGCTTCTCGCGAGTGGGGTCAGGCGTGTGGCCTGATCGCGGCGAACGAGCAGGAAAGTTGTGATTAGCGATATTTCAGTCGTGAATGTGTCGAACGCCTATACGGGCTGCTGGCAGGAATTCAATGCGGTGCCGTGGGCATTATTGATTAATTTGAGATCCGCGTGCTGTTTGAAGCGGGAGCCTGAGAAATGCAGATGAGACGAGATGTTTACCCTGACTGCATATCAATGTTGACCGTGGCCTTGGCGTTCTTCTTGTGCTGCTCCGCCTCGATGGCTGATGAGCCGTCAGGCGAAGAATCAGAAGGCATTGTTCAAATCTCGATCTGGGACGATTCGAACATCGGGATCAATGGTGCTGAGGAGCGTAATCTCCAGTCGGCCTCCGGTGATGCGACACAGGATGAGCCGCTACGAGCCATCCAGAATCCGGCCGTTTGGAGCCATTCCAGGCCCATGATCACGGGGGACTATCTCAATCTCGGGAAGTCTCCTCAGCCAGAAGAGGCTCAGGTTCCGATCCCTGTTCCTCTCCCAACCCCTCTTCTAATCGGCGGTCTCGGACTCGTCGGAGCGATTCTCGTCCGTCGCCAAATTCAGGGACGGTGAGATTCGTCGCCTCCGCGGCCTTGAGGCAACGTTGGTCAATTGAATGGTCTTGACCATTGGCGTGGAGCTCATTTCCGGCGCCGCATCGTGCTGCGCGATGCCCAACGGGCCAACACCTCGGTTTCCGCCTTCAGACTCCTATTTACTACATTAGTATTGCTTGAAAAGAAGTTGTAAGCGGCATCGCTTTTTGCCGATGATGCGTGGCTCTCATTCCTACTGTGCAGGCTGGCATGCGTGGAAAGGGAGTTGGATCAAGGTATTCGGCTGAGATCAAAGCCAGAAATGGACATCCGGGATGGGAACGAATAGACATAACTCCGTGCAGGCAGAGACTGGTCGAGATATCGGTGGCTCTGCGAGGAAGCGTTGGATTCTCAGGCGGGTGCCTCTTGCTGTCTTCCTCGCCGCCCGCAGGATGAAATATGCCAGATTTCTCTTGAAATTCCAGTTCGCGCACTTTCGCAGGTGTTGGAGATCAACGTCGATCATCAATCGTGGTGACACCAGATCGAAGTTGGGCGCCTTGATTACCATTTCGTATCACGGTGTTGAGAAGGGACTCTCTTTGTCCGCAACGAGGCCGGGTTTCGGAAGAACGCTTATTCTGGAACTTCTCGACCGGATGGAACGATACGAAGCAGCCTTTGGTTGGGATCGGAATCTGGTCCATTCGTTGGAAGCGATAGAAGAGTATGTCGAATTCAATAAGCAATGTCATTGCGACATCAGTCCGATCGACGAGAAGGCAGAGCGCTTGCGAAGTTCACTTGATGGCCAACCTGCCCAGCCGAAGGCCACAATCTCCCGGACTCGTACCGAATTCATCGAGTCTTCGAAGCTTGATCTCAGCGCGTTCTTCAATTCCAGGTCTAGCTTCCGCCAGTTCACCGATCAGCAAGTAGACTCCGCCGATATTGAGGCAGCGGCCTTGATTGCACAGCGCGCCCCCTGTGTTTGTAACAGGCAATCGGGCAATGTCTGGATCATCGATGAGACCGAAGATGTCGCCGATGCTCTTCGGATTCAGGGGGGTGCAAGAGGATTCGCGGGAGAAGTACCGTTGGTGCTGGCCGTTACGTCTGATCTCACGAATTTCCAGGCTGCAGGCGAATACAACCAATGCTGGACTGATGGGGGATTGTTCGCGATGTCCCTCATGTGGGGGCTCCATTCGCGTGGCTTAGGGGCTTGTGCATTGAACTGGAATCAAGGGCTCCAGGTCGACAAGGAGTTTCGTGAGAGATTCAAGGTTCCAGACGACGAAGTGATCATCATGCTTCTTGCAGTGGGACATCCCCCCGAAGAGTTTCAAGTTGCCAGGTCGCCTCGCAGGGAGCTATCCGAAGTCCTCTCAAAAGTACCATCAAGAATCTCCGCCGCACGCGACGGCGAGAACTGATCAGATCAAACCCGCCTTCTCGCGAGAACTCGATGAGCACTTCCTTGCAGCGACCAATGGATAGAAGCGACGAGGATATTCGAGTCTCCATTCTGATTGTGAGTTTCAATACTCGTGATCTGACGATTGCGTGTCTCAGGTCGATCGTTACGGAGGCGGATGGGACGAATTTCGAAGTTCTATTCATCGACAATGGTTCAAGCGATGATTCGGCCGAATCCGTCGACCGAGAATTCAAAGACGACCCACGGTTCCATATCCTGGCATCGAAGGGGAATCTTGGTTTTGCGGCCGCAAATAATGAACTTGCGAAAGCGGCCAAGGGGGAATACGTGCTTCTTCTCAACCCAGATACGGTGGTTCTCGATCACGCCATCGACAGGTTGGTTGAGTTTGCAGAGAGAACTCCGGAGAATGGCATCTGGGGCGGCCGCACGGTCTTCGCGGACGGTTCCTTGAACCCTACAAGCTGCTGGGGGCCATTCACGCTTTGGTCGGAACTTTGTGCTTCATTTGGACTACGAGCCGCGTTTTCAAGATCGACGCTGTTCCACCCTCGAGGCTATGGAAGTTGGCAGCGAGATAGTGTTCGTGAAGTAGGAGTGGTCACCGGATGCTTCTTCCTTATGAAGTTGAAAGACTGGAACCGTTTTGGAGGATTCGATCCCGAGTTCTTCATGTACGGAGAAGAAACAGATCTCTGCATGCGAGCCATCAAGCGGGGAATGAAACCAGTCATTACTCCTACCGCTACGATCATCCACTACGGGGGCGCGAGCGAGAAGATCCACGAAGAGAAGATGGTCCGCTTGTTGGATGCTCAGGTGCGGTTGTTTAGGCGACACTTCTCGAAGGTGACATTCTTCCTGATGTTTTTCTCAATGCAGGTGGGCGTATTGCTTCGATCTGCCATCACCGGCACTCGAAATCGCCTGCGGGGTCGCGCCGCCGCCAACGATTGGAGCAGGCTCTGGAAGCGGCGACTTGAGTGGTGTCGGGGTGCCCGGGAGCGGTAGATTCATCGAGCAGTCAGAGTCGGGGTCCGTTCTCGAACCTCACGCTCAATCACGAGAAATCCTGGTGCGTCATGGTTGGTTTGATTCCGAATCAGCCTTGAACGGATCAGCAGGCAACCCTTCGCTGTTGACGAGATTCGCACGCACGGGATTGTTCTGCCAGGCAAAACAGACCTCGGTCGGGTCCGAAACCTCGCTCGACCAGACGACGACCGACCGTCCGCCTTCTTCGATCTTCGCATCCGCCCATTGGAATCTTCCGTTGGGGCCGCTCAGGGCGAAACCGCCGACCTCTTTGCCATCACGAGTCTTCAGCGCGGTGCCGGTCTGAGTGAACGTGATTCGAAGTGCCTTGCCACCCGCAGGGCCGTTCACTTTCTCGACCTTCTGGAACGACGGGCTTTCATACCCATCGATCGGGCGATCGTAGGCCTCCGCCAAAGCCCAGAGTCCGAGGCGTCTAACAACCTCCCGTTTATTTCGCGGGTGGATGTCGCGGGCATCACCGATGTCCGTCGTGATCACGATGCCGACATTGGGG
>Ga0222662_1001618_pt1 | contig 10243 bp, 13 predicted proteins | sample AntAcemetagen600_FD_179821 | JGI IMG/M metagenome (GOLD analysis project Ga0222662, IMG submission 179821) | Saline water microbial communities from Ace Lake, Antarctica - #600 | ecosystem: Environmental > Aquatic > Non-marine Saline and Alkaline > Saline | place: Antarctica: Ace Lake...
CAATACGCGCTACCGCAGCACAACCGATCCTGACAGTCGCGTCGTTCGTCATGATGGTGGCAAAGCCAAACCGTGCTTCAAGAACCACCGGGTCGTTGATGATAAGGCCGGTGTGATAACCGCCGTTACAACGACTCATGGGGTTGAGAACGATGGGAACAAGCTCATGGACATGCTCGACCAGCATGAAAATCGAACGGGAGAAAAGCCCGGGACTGCGGTGGCCGATTGCTGCTACGGAGATACGTCAAACTTTGTCGAACTGGCCCAAAGAGGTATCCAGGCTCACGTCGGTGATTTACGAAGCCGCCTCCGAAACAAGCGCGCCGAAGGTATCTTCCCAGCAGACGACTTTCACTATGATAGCGAAACGGACACCTTTAAATGTCCTGCCGGAGAACGTCTACATCGACATCATTTCATGAAGAGTCGAGGGCACTGGGAGTATCGAACCAAACGTGGGACGTGTAATCAATGCCCGTTAAAAGCTCAATGCACCCGGGCAAAAACAGGGCGGACGCTGAAACGGCACGAGCATCAGGAAGAGCTCGATCTCGCGCGCAGCCAGAGTCATAGCGAAGAGGCCCGCGAAGATCGAAAGCGGAGACAATGGTTTCAGGAGCGGAACTTCGGAGAAGCGGCAGTGATGCACGGGTTCAAAAGAGCGCGATGGCGTGGACTGGAAAAGCAGAGCATTCAGGATCTGCTCATTGCGACGATACAAAACCTGAAGATCCTCGTGCGGAGGTCTTTATGGGCCTTTTTCTGCCTCACAAAGCCCTCCTGTCTCGCATGGAAGGGCCACTGGACGATCAATATTGCTACCGAAGAATTCCATCGGAAAAATCAGCCGAAAACGGAAAGGATTCCAATCTCCCTCAAACCACTGACTTTACTGAGATTTACGCTGTTCCGGCAACAGCCCGTTGTCGCTTGACCCCTTTTACCTTTCTGGAACACACCCAGCAATTGCCTTGGCCGAAGTGCAGAACGAACTCTACAAACCTTTCGTGGACAAATACGGGAAGGTGGATGCGATTGCCCGGCTGGCACCTTTTGTATGCATGAGCCTTGGTAGAGCTCAATAGTGAAAGAGTCACTCAGATCAGGAAATACAAGGAAAGGTTACAATGTGAACACTCGGCACCAATTTACGATTTCCCTAGCCGATGTAATTCTTTCGATCGTTACGGCGGGTGGCTCCGTTTCAGGACAGGGAGACATTGAGAAAAAAATCGGCGAGAAGGGTGTCGCTCGAAAAGGTGGTTTCAGACAAGCTGTCTTCTATGCTCAGGGCTGCGCCTGAGCAACCCAGAGTGTCAGACCGACGGTGATCTCATTTCTCCCCCCGGCCTCGCCTTCAGCGCTTTGCTGATCTGGCTGGAAAGGGCACTGTCAATCTCGTAGCCCGCCTCGGTAAGCACCTGGATCAGATCCTTCTCTTTTGCAGGAAATCGCCTTTTCAACATCTCCGTTCCGGTACCTCAAATCGCCCCGGGTTGGAGGGGATGCTGTTTCGAATTGTTTTTAAAATAATCTTGAGTATCGGGCGTCTCTCTCAGAGAATTGATTCATGAAATTGTGTTTTTTTGTTCTCTCTACCCTTTTGTGGGTGGTTCCCGCCTTGTCTCAAAACGACCTCCTTACGGGGCGGTGGGAAAGCATCAATCCGGATACGAGGAGTTGGATTCGCGTTGAGATCCTAAAGAACGACGAGGGAGAATGGGTGATGCGAACTTGGAGCATGTCGGGGCGGAAACCGACTCGAAAAATGAGTCAGGGGCCGGACATGCCCATCCGGTTTCATGGGGATGACAGCGAAGCGATTGGGATCGCCGAGCTTGAGCAGGGATCGGCCAAAGTGACTTCTACGATGATGATTACGAAAAACATTTTGTTTCTTGAAACCCGTCATGACTACAAAGACGAAAAGCGGAATGATGTCTCTTATCTCAGCGTGATGGCACGGGAGAGCGCGGCTGAGAACGATCGGCCGAAGGAGGTGGGGATTTTTGGTATGTGGAACAACATCGACCAGAGTGCCCGTGGGTTCACGAGGGTATGGATTCTCGAACGGGAGGGGCGGTATTTGTTTTTGCCATGGGGAGCGGCCGGTGACAGCGAAACGTCACTAGGGTTTCGATGGTTGAAGTTTTCCGACCCGCAAAACCTCAATCGAGGAACAGCTTCAAGGGACAACGGGAATGCCCTCGTGGCTTCGGAACTGAAGCTTCGTGGAGACAAACTCTTGATTGAGACGGAATATGACTATAAAGACAATTCCCGTCGGCAGGATGTGAAAATCGAAGAGGAGTTCGAAAAAGTGGAGTGATCCTCGCCCGGATGATTCTGGTTTAGGGCAATTTTTCGCGGATCACTTTCAGGTAGGCTTTGGTCAGCGGCTCGAATGTGCCCGGTTTGATCCGCATCCATGGGGCCCCATGTTGAATTGCACAACATCATACGGGCCGTTTGCGAGGACCTCTCGGCGTGCAGCTTTTTGACGTGCTCCGATTGATGGTAGGGAATCACCCACGCATCGAGGTATGCTTTTCCCTCAAGGACAGCGATGATGGTTTTCAGATACCCGTTGAGAATCGAGTCGCCGATCAGGAGGAAGCGCGGATGATCAGGATCGCCGATCCTTGCGCCGACCTTTGCTGTCCGAGTAAAGGCGCACGTTGGTTTCGGTAGCATCCGTCAGTGATTTGGGGGATTCGGCCGCGAAGAGAAGGGTGATCGGTGACGGAAGGAGAAGGGAAGTGAGAAGGACGAGTGTTTCATGATCGGTTTCCCCGATTACTTCAAGTGCCTGGTAAAGAACGTATCACAGGCTTCGAGGCAAATGTCGAAGAATTGCTGCCTGCCGAGGAAGGCATGCGGGGCCATGGGAATGACAACGAAATCGGTGGGGATGCCGAGTTTCTCGAGATCCGCGCGGGTTTCGTCGGCGTGTGTGCTCGGGTCGTCGAGTTCGCCAGCCATGAATATCAGCGGTGGGTCGGTCTTGTCCAAATGATGGCGGGGCGAGGCGAGCGCATAGATTTTCGGAGCCTCTGAGTGAGGGGCTCCGAGGAAGGTTTGAACCCCCTCAAACCCGGCGGGACCGGCGCCCCGATAAAAACCCTTGAAAAAGCAAATTCCTATCAGTTAACGGGGATAAAGGCGGGCTGCCCCGCGAAGGCTTGATCTTTCAGCTCCTGCGCGTGGAGGAGATCGACTTTGTAATTGCGACCGACGCGGCCGCCGCGCAGGTAGCCGCGCTCGATCCAGCCCCGGACTGTCTCATCGGAGACGCCGAGAATGTCCGCCGCCGCCTGCGTGTTCCCCGTGAGGGAGACTCGGCTGTTGTCACGGTCCACGAGACCACCGTCAGCGGCCCGCTGGACGGGGAGATCGACCGAGACACGGGCGCGATTGCCATCCCCGAGATCCATCTCCAACTGCGTCAGCGCAGGCGGGCGATAGGATCGGGTCGTCGTGGTCATGCCACAGCATAGCACGAACGCCGCGAAACCTTGCAGGGGCGGGGATTAGCGGCGGAGGAGTTCGATGATCTGAGCGGCTTCTTTGCGGAGATTTCCCTCAGCCCGTTCCACTTCCGCTTCATCAACATTCCCCTTAAACCACTGATCACGAAGCGCGTCAACTTTGCGCAAGTCCACGACGAGCGAGGTGAATTTGATTCGCTGGGGATGTCGATCCCACTCGGAGGCATGCACCACCTCGGACAATAGATCATCTGAGTAATACCTTCCCATACCCGCAAGCGGATCAGCATCCCTGACATTCTAGGGGGTCAGCCCGACATTTCTTGACTAATCCAGTCGCTTCCACCCCTTCAAGCACTGAGGCTGGGTCACACTTTTTCTCGTAGAAGGTAGAAGGGGTCAGACAAATCTTGAATATTCAGCCCCATCCTCACAGCTCGCCTCATGACCCTTCTACCTTCGGGCTCGATAGTGCGCACCGCGACCCTTACCGCGAAGTTCGGCATGCCCCTGTTGAACGAGTTCAGAAAACTTATCTTTCAAGGTGTGGCGATTCGCGCCGAGAGCCCGGGCCGCTTCGCTGACCGAGAGCGTTCCGCGCGTCTTCAGCACTTCGAGGAGGCGTCCCGCCAGCGGTGACAAATCTTCGGGAGCGGCCCAGGACGCAGGCGCGGCAGGGAGGGATTCAGCGTGGTTCTCGAGACGCTTTCGAAGGCTCTCGGTCTGCGATTTCAAAGACCGCAGGAAGAAGAGAAGCCACGGCTCCCAGTCAGCGCCCTCCCGAAAGGAAGTTTTCGTGCGGCAGGAACGCGGTTTGAGCAGAAAATATCGCTCACCCCGCACTCTCAACCGCATGACGAACACAAAGCCGTTCGTCCCGCCGAGGCGCTTCAACCTGTGACTCCCGCACGGTGATGACTGCGACTGTTTCGCCCACGGCGTTAAAGACCTCCAACTCGTAGCCGGGTTCCTGATCGGAAGCTCCGCCATACTGCTCTACCACGGTGGCGAGATCACCACGGCACAGCCCGTGCGCGGGGAGGTCCTGCACTAGGATCACATGGCTGAAGAGTTCGTGTTTCATGAAGAGGCCGGGTACAGGGTGACGAAACGAATCTCACCCGTGGAGAGAACTTTCGCCCAGATAGAGCGAACGCGCAACTGTCGCCCGTTGGGGCCAGTAAGGACGCCGTGGATGGCAAACTTTTCGGCGTATTCGCTGATTTCAAGCGGCTCGGCGTCCTGATGAAGCAGCGTACGGATGTCCTCAAGTAAGCCGTGTGCATGGTGTGGCTCGTAACCGGCGAGACGCAAGAAGCCGGACTTGTCATCGACATCGCGCCGGACGAGCAGGTAGTCCGTGACCTTCCAGGGATCGATGAAGCTGTCCGACGGGAGCTTCATGAGAGGCCTCGTAGACTGGGAATGAGCAGCTTGAGACGATCAAGAATCGTCTCGATGTGAGAGTCACCGAAGACCTCGCCCAATGAAAAACGCACGCATTGCCGTGCGGCGTCACCCGGCTTCATCGCTGCGACGACATGCGATGGATCGGGCGAATCGGCGAGGCAGGCTGAGCCGCTACTGGCGCAGATGCCTGCCTGATCGAGCAAGAGGAGGAGAGCCTCCGACTCGACGCCGTGGAAGGTGATGTTGGCGAGGCGCTGGGTGGCGTGTCCATTACGCTCGGTATCGGGGATAGTAGAGAGGATGCCATCTTCTAACCCATCTTCGAGACAGGCCTCAATCGCTTCTTTGACCCGCTCGTTGAGTTGATCAAAGTTTCTCGCTTGGGTGTAACAGCCTTCGAGAGAGGGAACGGTGGCGACAAGCCAGCGTTCACTATCTCGTTCAATGAGCACGCTGAAGGTCCTTTTCATGAAATTTATATTAATCGCTTTCTGTATCTTCTGCGAGCTTCCTTCCGCTTACGCGGGCAGCGGTTGTCCCGCAAGGGAGCTTTCCGCTCTAGGCGACCTTATCCCCTCTACTTGATCAGACCATCGCCCCATTTGAGCACGATCAGTGGCAGCACCGTGACCATGATGAGAAGGCCGAGGAGCAATCCGATCTTCACAAAATCGATGAATCGATACCCCCCGGGTCCCATCACGAGGGCGTTCGCGGCATGGGAGATCGGACTGGAAAAGCTGGCCGAGGCTGCCATCGCGATCGTCATGATGAGCAATTGCGGCGCGAGGTCGAACCGGGTCGCGGCGTCGACGGCGATGGATGACATGATCACGACAAGGGGAGCCGTGGGAACCACCGTCGTCGCGAACATCGTCAGGAGATAGAGCCCGACGATAATCCCCCACGGCCCGAAAGGGGCCACCGCGCTCGCCATTCCTTCCGCCAGCCAAGTCGTGGTGCCGGTGCTTTGCATCGCAGTGCCGAGGGGAAGCATGCAGGCGATGAGGAAGACTGACTTCCAGTCGATCGCGCGATAGGCTTCGTCCACCTTGAGACATCCGAGAGCGATCATGAAGGCTCCCCCGGCCACCGCCGCGACGGCGATGGGCAGCACCTTCGTCAACGACAAAACCACGACCCCGATGACGATGAGCGTCGCGAGGATGGGTTTCCAAAGCGCCGGCCTCTTCTTCTCAGGCGCGTCGTAGGCGGCCTGGCTGAGGATGAGAAAATCTGCTTCCCCGCCCAGTTCGTTAATCCGCTCACGCGGACCGTAGAGCAAAAGGGCATCGCCGAATTCGAGCTTCATGTTGCGGAGGTGAGAACCGTAGGAGCGGCCCTGTCGCCAGATCGAGAGGATCTCCAATCCATAACGGCGGCGAAAATTGAGTGCCTTCAGGGTCTTGCCGACGACGCTACTTTGCGGAGACAGAGTCACCTCGACGTGTCCCTCGTCTTCCTCGGTGAGCAAACTGTCTTCCCCGTCCGAGCCGATCAGTTCCAGCGACTGAATCCCCCGCATCAGCTCGATCCGAGCCCGCGCCCCGTGGATCAGGAGCTTGTCTCCGACCTGGAATTCTTCATCGGCCGACGGGAAAAGGACCGAACCGCTGCGACGGGCAATGCCAATGACGCGAAGGTGCAATCGCTCGCTGAGGCCCGAATCCCGGATGCTCATCCCGGCGAGATGGGAGCCTTCGCCGACATCCAGTTGCAGCAGCGTTTGGGTCTTCGGGTAGATCATTCCCAGATTTTCATCCGAGATCAGGTCCACCTCTTCGAACTGACTTGATTCCCGAAACGCCTCCCACTCTTCGCTCTTTAACTCCAGGTGAAGGCGATCGCCGGCACGAAGTTCAAAGTCGGCGATGCCTCTCCGAATGATCTTTCCCTCCCGCCGGATCGATAGAATGTGGGCCTTGAACCGCCCCGCAAAATCGGCTTCCCGCAAGGTCAAGCCAGCCAGATCCGATTGCCCCGAGACGAGGGCGGAAACCAGCTTCAACCTCTGACTGGAAAGCACTTCGGCGATTTCAGTGCCCGAGGCCATTTCGAAGGCTTGCCAGCGCAGGAAATCTTGAAATTCCTCAATCCGCCCCTGCACGAGCATGATGTCTCCCGCCGCGAGAACGAAGTCGCCGCCGACTGCCGTGATCTTCTTTTCTCCCCGCCGCACCGCATACACGCTCACGCCAAGGATCGCGCCCAGCTCTGATTCGGCAAGGGTGCGCCCGGCAAAGGGGGAGTCGGTCCCCAACTGCAAGCGAAACTGTCGCTCCTCGAAGGCGTGGGCAAAACGCATCGCCGGGCCGGCTTCCTCTCGCGATCGTCGCATCGAATCGGATATTTCCCGCGGCAGAAGATGCCGACCGACGAAGGCCACAAAAAGCGTGCCGACGATGAGGGCCGGAACCCCGAAGGGAGCGAATTCGAAGAAGCTAAAACCCTCGTGTCCCGCATCGAGCAATGCGTTCGAAGCGATCAGGTTGGGCGGGGTTCCCACGAGGGTCGTCAAGCCGCCGAGATGGGCCCCGAACACCATCGGCATGAGCAAGCGCGAGGGAGAGGTCTCCGTTCGCCGGGCCACATCCATGACCACGGGGAGCATCAGCGCGGCGACCCCGATGTTCGCCATGAAGGCCGAGAGGGTTCCAGCGGTGAGCATGATCACGATGATGATGCGAGGTTCGGTCGTTCCGGAAATGCGGAGAACCTGTCGCCCGATGATGTCGGCGACACCCGTGGCGCTGAGACCGGCGCTGAGAATGAACATCGCCCAAACCGTGATCACCGCCGGATTGCTGAAGCCACTCAGCGCCTCTTCAGGCGTGATGAGATGAGAAAGACTCAGGACCGCGAGGACCAGCAATGCGACCACGTCCATGCGCAGTTTTTCCGTCACGAAAAAACCCAGGGCCACGCCCAGAAGAACCAAAACAGAAGCGATTTCGAAAGTCATGAACCAGTTGCACCCGGTTCAATTTTAAAAGCCGGAATCGTTCCCAACATAGAACCGCGAAGGTTCTCGTGCCACCCACGATTCATCAGCAAAGATCTGCAAATAGGTCACGGGATTAGGGCGCAGGCTATCCGGTGCCACGGATTCGGGCTTCCAGCAACGCATCGAGCTTCTCTGTCGGGTCGAAACCCAGTCGGGCGGCGGCATCAGGCATCAGTGAGGAAACCGGGTTCAGGTCGATAAATTGCAGTTCACCGGATTCATCAATGAGAAACTCGATGCTCCCGAGGTCCATCGCGGCGGCGCTCGCGAGGCGGCGGCACACGGAAGCGATCCCGCCGGGAGGCTCCCGACGAAACCCGAGTGTCGAAGGCTCCATCCCGGCGAGACAGTAGTCGAAGGAGTTGGGATGAAGCGGGGCATCCGCCTCGTAAAGGACTTCGGCGCCGATCATTTCGACCCGGTGGATCAACCCGTCGCCGCTCGTGATCCTCTCTTGCAAGATTGCGATGCCATCGGGCGCGAACGTCTCGGCATTCACCTCATGAGGCGACGAGATCCCGCGGCCCCGCCCTCCCGTGTTGGACTTGATCAGGAGCGGAAATCTCCCGTCGAATTCCGCGAGCTTACGTTCAAGCGTCGCCGGAGAGACCGCCAAGGTCCAGGGAGTCGGCACGCCAAGCTTCGCGAAGAGAGATGCCTGGAGCAACTTGCTCGCTCCGACCACATGACACCCGGCGCCATTGAGACAGGGGATGCCGGAAAGCTGAATCGCTCCGAGAAGGTCGCGCGCCAGAGTAAGGAGCGCCGGATCGTCATCCGCCGGACGTGACGCGATGCGATTGAAAACCAGTTTCCACTCTGGAAGAGGCCGGGAAGGAACCCAGTCGAACTTCCGCAGGTCAACGATCTCGACCTGCCAGCCGAAGCGCTGCAGACCCATTGCGGTCTCGTCGCACCACTCCGGAAGATCAGTCAAAATCGTGACGCTTTTTTTCATTGAAGTCGTTACGAAATTCCGATCTCTTCGGCTCGGTTTTGAAGGGTTTCGGGGAGACGGGTCTCGTGGTTCCCGCATGCCATGAGATGGTCAATCGCGCCTTCCTATTCAAACCGGGGAGCTCGCGGCGAAAAACGATTTTTTTGGGAAGGCGTCAAAATGTCCAGATTTGTCAACCGACACCTAAAATCCTGACCCCTAAAATCCGATAAGGTGATACTTAATTCGGCGGCCTGTAAGGTCGCCCGCACAAAGCCCGGGCGTTCACGCCCGGGAGGCGATGCACATCAAATGGCGGCCTGACAGGTCGCTCGCAGACGTTCCCTCGACCTGCGCGGTGACTCCTTTTTCAACGTTCGCGAGCGACCTTTCAGGCCGCATTCAATCCTTCAAATTCTACCCAGGCCTAAAGGCGCTGGGCTTTGTGCGTTTGGGCCTTCAGCCCATCGGAAGTCACAAAGACACTGCTTAAAACCGTGCCATTTGGGGCAGGCAACATTTCTTGCGTATGGCAATCACCTCCACTCAACCCAACAAGGTTCAGCAACCAATCTCGTCAGCAGAGAGAAAAACCGCCGCCTCTCCCCCTTCCTGACTACCCCATCACCTTCGAAATCGCCGCCGCCGTTTCGCGCTGGCGCTTCTCAACAAAGGCGCGACCGACCGCTGCTTTTTCGCGCGCCGCCGGGAGATCGAGCGCCATCTTCATGACCGTCTCAGGAAGGCGCGCGACATCCGCTTCATCATCGAAATCGTGGAGCCACTCCCCGAGGCCGATGTCCTCCCACATGTAGCCTTTGCTCGTCTGCTCCGCCCAGCGGCAGACAATCGCGGGAACGCCCTGACCGATACACATAATCGGGGAATGCATCTCATTCCCGAAGAGGCCCGCGCTGCGGACGTAGACGCTGAGCGCTTCGCCCGTAAGCCAGTAGTCAGGACGCCAGACGACTCGGTCTTTGATCTCATCCGGCAGGCGGTCGTAGATGACTTCTTTGCCGACCGTCATTTGGGTTTGGTCTTCGGGACAAAGGAGGATCTTCAGATCGGTCTCCGCCACGACCCGCTTGATCGCTTCGATGTGTGGATCGTGATCGTGAAATTTCAGCTCTTCGTTCCGGGCATGCTTCACCTCGTCCTTAGGGAGATCTTTGATTGTCCAGTACGGCGTGTAGCGAAGCCTTGGGATGCAGCAGAGAAATTTCCCAGTTTCGAGGCCGTTCGCGGAGAGGAACGCTTCCGCTTTTTGATCCTCTTTGACGTCGCAGGCGAAGGCCCCGTCGGGACCGAATTCCATGATCGGAGAAGTGCAGCCCCGCTCCTTCGCAAAAGCGAGCGAATGGGAATCGCGGAAAAAGACAAACTCCGCCTCGCTGAGAA
>Ga0222662_1001620_pt1 | contig 10231 bp, 9 predicted proteins | sample AntAcemetagen600_FD_179821 | JGI IMG/M metagenome (GOLD analysis project Ga0222662, IMG submission 179821) | Saline water microbial communities from Ace Lake, Antarctica - #600 | ecosystem: Environmental > Aquatic > Non-marine Saline and Alkaline > Saline | place: Antarctica: Ace Lake | collected...
ATGGATGATTGTAGCCGTGCCGATGTTCTCATTGCATTTATCCCAATCAGAGGCGTGCTGCGCAGAGCCTGCGAGGCGCAGTTGATCATTGATCGTTTTGATATTGCACGGAACGGTGCACACGCAATCTATCTGAACCCGGACGATCCATCACAGATTGAGCGTGTCGAAACAGTCAGAGAATGGCGCGGTGTTCGGCCTTGGACAGCTTATGCAAGCGAGCCCTAATAACGACGCAGAAGGCCCACAAGCCGCCCTTGAACTTTGACACGGTCAGGGCCGAAAATACGCGTTTCGTAGGCGGGGTTTGCAGCTTCAAGTGCGACAGAATTCCCCTTGCGACGAAGCCGTTTCAATGTTGCTTCCTGGTCATCGACAAGGGCCACAACGATCTCGCCATTATTTGCCGTATCACAGCGTTCCACAACGACCGTATCGCCGTCCAGAATACCGGCATCAATCATGGAGTCGCCCTTAACTTCCAGTGCGTAATGCTCACCACGAGCAAGCATATCCGTGGGCACAGAAACTTGGTGGCTCTCTTGTTGCAAGGCCTCGATCGGCGTACCCGCTGCGATCCGTCCCATAACAGGAACAGAAATTGCGTCTTCATTGTCCGCGATAGGCAGTCTGTCATGTGGGGCACTTTGTTCTTTGCCGAGGCTGCCTTCAATGACGGATGGAGAAAAGCCACTATTGCGCCCTAAGCTGGGGGACGCAGATTCCGGCAGTTTCAGAATTTCCAGTGCCCGTGCCCGATGAGGCAGGCGCCGAATGAAGCCACGTTCCTCAAGGGCCGTAATAAGACGATGAATGCCGGATTTTGAACGAAGGTCGAGCGCTTCTTTCATTTCATCAAAAGAAGGGGAAATCCCGCCTTCTTTAATCCGTTCATTAATGAACATGAGCAGCTCGTGTTGCTTGCGCGTCAGCATCTAGCAATCTCCAAACGAAAGAACAAATCACAAACATCTGCCTATGTTCTAGTTTGGTTCTCATTACACGTCAACCATAAACTGTGGATAAGTCTCTTAGAGCCGGATATTGGTCAAAAATGGACAGGTCTAGCTTTGTGGGTCAGTCGGGCATCCCCAACAGAACGATGGGGACAGCACCGCCGGTTTTCACAGGCGGGGCGCCTATTTCACGCATGATGAGGCAATGGCTAGATGACAGGGCGGAGAGCATGGAGCTGTCTTGTTGATTGACCGGCGTTGCGATCCAGGCGCCATCTGCACCCTTGCTGAGCTTCGCTCTCAGGTAGCTTCTGCGGGTTGTATTAGCGTCAAGCTCACCACTCACTGTGGCCGTCATCATCGGCGGGTGAACAGCAGCGCGGCCGAGCAGCTTTTCAATCGCAGCACGGACATAAAGTTGGCCACAAACCAGCGCTGACACGGGGTTACCTGGTAGGCCGATGAAGGGCACGTCTTTTAAGCGCCCAAAGATAAGGGGTTTGCCGGGGCGCATGGCAATGCGCCAGAAATTAACATCAAGCCCCATTGAGCCGAGAACGGATTGCACAAGATCATGATCGCCAACGGAGGCCCCGCCGATTGAGATCAACAGGTCGGCGTCCAGTCCGCGTGTGGCGTGTTCTCGCAGGCTTTCTTCCGTATCGCGCGCGATGCCCAAATCAATCGGCTCTCCGCCAAATTCCTCAATGAGCGCTTTCAGGCCCGCGCTGTTGGAGCTGACAATCTGGTCCTTGCCGGGGGTGTCGCCTGGACGCACCAGTTCATTGCCAGTCGCAAAAAAAGCGACCTTTGGTTTGCGAAACACAGGCACGTTGGGCACGTTCATTGCAGCAATAAGGGCCACATCAGCAGACGTCAGGCGTTTGCCTTCATGCAGATAGGAATCGCCTTTTTTGAAGTCACCTCCGGCAGCTCGAATGTGACGGCCAAGTTCCACCCCTTCTTTGATGATCAGCGTGTCGCCATCACGGTCCGTGTTTTCCTGCATCACGATTGTGTCGGCACCTGCGGGCAAACGTGCGCCAGTAAAAATGCGCACAGCGTCTCCCACGCCGACGGTGCCTTCAAAACTTTTTCCGGCAGCACTTTCACCGATCACTGTTAGAGAGGCGGGCAGCGTGGCCGCATCCTTTGCGCGAAAAGCATAGCCATCCATCGCCGAACTATCGAAAGGCGGCTGTGTCAGAGCGGCAACCATCGGGGCAGCAAGCACACGGCCGCCTGAATTTGCGACGGGTATAAATTCAATGGGTAGTTTTCTAATTGCATCGCCAATGCGCGCAATAGCGTCTTCGACAGGCAAGAGCGGGGTATTTGTCATGATGCGTCATATGTCCCAGATTTACCGCCCGACTTGTGCGTGAGGTGAACATCGCCAATCGTCATGGCCCGGTCGACGGCTTTCGCCATGTCGTAAATGGTGAGACATGCAACCGTAACTGCCGTTAAGGCCTCCATTTCAACACCTGTTTTACCAGACACACGCACGGTCGCTTCGACGTCCAAAGCGCACGCTTTTTCGTCGGCAACAATGTCAATTGCAATCTTGCCAATTAAAAGCGGATGGCAAAGCGGGATGAGCTCGTGTGTGCGCTTGGCGGCCATAATGCCAGCCAAGCGGGCGGCTTCAATCACATTTCCCTTGGCGATGTTGTTGGACAAGATGAGGGCAAGTGTGGCGTGCTCCATCGTGACGCGACCTTTGGCCGTTGCAATGCGGTCTGTCACATTCTTGTCCGTAACATCAACCATGGCGACCTGACCTTTGGCGTCTACATGGCTTAGCTTTTTCTCGGTCATGAGAGGTCTTTCTTCATAAAACAGCGTCGCTCAATATCGAGGCCGGCCTCTTCTTCATGTGCCCGCAGAACATAAAATGCAGGCGTCCATTCATGCGCGTCCATTTTGTGAAAGCCGAGCTTTGCGTAAAACGGCGCATTCCAAGGCACATCAGAAAATGTCGAAAGCGTAATCGCCTTAAAGTCGTTTTCTTGCGCCCAACTGTTCACGGCTTCCACCAGTTGCCGACCAATGCCAACGCCTTGGAAACCTTGTGCGACTGAAACCTCATATAGATGAGCGTGATTGTCATAGGGGGCTACTAATGCAAAGCCTGCAAGTTTGCCGTCTACATCGGCGACCAGCGCCGCCCCATATCGGGTAAATGAGATCGCAAATTCAGGTGATATGACAGCGCCCTCGGCAACATCATCCATGCCATAATCCCGGAACAGCTCACCGGCTGAACGCTCAATGTCGCCCAACTTAGCGATTTCATCTGGTTCGACCGGCCGAATGACAATGTTCATCCAGATGCTTTCGTGAGCAGGTTTCTTGTGGCGGCTTCTACATCAGACTGCCGCATCAGGCTCTCGCCAATCAAAAATGAATTGACGCCTGCTTGCGACAGGCGCGCAAGATCGGCAGGTGTGCTAAGGCCGCTTTCACCGACGATTAATCGCTCTGCTGGAACGCGAGGGGCAAGATCAATCGTGGTATCGAGACTGGTTTCAAAGGTTCGCAAATTGCGGTTGTTCACGCCAATAAGTTCGCTCTCGAGCATGAGCGCACGGTCCAATTCGTCCGCGTCATGTACTTCGATGAGTGCATCCATGCCGAGGTCAAAGGCAGCGCTTTCAAGTTCAGCTGCTTGAGCATCACTCACAGAGGCCATGATGATGAGAATACAGTCTGCACCCCAGGCACGGGCTTCCATCACCTGATAGGTGTCATAAAGAAAATCTTTGCGAAGTGCGGGTAGGGCGACCGCCGCACGTGCGTCTTGGAGAAATTTGGGGGCGCCTTGAAAAGAGGGCGTGTCCGTGAGCACGGAGAGACAGGAGGCACCACCCGCTTCGTAAGCTCGAGCGAGAGCAGGGGGATTGAAGTCTTCGCGGATCAAACCTTTCGAGGGGCTTGCCTTTTTGATTTCGGCAATAAGACCATAGCAACCACTCGTGATGGAGGAGCGGAGCGCTGCCGCAAAGCCGCGCACCGGCGATGCTTCTCTGGCGAGCGCTTCCAGCTCGGCCAAAGGCACAGCCTGCTTTGCAGCGGCAATTTCTTCGAGCTTATAAGCGCCAATTTTTTCGAGGATATCGACCATAGGTCAGCTTTCGTTAGACACGGTAACAAGGGCATCAAGAGCGCGTTTGGCCGCGCCCGAGGTGATGGCCTCACCAGCCATTTTCACGCCCTCACTCAATGTTGTGGCTTTTCCTGCCACAACAAGGGAGGCCGCGGCATTGAGAGCAACAATATCGCGATAGGCACCTTCTTCACCATTCAGCAGGTGAACGAGGGCCTCCATATTTTCTTGCGGGTCGCCCCCTTTCAGCGCAGCGGGATCGGCGCGGGCCAGTCCCACATCTTCAGGCGCGATATCGAACGTGGTGACAAAACCGCCTTTCAGCTCGGCCACATGGCTGATACCCGTCGTTGTCAGTTCGTCTAATCCGTCTGAGCCATGCACAACCCAAACCCGATCACTGCCCAGGTTTTTCAAAACATGCGCTAAGGGTTCAACCCATTTTTGCGCGAAGACACCAACCACCTGGAATTTAGCACCAGCGGGATTAGAGAGTGGCCCTAACAAATTAAAAATTGTCCGTGTGCCCATTTCTGCGCGCGTTGGGCCCACATGTTTCATGGCTGAATGGTGGGCGGGGGCAAACATGAAGCCGATGCCAGCTTCTTCAATGCATCTTGTGATTTGGGCTGGAGATATATCGAGTTTCACGCCCAGTTTCTCTAGAACCTCAGCAGAGCCAGATTTTGAAGAAAGCGCTTTATTGCCATGTTTGGCGACAGGTACGCCACACGCCGCCACGACGAACGAGGCAGCCGTGGAAATGTTGTAGGTGCCAGACGCATCACCGCCCGTGCCACAGGTGTCGATTGCACCTTCAGGAGCGTCGACCTTCGTGGCTTTGGCACGCATGACGCGGGCACCAGCAGTAATTTCATCAACCGTCTCGCCTCGCATACGAAGTGCCATCAAAAATGCTGCAATCTGTGCAGGTGTTACCTCACCAGACATTATGGCGTCAAAGGCCGCTTCAGCCTCAATTTGGTTGAGCGAATGGCTGTCGGCTACTTTGGCGATTAGGCTTTTAAAGTCAGTCATTAAATTCAAACCTGGTAAATGGCGGTCAAGCAGAAACAGTGCGCTTCACACCTGCGATGTCGAGAAAATTAGCAAGAAGCTCGCGACCATGATTGGAGGCGATGCTCTCGGGGTGAAACTGCACGCCATGAATAGGCAGCGTCTTGTGCTGGACGCCCATGATAACCCCATCTTCCGTCCAGGCTGTTTTGGTCAGACAGTCCGGCAGCGTTTCAGGCGCAATGGTCAGGGAATGATAGCGGGTTGCATCAAAAGGGTTCGCAATACCGGCAAACACGCCTTCGTTCCTATGGTGTATAGGGCTCAATTTTCCGTGCATCATCTCTGGTGCCCGAACAATTTTAGCCCCGAAATGCTGAGCAATGGATTGGTGCCCAAGACAGACGCCAAAAAGGGGAACGGCGGCTTTGGCAGCGGCTGCCACTAGCTCAAGGCAGATGCCGGCTTTGTCCGGGTCGCAAGGGCCAGGTGAGAGAACAATCGCCTCTGGGTTCACGGCCAGAGCGTCTTCAACGCTGATTTTATCGTTGCGAAACACCTCACATTGCGCGCCCACATCTCCCAGGAAATGAACAAGGTTGTAGGTGAAACTGTCGTAATTATCGATCAGCAGCAACATGGCCGCAAACTCCGGCTAGAGGCAAAGGCGGAAATGCCCAAAACATAAGGCTTTCTTATAGGGATGCAGACCCTTGGCAACAAGGGTAAGGCATCAAAAGCTGTGGATAAACACAATGCCGACGTTGCACATGTTCTACTATATGTGGTGAAATAGAGCTTGATAAGCACTGCATATTGCGGATCGTGGGGCCAAAGACGATCAGAATATACAGGTAAGGTCGGAAAACGTGGCACAGTCAATTCTCACCGATGAACAAAGCGCGGATCAAGTGCTTGATGACGCGCGTATGGGCAGCGGGCGGCGTAGCTATTTTGGCGCCATTTGTGGCGCTGTCGCGCTTGGTTCTGTCCTGGGACTGTTGGCCGCCACACTGTTGCCTGGCACCTTCAAGGGTGATGTGAGGGCATCATTTGTCTCCGGTGTTGAAGCCTCCCCGTCTGGAGCACCTGTGGATTTCAGCTCTGGATCTGACCGTGCCGCGCCCAGGCTGCTGTATCCTGAAAATGCAGAAGCCCTTGGCGCTGACAATCCATTTCTAGGGGAAAGTCCAGTCCGTGACCCCGCGCAGGCTTTTGCGGCGCGCCCAAAGCCAATGATCGACCTGTTGGACCTGCCGATGGCAGACAGCGTGACTTTGTTGGCGGCAGCGACACCGATGATAGAGAATGTCTCCGCATCTGTTCAAGCCGATGAGCCTCGTTTGCCGCGCATAGCCATTGTGCTTGATGATTTGGGATTAGACGAGAAATCCACTAGGCGGGCGATAGCCCTTCCACGAAGCATCACGCTGTCCTTTTTGCCGTATGGACGATCATCCGTTGGCCTAGCGGAAGAAGGATTGGCGCGAGGGCATGAAATCCTTGTCCATATTCCCATGGAACCTGAAGGGACGGCAGACCCTGGACCAAATGCACTTTTGGTCAGTCTGCCCGCGGATGAAATTTCCATGAGGCTTGCGAGCCAGTTGGACAAATTTCCTGGTGCCATTGGATTTAACAATCATATGGGAAGTCGTTTTACGACAGATGTGCGCGCGCTCCTGCCGGTGATGAGGGAGGCGCGTGCGCGGGGTCTTTTGTTCTTAGACAGTCGCACGACCGTCAATACTTTCGCGGCGAAAGTAGCCGAGGCGGCTGGAGCCACAACGGTAAGTCGCGATATTTTCCTGGACTATGCTAGCGGTGCCGACGGGCTGTTGACGCAATTTGATGAGTTAGAAAAGACAGCGCGAATGACCGGGTCCGCGATCGCAATCGGGCACCCTCACGAGCTGACACTTGATGTGCTTGAAACCTGGGTGCGCGGGCTCGATGCAAAAGGCATAGAATTGGTGTCGATTAGTGCGATGGCCGAGCCAGATGCGCGCGTCGAGCCAGATTTATTGGCCGCGTCCGGCCTCTGAAGCAAACCGCACAGCTTCATCAGCGGCGCGAAACAAAGCCTTCGCCTTGTTCACTGATTCCTCAAATTCATTTTCCGGCGTTGAATCCGCAACGACACCACCGCCAGCTTGTACGTACATTTTACCGTCCTTGACGACCGCTGTGCGCAGCACGATGCAGGTGTCCATATCGCCACCGGCTGAAAAATAACCCACGAGACCAGCGTAAGGTCCGCGTTTTTCCAGCTCCAACTCATCGATGATTTCCATCGCGCGCACTTTTGGGGCGCCCGAGACCGTGCCCGCTGGATGTCCGGCAATAAGCGCCGATATGGCATCAAAGCGCGGGTCCAAATCACCTTCGACGTTGGAAACGATATGAATGAGGTGCGAGGTATATTGCAGGGCAAATTGATCCGTCACTGCGACCGACCCGAGCCTGGAAACACGTCCCACGTCGTTACGGCCAAGGTCAAGCAGCATCAAATGTTCGGCTCGTTCTTTCGGGTCCGCGAGCAGTTCTTCTGCAATGTCAATATCTTCTGCGCGGGTTTCACCGCGATGTCGCGTACCGGCAATTGGGCGGATGGTCACACGACCTTCGCGCACACGCACGAGAATCTCCGGGCTGGAGCCGACGAGAGAAAAACTCTCAAAATTCAGGAAGAACAAATAGGGAGAAGGGTTAATGCGTCGCAGAGCCCGATAAAGAGAAAAGGGCGACAGAGTGAAAGGCGTCTCAAATCGCTGAGAGAGCACCGCCTGAAAGATGTCACCGGCTGCGATATATTCTTTCGCCGCACGAACCATCTCGAAATAGGTTTCTTTTGGCGTGTTGGATGTGGGCGCTGGAATGGTCGCAACATCAAGCTCCGGCTCTCGGTGCGATAGTGCCTGGTCAAAGTCAGCAATTGTGCATTCCAGACGGTCCAACGCATGTTCGTACGCGGCTTTTGCCGAAACACTGTCTGCGCTGCGAACAGGCGTCACAAGCGTCACTTCGTCTTTCACGGAATCAAAGACAGCAATAATCGTTGGGCGCAGGAACAAACCGTCAGGCAGACCCAATGCGTCAGGGTTTTCATGGGGAAGTTCTTCCATCAAGCGGACGCAGTCGTACCCCATGTAGCCAAAGACACCGGCAGCCATGGGCGGCAGGTCTTCGGGTAGCTCAATCTGCGCCGCTTCAATGAAGTCCCTGAGTGCGTCCAGTGTGCCTTTGGCGCAGGGCTTAAACGCCGTCATGTCATGGGCAGCGTTTAGGTTCAGTTCCGCCTTGTCCCCATGAGCTTTCCACACGGCATCGGGTTTTAAGCCAATGATGGAATAGCGGCCACGTGTGTCGCCCCCCTCAACAGACTCCAACAAAAAGCTGTTTGGCTGTTCTTTTGCAAGTTTCAAATAGGCAGAGACAGGTGTTTCCAGATCAGCCACAAGGCGCGTCCAGACCACCTGAGCCGTTCCGGCTTTATAAGCGGGCTCAAATTTGTCAAACGCAGGATGAAACATGTGGCTCTATCCGATCAAAGGCATGTGCCTTCATCGGTCTCCTTAATTCTATAAGTTCTACAGAGGGTGATCTGACCCCCAATTAGCCATCTGATCAGCCATCTGTCCCAGGCGATAGAATTTGTTCAATCAGTCCGTAATTTACATCTACCTGGTACTTCTCTTGAAGGGCGATGACAAGCGAGGCGATCAAATCGTCACTGGCGGTCTCGGCAAGTGTCGATTGGATCTCGGCAAGACCAGCCCCGTTGCCAGCTTCAGGGGTGCTTATCGCTGATACCTGCATCAACACCATACTGTCGCCAAAGCCAGCGAGGGCATAAGTGAAGTCATCAATAGGTGTTGAAAAAACATTGTTCACACCAATGCGAGAGAATGTCTCATTAGAAAAACGGCGCAACATCCCAGGGGAGTTTTGAACCGCACGCGCAAATGAGCGTGCAATCGTCTCGATTGGTTCGCCCTTGTTGCCGCGTTCTACGAGAGATTGAGCAAGAATTTCCAGCTGAACCTTGCGCTGTTCGCGTTTCCAAAGTGCCACAACATCGTCACGAACTTCTTCCAGCGGTTTAAGCTCTGCTGGAGAAACGCCCGTCACTTCAACCCAATAATATCCATCATCATCCAACTCACCGGCAGGGATTTCGATCCCGACATCGTTCTCAAACACTTCCGCAACGACAGTAGGAATGTCAGGCATGTCGGCAGGTGGTGGACCTGCAACGGTCAGACCTTGGTTGGTGACATCTTCCACGACAATGAGATCGATTGAGAGATTGGCTGCGAGCTCTGCAAGCGATGCGCCGCCAGCCCGTTCATCTTCGATGCTGTTGTACAGGTCGAAGACGGCGTCGCCTGCTTCCGTGCCCAGCATTTCAGTTTTCAATTCTTCTCTAACGTCTTCGAATTTCGCTGGAACCGCAGGACTGATGCCGGTGAGGACAAGAACCACAGGTCCAAGCGGACCATCGACAGGGTCACTAATCTCACCATCATTCAACGCAAACACTGCATTGGCAATGTCAGAACTCAAGAAGCTGCTGAGGGATGCGTCGCTCAGCGTGACATCTTCAACACTCAAGCCAATTGCACTCAGAACAGTTTCCAGCTTTTCACCATCACGCAGGCGCGTGGATATTTCTGTTGCTTTCGCGTCGTCAGCCGATGGAATTTGTACGACATTGCGTGTCTCAGGCTTGTCGAATTCATCACGACGGTTTTCAAAGGCCTCAAGCAGAACGGCCTCGTCGATGGCGAGTGTCGGAATAATGTCTTCCGGCTTTACGGTCAGGACGGCAAACGAACGTGTTTCAGGTTTTGTGAAACGAAGCGCTGCCTGTTGGTGGTAGGCGACAATTTCTTCTTCGTTTGGGTCCGCAATTTCCTCGACCAAATCAGGCGGCAGCACCAGATAGCGAACGGCGCGTTGTTCGTAGCGATATTCATGAACAGCCTCTGCGAGGCCCTCCGGCGGAACAGCGCCAGCGGTGACAGCGCTGAGCAATTGATCGCGCGTCATGAACTCGCGGCGATCATTTACAAAGGCAGTCTCCGAAATCTGGTTTTGGCGAAGTGCCAGCTCAAACGTTTGACGGTCAAACTGTCCAAAGGGGCCG
>Ga0222662_1001623_pt1 | contig 10206 bp, 7 predicted proteins | sample AntAcemetagen600_FD_179821 | JGI IMG/M metagenome (GOLD analysis project Ga0222662, IMG submission 179821) | Saline water microbial communities from Ace Lake, Antarctica - #600 | ecosystem: Environmental > Aquatic > Non-marine Saline and Alkaline > Saline | place: Antarctica: Ace Lake | collected...
TGCGCGCCATGGCACCCACAATGTCTTCAGACAGGCCCATCACTTTGCCCACTTCGCGGATGGCGCTGCGGGCACGGTAGGTGATGACCGTGGCGGCTAACCCTGCGCGATCTCGTCCGTATTTTTTATAGATGTACTGAATAACCTCTTCGCGCCGCTCATGTTCAAAATCAACATCAATATCCGGCGGCTCATCTCGCTCGGCCGACACAAAACGTTCAAACAGCAAGTCAATCTCCGTTGGGTCAACCGCTGTAATGCCCAAGCAATAACAAACGGCTGAGTTGGCAGCAGACCCTCGCCCTTGGCAGAGAATTTCTTTTGAATTGGCAAAGCGTACAGTGTCGTAAACAGTCAGAAAATACGGCGCATATTTCAACTCACCAATGAGGCTGAGTTCATGAGAAAGGGTTGTTCGAAGTTTCTCAGAAATCCCATCAGGGTATTTTCTCGCAGCACCTTCCCATGTGAGCTTTTCCAAAAGATCTTGTGGCGACAAGTCATCGTCGAACACATCGTCAGGATATTCATACGCCAACTCATCCAGCGAAAATCGACACCGTTCCACGATCACCAGACTTTCAGCCACCGCATATTCATAACCCGAAAAAATGCGAACCATCTCACGTGCATCCTTCAGATGACGCTCCGCATTTGCCTCCAATCGAAAACCTGCCTCTTGAACAGTGCAATGCTTACGAATGCACGTCATCACATCCTGCAAGTTTCGCCTATCTGGCGCGTGGTAGAGCACATCATTGGTCGCCACGAGAGGTGCTTTGGTTTCTTCAGAAATGTGGGCGAGCTGTTGCAAACGTCGTACATCATCGCCCCGGTACAGTCGGTTCATACCTACCCACACTGACTGCGGAAAGGACTGAACGAGCTCACTGAGAAAGCCCAAGAACGCTTTCCCAAGAACGGCAGGCGGCATGGCGATGAAACATTGTCCTTCGCCATAAGCCACAATATCGGTCAACCTGAGATAACACTCACCCTTTGGTGCACGACGACTACCCAACGTTAAGAGCCGACAGAGCCGCGCATAGGCTGGCCTGTCTTGTGGATAGGCAATCACTTCAAACCCGTCTTGTGTGATCAGGCGCACACCGGGAAGAAACCGAAGCTCATTTTCTTTTGCAGCTTTGTGAACCCGCACGATACCCGCAAACGTGTTTCGGTCCGCCACGCCAATAGCCGTCAACCCTAACTCTTTTGCTGTTATAGCAAGTTCATCGCCATGGGACGCGCCACGCAGGAAACTAAAATTGCTGGTGATGCCAAGTTCCGCAAAGCCACTCATCCAAAAACCCCATGCATATACCATTGTGGGGAATTGGTTTCACGTCCAAACAGTCCATCGCGATAAAGCCAGAAGCGCCGCCCTTCTTCATCCTCTACACGGTAATAGTCACGCACGTGGGTGGGCTTTTTTTGCTTCCACCATTCTGGTGAAATCCGCTCTGGACCTTCAGAATGAGCGATGTGATACGTCACGCGGCGCCAGCGAAATTGACGGGGCGGTCCATCCGGCACCTCTGCAATAGCATCTACAGGTTCGGCGCACGGCAACATGCGCAGTGGTCGTCCAATGCGTTGGCGTTCTTCCATACGCCAATCATGCGTCTCCCTGTCTTCCTCTAATGGACGGATACCCGCGACAGCAGAGATAAAAACAAAGGCACACTCTGGCACATGGCTTTCTCGCGGCTCAAAACGCCCAACGCGTTCAAACCCCAATCTGTTGCCCAACCGGTCCACCAAAAACCCTAAATCTGCAGGATGCCTTTTTAGTCGGGTCTTTTTCGCATCCACCATCTCAGCTTGTGTTGATACAAACTGGTCTGCGGCAGTTACATGCAGCACCATGGCATCAATGCCCAAGCCAATTTCCAAATCACGCCCAAACATGTCTAAACGTTCCGAAAAAAGCGTTGCTAAATGAGTGGCATCATCGCTCGGTGTGCTCGTCCCCACTTGAACATCGATGCGCAGACCATCTGTGCGAAAAAGGTGAAGCTGCACCCGACGCGCACCTTGCCCCGCTTGTTTGAGCAAGGGCACCATGTCATCACAGAGGTGTAGAATGGCTTGCTCAATATCTACAAGCACCATCAGCCCTTCCGCAAATTGTCGTTTCGTTCGAAAAGCAATCAGCGGCATGTCCGGCGAAATCGGTTCTGCCGCGCGGTCTAACGCTTGATCCAAACGTGTAGCCAAAATTTTCCCAAACCGTGCAACCAAAGGAGCCCGTGCCAACTTGCGCAAATCGCCAATGCGCTTCACCCCCAGCCGCGCAAGGTCATCCACCATTGAAAGCTCAAGTCGCAATGCGGCGAGAGGCAAAGGGTCAAGGCATGCACATAGATCGTTGCGCTCAACGGACGAGACACCACGCGCACCATAACGTGCAAGCGCCCATGCAGCTCCCGGGCAAGGGGCAATTCCAAGGCGAGCTGGAAAACCAAATTGTGCCAACCGCTGCACAATGTCTTGCCCCATACGCGCCTCTCCACCAAACAGATGCGCGCACCCTGTAATGTCGAGAAAAATACCGTCAGGCTCATCATAAGTGGGAACAGGATCAGGCGCCGTCCAAGGCGTGTAACGACCACACCAATCGCTCAATTGTTTAAGCGCTTTTGCATCTTCATGCGCATCGGCTTCATGTACGTTCAACCCGCGCGCGACAGCCAAAGCGTCTGCGAGCAATTGACCACGTGACGCGCCCAAAGCACGCGCCGGGTCATTCAACCCCACAATTCGCTCCCCACCTTGAGCAGAAGCGCGCAGAGCTAAAGGCTGCTCAACATTCAGACCCTGCACACGGATAAAACGATGCACAGGCCAATCTGGCAGCCAGATCGATAAAATCCGCTTTTCTGACGCCTCTGCTTGCCTCATTATCAACCTTCAAAATACGCCAGAAAACTGCGGAAAAACAAAATGGAAAATAGAACAAAATAAGAACATTTGAGTGTGCCGCAAACTGTGACTGAAGGCGAGTCAGTTTTCGCGTATGCTTAACGCTCTCCTTCACCCCCTGCGTATTGAGGGCCCATGACCCGTCTCACTTCCGTTCTCCTACTCTCCCTCTCCGCTCTCTGGCTGACAGCCTGTAGCAGCACAGAGGACCGCGCCCGCGAACAAGCCATGCGCGACCGGGCCGACCACCAGCACTGTCTAGACCTGGGCTTTGAACCGGAGACAGAGCCTTACGGAAACTGTCGCCTCAAACTAAAAGAAATTCGTGCTGCCCAAGAAGAGCCAAGCAACAACACACAATTCGGCGTCGGAATTGGGATAGGTATCGGACTTTGAACGATGAACCACGCACCCCTCATCACCTGTTTCGCCGGTTTTCTATTGTTGGCTGCGTGTGCAACGCCTGAACAGCGCGCTGCACAGATATCTACCCAGCGAGCAATCGACGAAGCAGAATGCTCAAACTTAGGCTTTACCGCGAACACAGAGGGTTTTGCCGATTGTCTTTTGCGCCTAAAAGAAATTCGTGCCCAAGAAGCGCGGACAAGAGCCCTCAACAGTGCACGGCGTGATCCCTTCTGGCCTAGATATGGATATGGATTACATCATCCCTATCGCTACCCGTATCACTACTAAATTTAGCTCGCTTCTCGCAGGCCTTCGTCCAGCAAAGGAAGAGCAACAGAACGCCGAGCTCTTGCTGGATGCGCTTCAACAAAAGCACAAGCCTTCACGTCCCAGCTGAGAGACGTAACAAAGGGCGCACCACCTTTACATTTTTCAAGCGTCACCTGCCAACACGGAGCCTCTGTCGAGTGAACATCTTCTGTCGCCCCTGCAGGGGCAGAACGCACCTGCCACCGTGTCAGCGCTGCACTGGGACTGAGCGTCTCACTAGGCTCCCTCAAATGACCGCGCAACAAGATGAGTGGCGAGCCTGTATCTTCCGCACTTAAATGAAGCCGTCGGCTCGCCCGCAAATTGAAATGCCGTGATGTCGTTGAAACTTCTCCCACCACAGCTGCAAACACACCGGCTCGCACACATTCTTCCAACGCCCAAAGCATGTCTGGTTCGCGGGTTGGGTTGACAAGAAGAAGTCGGCTTGGATCGATACCAAAAGCAGCAAGTCCCGGCCCATAAAGCTGACCCACATCGTAAGCACCCCAGCCCTGCTGACACCAAACAATGAGCCCCTCGTTTCCTCCCGCAGAAGCAGCAGAAGTCACGCACGCGCGCGCCGCAAGTGCAGCCGCAAACCCAATGGTCGCTCCCATATCGCCATACGCAGAAGCCATCACTTCATGCACCCCGTGCCGGGCAAGCCCCCCACCGGGTAGACGCGCGTCCACTGCCTCCAGCCCAAGCGCAAAGTGCGCTGGCCCTTCCAATTGAGGAGAGGTTTCCAATGCCGCAATTTGCGTACGCAGACCGGCCATAAGTTCAGCTTTGTTCAGAGAGGACATAGAACATAATCCCGAATGTTCTCTTTATGTTCTCATTTGATTTTGAAAGAGTCAAGCAGCCTTCCGCGAGAGAGTAATGAACGCCAGCTTCCGACACGCTTCGAAAACAACATTCCATTTTTGCGTGACGACAGTCCTCAATGTCGAGCAGCTCACCTGAGCAATCACCCATGAGTTTACGAACCGCAGGCGCCGACAATAAGCTGCGGCGAACATAGTGCCTAATTGGTGGAGCCGGGCGAGAGCTCCAGGAAATACGAGCGCTGACCGAATCAGCTAGAAGCTCGATTTGGTTCTCAGAGTGCAAACACGGCGCACACAAACCTCAGTTTTCTGCGATATTCAGGCACCTACTTGCCAATCCAGCGAAAACTGATCACATTTCGAAATACACATACATGGAGGTGATGCGGTAGCGATGAGCTGCGCCATGCCTCTTCTCGCTCCTGCATCAGCCGCATGTGGTTGAAAAGCTAGGAGGAGCAGTATGTCTGAACTTCAACACATTGACGACTCGGGAGCTGCGTTCGACGCAATCATGGCTCAAGCATCGTTTTTGACCAATCCATCTCCTACAGAAACTGTGGAGGGAATTCTAAACTCGTTGGTCGAAGCGAACTTGAGCGAAATTCAGAAAGAAACAGCAATCACCCTTGTATCCAAAAAAAGTGGGCTTCGGAAAAATGTCCTCAAGAACCAATATGATGCCAGCTATCTAAAAACATTCGGAGTTCTCAACAACCCCATTACAAACCTCTCAAGTAGGGTTATCGAGAAGCACTTCGCCCAAGGAGAATATATCCGAGTTACCGGCGGTGGAGGTTTTGAAGCTTATCAGAAAACGCATTGGACTGATCTTCCGGAACTGAAGCTGCGCCACCATATAATGCAAGAGATAAAGGCCAGCGGAATTATCGATAGTGGTAATATTCCGGCTACAGTCAGCAAGTCCGTCCAATGCATCCGCGACGTTCTAAGCGGAAAATTTCCTGCCGACGCATCGACCCCACCGGCCAACATTATCAATACGCAGACCGGCGAGATTCATTTGAAGAAAGATGGGAGCTTTGAGCTCAGGCCTCATTCTCCAGAGAGCAACCTGTTGAGCTGCTTGCAGTTTGCCTATGATCCGGAGGCCACCTGTCCAAAGTTCGAATCCGCATTGAACGACATCCTCTCTAACGCTGAAGACCCACAAGGACTTAAACGCCACCTATTGGAGATGATCGGCTATGCATTGCAGCCATTCCGGGATATCGCCTGTTTTGTTGTGTTCACTGGTACAGGTGCGAACGGGAAAACATCATTGCTGAAGACGCTGGAGCATCTTGTACCTAAAGAAACAGTGCTTTCGCAAAGCGTGAAACGTTTCATGTCCGACAATTTTGCAGAGGCGTCTCTAAAGGGTAAGCTTCTTCTCATCGACGATGACATTGCTGAACGCCTTCTGCTTGATGACGCCCTCATCAAACGTATCTCGGAAAGCAAACAAGTTACTGCTCGTGGGGCTTACAGAAAAGACAAAGAGACCTTCACCTCGAACGTCCTTCCCATCTTGGCGGGAAACTCTCTCCCTCGAACAAACGATGTTTCCAATGGCATGCTCCGGCGGGCTCACATATTTCCATTCGACAGAGAGTTCACCAAAGCCGAGCAAAATCCTAAATTGTTTCAAGATATCTGGGAACACGAGCTACCCGGCATTCTCAACTTAGCGCTGGCGGGGCTTGCCCGGCTCCGAGCACGCGGCAAATTTGAACTCCCCATAGACAGCGAAAACGCCCTTCGCGAATTCATCATCCAGGCCAACCCGCTAATATCGTTCATCGAAAGCGAATGCGCCTTCGATGGCGAAGCCCGAACAACCGGAAAACTCTTCAGGGCTGCTTACAAAGCCTGGGGAAAAGAGCAGGGTATCGGTAATGTTGACGCCAGTGATCATACCCTCAAGCGAAAATTGGAGGGTATGGGACTCAAAGTCGGCAGAACCAAAGGCATAACGATGATCCATGGGCTAGGGCTCAAGGGGCAAAATATTGTTTAGCTCTGCGGAAGCCGACAACGATTGGTTGCGCCAACCTCAGAAGAATTGTCCCGAGCGCAAGACCGTTATGCCTCACCATCACCCAACTCAGCGGCGACCGAGCGGAACTGCTCTAGCGCGGCTTCGAGGTTCTCGACGATCTCAGATGCGATGACGTCCGGCTCAGGAAGGTTATCTACGTCTTCCAAGCTGTCATCTTTCAGCCAGAAAATATCGAGATTCAATTTGTCTCTGGCAACTAACTCGTCATAGGTGAAGCGTTTAAAGCGTTCTGTTTCTTTTCGCTTTCGATAGCATTCAACAAAATCATCCAGGTCAGCTGAGGCTAGTTTTTTGGTCTTCAGTGTCTTGTGGATGTTTGTCCGATAGTCGTACACCCAAAGCTCTTTGGTCTGGACTGTCTTTGACGCCTTTTTCTTGTCGAAAAAGAGCACGTTGGCTTTCACACCCGGGCTGTACCAAATGCCGGTCGGAAGCCTGAGGAGCGTATGGAAATTGAAGCCCTCCAACAGTCGCTTTCGGATGCCTTCCCCTGCGCGTCCTGCCTCAAACAACACATTGTCCGGGAGCACGACACCGGCACGACCGTTCGTCTCCAAAACAGTCATAATGTGCTGAAGGAAATTGAACTGTTTGTTGGACGTCGTAAACTTGAAGTCTTCCCGCTCGTAGCTTTCTCGCTCGGTCGTGACCGAGCCGTCTTCTCCAACGACCTTGTAGCTCGACTTCTTGCCAAAGGGTGGGTTGGTCAAGACCACATTGAAGCGATCACTCCCGGCATTTGCCAGCGCATCCCCCTGATGAACGGGGCTTCCGCCGTTTCCGATACCGTGGAGATAAAGGTTCATCGCGCACAAACGAACAACCTCATCCACAATGTCAATGCCCGTGAAAGACGAATGCCGCAGCATGTGTAGGCGATCACGGTCCTTGCTCTGATCCTTCATGTGATCATAGGCAGTAAGCAGAAAACCGCCGGTCCCACAGGCAGGGTCGCAAATGGTTTCTCCAATCTTTGGGTTCACGCATTTGACGATTGCTTCGATGACGGGGCGGGGTGTGAAGTACTGTCCAGCACCGGACTTCACTTCAGACGCGTTCTTCTCCAATAGGCCTTCGTAAATTTCGCCTTTGACGTCGACGCCAATGCCAATCCACGGGCCTTCCCGGTCTATTAGGCTCACAACACGGGTTAGCTTGGCGGGGTCCGAGAGCTTGTTCTGCGATTTTTTGAATATAGTCCCAATCAACCCAGCCTTTTTCGCCAATGCTTCCAGCGTATGCCGGTATTGCAGCTCAAGCTCATCACCTGTTTTGTTAGCGAGCTCAACCCAAGACCATTTTCTTGGAATTGATGAAGGCTCATTCAGAAACTCGACCCGTTCCTGATCCATCTTCAGGAAGAGGAGATAGGTTATCTGCTCAACATAGTCGCCATAGGACACGCCTTGATCGCGCAAAACATGTGCATAGTTCCAGACTTTGGAGACAAGCTGTTCGTTGGTCATTACGATGCCTCGTAAGATTGGATAATGAGCGGCTTTGCGCGTTCTAAATCCTCAGCCGTCTTGATGGTCACTTCTAGATCACCCGTCCCGTAGTGGCCGGTGCCACGTACGTCCCTGGTGAACCCCTCTTCCAGTTCTAAATCCGCTGGATTGAGTTTGAGATATGCGCGCACAACACCAACCTGAGGACGCACCTCAACACAGGCGAAATTCTTGATCCGACGGAAGGCGAAATAGTACCTCAATGTTTTCTGCGTTACGTCATCTCCGAGAACCCGCAAATACGCTTCCAAATCTGAATACAAGTTCGAGAGTTGGGGAGACGCATCAGACAAGCTGTCCGAAACAGTTTTGTACTTGTTCGCCTTCTCTCCCAAAGGGGTCATATCGCTCGTACCCGTGCTAGGTACTGAAACAGCCGTTAGGAGGTCAAGAAGAAGCAGGCCATCACCAAACCGTCTATACCGAATGAGCTCAATATTCCGACCCATCTGATTGACCGCGTGAGTGTCATACTTCGTGAAATCAGCTGCAATACAGACAAGACGCGGGGCACTCCATTCGATCTTGTCAGCTTCTTCTTTGCCGTATTTGTCCCTAACGAGTAGCTCGAAGTCGCCGCGATGGTCCATCAGCCAGTCGAGGTAAAAGAGGCCCTGGTTGATGATATTCTCATTTCGATCCCGCTTATATTCGATGATGACCGGGTACCCGTTCTCATCAACACCCAGCGTATCCATGCGTCCGCCGTTAGTCGTCGTATATTCCGATGCAAGAAACCGAACACCAAGAAGCGTTTCCAGATTTTTTTCAAACAGCGTTTGAAGTGTCTTCTCGAGCGGTGATGAACTGCTCGCAAGTTCTGTGAGCGACGTACCGCCAAGTTGGAAGAGCTTAATGTCGCTCATGCCTTCACCTTTTGTTTAGCTGACTTCTTTGAGGTCCGTCTTACAACGGGCTTGCTTGCGTCCCGCTCTGCCTTGACACGCTCCAGCAGCACACTCGCCGGCTCATCGTCCGGGTCTTGAGGCACCAGCTTACCACTGAAGGCTTGTTTTAGAATTGATTGTCGCAGTGATGCAGATCGTTTCAATTCGGTCTCGCACCACGATTCTGTTTTCTCAATTTGCCCATGAATTTCGGCCAATCTGAAAACAATCTCATCCTGCTCTTGTTCAGACGGCAGCGGAATCATTAGATTTTTCAGCTTTGTTCCATTTACGTTCGCTTGCCCAACCTGCTGACTCACAACACTTGCAATCCACTTCCTTCCGAACAGTGAATTTATGTAGCTCGATGCAAGTTCGGGCTGGATGCCACTACACCGCACCCGAATTAAGTAAGAGGCAAATGAACACTTCGGCAATTCCGATCGAAAGACCGCAGTCTTGCCCACAAGTTCTGCACTATTTGTGCGATTGAACAACATATCGCCGTCTTGCAAGATCAATTTTGGAAACTCAGTGTGGTTTTTCGGAAGAAATTTGAGCTTATCCAATACCAAACTCCCACTAAGAATGTTCCCCATTCTCAACACCGGCACACCCTCAGGATCGTCGGTGCACTTGGAAGAACTTCCATACTCGACGACCGTGGATAGTTGCTCGAGACTAGCGCTGTCCCATGTCTCAGGTAAGCCTTGCAACTCTGAGGCATCTGGTGTCGCCGGTTCTTTGTATTTACCGCGCCCCGCCCAATTCTCGCGGCGGGATTGGAGGATGCGGGTGAGGAGCTCGCTCGCAGGTTCGAGCTTGTCTTTGTTTGCCTCGCGCCAATCTCGGGTGAGCTCGCCAGTGACGGCGGCCTTCAACACTGATTGGCGATAGGTCTTCAACAGCTTTTGAACCTGCCGGATCGCTTCCTCACCCTTGTCCAACTGGGCGAAAAGCGTCTCAATCTTCTCGACGATGCGCCGCTGTTCATTAAGAGGAGCGCATGGAATTCGCACTGCTGAAATTTCTGCTTTGGAAAGCTCCACCTGGTTCGTAGACCCAGACTGCATCTTTTCGATGCTTTTTTGGACAGCTGATGACATTACAAAGTAGAAGGCAAGCTCTGGAAGTACCGCACCCTGCTGCATTCGGATGATGGTTACGTGGCTATCAACAACCGCTGGGTTCGGTGCACCCCTGAAGAGACAAGCTCGCCCGATTGTACCGGTTCCAGTCGAGTTCCATAGAATGTCACCGTGCACAAGATATCT
>Ga0222662_1001629_pt1 | contig 10166 bp, 8 predicted proteins | sample AntAcemetagen600_FD_179821 | JGI IMG/M metagenome (GOLD analysis project Ga0222662, IMG submission 179821) | Saline water microbial communities from Ace Lake, Antarctica - #600 | ecosystem: Environmental > Aquatic > Non-marine Saline and Alkaline > Saline | place: Antarctica: Ace Lake | collected...
GACAACCTACGACGGCGATCGACAGCTACCCTGAGTATCCAAAGATTAAAAGGACCAGGACTCAAGGGCTGCCCCCCCGGAAGTGTGCCAGGTTTACATCTGCCACACCTCCACCTCCCCCAAAGCCCACCCGCTCCAGCGGGTGGGACCGCAGGGAATCCAACCGATCACCGGAAGCGCCGCGGATGAAAGTTCGCCCAAACTTCCGGGGACCGGGGGGACACCGCCACCGCGCTAAGCCCCCGATGAAACCTCACCCAGGTTTCCGGGGGGGCTTCCGGGGGCGGGGGGGGACTTGGTAGCGGACCGCCCCGGCTAGATGACGGACCCCCGACCCTCGGATTACTTCCCGGGGACTCGGGGCCTCGGATTCCTTCCAAGGAAGTCGGGGACACAGGACAAGGCCTCGACCTGGTCCCGACGCGCCGCGCCTGCCGTTACCGCTGGAAAATCGTGGGTTTTTTGATTTATGAAGTGTGATTGATGATTGATGATGTGAAGAGTAAGAAGTGAACCGCCAAGACGCGGAGGACGCCAAGGGAAACAAGAATGCGGAGTTCACCGCAGAGGTCGCGGAGGTCGCAGAGTAGAATGAATAGGGTGTGGGATGAATGACTAGAAGCTGTTTCAAAACCCCTGGCCAACCCCATTGATAAAAGGCAAACCGCGGTTTTCTGTCTAAGAAGGTGTGTGAGAAGCGTTGTGTCCGGTCCCTTCTCCCCCCGGGAGAAGGTTAGGATGAGGGGCCAACGCCTTGTATTTGCGTGTTTCATAGACGGTCACCGCAGGCGACCCGCCCTCTCCCCGGCCCTCTCCCGCCGGGAGAGGGGGGCTTAGCACAGACTTCTCACACGTGTTCTAACAAATACCGTTTTGAAACCGCTTCTAATACCCATCCCGAAAAAAGACTCGTGCGTGGGTGATTCCAAACCCGGACCATCCAATCACCCATAGGTGCCGGATCAGGCTTGCCGTTTAGCGGCGGACGCAGACCCGCGTGCGGGTCCAAAAGATCAACACGCCTAACCTAACCCATGCCGTCCTTCGAGGTCCAACGCACAAGAAGTTAATGGGATGGGTATAAACGGACAAGGACACATCCTCTCCCCCCCCACTCACCCAACACGCGATCGCCCCACATCCACCGGAAACACCCGTCGCTTTTCACCACACACTCAACAGGATCAATTTTAAATTATATTTAATATAGATCGAAGCGAGAACAGGACCCAAATCGCATGGTTTCTTCTCCATGCCTTGCTCTGTGTCTCGGCGCCTCTGAGGTTAAACTCTTTTCCGCCGCCTTCGCGCTCTTCGCGGTGAAACCCTGCCCTCAGGTGAAACCCTATCCCATATAGAGGATCACACCTCGACCGGGTCCAGCCAAGGCATCATCGCCCGCAGTTCCTTGCCCACACTCTCCACCGCGTGCCCAGCATTCTCGGCACGCTGCTGCTTGAACCACTTGAACCCGTTGGCGTAATCATCACGGAAAGCCTTGGCGAACGAGCCATCCTGAATATGCTTCAATGCAGCCTCCATCCGCTTCTTCGTATCGTCGTCGCAGATCTTCGGGCCGGTGTAGTAGTCACCAAACTCCGCGGTATTACTGATCGAGTAACGCATGTAATCAAGCCCGCCGCGCTTGATCAGGTTGATGATCAGCTCCAGCTCGTGGCAGACCTCGAAGTACGCCAACTCCGGCGGATAGCCCGCCTCGGTCAGGACCTCGAAGCCCTTCTTGATCGACTCGCTAAGCCCACCACAGAGCACGACCTGCTCGCCAAAGAGGTCGGTCTCGCACTCGTCCTTAAAAGTCGTGACCAGCGTGCCGCCCTTGCCGCCGCCCACGCCGATTGCGTAAGCCAGCGCCAAGTCGCGTGCATCCCCGGCCGCGTCCTGATGGATCGCCATCAGGCAAGGCACACCGCCACCGCGTTCGTACTCCCAACGCACCGTGTGGCCAGGCCCCTTGGGCGCGACCATGATGACGTTGACTTCCTTCGGCGGATCGATCGTCTTGAAGTGGATGTTAAACCCGTGCGTGAACACCAGGGTCTTGCCGGCCTTAAGATTCGGCGCGATGTCCTTGGCATAAACTTCCGGCTGAACCTCGTCCGGCAGCGCGATCACGATCAGGTCCGCCTGCTGAACCGCGTCACCGACCGGCATCGGGTCGAACCCGTGCTCGATCGCGAGCTTGCCGTTGGCCGAGTCTTTACGGTTTGCGACGATGACCTTGACGCCCGAGTCGCGCAGGTTCTGAGCGTGGGCGTGCCCCTGGCTGCCGTAGCCCAGGACCGCCACGGTCTTGCCGCTAAGCGGGTTCAGTGAGCCGTCTTTATCGTAGAGCGTTTCGATAGCCATGATTCGTGATTCCGTGTGTTTTCAGGGGTGGATATAGGTATTGCGAACCCCGAAACTTAGCCCCATCCGCCGGGGCCGTCAAGGCGGGAGTTTAGGGTACCGGGATCAGGTAGTGGGTCAGTCTGAACCCCCCCCTCTTAGGGGGAGGTTGGGAGGGGGTCGGGTTCCCTGGACGCGCAAAAGCCATACCCTCCCCCGGCCCCTCCCTTTCAGGGAGGGGGGTGAACTCAAACTGACCCACTACCCGGGATCAGGGCTTGAAGGTGCAGGAAAACGGACTTCACCGCAGAGGACACGGAGAAGAGCAGAGAGGGAATGTGGACAGGATGACAGGATGGACATGATCCGAATCGGCGCGATCCCTCCGTCTATCTTATCCCGTTAATCCTGTCATCCTGTCCACATTCCCCGCCTTGCTCTCCCCTGCACATTCCCCAGTGTCTTCTGCGCCTCTATGGTAAGAATCTTCCCCGCCTTAATCCGCTTGATCCGTTTGCATCCGAGCTAATTCCAAGACATGAAACTAACCCCGCACAGGCTCATCCAAACTCAGGACCTGCTCCTCGGCGTGGTAACTCGACCGCACCAAAGGCCCGGACTCGACGTGGCCGAAACCGATGTCCTCACCGATCCGCTTGTACTCCGCGAACGTGTCGGGTGTCACCCACCGCGTGATCGGCAGGTGGTTACGTGTCGGCTGGAGGTACTGCCCGATCGTCAGGATGTCGCAGGATGAACCATCGACCACGTCTTCCATCAGCTGCGTAACTTCCCGGTCTTCTTCGCCGATACCGACCATGATCCCGGTCTTGGTGCGCAGGCCCTGGTCTTTGCAGCGACGCAACAACTCGATCGATCGATCGTACTTCGCCTGTGGCCGAACGACCTTGTACATCCGGCGAACGGTTTCCATGTTGTGGTTCAGGATGTCCGGGCGCGCATCAATCACAGTCTGCAACGCGTCCCAGTCCCCACAAAAATCGGGGATCAACACTTCAATCGAAGTCTCGGGCGACTTGGCGCGGATCGCATGGATCGTCTCTGCCCACAGCCCCGCCCCGCCGTCGGGTAGCTCGTCGCGGTTGACGCTGGTGATGACGATGTGCTTGAGCCGCATCAGCGCCGCCGCCTCGCCGACGCGCCTAGGCTCGTCGGTATCGAGTGTCGGGGGCCTGCCGGTCTTGATGTGGCAGAAGCCGCAGGACCGCGTGCAGACATCCCCGAGGATCATGATCGTGGCCGTGCCGCGCGACCAGCAGTCGCCCATATTCGGGCACTTGGCGGACTCGCAGACGGTGTGCAGCTTGTGTTCATCGACCATCGCCCGCAGCCGCTGATACCCCTTGCCGCCGGGCAGCTTCGCCCGCAGCCAGTCCGGCTTCTTACGCTTGACAAAGTCCAGCGGCGCCGCGGATGCGTCGTTATCCAGGACCTGCGAACTGAGGGAAAAATGCTTCAAGGTCATAGCAGTTTAGCTGTATACCCGGTGGAGACAACTCGTACATCACCCAAAGAACCGATCCCGCGAGCATAGCCACGAAAACACACAAAAAAACACATAGAATTATGTCCATCGGTACCGTTTTTGCGAGGCCCACCCGCGTCGCCGAATGTGATTGAGAGGTGGCGGTCTCTGTGGATTTTGAGGCTCTTGTGCTTTATTGTGGCAAATTAACTTGTTCGCCCCTCGGCCATCGTTCCAATTGAGCAAATAACAACGCCCATGCACAACTTGCAAGGGCGTTGAGAAGTTCAGATTATGGGGCGAGTTCAAGCCTCGGAGACTTCGACGAAACGTTCGACGCTGCCGAGGTCGCGTAGGACCGAGAGGGTCGCGGTGACGGTGCCAGCTTCGCCGAGGATGCCCTTGACCGGGTGCTGCTTGACGACGCGGCCGCCGTAAAGCCTGCCACCGCGGCGGCTTGGGCTGTAGTTCTTCTTGCGGATCTTGTCCTGGCGGGCGTGCTCTGCGAAGACCACCGGGTCCTTGGCGAGGACACGCACCAGCGTCTTGCTGGCCGCTGCGTTGGTCGGCTGCTTGACGATCTTGACGTTGATCTTGCTGCCTGGGGTGATCTTATCGAGCATAGCTAGGGCCTTTCGAGGGCTTCCGGCGAGTCTGCCGGGGGTCTTAACTGTGTTTCGAGGCCCTCAGACCGCATCGGGTCAGGACCAACGTCGAGCCGGGTATTGTGGCGAAAATCGGGGGATGGGTCAAGTCGAGGCAGGGGACGGGGGACGGGGTTCAGGGTCTGGGGTCTAGGCAAAGCCATAGACTCAACAGCCACGACACTGTTTTCATCCACCCGGGCAAGTCAGACCGCCCGACGCGAGATCAACCCCCAGCCGCTTAGCATCAACAGCACCAGAGTGCCCGGCTCGGGGATCGCCGCCCCGCTGCCGCCTGATGGTGGCACCGCCGCGTTCCATGTCCCCAGCACCAGATTCAGGTCCGCGATCCCCACAAACCCGTCGCCATCCACATCCCCGGAGTACAGGTCGCCGGGCATCACGCTCTGGTTCCAACCGGTCAGGATGATGTTCAGGTCGCCGATGCCGACGAAGCCGTCGGCGTTCAGGTCGCCAATCAGGGGCACGACGCGCACCTCGCCGGTGGTCATGAGTTGGCTAAGGTCAAAACTCAAGCCCGCCGCGTACCAGGCCGGGTCCAGCACGATGCGGTCGAACGCCCCATCGATGGTGACGCCGGTCCAGTCGAAGAGATCGAAGGTCGCGCCGAGCAGGTCGGCAGGCACTAGGCCTTCGTCGAGTTTCATGGCGAGTTCGAGTGTGCCGGCGAGGTGGGCGGTGCCGACGGATGGGTCGAAAAGGATGGTTGATCCCCACGAGGCGTCTTCCAATAGAAGATGAAAAGTTGCGTCGGCTTGTATATCGAAAGCGTCCTGTACCATGATCGGGATGGGTGTTTGCGTTGGCCCACCGTCGTCGTCATGAATCCACATCGTGTCGTCTGATTCCACCATCATCCCAAGCCGGGCGGTCCCGTCAGGCCAAATGAGGTTTGGAGTCCACCAGGCATCCTCGATTTTTTCATCGGTCAGGTCGATGGCCCGCCGGGTATCTGTACCGATCAGATACGCCCGAAAAATACCCACGCCCGTCATGTCTGCACCTATGAGGTTCGTCCCGGTCAGTACAGCACGGGTAAGGTCTGCGTCCGTTAAGTTGGCATAAGACAGGTCGGCCCGGCTAAGCCCGGCGCGACTCAAATCGGACCGTGCCAGGTTGCTACCGCTAAGGTCCGATTCTGTAAACGACGCACGCTCAAAATCCGAGTCAGACAGATTAAAACCCGACAGGTCCCAGCCGGCCATGCTGTTTTCAGCCATGTTCAATCGGGTGAGATCACCCGCCTTGTACGAAGCTGTGCTGGCGAACTGTTGCTCGGTAAAGCCCGCGCCTCGGGCATCTTGAAAGTCCGCCCCATTGATGATCGCGTCCGTCAGGTCCGCCGACGTAAAGTCACAATCCGTCATGTGGGCGCCGTCAAGGTTCTGACCCGTAAAATCCCATCCCGTAAAGTCATTTTCGTGGAAGATGATGGTGTTCAGTTCCCCGTTCCGGTAGGTCTCTGTTGAGGCCAAATGCTGGAACGAGAAGCCCGCAGCGGTGGTATTGACGAATATGCTGTTTTTCAGATCGGCACCCCTGAAGTCAGCACCCGAGAGGTTTACTGCGTCTGTAAAGCTCGCACCGGTGAGGTTCTGGTTCGAGAAGTCCCAGCCGGACAAATCGTTTCCAGAACCGAACGCGATACCTGATAAATCGCCGTTCTGATAGCTGGCGGTGCCCTGTAACTGTGTAAATGTAAAACCACGCGAGGTCGTGTTTTTAAGATTTACCCCATTGATCGTGGCACCGGATAGATCAGCCTGATCCAGGGTTGAGGCGTTCAGATGTACCCCGGTCAGATCAGACCCTTGAAGTGAGGCCCCAGTCAGGTCGCTTAGGCCTATTGAGGCTCCCGTTAAGTCAAGATTCGATAGATTCCATCCAGACAGATCACTATCACCGAGTTGGATTCCTTGGAGGCTGCCGTTTTGATATGACTGAGTTTGATAGAGGTTCTGCTCGGTAAAACCGTTCTGGGTTCCGCGGAAAAGCTGAGCTTCCGCAATGACCGCGTTGGTAAAGTCTGCGTTGTGGTAAGTTGCTTCCTTAAATATCGCCCCCGTCAAGTCGGCACCGATGAAGTAGGCTTTAGTCAGATCAAGCCGCCGAAAATTCGCTCCCGGCACGGCGTCCAACCCCGCGCCGTCGGGGACAAGTGTCGTTGACTCCTGCTTCCCCAACTCCGGCTGCAGCGGGTCGATGTATTCCCACTCATAGATGTCGGCGGAGGCTGTGAGGGTGGTGATGCCACAAGTGAGCAGGCAGACTACGAACTGGCGTGGCTTGCATTTGAGTTGTGTGAGACGCATGGCTTACCCCGTGACGGAACCCTGATGAACCCCGGGGAACTGCCCCCGAGGGCGTAAAAAACCATGATACCACAAGGCAGTTATTAGCTGGCTATTTGGGCAAGCAGTTGCGGCGGGGTGCCGATGTCGGCGACTTTGACTTGGCCCAGGCAGGGTTCGTCGCGGTCATTGGTCAGCGTCAGTTGCCCCTTGATCACCTGCCTGCCCGGTGGGATGGTGCCAAGGTCGATCACGTCTTCTGCCTGCAAAGTCTGCCCTTGACGTGGATCGATCGTGATGTCGCTGACCACCAGACCCACGCAGAACAAAGCGCCCAACGATAATGCGGCAAACAAGACGGCTTTCATACGGACGCCGCCTTCCGGTAGTGTCGCCAGGCCAGGACAGCCGCGATGCCCGCTAAAAGACCGGCCACCCACAGCAGGGGCCGGCGACGCTGCGCGGCGAAAGCGTCCGGGGCGTTATCCGACGCCAGTTCGATCACGGTCTCGGCCATCTTGTGGACGGTTTCGCCGTAGGCGTTGGTCGCGGTCTGTTGCAGGTACGGCTCAAGCCCGGGCGGCGGCGTACCGGTTCGGTAACGGATACCCATCACCTTATCAACGATCATATACCCGTCGGGGATCGGCACGCGGAAGATGGATTCATCGAAATCGGGGTTGTTCGCGACGACTTTCGTGGCGGTGTATGTGTGACGCTCCTCGATGCCGCGTTCTTTGTTCGGCGCGGTCAAGGTGGCCCTGGTCGGGTACCAGACGCCGGGCGCTGCTTCGGTAAGCTCCTCGACCACTATCTTTTGATGTGTGACTGTTCGACCATCCGCATAAACGCTGACTGATTCGTGACCCAGAAACGCATACCCCCGTTCGGGATCAAGCCATTCTCTTACGAACACCTCGGCTGAATCCGCATGTAACACCACCTCAATCTTGATAGCCCGCACACCTTGGTGATCCTCATAAATGATATTGGGATGACTATTTATTTTGATTTCATCAAACAGTACATCTGAAAACGTCTTGCCTATATCGGCATGTCGGAAGTAAATACTAAATTGGCCACCATCAGCGCACCAAGCGCTTAAGTTTGCTGGGCGACCCGCCATAATCTCCCCGCCATGTACGGGTCTCATCGAATCACTGCCTGTCCCAAATTTATGCTCTAAATATGTGCCGTAACTTCCGTCAAAACCAACCGATTCATTGTTATAAGCAAGAGGTGATGATCCATTTTCCCAACGCGCAACTCGATAGCGGTTAACTCGTGCTTTGCTACCGATCTTGCCGTTGAGCCACCAGTGGGAACGGACCGTCTCAGGAGATTTTTTCCATTGACTCGGCCCTCGAATAGCTCTTGTTTCCAAGTTCCACTGGCCTTGCACTTCCAAGTTTACTAACCGTTTCTCAGCAAGAGACACTTGCTCGGCAATTTCTTGCAAGGATGGGGGTTCTGGTACTTGGCTGTACAAGACAGAACGACTAAAGAAGACACCTATTACTATTGTGCAATATAATTTCACCTTAAAGACCTCCTAGACAAGAACAATATCCTACAAAGAAAGGATCAAGTTTCAGGAAACCGATATAGGTCATTGACAATAACTACGAGAACCTTTTGGGCCGGCAGCATTCCATTTCTTACAGATAGGCGTCGAACCGGCATTCTGACATCTCCAGTCCTGCATCTGTACGCACCACCCGTCGTGTTTCAGATCACAGGTGCCTGATGGTGCATCAGCACATATGTCATTATTTGATGGGCCATGCTCTATGGTTTGCTTACACAAATCACGTTGATTCAAGGCTGTACAAACAATCGGGGTTATTGGGTCTGGAAAAGTACACTGTCCGCCCCCGTGTTGATTACATATTTTCTTTACTTTAGGTGCTGCAAGCACCAGGTCGGGGGTGATTTCAAAGCCTGCCACGAGTGCCGCAAGCACGGCCAGTGCCACAGGAAGAAATCGACCTCTCGTTCGGTTTTTTTCGGCCCGGTCAGACATGATGGTGAACCTCCGATAGATGTTGAGAGAACCTCGAACAACTGTTTGGTACCCCCCCCAGGTTGTTTGTCAAGCATTTTCTTGAATCCTGTGAATATTTTTTGTTTATCTTTAGAAGGGTAGCCTGAATTCGATCCTATTAATTTACACAAGCAAGGGTTTGATATGACCTTATCTAATGATACTCATTTAGCAGTTCTGGCGGGGTGCCGATGTCGGCGACTTTGATTTGGCCCAGGTAGAGCTTGGCGGTGGGTTGGGTGAAGCCGACTTTGGGGGCGGCGAAGGTGATGGTGAGGTCGGCGCGGATGGCGTGGTCGGTGGGGTTTGGGTGAGAGTTAGGTGTGTTTGGGCCGGCGTGCTGAAGCACGCCTCGCCGAAGGGGCGTGGGGTCGGTGGGGTTGTAGGTGTTGTGACGTTCGCCTTGCCGGGAAGGCGCGGGTTCCGGGGGGCGGCCGGTGTCGCAGTCCAGGCCGGAGGGGAGGTCCAAGGCGATGACCTCCGGGGGTTTCCCACGTGCTTCCGTGGAGTTTTTCCCTTGCATCTGTGAATTAAAGCCGTGGGTCTTGATGGCGTTGATGGATTGGATGAGGTTTAGCATGTCGGGGCGGAGGGTACCTTGGAATCCGGTGCCCAGGAGGGCGTCGATGATGATGTCGGTTGGGCGATCGTTTAGTGAAGCGCCGGCGGGCTGAAGCACGCCTCGCCGGGGGGAGGGATTCGTGGTGGAATCTGGAGCGGAGTCGAGACCGGGGGTGAATCCGGGGGCGGGGGTGATGGGGAGGTTCATGTTTTGGCAGATGGTGGCGTTTGTCTTTGCGTCGCCGGTGAGTTGGTCAATGGGTTTGGTGGCGAGGATGTGGACGGCGACGCCGCGGTTGTGCAGGTGCCTTGCGACGACGTAGCCATCGCCGCCGTTGTTTCCGCCACCGCATACGATGAGGGCGGAGGTGAGCGGTTTGTCTTGCTCTTTCATGTAGTGTTGGATGAGTTCGGTGGCGTTTCGGCCGGCGTTTTCCATGAGGACGATGCCGGGGATGCCCAATTGGTTGATGGCGCGTTCGTCGATCTGCCGGGCTTGTTTGCGGGTGAGATAGTTCATGGGTGAATTGGGTATGGCTGAATTAAAATCTGATCTGTATGTTAGCTTTAATTCGTTGGGTGACTAAGCGGCCCACGTTCAAAGAACGTGGGCTTCGTCGTGGTTCTAGTGACAGACCAGGCGTACATATTCAGACCGCCCTACTCTCTTTTATCGGGTTGTGCGAGATAATAGTTGTTATTTGCATCAGAAACGTACAGAATATGTTATGCGGATCGATCTGCGTACTCCTCAGAGGCAGCGGCTGTTCACG
>Ga0222662_1001633_pt1 | contig 10148 bp, 6 predicted proteins | sample AntAcemetagen600_FD_179821 | JGI IMG/M metagenome (GOLD analysis project Ga0222662, IMG submission 179821) | Saline water microbial communities from Ace Lake, Antarctica - #600 | ecosystem: Environmental > Aquatic > Non-marine Saline and Alkaline > Saline | place: Antarctica: Ace Lake | collected...
CGCACCGGCATCGGCGTGATTCGGTCTGCGTCGGAGACTTGGTCGGTTGGCTCGGCGAAACCCCCGCCGAGTTCTTGAGCGTCGGGGAGGTGCCAGGCGAACCATCGACCGTCAATCGATCCGAGACCGCGGTCCCTCCGATCACCGTCGTGGTAAAGCGTGAACTTCTCCAACCTAACGTGGTCGATCCCTGTGTCCGGGGTATGGCCATTGTTCACGGGGGAGAGATACTCGACCATGCCCGTCGCGGTGAGTTGATCACGGGTTTCTCGGGAATCGATGTCGAGGGACACGGGTCGTTTGATCCGCGTCGCGGTTGACAAGGCCTGGAACAGACGATTCTCGGTCCAGTACGTTCGGGCATCGACATTCTCGAGATTGCCCGAACTTCCGGAAGACGCGAAGGCCTCGGAGGTACGCCGATCACGCATCCACTTCGCAAAGGTCAGGCTGTCGGACCCCTGGTTCGAACGTTCGAGAAAGGCTACCCAAGCCTCCCGATCGCCAAAGGGGACGATGGTGCAGGGGCCTCGAAGCACGAGTCCGCGACGTGGCACGGCACCTTCTGGAAGGCCGGTCAAAGGCGGGTTCGAGGCGCCCGGGATGTACCGGGGTCCCACCACGGTGGGAAACTCGAAGGCATACTCGCCGTCGCGGGCGAGCAGCACTTCGACGTAGCCGATCTCAACCTTCACGGTCGCGCCGGCCTCGATGTTCGCGACCGACTGGGTAAAGATGTTCGGTCGCTCCTGTTCCAGGAGACTGGTCACATAGCCCGCATCTTTCGCGGCCTCGTAAATCTCGCGGGCCAGGCTGCGTTCCTTGATTTCGCCGACCACCACCCGCTCGTCGCCGTTGGGCGAGGTGACCGTCATGACCATGCGATCGACCGCGGCACGATGCGACATCGGAAACGTATAGACCGCCTCGATCGGCGTGTCGTAGGGGTTTCCAAAGGTCTGCGCAACGGAGACGCGAATCATCGGTCCGCTGATTTCAACATCGACATCGGTGCCACGAAGCGGGCAAGGGCCGATCACCTCGCCATCTACGGCGAAAGCGTCAAGTCGGCCACCGTCGGGGACCTGCACCACCTGTGCAAACGCCACGTTCGGCGAGGGCTGGAGCACCAGCACCGCCAGCACACCGACGACCACGAAGAGCGCCGCCGCGGCGAGCCCGCTTCCGGAGAAGAGCGATGCACCACCAAGCGGGCGTCGTATTGTCCGGCGTCGATTGGTTTCGGGAGTCGGATTTGGCCTCGAGGTCTCGGCGTCAACCCGACCCACCGGGGCATCCTCTGCAGTTACCGATTCAAGCAAGCGATCACGCCCGGCGCGAGCCGACGCGGTGTTCTCATCGTGCCAGTCGCGAAGGAGCCGGTCAATATCGTCGGAACCTCCGCCGCCAGGGGCGTCGGGGGCGCGGTGAATACTGAGATTAAAGAGTCGATGGTTCATCGGGAATCCTCCGGCGCGTGATCGCGGAGTTGGTTGGCGAGTTGAGTCCGGGCGCGGGCGAGTAACTTGTAGAAACCGCTGCGGGAGAGCCCCAGCGATTCCTTGGCGGCGGCCACCGGATCGTGTTCGAGATAGTGAATGTGAATCGCCAGGCGTTCCTCGTCAGCGAGATTTTCCAAGGCAGATTCCAGCGCGGCGAAGCGCTCGCGTCGAGACAATTCCTGTTCCGGAGTCACCGAAGAGGCGCCTCCATGGGTTCGGATGGCAGCACTCATGGCGACGCCCTCATGATGGTGACGACGAGCAGCCGCTCGTCGACGCTCACGAAGCACGTACCCGGCGATAGCACAGAGCCATGACCGGAGTCGAGTGCAGTCTTCCACGGTGTCAATTTTTCGATAAGCACGGATGAAAACCTCCTGGGTCGCGTCCTCGGCATCGGCCGGCGACCCGTTCGGTCCACCGAAGCCACGGCGGCGACAAATCGACAGCACCAGGGGGGCATGCCGATCATGGATCCGCCCGAAGGCTTCAAGATCCCCTGATCGGACGGAATCCAGATCATGGCAGTCGTTTGTCTTCACCACAGGCTTCATGGCCGGTCTCCATAGACAGTCTCCACCAATCTGAAAATTTCAGCCGAATCCAACCCAGAGTCTCGGGATTGAAGGCCGGGATCATGACTCAAGGCGAGATCGAGGGGGTGGGATCGGGTTCATCACCACCGATCGCCGCCCGAATCAGGGCATCAAGTGATCGTCGAAGGAGGGCGATGCGGGCGTACTGATCGCCCTCGTAGAGAAGCCCCACTTCGCCATGGCCAATCATCGACAACTGGCTGTAGGCGAATGATTCAGGGACGACCTCCGCAGGTTTTGACCACGTCGCACCACCATCGAGACTGACCACGATTGATCCTGCGACCCGACCCGTGGAACTCCAAGGGCCGGCATAGAGCAGGCCCGAGCGTCGAATGCCATCAACCGTGCGATCAAAGGGAAGAATCGATGCCATGCAATGCGGAGAAGGAAGCGCCACATCGTTCGCGAGCGGCGTCCACGTCGCACCGCCGTCCTTGGATCGTGCCATCTTGCGAGATTTTGGGGCGTTGTTGTGACCCCGGGCATTCAAGATCAGGGTCCCATCAGCAAGTTCGGCGATCGCGACTTCATCCCCACCGCCACCGTCAGTGCCGTTGCCAACAAGGTCACCGCGAGTCCACGTTGCACCGCCATCATCCGAGAAGAGCATGTAGATCTGCACCCGAGAGAGCGGACCTTGGCGATAGGGAACCACGAGCCGGCCGGCGTGTTTTCCATGCTCCAGCTGTATCCCGACCCCGGGGCTCCCAGCAAAGCTGGAGTCGGGCCGACGGACGACTTCGGTGACGTCATTCGGTTCAGTCCACGATCCCCCGCCATCGTCGGACGTGATCATCCAGTTGCGCGAACTTTTTGGTCCGTATCCCGGTTCGACACACTTCGTATGGCATCCCTCGGGGAAAGACATATAAAAGAGGTGCACTCGGCCCTGATTTGGACCCCGTCGAATTTCGACTGCCATGGGATCGTTAAGTGAGTCGCCACCCTGGTCATCAAGGATCTGGAGTGATCCCCAGGTAAGCCCTCGGTCGGTCGAACGCTTGAGGATAATGTCGTTCTTCGCATGATCGCCCCCTGCACGCCCTTCCGCGAAGGCGAGCAGGCTGCCATCTTCCAGCATCAGCAGGGATGGGATCCGAATGTGGGAATACCCATCGACCCCCGCTTCAAAGACCACGATGGCGGGTGCTCCAGAGACCACCGTTTCTCCGTCCGGCGCGGCTTGGCGACTCATCCCCGGAGCGACGAGGGGCGAGGTCACCAGGGAGCCGGTGAGGATCGCAAGGGTCAAGAAATGGTGTTTCATGTTCGATACCTTCAATGCCTCAACCTTGACCGTCAAATTGAACCCCACGATTCCACTCCAAATCGGGTCAGATCGGCAGAGGCGGGGTGTTACGATCGCACCATGACCGATCTTCTCTGGTTGTTCTCCGGAATCGTTCTCGGTGCTGTCCTTGCAGCACTCGGGGTGTCGTTGTCACTCAGTCGCCGGCAAGGAGCCCTTGGTTCCGAACTCGCCGCCAGTCAAGCACGCTCAGACGCGGCGGAAGCACGCATCGTCGAGACCGAAGACCGGCTTGCGGAGTCTCAAGCGGAGGTCGGGACCGCCGTCGAAGCTCGTGATACCGCGATGAAGGCCGCGGAAGAAGCACGGATTGCGACCACTCGGATGGAAGGGAATCTGAAGGCCGCCAACGAGAAACACGACGAACACGCCCGTGGTCTGGAAGAGGCCCGCAAACGCTTCGAAGAGACGTTCAAGGCACTCGGGGTCGAAGCGCTCAAAGAGAACAATGACCAGTTCGTCAAACTCGCCACCGCCCACTTCGAACTCGCGCAAGAGAAAATCGGCGGCGACCTCGGCAAACGCCACGAACAGCTCGAGTCGTTGCTGAAACCCATGAAGGAGTCGATTGCCAAGCAGCAGACCACGCTTCAGGAACTTGAAGTCCGTCGAGTGAAAGCATTCACGGGAATTGAAGAACAAATGAAGGTCATCGCGGAAGGGCACAAGTCGCTCCGAGATGAAACGGGGAAACTTGTCTCCGCGCTCCGCCGACCAGAACAGCGTGGCCGTTGGGGCGAGATGCAACTTCGAAACATCGTTGAGATTGCCGGAATGTCCGAGCACTGCGATTTCGAAGAGCAGGTCTCCGTGAAGGTCGCCGGGAGCGACAAGATTCTTCGTCCCGACATGATCGTCAAGATGCCCGGCGGCGGAGAGATCGTGGTGGATTCGAAAGTGGCAATCGATGCCTACCTCGATATGCTCGAAAGCGAGACGCCGGAGCTCCGCGAGACTCAGATGCATCGGCACGCTGGTGCAGTCGAGAAGCATGTCCGCGATCTCTCAGATAAGAAGTACTGGGAACAGTTCGAACGCACCCCTCGAATCGTCGTGATGTTCATGCCCATCGAGAGTGCATTGGTCGCAGCCCTGGAACGAAAACCCGACCTCCAATTTGACGCGATGCAGAAGCATGTTCTCATCTGTACGCCGACGCTTCTGGTCGGTCTCCTCCAAGCCGTGGCATACGGTTGGCAGGAAGAAAAGGTCGCCGCCAACGCGCGTGAGATCGCCAAGGCCGGCGCGACGCTCTACGAACGGCTGGGTACCTTCAATTCACATTTTATGAAAATTGGCGATCGGCTTCGCCAGGGAACCGAGGACTACAACAAGGCCGTCGGATCTCTGGAAAGCTCCATCCTTCCCGCCGCACGAAAGATGAAGGAACTCGGCGCAACCACCGCCGACGAACTCGAGACCCCAGTGGTCATCGAGGCAGAACCGCGCCGCGTGGTTCGCGAGGAACTTCTACTCCCCCCTGGAGAGGAAACAACAACATGACCATGACCTCACAAACACGAATCACTCATCGCGTTTTGATGGTCCCGAGGCTGTTCACATCCGCGATCCTCCTGTTCACCTTCGGGACCACCAACGCCACTGCCGACCCGCCCGCCGGCGACGGCGCTTTTGCTGTCGAGTTGGCTGCCGATGGCGACGGGGTGCTGGCGAGCTGGATTGAACCTGACACTCAGGGAACCAATGCCATTCGCTTCAGTCGATTTGGGCCGGGGCTCGATGATGATGGCGACGCTGGGCTGACCTGGTCGGATCCCCGAACGATTCACGACGGCGGTGGCCTCTTCGCCAACTGGGCCGATCGCCCAGCAATCCGCCGGTCTCCGGATGGATCCTTGATCGCCCATCGCCTTCAAAAAATGGAGGGCGGCACGTATGCCTATGGCGTGATGCTCTCCCGCTCGACCGACGAGGGTGCGACCTGGAGCGACCTCGGGTGGCTCCATGACGACGAACGCCCGGTCGAGCATGGATTCGTCTCCGCACTCCCGACTCCCGATGGCGTCCTGTTTGCCTGGCTCGACGGACGCCAGATGACACCGGACTCCGATGGCGGGCACGGTGACCACGGCCACGGCGGAGGCGGCGCGATGGCGCTACGGACGACGTTGATGCCAAACAGTCGCGGTGATGACTCCACCACGAGCCCTGCCCCTGTGTCAATCGGGCTCGATGCCCGCGTCTGTGAGTGTTGCGACACCGACATGGCCATGACGTCCAACGGACCGGTCGTGGTGTACCGGGATCGGGGACCAAACGAAGAACGCGACATTTTCATCGTGCGGCAGAACGCCAGCGGATGGACGACACCGACACCAGTCTCGCGTGACCGATGGGAATTTCCGGCCTGCCCCGTGAACGGACCGAGCGTGGACGCCATCCGCGACGAGGTTGTCGTTGCGTGGTTCACCGCCGCGGGCAGGGACGGGCCGCGAGTTCTCGTCGCACGAAGCGACGACGGCGGGGTGACCTTTGGGGATTCGCAGAAGGTTTCTCAACAGGCGATCGGTCGCACCGATGTCGTCATGCTTCCGAATGGTGACTCAATCATCATTTGGTTGGATCGCCGAGAGCCCGGATCAACAACCTTCGCGCCGGCCTCCGATTCAAACGACGAACTCGGTTCGATTGCAATGCGCCGGCTGGGGCGTGATGGTTCACTCGGCCGCATCCACTACGTCGATGTCATGAATCTCGACCGCCGCGCCGGGTTTCCTAGATCGGTGCTCGTCCCCGGTGACGAAACCTCCGGTCGTCCTCCGAGCATGGTCGTCGTCTGGCGTGATGAAACGGTTGGTTCGCTGCGGTCGAAGAACATCTCGCTCGACTCGATCGACTAAACCTCGAATCCAAGTCCATCGGCAAGGTCAGATAGCCGTAGCCGCCGACTTGAGGTGGCGGCCCCCGATGATCAATAGTCCGGCGGCGATGACCGATGCGATGGCGCCGACCATAATCGGATACTGCGGCGCCAACCCGGCCAGCACGCCGCCACCGAAACAGAGCAGCGCGGATCCAAACACTCGGACAGAGTGCGCGATTCCCAGCATCCGGCCTTGCGCCTCGGGGTCGGCCGTATCAGAGAGCAACGCCGACATGTTCGTGGTCGCGATCGCCATGGAACAACCGATCAGAGGGAGAAGCACGCAGAGCCACTGCCATTGATCCGGCATGATCATGAGCGTCAGCAGAATTCCCAGCGAGATGCCGGCTCCGGCGGTCACCGCACGCGGCGCCCATCGCTTTCCGACCGGCTTGATCAACAGCCACTGTGTAGCCACCATGGCGGCGCTGGTGTAGGAAAGTAACCAGCCCACCTGCGACGACGTGAACTCCCACTTTTGTACGAAGTAGACGGGGTTGAACTGAAACACGAAGTCGATACCGATGTAGATGAAGAAGTTCACGATCAAGAGCGACCGGAAAGGGCCTCCTCGGAACGCCTCGCCGACCTCTCGAAACCCCTTCGTAAGCTTGATCGGTTTGCCCGCTTGCGAAGCGGGTGGCGATGATGGAAATCGCCACAGAATCAGAAGCATGCACGCGAGACAGATCCCGGCCGCGGTGTAGAACGGCAGTGAGTACGCGGCCCAGCTGAAGTATTTCTGGTCAGCAAGGTGTCCCCCGATCACCGGTGCGAAGACATACGCCAGGCTACTCGCCAGGTAGATGAAACCGAATCGCTGAGTCTTTGCCACACCATCGGATCGATTGGCAACCTCCGCCATCGCCAGCACGAGCAGCACACCGGCGAAGCCGATGAAGAACTGACCGACGATGATGATCCAGACCAACTCGGCCTCGATGGCCAATCCGATCGCGAGGTTCCCGGCGGCGGTAATGAGGATCGCCAGCGCCAGCGTGCCTTTCCGTCCGAATCGATCTGACAACTGTCCGAGAATGGGGGACCCAATGAATTCACCAAACCGCATCATCCCCATGGCAGCGCCGAGTAGGAATGCTCGGGTCGCGACGCTGGTTCCATCGGGCAGCACGCCCGGTTCCGTCGGGTGCAGGAACATCGGCGAAAGCACGGGTGAAACCAGTGCTCCGGCAAAGAACCCTAGAAAGACGATGGTGTAGATGAGCAGCATGAGCGTTGAAGATCGCGGTCGAAGCGGTCCCGGCGAAACACCAACTCATCGATGCACACCGAACGGTTCAGGCCATCACAACTTCAACGCTCTGGCCAAAATCGATATTCAGAATCACCCCGGTCGGCCACTGGGTCGGCCGGTCGGCTTCCCCGGCGCTCCCGATGGTTTCTGAGTGGCGGCTCCGGCCGGTTTCCCTGACGGTTTACCAGATGGCTTCCCGCTCGGGCGACCACTCCGAAAGTCGACGGGGTCCGGGACTTCGAGTTCGAAGCTGATCTCGCCGGGAGTCGGTCGCCGCAAGAGCACGTTTTCACCTGGCTCGAGTCCCTTGGTCACTTCGACTTCCATCTCGCTCGATCGACCGATCGTCACTTGGCGTTGGGCAAAGCCGCCTTCATCTGGAACGTAGACGAACGCAATCGGACCCTTGCGGAAGACCGATTGGATCGGAACCGCGACGGCATCCTCTACTTTTCCAAGCACGATTTCGCCACGGCACCGCATGGATGGTTTGAGCCCGAGCGAAGGATCGGCCTCGAGCAGAACCCGAACGGTGTAATCCCGGCGATTTGGATCTCGCCATCCACCACTCTCTGCAAGCACGCTCACGCCAAGCACCGATGCGGGAATAGCCGTGCCGGGAAGTGAATCGCTGTAGATCACGGCCGTTTGGCCTTCGCGGACTCGACCACTCAACGCCTCACCAACCTTGAGGCTGGCAATCATGCGACTGGTGTCGGGGAGAATCATCACCAGTTCGTTCTGGCGAAGTTCTGTTCCGACCTGCGGTGGTGGTTCGTTATCGCGGCCCCGTCTTTCACCACTGGAGAGGCTTGATGCATACACCACCAGGCCATCGCTGGGCGCGACGATCTTGCACGCTTGGAGCTGATCTTTGAGATCCTGAAGACGCTCTCGAGCGGAATCTCGCTTAAACCGTGCGCTCTCTACGTCGGCATTGATCTTCACGATCTCCGCCTCATGGCGCTGTCGAACTCGCCCCTTCTCGGCGCGGCTCTGTTCGACCGCAGACTTGTTCTTCGCCAACTCCATCTTGATCGTGTAGTTCTCGTAGACCTTCTTCGCAAGATCCGCTTCCTTCACCCGAGCTTCCGACTCGATCATGGCAATGCGATCGCGTTCGTACTCGTCAAGTGCGAGAAAGCCCTTCGCGACCAGTTTGCGGCCGTCTTCCGCTCGCTTCACCAGTCGATCCCGATTGATCGTCGCGGTCTGGATCTCCAGATCGAGTTTCTGTCGAGAGGTGATCACGCCACCTTCTTCCCAAGCCTGCATGGCGAGCTGTGCTATTTCGATTTCGAGATCCGCTTTTTCCAGATCGCTCGCCATCGTCGATTTTCGAATCGCGAGTGACTGCTCTGCCGCAATGACGGAGCTCTCCGCAGTTTGAACCTTGTCTTCGCCATCCTTGATCTGATCGTTCAGCTCGTCATCCGCGATCCGAAGAACCACATCGCCCTCATGAACGAACGTGCCCTCGCCGACGATCTCGGTGATCACCGCGCGAGTTTCCAGAAGGTTCCGGATCTCGACCTGGCGTTCGGTGGTCAGTTCGCCGCTCGCCGGGATCACAATTTGGAAGTCGCCACGAGCGACGGTGTGGATCTGGGATGCGTCGATCGAAGACTCGGTCGATTCCGTACCGCTCATTGAGAGGGTGACTGCCGTCCCGATGCCCACCACCGCGACGATGATGATCATGGTCAACAAAACTTTGCCTTCACGATGGACGACCACAGGAGAATGAATCGGGGTTCGAAAGAGCATGGCGTGGTCGACCTCTTGGTGGGGTGGGAAAACGATTGGACGGCCCCGCGATGGCGGTGGGTGGCCGAGCATTCTTCAAGTGTTCTTACCGAATTCAGGTGTTTTTACCGAGGCACCTGATCGACGATGCAGTTGGGTCGCCGTTTTCGAAGGCCCGAACCTGATCCGGAAGCGTACCGGAACTGGACGTGATCTCTGGGATTCGGACCAAACGAGGGCTAGATTCAGGGGGAGAGAGCAACCTCGCCCCTAACTCGATCGGACTATAGAGAAGTCGGCATTGAATCTTCATCGGTTTGGATCTGAGTACAGCGACACCCCGCCGAGGCCTGGTGTCGGCCTCCATATTCCTCAATAACCCCTCTATTTGATGTGAATCGAAGAAAACGGCGTCGATCATCAACTCTGAGGCGTCCAGACACTGGTGCGGACGCTACCGTTCGCTGATGCGCCTGACGCCCATCACCGCAGACCTCCTGATGCTCCTCGCGGCCGCGATCTGGGGTTTTGGATTCATCGCCCAGAAAGAGGCCATGGACACGGTCGGACCGCTGACCTTTACGGCGATCCGATTTGCGATCGGCGCACTCGCGGTCGCGTCCCTCCGGCTCTTCTTCCCGCGGGTCGATTCTGCTGCCTCTCCCAAAGATCGGGGTCAGCAAAGGGTCATCCTCATTCAAGGGTCGATCCTGATTGGACTGGTGGTCGCCCTCGCGTCGGCCCTCCAACAGTATGGAATTGTCGGTACGGAAGCAGGCCCGGCTGGCTTCATCACCGGCCTCTACGTGGTGTTCACGCCGTTGGTTGGTTTGATGATCGGTGTGCGAACGGG
>Ga0222662_1001638_pt1 | contig 10129 bp, 7 predicted proteins | sample AntAcemetagen600_FD_179821 | JGI IMG/M metagenome (GOLD analysis project Ga0222662, IMG submission 179821) | Saline water microbial communities from Ace Lake, Antarctica - #600 | ecosystem: Environmental > Aquatic > Non-marine Saline and Alkaline > Saline | place: Antarctica: Ace Lake | collected...
CAAGTACGTCCGCCGGGATGCCGCCTTTTGTGGAAAGCTGGAGGCGCTGATGCACACCAAAGCGATGCTGTTCATCAACCACAGCGAGGGCGAGATTTTTGAAATCAACATCCCCCTCAAAAATTGCATGAGTGCCAATAAGAACATCGATGTCGCCAGATTTCAAATCCTCCAAAAGCGCCTGACGCTTTTTGCCTTTCTCGCGCCCGGTCAGCACTTCCAAACGAATGCCTGCAGCCTCACACAGGGGGGTTAGGCTTTTGCCATGTTGTCTCGCCAGAATTTCTGTTGGAGCCATCATGGCGCCTTGCGCGCCGGTCTCCACCGCGTTGAGCATGGCCATAAGCGCGACCAGGGTTTTACCGCTGCCGACATCGCCTTGCAGCAGTCTCAACATTCGCTTTCCGGAGCTCATGTCGCCATATATTTCGGCAAGCGCCATGGTTTGGGAGGACGTGAGTTTAAAAGGTAGTGCTTTCAATACCTGATCACGCAACCTGCCGTCGCCTTTTGTAGCGCGGCCTCTGCGCCCACGCATCCTGGTGCGGACAAGGCCAAGTGCCAGCTGACTTGCCAATAATTCGTCATAGGCCAGGCGGGCTCGCGCCGGGGCAGTGACCGCTAAATCACTTTCACTCTCAGGTGCATGGGCGAGAGTGAGCGCGTCCTTCCAGGATGGGAAGTTTTCCTGCGTAAGCCAATGTTGTTCTTGCCATTCGGGCAGCTCTGGAACGAGCTCCAATGCACCGCGCACGGCCTTCGACATGACCTTGAGGGAGACGCCCGCGGTGAGATGATAAATCGGTTCGATAAGCGGCATTTCACTGGTGTTGTCAGTGCTGACGATATGATCTGGATGAGACATCTGCGGCTCACCTTGATAATACTCAACGCGCCCGCTGATGATGCGTTGACTTCCTTCTGGAAGCACTTTTTGTAAATACTCCTGCCGGGGGCGGAAGAAAATCAGCTGCATGTCACCCGTTTCATCCGACACATGCACCCGGTAAGGCATCTTCTTGTTGCGTGGCACGATGTGAGAGCCGACGTTGACCTGCAATGTGGCGATCTCGCCATCAAGGGTCTGGGCAATATGGGGACGATTACGCCGGTCAATGAGCCCAAAAGGCAAATGCCAGCACAAATCAATCACGTGCGCCCCCACGGGCTTTTCCAACAGTTTTTCAAGCCTTGGGCCAATGCCAGGCAAGCGCGAAGTGGGCGCAAATAGGGGAAATAGGACTTCGGGCCGCATGATATCTCTGGGGTTCGGTTGACTGGAGGCTATCATACCGATCCGGGCGCCCAAGGCCTAGCCGAAGAAGTGATTTTCCCAGCGCTGGTTCGTGCTGACAGAAGGGTGCTAAACGTATATATCCCGTGCACACGAGTTTTGAGGAAAATCCATGAGCGATGAGACGCTAGCCGTGCGCCGGAAGCGCCTACGATTCCGGGCCTGGCATCGAGGGACAAAAGAAATGGACCTCATAATGGGGAAGTTTGCCGACACCCATATTGAGACGCTAGATACAGCCGATCTCGATCAATTCGAAGCTTTGTTGGAAGAGGCGGATGACACGGTCTATGGCTGGATTGCCAAACGCACACCTGTGCCTGAAGAATTCAACAGTGAAATCTATAAGCGATTGTGCCTGCTGGACTTCATGGGCGACATTCCTTCTTTCCCACACGAAGACTGAGTAAACACCCGTGACGCTTCAAGACCGCATCCTGACAGCACAAGGCACGTTGACCGTTGGCGAAACGCCAGAAGGCTATGACGCGCTTGTCATTGCCGACCTTGCGCGCGCTGGTGAAAGCCAAATGTTGCTTCATGTCGCCCGCGATGATGCGCGGCTTGCCGCCCTTGCCGAGACACTTGCTTTTTTTGCGCCTGATATTGAGGTCCTACGATTTCCTGCCTGGGACTGCCTTCCTTACGACCGCGTGTCCCCTCAATCGGAAATTGTCGCTCATCGCATGGCAACTCTTGGACGGCTGATAAAACCGTCTGCCAATAACAAACCGCGCGTCGTGCTGACAACCATCAACAGTGCTTTGCAACGCGTGCCGCCCCGCGAATTGGTGGAAGAGGGAACATGGTCTGCGGGAGTAGGCGATCGGATCGATCTTGATCAGTTGACTGGTTACCTGACTATCAATGGTTATGCCAGAACTGGCACCGTGCGCGAACCGGGTGAGTTTGCTGTGCGTGGGGGAATTGTAGATCTGTTTCCACCAGATGGAGACACGCCGCTGCGCCTTGATCTGTTTGGCGATACGCTGGACGCCATTCGGACCTTTGACCCAGAGAACCAGCTGACGGTTGGAAAGCTCACGCGCATTGAGCTGGTGCCCGTTAGTGAAATTCATTTGGATGCAGACGCTATCAGGCGGTTCCGGGCGGGCTATGTCGCGGCATTCGGTGCGGTGTCAGACGTGGACCCTCTTTACGAGGCCGTGAGTGAAGGGCGCAAACACCATGGTATGGAACATTGGTTGCCATTGTTCCATGAACGTCTTGATACGCTTTTCGACTATCTACCTGATATGGTGATGACCGAAGATCAGTTGGTGAATGACGCCAGAACAGCGCGGCTGGAGCTCATCACTGACTATTTTGAAGCGCGTGAAAATGCGCTGAAGATGAAAAACCTGGAAGGCACCACGTTTAAGCCTCTCCCTCCCGAAACGCTTTATCTCGATGAGGAAGAATGGCGAGCGGCAATTTCTGATCGGCGTGTGCGTATTTTCACACCGTTTGCGGCGCCTGAAAGCGACAGCGTCATAAATCTAGGCGCAAAAGAAGGCCGCAACTTCGCGCCCGAACGCCAACAAGATGGCATCAATATTTTTGATGCGCTCGGCGGCCATATCAAGGGGTTGCGGGCATCACGCAAACGGATTGCCATCGCCAGTTGGAGCGTTGGCGCTAGAGAACGGTTGTTGGGCGTTTTGAGCGACCACGGCGTTGCAGGCTGTGTTGCCACGGACGACTGGGCCAGTGTGCTGGTGAGCAATCCTGCTACTGTGCATCTGCTCGTCTTGGGTCTGGAAACAGGTTTTTCTACCGACGAACTCGCCATCATCAGTGAGCAAGATGTGTTGGGCGACAGACTTGTCAGGCGGCATAGAAAGAAACGCGCTGACAATTTTCTGAAAGAAGCCTCGAGCCTAAGTGCGGGTGATGTGGTTGTGCACATTGATCACGGCATTGGTCGTTTTGATGGCCTTCAAACAATTGATGTGGCAGGTGCGCCGCATGATTGTCTCGTCATCCTCTACCACGGCGGCGACAAACTTTTCCTGCCGGTTGAAAACATCGAGCTTCTATCGCGCTACGGATCAGACGATACCGTTGTGCAGATGGACCGGCTTGGCGGCACAGGCTGGCAAGCCCGCAAAGCAAAGCTCAAAGAGCGCATCACGGAGATGGCGGGAGAGCTGATTAAAATCGCCGCCGCACGCGCTTTGAAAACAGCACCACGTATTCTGCCGCAAGATGGCGCCTATGATGAGTTTTGTGCGCGTTTTCCATTTGAAGAAACAGAGGACCAATTGGCCTCTATTGATGCGGTAATGGAAGACCTGGCGCTTGGCCGCCCGATGGACCGCCTTGTCTGTGGCGACGTTGGCTTTGGTAAAACTGAAGTAGCTTTGCGTGCCGCGTTCCTGACAGCCCTTGAGGGCAAACAGGTTGCCCTTGTCGTTCCAACAACCTTGTTGGCCCGACAGCACCACCGAACCTTTGTTGACCGCTTCAAAGGCCTGCCGGTACGCATTGGTCGGCTTTCCCGCCTCGTGGGTGCAAAGGAAGCAAGTGCGACACGCCAAGAACTTGCATCGGGCCAGGTAGACATTGTTGTCGGGACCCATGCGCTTCTCGCCAAGAGTATCAAATTCAAAGATTTGGGACTGGTCATCGTTGACGAGGAACAACGTTTCGGCGTTGGCCATAAAGAACGCCTGAAGCAGCTGCGCACCGATGTTCACGTCCTCACGCTTACGGCAACACCTATACCGCGCACACTACAACTTGCCTTATCGGGGGTGCGCGAGCTTTCAATCATCGCAACGCCTCCTGTCGACCGGTTGGCTGTTCGGACTTATGTCACACCTTTCGATCCCGTGGTGATCCGCGAAGCCATTTTGCGAGAACATTATCGAGGTGGACAGAGTTTTTACGTCTGTCCTCGTATTGCTGACCTCGCTGAAATTGAAGAGTTTCTCCGAGATCACATTCCTGAGGTGAAGTTTGTTACGGCCCACGGACAAATGAGCCCCAGTGAGCTTGAAGATAAAATGACGGCCTTCTATGACGGGCAATATGATGTTCTTCTGGCCACGACGATTGTGGAATCTGGTTTGGACATTCCCGCTGCCAATACGCTGATTATCCACCGGGCGGACATGTTCGGTCTGGCTCAACTTTATCAGTTGCGGGGTCGGGTGGGGCGTTCCAAATCGCGTGCCTACGCCTATCTCACGACACCAGCCGCACGGTCTCTAACCGCTAATGCAGAGAAGCGCCTGCGTGTGCTTCAGTCCCTGGATAGCCTTGGCGCTGGTTTTACACTCGCCAGTCATGATCTCGACATTCGCGGCGCCGGTAATCTGCTCGGTGATGAGCAATCCGGACACATTCGCGAGGTTGGGTATGAACTGTATCAGGAAATGCTGGAAGAAGCTGTCGCCCAGCTTCGCGGAGAAGAAGGAGAAGGCTCTGACCATTGGTCACCGCAGATCAATGTGGGGACGCCGGTTCTGATCCCCGATCATTATGTGACCGATCTGGATGCACGTATGGCGCTGTATCGACGCTTGAGCCAGGTGGAAACTCGCACAGACATCGATGGTTTTGCCGCCGAACTGATAGACCGCTTCGGCCCATTACCAGAAGAAGTGGACTCGTTGCTCAAGATTGTTGAGATCAAGGGCTTTTGTCGCGCGGCTGGCATTGAAAAAATTGATGCCGGGCCAAAAGGCGGGGTGCTTACCTTCCGCGAAAACCTGTTTTCCAACCCGGCTGGACTGGTTGAGTTCATTAATGACGAACGCGACCGGGCCAAACTTCGGCCCGACCATAAATTGGTTTTCAAACGCGCGTGGGACTTGCCCGAAGATCGCTTGCAAGGGTCTTTCAAGCTCGCCAAAAAACTTGCTGAGATTGCACAGGAGAAAGTTTAGGCGGGTGACGCCTCAACTAACCTCGTTTGCACACGCGTGAAAACTTTCGTCAACGTATCCACGTCTTGTGCACCCACAACTGAAAACTTGTTCTCAAAGAGAAAACAGGGCACGCCCGTGATGCCCATTTCACGCGCCATATGATCTTCATATTCGATGTGCTTCCGGTCGGCGTCACTTTGCAACAACTCCTTTACGAGCGCAGCATCCATGCCCACATCCGTTGCCACTTCGATCAGTACTTCATCTCTGCCAACATCTTCGCCCTCTTCAAAATAGCGTTTGAAGAGAAGCTCGACAGCATCCAGTTGAACACCGGCAGTGCCAGCCCATTTGATAAGACGATGACTGTTCAAAGTGTTGGGTGATCGTTTGATTTTGTCGAACGCAAAATTGATGCCTTCGACTTCACCCAGTTCGGCAATCATTTTTCCAGCTTCTTTGGCGCGTTCAGTGCCGAACTTTCGTTCGTAATATTTGGCCCGGTCCACCCCTTCGGCCGAGATCGTCGCATCCAGTTGATAGGGTCGCCAGGAGACGTCTATGTCCACGTCCTTGCGGTCCCAAGACGTCAGGGCTTTGTCGAGGCGTCTTTTGCCGATGTAACACCAGGGGCATACCGTGTCTGAAATAACGTCTAATTGCATGAGAAGCTCTTCTACACTGAGTTTTGGTTGGCGGTGAGTATGGCGCCACGAGGCGGTAGACGCAAAAAATACCGTTTCACAAGAACTTGACTGACGGACGGGCCCGCCTAGGATGCGCTGAAACTCACAAAAAGAGAGAAGCCCATGACCATCAAACCCGCAGCGCCTCAAGATTTAGCCGGAAAAATCGCCATTGTGACCGGTGCGACAAGTGGGCTTGGTCGACGCTTTGCTGAGGTGCTCTCATCTGCTGGTGCTGCGGTCGCCATTACAGGGCGCCGCGTCGAGCGCCTGGAAAAACTCGCAGTGGAAATTGAGAAAACAGGTGGTCGTGTTCTGCCAGTGCAATTGGATGTCACCGACGTTCATTCCATTAAGCAATGCGTTCACACCGTTCAAACCGAACTGGGCCACATTGATGTGCTCGTCAATAATGCGGGCATGAACATTCAATCAAGTGCTGTGGATTTGAAACCGGAAGATTTTGACACGCTCATGTCAACAAACCTGCGTGGCGCTTTTTTCATGGCGACCAATGTCGGAAAACACATGATCGATCGAGGCGAGGGAGGCAGCATCATCAACATCGCGTCGATTGGGGCGCATACCGTGCTACCCAGCCTCGCTGCCTATTGCATGTCTAAAGCCGCTGTGGCGATGATGACCAGGTCGCTGGCCCACGAGTGGGCGCGTCACAACGTCAACGTGAATGCCCTTTGCCCTGGGTTTATTGAAACAGAACTCAATGATGAATGGTTTGGGACAGAAGGGGGTCAAAAACAAATCAAATCGTGGCCCCGTCGTCGCCTGGGCGACGAAACAGATTTGGATGGCATGTTGCTATTGCTGGCATCAAAACAGGGGCGGCTGATGACGGGATCCGTGATCACCATTGATGATGGCCAATCGCTTTAGACGTTAAATCACCTTTGAATAGGTTTCGGCCAATACGCGGCGCAAAAGTTTGCCGTTTGCAGAGCGGGGCAAGTGCTCGACGAACATAACTTCACGCGGACATTTGTAAGCAGCAAGATGTTCGCTTGCGTGCGTCAATATTGCGGAAGCATCCACGTCATCTGCATCTTTGGGAACAATAAAGGCGGCAATGACTGAAACGTCTGCCTTCACTGCCAATTCACAGACGGCGGCCTCCGCGACATTAGGATGTGCAGCCAGCGCGGTTTCAACTTCCAAGGGCGATACGCGGTAGCCCATGGCATTCATTACATCGTCGACCCGGCCTTCATACCAAAGATAGCCCTCCGCATCGAAGCGCGCGAGATCACCACCGACAAACCAATCACCACGACGGACGCTTTCGTCTTCTTCTGGCCGGTTCCAGTAGCGCAGCATGAGACCTGGGTCAGACCGATGGATTGCCAACAGTCCGGTATCCCCCATTGGGAGCGGGGTCATGCCGTTTTCAACATCTAATATTGCGATGGCACGGCCCGCTTGCGGTTTTCCCGGGCTGCCAACACGGATCTCCATGGAAGGGCCTGTCGAAATGTAGGTCGAACATTCGCTCATCCCGAGAGCTTCATACAATTCGGTTCCCGTTGCCGCACGCCAGTTTAGCAACAATGTTTCCGATAGGGCTTCACCCGCCGTCAGCCCATGGCGAAAATTTGAAAGGTCAACATCAGATAGATCGCAATATTTGAGCACTTGGCGATAGAGCGATGGGACCGCGGCAAAGAGAGTTGCTTTATGCGCCTCGAGCAATCGAGGCCAAACTTGAATATCCTTTTTGCCGGTATAGAGCACTGTTGTTGCCCCGTTGGCCCATGGGTCCGTCAGGCCAACCCCAAGCGTATAAGTCCAATTGAAGGCACCAGCGTGCAGCACAACATCGTCTGGAGAGATCCCATACCACCCTTGATACATAGGCCTGCGACCCCATGCGGCACGGTGCGTATGTAAAACACCCTTTGGCTTGCCGCTGGTGCCAGATGTGTAAACCAGATAAGCCGGATCATCAGCAAGCGTATCGACAAAATCTTCCAATGGTGCATGTTTCATAAGCTTTGAAACCGCGTGCTCATCAAAACAGATCGCGTCGCCTGTCTCCATCTTGAGATCAGGAGGCACAGCTATGCCACGCGCGCCACAATCAGCAAACAGGAAATCAGCTTCTTCATTTGTAAGCTGTGTTGACGTAGGGAGCGGCACTATGCCTGCAGCCAATGCCCCAAAAAACAAGAGGGCGTAAGCGCTTGTGTTGGGCAGACGGATCATCAATCTGTCGCCTGGTTTTAACCCGGCAGCTTGCAACCCGCTCGCGACCCGGCGAACGGTTTCTTCGAGGTCTCCATAAGTCCAACGTTCGCCTGCCGTAGCGTCAACCGAGGTATCTGTTGGGGGTTCATCAACCACAATCAAAGCGACTTTGTCCGGCGTGCGCGCCGCATTTTCAGCGAGGCAATAGCGCGCCATGTTGAATTGACGCGGCGGCAACGGCGCTGAATAGGCGATGGATGGATCACGGCTTGTCATAGGCTTCGGTCTATAGTGTCATGGGTGAAATGCCAAGAGGCTGGTGTTTTGTACGTGTGGGGACTTCAATCCGAAATGAGTGAGCCAGTACTACGTGTGAAGGCTGGCGGGCTGACGCCGGAAGGCTATCAAATGCTGGCTCAGGCTGTCGGCTGGGAACACCGCAGCGTCTCGCAAGCGCGCGATCTCATCATCAATGCGCGTCACTCAGTAACCGCCTGGCGCGGTGAGACACTCGTCGGTATGGGGCGCTCAACTGGCACAGGGGCCCGTTATGCGCATCTCGTTGATATAGCGGTCCTGCCTGACTGCCACGGGATGGGTGTTGGCAGCGCTTTGATGGCGCATCTTTTGAAACTCGTGGACCATGAAACCAGTGAGGATGCGACTGTCACTTTGCATGCCACACCTGGTGCAGAGGCGTTTTATACAAGATTTGGTTTTCAGGGCTCGCAGACCCCGGGTCTGATGACACGAAGCAGAACATAACAGGCGAGGACGCCCCTGCGTAAGTTGTCGCCTGAGCACGAAGGCACGTGATGCGCCTTCCAACCGAGACAAACTCAGGGTAAAATCAGGGCTAAATATTCGCCAAATTTGGCATAGGAAATCAAGGAGACGCACGAATGGGTAAAGGGCCACTGTCAGGTGTAAAAGTTGTTGAGTTCGCAGGGATTGGGCCGGGCCCTTTCTGCGGCATGCTCTTGGCTGACATGGGCGCCGACGTTGTGCGTATCGACCGCAAAGGTGGGGGTGGCGGCTCCAAATATGAAGTCAGCGCTCGTGGCCGTCGTTCCATTGCGATGAACTTGAAAAAACCAGAAGCCGTGGAAGCCTGTCTTAAACTAATTGAAGGCGCTGACATGCTGCAGGAAGGCTTTCGCCCGGGTGTGATGGAACGCCTTGGCCTGGCCCCCGATGTCTGCCTGGCGCGCAACCCAAAGTTGGTTTACGGACGCATGACCGGTTGGGGTCAATATGGTGCGCTCGCACAAGCCGCGGGCCATGACATCAACTACATCTCCATTACAGGCGCATTGCATGCCATCGGCCGCCCGGGTGAAAAACCAGTGCCCCCGCTTAACTTGGTCGGCGACTTCGGTGGCGGTGCTCTTTATCTGGCACTCGGCATGGTATCAGCGCTCGTCAGCGCGCGTGCCACCGGGCAAGGACAGGTGGTTGACGCCGCAATGACAGATGGGTCCGCTTCGCTCATGTCTATGTTCTTTGGGTTCACAGCGTCTGGCATGTGGAAGCCAGACCACGGCACAAACCTGCTTGATGGCGGTGCGCACTTCTATGACACCTATGAAACGTCAGATGGTAAATGGATTTCCATTGGCTCTATCGAACCGCAATTTTATGCGCTGCTTCGCGACGCAGCAGGCCTTACTGATGAGCTTTGGGATGCTCAAATGGATCAATCCAAATGGCCCGAAATGAAGACCAAAATTGAAGCAGTTTTCAAAACCAAAACACGGGATGAGTGGAGTGCAATTATGGAAGGCACGGACATTTGTTTTGCCCCTGTGCTGGCCCTTGACGAAGCAATGGACCATCCGCACAACAAAGAACGCGAAACCATTGTCGAAATTGATGGTGTCAAACAGCCCAACATAGCCCCACGCTTCTCTGGTACGCCGTCTGAAATCCAGGGTCCGCCTCCCTCCATTGGCCAACATAATGAGGATGCCCTGGCTGACTGGGGTTTCTCAGCAGATGAAGTTGAGGCTTTAAAAACATCAGAAGCAATCTGAGAAAAAAAGGGTCAGGCTTTCATGTCAGCACTTCCAGGCACG
>Ga0222662_1001639_pt1 | contig 10121 bp, 11 predicted proteins | sample AntAcemetagen600_FD_179821 | JGI IMG/M metagenome (GOLD analysis project Ga0222662, IMG submission 179821) | Saline water microbial communities from Ace Lake, Antarctica - #600 | ecosystem: Environmental > Aquatic > Non-marine Saline and Alkaline > Saline | place: Antarctica: Ace Lake...
ACCATAGCGTCTGGAAACCTCGATCAAGATATCGATATCAGGTGATGTGCTCATGGTTCTGATGTATCGGTGTATGCAACTCTATCCGCAATATCTCAACGCAAGAACGCCTCGTGCAGGCCGCCGTCGACGTGGATGACTTGGCCGGTTGTTTTGGACGCCTTGTTGGAGAGAAGGAAGTAGGCGGCCTCGGCCTGATCTTCGGGGGTGATCGGCGACTTGATCAGTGTCCGCTGGGCGTAGAACTCGGCCAGACGGTCACGCAGTTCGTCGTCGGACATGCTTTCTTCAAAGGCGATCTCGTACTTGGTCAGCGATGCGATCACACGGTCTCGTGGGAACATGGTCGAGCCCTTGACGACCGTCGCGGGTGCAACCGCATTGACCCGGATCAGGGGGGCCAGTTCAATCGCCATCTCCCGGACCAGGTGATTGGCCGCGGCTTTGGATGTGTCGTAGGCGACCGATCCCTTCTTGGAGACAACCGCGTTGACCGAGGTGGTCAGCACGACTGAGCCAGTCAGGTTTTGTTCCTTAAAGAGGCTTCGGCACTCGTCCAGTACGTTGTATAGGCCCATGACGTTGACATCGAACGTGAGTTTCCATTGATCATCGGTCAGGTGTCCGGATCGGTCCGGTGGAACGAAGACGCCCGCAGTGACGACGATGTTGTCGAGGCCGCCGTAGGCGAGGACCGTTGCCTTGATCAGGTCCTTAATCGTGTTGCGGTCAACGACGTTGACGGATTGGCCGATCGCGGGCCCGCAGCCGGAGATGCCCGTGCCCGCCACGCCGATGCCTTGGCCGTAGATATCGGTAAGTTCAGTGGCGGTTGCCTCTGCTGTATTGGTGTGTAGGTCGGCGCAGACGATGTGAGCGCCTTCTTTGGCTAAGCGGTGTGCGGTCGACTTGCCGATGCCCGAACCCGCGCCGATGACAAGCACGATGTTCCGAGCCAACTCTTTCTCCGGGGGCATCCGCTTGAGCTTCGCCTCTTCGAGAAGCCAGTACTCGATGTCGAACGCTTCCTGCTGGGGCAGCGCGATGTACTCGTCTATCGCCTCGGCCCCACGCATCACTTCAACAGCACAGTTGTAGAACTCAGCGGTCACGCGCGACTCACTCTTGTTCTTGCCCCAGGCAACCATCCCGACGCCCGGGATGAGTATCACGGTGGGGTTGGGGTTACGCATCGCTGGGGAGTTGTCGTGTTTGCAGGCTTCGTAATATGCGGTGTAGTCCTTGCGATACTGCTCAAGGCCAGCAGCTAACCCGGTCTTGAGTTCTGCCAGGTCGCCCGTGTCTGGGTCCCATGCAACGTACAGCGGCTTGATCTTTGTACGCAGGAAGTGGTCCGGGCAACTGGTGCCTAGCTCGGCTAGCCGTGGGGCGTCGTTTGAGTTGATAAAACGCAGGATTGTTTCGTCGCTTTGGAGGGTACCGACGAGCCGCTTCTCCTGAGAGATCTGTCCACGCAGCCAGGGGAGCAATTCAACAAGTAACGCATCACGTTCTTCTTCATCCAGTGTGGTGTACTTCTGGCCGCCAAAGGTCTGCTCACCCTTGTCCTTGGATTCGATGAAGCGTGCGGCTTTCTCGATCAGGTCAAGCGTCAGTTCGTAGCACGCCTTGTCGTCATCCGCCCAATTGATGATGCCGTGCTGGCCCATGATCAGGCCTTTGAGTACGGGGTCGGCTTGGACTTCGCGCTGCATTAATAAGCCCAATTCGACGCCAGGTCGAAGCCACGGCACCCAGCCCACCTCGCCGCCGAAGATCTCCTGAGTCAGTTCTTTGCTGCGTTTGCTCGCGGCGATAGCGATGGCGGCGTTGGGATGCATGTGATCGACGTATCGCGCGGGTAGGAAGCCGTGCAGCGGCGTGTCGATCGAGCTGGCGCGAGGGTTGAGGTTGTATGTGCAGTGTGGGAACAACCCGACCATCGAATCTTCGGCGGGGGTCTTGATTCCGTTGTTAGGTGAATCGTTATAGACCTTCTGCAGCCCCATGAGCTTATCCATTTCAAGCGATGCGAAGTTCACCGCCTTGGATGTTCGTAGATCGCCGCCGGAGCCTTTCACCCAGAGTACGTCAAGCTGTTCGCCGGTCAGCAGGTCTGTCTCCATGGCCTTGGCCGAGGTGTTCCCGCCGCCTGTGTTGGTGATACGCTGGTCAGCCCCCAGGATGTTGGACCGGTAGACCAGTCGATCGACGGCGCTCAAGCCCTCGGCGATCTTGTCATCCCAGAGGTAGTTGACGTGTTTGTAGTCGGTGACAGAAATCGTGTCGGTGGCGGTAGCCATGATCGGGTATTCCTCGCTGAGATTAAAACAACATATTCGGATAATAACAGAATAAATCGAATAAATCAAGACCGAATACGTGGGTTTTTGCTTGCAACGACCCAAGCCTTGATATAGTATTATTTAAGCTATATTAAAGGAATTAGTATGATTGCCCTAGAACGACACCGCCAGATCGTCTCACAGATCGGGCACGCAGGAAGTGCCCGCGTATCCGATCTTGCCCGAATATTTGATGTGACGGATGAGACGATCCGCCGAGATCTGAAGGTGCTTTCCGAGCAGGGCCGACTGATTCGCACCCACGGGGGGGCACTGGCCTCAGACCCCCCGGTTGCCCCCGGCTCCCCCGGGAACCATATAGACCTGCCCTTTGCCCAGCGCGATTCTGCGCAGATGCTTCAGAAGCAGGTAATCGCCGCGGAGGCATGCAAACTCATACAGCCCGGCGAGGTCATCGCCCTGGATGCCAGCTCGACCGTCTGTGAATTGGCCCGGCAACTGCCCGATATCCCCCTCACCGTGGTGACCAACTCCCTGGCGGTCTGTTCGATCCTCACGCATCACACCCGGGTCAACACGATCTGCACTGGCGGCGCACTGGATGCCGACGCGATGGCTTTTGTGGGGCTGCAAGCAGAGAAGGCGCTGGACTCCTTCAACATTGCCAAGTTCTTCTACTCCTGCCGGGGTATCGATTTGGAACGCGGTGTGAGCGAGTCGAACGATCGGCACGCTGCGTTAAAACTACGCACGATCGAACTCGCTACGCAGAGCATCCTGTTGACTGACACCAGCAAGTTCGGCATCGCATCGTCGGTCTTCTACATGCCGGCCGATTCAGTGGACCTGCTGATCACCGACGACGGCAGACACGATGAGATCGGCGAGATGATCACGTCTCTGCGAGGTCGCGGGGTAAGGATAGAACAGGCCGAGGTGTCCCGTTGAAAATATCTCTGATGATCTCATTTACGCAAACCCCCATATGTTACACCGGCCTTGATGGGTAGAGTGAAATAGAATTCAGCACAGGAACGATCATGTCCCAAAGTAAATCAATCTCGTTGCGATTTGGCCAGGGACGTATGGCACTTGATCTGCCGGAGTCGACGCGTGTCCTGATCGGCCCGGAGATCCCCGTGCTGCCCAACCCCCAGGCCGCGGTACGTAAGGCGTTGCAGAACCCGATCGGTTCTGATTCATTGCGTGCCATCGCCGAGCGTAAACAGCCCAAGACGGTTGTTATCACGATCAGCGATATCACGCGCCCCGTGCCCAATGAATTGCTGGTCACCTCGATCCTTGAAGAGCTTAACGCCGTCGGCGTGCCGGATTCAGCGTGTACCGTGTTGATCGCCACGGGCATGCACCAGCACTCCACGCAGGAAGAACGCGACATCCTCCTGGGTAAGCAACTGCAAAAACGTGTCGCGGTGGTCGATCACGAATCAAGCCGGGCGGATACATTGGTAAAGATCACGGACGACCCGCCGTTGTCGGTTAACGCCCAGTTTGTCAACGCGGACCTGAAGATTGTCACCGGCCTGATCGAGCCCCATTTTATGGCGGGGTTCTCAGGCGGGCGCAAGGGCGTGTGCCCGGGGCTGGTTGACCTGGCGACGATCCAGCGTTTCCACGGCTACGCGACCATGGCCGATGCGAATTCCGTCGAGGGCCGGCTCATCGGTAACCCTTGTCACGAAATCGCCACCAAGGCCGCTCTCCGCGTGGGTGTCGATCTGTTGGTCAATGTCGCGATCACACACGATCGGCAGTTGGCGGGCATCTACGCCGGAGACCTGGAGGAAGCCTTCCTTGCGGGGTGTCGTGATGCTGCGGAATGGACCATGGCAAAGTTCGAAGAGCCATACGATTTGGTCGTCACTTGTGCCGGCGGGTTCCCTCTGGACACAAGCTTCTACCAGACCGTCAAGGGGATGTGCACAGCGCTGCCTGCACTGCAACCAAGCGGAACCCTGATGATGCTTTCCGCGTGCGACCATATCGGTGATGCCGAATACGAAGCGATCTACAACCGGTTTGGCCCCGACTGGCGTGGGTTCCTAGAACACATTGCCAACCGAAGCGACACCGACAAGGACCAGTGGGGCTACCAGATGCAGACCCGCGTCCTCAAGACTCTAGGGATCGAGCGTACAATCTTTGCTAATGATGGCCTATCACTTGAGACGCAACACATGATCGCGGTCACGCCCGCTTCTGGCGAGGGGGACGCCCAAGCACGGGCACAACGTTTTATCGACCAATACATGAACGATCACCCCGGTGCCAGCGTTGCGGTCATTCCGGAAGGCCCCTACACCATGCTTACCACGCCTTGTCTTGTTGCGATGTGAACAACAAGCTTTGGCCGGTGAAACTCGGCGACCAGTCTATCTGCAATGCGGCATTAGGGACGAAGCTCATGGGTGAATCGGGCCGCGTGGCGGTGACCCCCTCCTGAAAACCTGATCCAGGGATTATGAGAGAATCCATCCGGCCGCAGGCCGGAAAGGATTCCTTGTGAAGAAGCGACACAGTGCAGAACAGATCGTGGCTAAGCTCAGGCAGGCGGATATTGAATTGGGTAAAGGCCAGAAGGTGCCAGAGGTCTGCAGGCAGCTGGGGATCAGCGAGCAGACATACTATCGCTGGCGGACGAAGTTCGGCGGGATGGACCCGCTGATGGCCAAGCAGATGAAGGAATTGGAGAAAGAGAACGGTCGTCTGAAGAAGCTGGTGGCGGATCAGGCGTTGGACATGCTGATCCTGAAGGAAGCCGCCCGCCCAAACTGATCGACCTCGAGCGGCGAAGACGTGCCGTGGCGAAGGTGCGTAGCCGTTTGGGGCATGACAAGATCAGTGAGCGTCGTGCATACAAGGCGTTGGCGCAGCCACGGAGTACTCAGCGTTACCGGCTCACGAAGCCGCAGAAGGATCGCGTCTTGATCGAAGCGATGCGTGAGGTCATCGACGCGCGTCCGCGGTTTGGCAGTGAGCGTGTGCACCTGGAGCTGACGAAAGTGGGCTGGTCAGCGGGCTTTGATCGGGTGCATCGGTTGTGGAAGAAGGAGAGCATGCAGGTGCCGAAAAAGCAGCATAAACGCAGGCGTATGCCGGGCACATCAGCCAACAGCTGCGTGCGTCACCGCGCGACACACCGCAACCATGTGTGGAGCTACGACTTCGTCACCGAAAGGACCGAGGATGGTCGTCAGTTGAAGCTGTTGATCGTGATAGATGAGTTTACCCGGGAGTGTCTGGCGATAGAGCCGGGCCGATCGTTCACCGCCCGGGATGTGATCCTTACGGTGCAGTACCTATTCGCGGTGCGTGGCGCCCCGGTTCACATCCGGTCGGATAACGGCCCGGAGTTCGTGGCGAAGGCTGTTCAGAAGTGGCTGGGCCGGGCATCGGTGGGTACGCTGTACATCAAGAGGGCCAGCCCCTGGGAGAACGGCTACGTGGAATCGTTTAATGGCAAGCTTCGTGATGAGCTACTCAACGGCGAGCTGTTCCTTAGCCTGGCCGAGGCGCGATACGTGTTGGACGAGTGGCGATTGGATTACAACCATCGCCGACCGCATTCGTCGTTGAACTGGCAGACCCCCGCGGCGTATGCCGCGACGTTAGATGAACCCGCGATCGGGACGTTCCCGGCCGCTGATCCTCCGGTCGGGGCTACGCCCCTCCCTACGGCTCAGCAAGCGTCTACACCACCCCCGATTCTCTCATAACAACTGGACCAAAGAACCCGAGGGGGCCAGCGGGAGAGGCTTGTTGGGAGCTTGGAAACGCTGGTGGCACAGCTCTGGGTTGTGGGTGTCACCGAGATCTACGTTGGTGGTTCATTCGCAGAGGATAAGGATCCCCCAAACGATATCGACGGCTACTTTGAAACCGACTTACAGCAGCTGGCTAGCGGAGAACTCCAACGTGAGCTGAATCTCCAAGACCCATACAAGATATGGACGTGGGACCCGATTACGCGAAGACCTTACCGTGGATACCCAAAGAAGCAGCTACCGATGTGGAATCAGTAACGTTGGGATCATCAAGATCAAACAGGGAGGCACACTATGACCCGCAACGAAACTGAGTACAAAGAAGCGGTTCATCGATTGAAAAAAGAGCGTGCGCGGCTTGATGACCAACGCACGGCGCTCTTGTCGACAGGCCTTTCGGAAGGTGAAGTTAATCGCGTCATCGACCCGATGCTTTCGTTCCATCTTTAGTTGGCCGAAGAGGTGGAGGCTTACGAAAAGCTCCGACGAGGCAACTTCGGTGAGTTTACGAACCTCGAAGGGATGGGCCAGCTTTTGATCGGTTTACGCATCGCTAAAGGGATTAGTCAGCGTGAACTCGCCAGTCGGCTTGATGTACACGAGTCGCAGGTATCTCACGATGAGCGCAATGAGTACCACGGTATTACGATCGATCGAACTATTCGGATCCTGGATGCATTTGGTGTTGAGATCCGGATGCAGGTGGAAACGGCGGGTAAAGAAATGGCTGACCATGCTTCCTGACTCACATTCTTGCATTGGTCGCTCTTGGCCATCAAGGTTGTCCTGTTAAAAATTCACAGTGTTCTCGGCTTGGTTTATTCAGTGTACCAGAATCCTGGATATTCCTGGAGTCTTGCGATCACAAGGCCCCATTCCACGGTGTTCATTGATCGATTCAAAGCTTTCTCGTCGAGACACGAATCCTACCCAGTAGGAGGGTATATCCCTTTACAATTGATAGGCCGTGCAATCCGCTGATATACCATGTCTTCTCGTCGAGAAACCCCTTCCCCCGCCTTTCAACCCCTTCCAATCGGACTTTATCGCAACAGATCAACCAACACCGAGTCCTTCCGATCGTTTGGCTGACTTCGTCGATCACACCATTCGCTCCAGGTGTCGGCAAGGTAGCGAAGCGATGAAGAGAATCGTCTGGAAATCCGCCAACCCGCCTGTCCGTGGAATCGCCGGTTGAGGAACCCGATCCGCTCGATAAGGCCCAAGCGATTGAGCTTGGCCCGGGTCCTCTGTAGCGTTCGCCGTGAGATGCCGTACTTCGACTCCATGTACGCCATGTCCGGTAGAAGATGATCACTGGATCGCAATTCAAGCAGGATCCGCGCGGCGGCGTGCTGCTGGTTGCGGTTGCCGGGGAACAGCATAGCGACCAGGTCCGTGATGTCGTCGATGTCCTGGACACGGCGATGCCGGAACTCGATCTTGGTGGATTCAACCATCAGGATCACGTCCATGTTCCATGTCACGGAATTGGGCATTATGTCCATGTGATTGTTCATGCCGTTCACGGCTGACTTTGACCGCGAGGTCACGTACTTCCGTGCCAAGGATCCGCTCGATAGTCAGAATGGTCTGGAACGCACTGATATACATATCCATGGCTCGCTGAAACCGCCACCGCACACCCTGGCGAGTCATTCGGAAGGACGATTCGATGTGCTCGCCGTAATTATGTCTCAGTCGCAGATAGCCCGGGTGATGCTCGACACGGAGGTCTTTGTGCTCTAGAAGTTGTTTCAGGGTCTTAAGGAAGATCAGATCGTTTTCAGTCAGTTTCACGCAGGCTCACCCAGATGGTGTTGAATCGCTGGTCGAGTTGGATTAGGCCAACGTGTTCAAGGAACAGACAGGCGATGAAGTTGCGGATCCGCTCGACCCGATCGGCCGAGCCGTAAAGCCCCGGCAGGTTCACCAGATCTCGCTCATCACCGGGATCAAGCTGGCGAAGGATGTGTCGCTCGTACGCGGGCAGGTCAAAGGCATCACGTACCCAGGCGACTGCCTCCGGGCTTGCGCCACCCACCAGGCTGTTAAGAGCATCGATCAGCCCCAATGACTGGTGAAGGTCAATGGCAGCTTCACCGACATGTAATGTGCGTTTCCAGGCACGTACAGCCTGTTGCTCGTTATCAATCTTATGGCTTTGTTGCTGGCGAACACGGCTTTTAGCCATACGCTCCCGGAAGTATTCGGCGTTGTACACGGTGCCATCGAAGAGGAACCGCGACACGATCTCTTCGCCGCAAGTCCGGCATTGGTAGCGCCGGACGATGAGAGCGGGAAGACCGTCGCAGGCGGGGCAGCGTTGGAATGTTATGGTTGGTTCATCAGCATGCCCACAATCCCGGCAACGGAACCGGCCCTCCCGGATCATGATCAGTCTGACACACCCGCATCGAGGACAGGCCAGGCCGTGGAGCACCAGTTTGTAGTAGAAGTCGCGTGCCTGTTCGACCAATCCACCTACCGCATCGACCATCGTCAGCACCGATAGCCGGTAATGATCACGCTGGACTGTACAGCTAGTCATCGATCGAATCACTATGACGGATCGGTCGCTGATGCTTCGGCGTCCAGCGTCGGTTGCAGTCGTGGCATCGGCGGATGCGACGGCGTCCTTGCAGGGTTACTCGGTATCCTTTGCTGCTCGATCGGCGTGAGCCGCAGTTTGGGCACTTAAATGGTCTTCCTCGGGGCACGTGTCTTCACCTCGATAGACACGAGACCCATACTTCTACTTAAAGGTTTCGGTTTAGGGGGTGGCTGTCGGTGATGAAGTTGTGTGTCGGTTCCTCGTAACCATGTGATCAGACAGATCGTTCCCGGAGGAGACCTCAGGGAGATGTCCGGGGTGGGTACTTCCGGGGGCAACCTTACCGGGGGAGGGGGGTGAGTTAATACGTCATATCTATATCTATGGTTGTGGTAGGTGTGTTCACTGGACAGGTACCACTGGCCGGTGATTATTGAGAATTCTTGATTTTGAAGGCTTTTCCATACCCCCCCAGCCCTTCCGAGTGCTGACGCGTTAACTGTGGGGGGAGTCCCCCGGAGCCGCCCACCGGAATACCAACCTCTTGATGACGCAGGTCACCACGGTAGGGTTGTGGCGCAACTATATATAGAAGCTTTACCCCGGTGAATGCGTGACGGGAGTCAACGCGTGAACATGATGGATATACAAGCTTATCTAAACCAGCAACGCAGCCGCCTGCAGCAGCAATCTATGCACGTTAAAGACTACCGGGTGTTCGACTTCGCCTATGTTCCGGACGAACCAATGATCCGGCCCGAGACCCGGGTGGTGGTCGATGCCCTGCTGCGGTTCGATATGACCGGCGTGCCTACGAACCTATTGGTATTAGGGGGCCGCGGATCGGGCAAGACCCTGACACTGAAGTACCTGTGCGGAATCATGCCCAAGCAGGCCTCGCTTGAAATGCGTTACGTCAACTGCCGTCACCACAACACCTCCCATCGTATCCTCGCCGAACTCATGGGCGGGCGGTGTCAGGGGCTGTCGCTGGGCGATCTCTACCAACGCTTGATCAAAGCCCATGCGGGCAAACGGTTGTGCCTGGTGCTTGACGAAGTGGATATGATGAGTGCGAAGGATCGACGCAGAGAAGTGCTGTACCTATTGTCCCGGGCTGAGACGCCGGTGATGCTGGTGCTGCTATCCAACAACCACCGTATTGCCGATCAACTGGACGCGGCGACCCGTTCGAGCCTGCAGCTATCGACCATGCTGTTCCGTGGTTACAGCCCCGACCAGATCGAATCGATCCTGCGCTCCCGGGCTCAAGAGGGACTGACCCGGTGGGACCCCGCGACGCTCATGGAGATCGCGGCACGGACAGTGCGGCACACACACGCCGATGCTCGGGTGGCGATCAAGACGCTGTTCTACCTCGTCACCCGCAGCTATGCCCCACCCCCGGAATCCCCGGCCCCCCCGGTCCCCCCGCACCCCCCCGGAACCCCCGGCTCCCGGAAACATAAGAATTCT
>Ga0222662_1001640_pt1 | contig 10117 bp, 10 predicted proteins | sample AntAcemetagen600_FD_179821 | JGI IMG/M metagenome (GOLD analysis project Ga0222662, IMG submission 179821) | Saline water microbial communities from Ace Lake, Antarctica - #600 | ecosystem: Environmental > Aquatic > Non-marine Saline and Alkaline > Saline | place: Antarctica: Ace Lake...
GTTCTTCGCCGTCTTGCCTAGGGGGTCAATGTTCGGACGATAACTTACGTCCCCATCCCCCGGGTCGGTTAATGTTGCAAATGTATAATAATCGGTATCGTCGTTCTGTTCAAGCTGCTTCAGCACACGCTGCATTTGCCTGTCATTATAACCCTCAAGTTTGAACGATGCTTCATACTTCAGATCATTCGCACCAAGCTCAGTCTTCTTTTTCATGTGCTGGAGTGTTGCAGCAAACGAATCATTCCAAGGCTTTTCGATCCGCTCGTCGCTCTCCTCGGTGAATGTTAATTTGGCAATCGCCAGTAGAGCACTGTTACTACGGTTGTAGATTTTGATGGTTGCCGCTGCTTGATCTGTTCCAGATTCGTCGAGTTTGATCGAAATCAATGCATCGCCAAAGGAGAGTATCTGATCCGCATGCGAGCTGAGACCTGCTTCTTCAAATAGAGTCAGTAGCAGGTCGCGGTCAAACAGCACCATCTCTAGTGAAGATGCGAGTTCGAGGGTTTTAAAGTAGCCGATGCGCCCCCAAAGTGGGAGATCCTCAGTTTGGGGTGTGTCGAATACGACTGAGAATTCCGTCGCTTTGCTTTTTGCACGTTCTAGAGATCGTGAAAGTTTTTGCTTTGATTCCTCCTGAATTCGCGGAAGGCTTTCGGCTGTGATGTCCCGATAGGCTAAGTTGAGCTCTTTCATTTCATCCGAACTGATGCGTGCTCGCGCCGTGCGGGCAAAGAGCACCTTCGAGTCATTTGTCCCAATCGCGCGAATCACTACGAATGCCTCTGAGCAGTTCTTAGTGTAAAGTAGATTGCCGACGACAATGGCTTCGCCTGCGGCCAATGAGGTGTCGGATTCACCGCTCAACAGGTATTGCAGCTTATTCTCGCTCATCACCACTGAAAGAGTCGATCGATCGAACACATCGAACTCTCCTTCATTGAGTAATACCTCCAAAATACGATTGAGGTAGGAGGGGGATCGATCATTGAGACTCGATCCATTAATGTAGAACCGTGTGACACCGATCGCTGTTATTTCTTCACCATCAAGGTTTGCCGAGAGATCTGAAACCAGTTGCTCGACACATTCGTTGATACTGGGCAAATCCGCTTCTGAGGGCACCGCAACTTCTATGGATGCACTAGAAGCTGCCCCAGTTCCTTCAATGACGGAAGACGATTCATCTGAGTTATTCTCAAATGAGGCGAGATGAGGTTGAGCATCTTGCTTTTTCGGATTGAAGAGAGCCTGATGCTGATCAGCTAGTTGATGTTTTTTCAGTGTAAAGACTAGCCCATCACGTCGAACCAATGTCACCGAATCGAGGCTATGTGTATACAACGCAGCTTCAACATGCCTGCCGTCTGCTGCTTCCCAACTCTCGAACTGAGCATCCTCTTCCAGGAATCTTGTCATTTCTTGTTTTCGTCCCGTGGACTCTCCGAGCCCGAGATTCGCCTTCGCCAGCAACCGCCGGCCTTTAACTACCATCTCCTTCCCCTTTTGCCGATGATTGGATTGGCTCACATAACCGCCATTCCCTGAGTTGGCTGTGCGAGAATATCGATCCCGTGTCTGACTTAGCACCTCCCCGTCTTGAATCAGTTTGAGTGCCTCCTGCTGTTGCCTTGCAAAGAAAATAGCCCGACTGGCTTCTTCTGCCGTTTGAGAGGAAACTGAAGCAAGAAGAATGAAATTCAGGCAATAAAGTAGCCAGTGGAGTTGTCTCATGATGTGGACGTCGAAGTGGTTTATTAGACTCTATAGTTAGGGTGCGTTACGTTTCCAGCTAATTCATGAATATCTGAGCATCGTGATCAATCGCGGTTAGATTAACCCAAGACCTGCTAGCTAAAAGAAAAGCGCCCTTCGTGGAAGAGCGTTTTTCAGTGGGGCAGTGGAGCGCAGAGGCCTGCGGTCCCTGTCACTTAGTTTCGCTCGCAACATTCATCGAGCACCCCGTGCAAGCGCATGCTGCGCTCGGGTAGCAGATCCACGCGTCCTTTGAAGACTTGGGTGAATCCATTTTGGAGGCTCCAGAGATTACGCGGACGGAACTCACGATGCCGAGGCTCTCGCCATTCGTTCAGCACTTTCGGGATATAGCTGTTCGCGATCACCCCGGAGTCGACGCTACGGATGACTAGATCGTGCGCCTCTTGGTCTGTGATGCGTTTACGGCGATACGCCGTGATGCGAGCCTGTTGTGCGTTCCAATAGCGATTGAGGCCCAAGACTGCATCATGTGTCATTCGAGGAAGATCCTCCATGATGCGAGGCGTGTGCTTGCGTGCGATTTGAATTTCGCCCGCAAAGCACAAATTGTCACAGACGAGCACCTGACTGCCCGCGACTACGCCCGCACTGAAGGTTTGGTCGTGCGAATTGCGCACGCCCACCACTTTATGGGTCTCATGCCCGGGATGATTGTTGGTGACTTGCAATAAGCCGAAGTAGCGTTGGCCATCATGTGTGAGGCCGTGTGCTTGTTCGGTTACGGTGAAGCCACGTTCGAGCAATGCCTTCTCCACCACTTGAAGTAGCTTCAGGTGAGGGATCGGTTGCCATGACTTGGTAGGTTGCGGTGTCGTCGTCATTGCGAGTTCACCACGTGTGACTGCGGAGCTACCGCAGTGGAGTAGTAGATTGCACTTCTTCTGTGTCGGCTGTGCGGGCCGTTCGAGTAGGTCGAATAACATAATATTTGATTGTGTTGAGTTTATGAAACGACGAAGGCCCCGATCCATGACTGGAAACGGAGCCCTCGAAGTGTTGATTGTTTAGTTTAAACAAGACCTGCTTCCGCGAAGGAGTAGGTCTCGGAATAGGCATCGCCGACGATCACATGATCAATCAGGGGGATGCCCATGGTCTTACCAGCTTCCCTGAGCTGTCGTGTTACTTGTATGTCGGCCCTACTTGGTGCGGTTTCGCCGGAGGGGTGGCTGTGAGAAACGGCAAAAGCTGTAGCATTACAGAGTATGCACGGTCTCAACACTTCCCTCGGATTTACCAGACAGGAGGTTGCGGTTCCCTTTGTCACTAGGACACGCCCAAAGGGCATGTTCTTGGTGTTCAGTGGGATCACGATGAACCATTCAACGGTCGGATCTCCGTCAAACGCATCACGGACATAGTCCGCTATCTTCTCTGGGGTATCGAGCGACGGGATGGAACCTTCTCTCACCAGTCGATACTGGAGCGATGCTTCGAAGATCCTCATTGGAAGTCCTCCGGGTAATCGCGTGGCTTTCGACGCATGAGATCAGATCGCAGACGTGGTCCGCCATTGAACCAAAGCCACGCGACGAGGATCAGTATCCCTACCACGGAGACCGGCAGAAGGATGGGAACCATCATCGACACGAGTAGCACCGCCGATAAGGCGACCACAAGCAACAAGATGACAGGGAAGCTGGTTCGAATGAGTTCGCGTATGCTATTCATCATCTCCCCCTTTCCCTGCTAGCGTGTTAATGATCGCTGCGACGATCATTGCTAGACCTATGACTGCCAAGCCACTGCCAATTGGCGATGTGTCCACGGCACTGCGCGAACAACCCGAAAGCAGCGCAAGGTAGAGTGATGCAATGAGACTTCTCATGACACGCCACCTTTCCACTGACTACATTCCTCACGGAACGAGCACCATGAGCAGGCCATCCCCGGTTGGGGATAGAATCTCTCGTGATAGATCCCGTCCACCGCAGCTTGTGCGATGGACCAAAACCGAGCTTTGTCGTGCTCCGTTGCCGGCGGGATTCGATGAACGATTATCTTCGGTGTCTTAGTCTTCACTAGAAAGACTAGCTCACGCCCTTCGACTTCCTCCCCTGTAGCTTCTTCTATAAGCAGTTGGTATCCAGTTAACTGTAGTTCATGGATGAACGCCTCCAGCTCCACATTGGGAGTGGCAGCACAGGTCTTGAAGTCACAGGGAACATTCCCCGCTCGCACAAGATCCACGTAGCCAAGCAGTGGAGACGGTAGCTCTGCGAACTCCTCCTCCAGCTTCACCTCAACGCCCAACGGGATGTCAGGCATCTTTGCATGGTCGGACTCCAGGTAAGCCTTCAGGATATTCTCCCCTTTCTCAAGGAGCTTCTCCCGTTCGCCGGACTTGTATTCCACTGGGTCGGACTGCTCCTGCTCCACGAAGGCTTTGTTGTAAGCCTCCAGCACCGTCTGCTCGTCCTGCGCGCTTCCTCGCCACCTCCCTAGATGGAAGGCCTGGAGGCCAGCGTGAACTGCTTTGCCCAACTGGAACGCCGGACTCGTGGATTCCTCCAGCTTTCGGATCTTCTTGAAGTAGTATTTGAGCGAACAGCCCAGATACAGCTTCAGAGACGATGCCGAGATATGATGCAAGGCTCCATCGGAACTCTGCACGGGTAAGGCGACGACTTTACACTGCCCATTTGAGCTTGGTTTGAGCGGCGATATCATCGCCGACCTCCTTGATACGCGCCGGGAGCAGAACTACGCCCCTTCGGTTGCTTGCGGTAGGTGTCGAACAGTTCATCAATCAGTCCAGAAGCGGACATCTTGTTGAGCTGCTTGAGTCCGCAGTTGAAGCGATGGTGCGCAAGTTCGTCGACCGACTCGAAAGCGATGTCGTTCTCCTTCATCAACTTTTCGATTAAGCCTTGCTGCTTGTCTGAGCAATTCCAGCTCGCTTCCGGCGCTGCATGATTCCGAGGTGCTGATGATGTGCCTGCACCATTCCGATTGAATGCAACGACCTCACGTGGAGATTGCCCTTCGTTATTTCCACCCGGCAGAAAGCCTGGATGTTGAATCTCTCGATCCACTGCATCCTGCAATTGCTGATACAGGTGTGCACTGGCGGCTTCGATCTTCGAGAGATCACTCACCTCCGTGCGAACAGTAATTGAATACTGGTGTGAAGAATACTGAGGCAAGCCCAGCTTCTTCGAGTAGTTTGCTTCTAGTGTAATAGCCATCGCTATCCTTTCATTGTGACCTGTATATACAAAGAGGCCCAGAGAGCGGTCGGCTCATCCGGGCAACTGACAGCAGAAGGTGTCTCCTGTCATTTATATATAACACGTCAGGACACCTTTTTGCAGGTAGGTGGACGAACGGAGACGGGCGTTTCGCACTGTAATTCCAAAATACAGTGGAATCGCAGTATTCTTGGAGAATAGATCGATTTTGGAGGCGATCTAACTTGACTCAAATTCAGTGTGAATGATGGTCTCTGAGTGCTTAAAAAACATTCTGGACCCTCCACGTATAAAGTAGAACTTTTGGTAGAACTTTTGCGTTTTTAGTCCGCCTTGTTTCCTAAGTCGTTCTGGTGTAGAGGTCCCTGTAGTTCAATGGATAGAACTACTGTTTCCATCTGGGGTGTTTTTAGGTGTCCATTGTCGTTCTAAATCAATGCTTTGTGCATTAATAAACGTTGACAATCGTCTATGAGTTTAGGAACTTTCATAGGAACTAATAACTGGAGGATATATTAATGGCCTATTTAAGAAAGCAACCGAGGTCGCCCTACTATCAGGCGACATTCAAGAACTCAGACGGTCGTTTCGTCGAGCGATCGACCAAATGTGAAACTAGGCGTGAGGCTGCTGCTGTGGTCGCAGAATGGGAGAAGGCGTCTCGTAAAGCTTTAGCGGGGGAGCTAACCCGCGCTCAGTCGATGAAGATCCTCGATGAAATGGTTTTTGATAGCACAGGGGAGGATACGAAACGCGAGTCACTTTGTGAATTCTTCGCCCGCTGGTTAGCAGGCAAAGAAACTCGCAGGCAGTTTTCTACCGCAAATCGCTATCGTCCTATTTTGAATGCCTACCTCGAGTTTGTAGGGGACAGAAGGGCAAATTCAATTGTGTCGAGTGCGACTCCGAGAGAGATTGGGAGATTCCGAGACAATGAATTGAAGCTGGGCAAGGCTCCCTCAACCGCTGACTTTGCCCTCAAAGTATTGGGTGCGGTATTTGAAGCCGCTCGCAAGGAGGGGCAAGCATTGACGAATCCCGCGACATCGGTTGAGCGCTTAAACCAAGCTCCAGAGGAGCGGCTTCCGTTTACGGACAAGCAGGTTCAAAAGCTCTTGAAGCATGCAAATGACGATTGGCGAGGGATAATCCTTCTGGCCTATCACACCGGAATCCGGCTTGCGGATGCTGCAAATTTAACACGCGATTGCATTGTCCTTGAAGATTCAATGCTGACTTTCGTTGCCGCTAAGACGGCTCCTCGCCAGAAGACCCGCAATCCCGAAACGACGATCTTCTTGCATGATGAATTTATCCAGTGGCTGAAAGCTCGTCCTGAGGGGATCGGTAAAGCTCCAGTGTTTTTGCGTCTCCATGGACAGAAGACAGGCAGCGCGGGTGGCCTCTCAAATGCCTTCGCTGCGATTATGAAAGCAGCGAGCGTGATTGCTCCATTAGGTGACGAGAAAGAAGGGGCAGGGCGCAGATTCCGAAAGTTAAGCTTTCACAGTTTACGCCACACCTTCATCAGCAGGCTAGCAAATGCTTCCGTTGATGCCGACGTGCGGAAGGCTATGGCCGGGCATTCATCGGATCAGATTCATGCTAAATACACTCACCTCGATCTATCAACCCAGCAGGCCGCAGTTTCACGGCTTCCAGCCGTAGGCATTTAGTGAAGAAAGACGCAAAAAAACTAGTGAAGATCGACACAAAAAAATTAGGGGAACTCGAGAAGGAGCTAGGCCCGTTTTTGTGGACGTTGCCAAGCTCGGGAGAAAAGTTGCGTAACAGCTTCGCCCCCATGGCGGTTGGCAAAGACTGGATTGAGCGTCTTCCCCAACCATATCTACGTTCTGGCCCTAAGAAGAACGTGCCTAGAGAACACTGGGGGTTTTACCAATTAGTCGGTCAATACGCTGAAGGGTTAACAGACTTGATTATTGAACTAAATAAAAGTGCTCCCGAGGGATTTCCTTCGGAGCGTATCGCAACATTGATGGTCATTGGAGTTTTTGCGGAGGAGGTCTTTGCGGAGGAACTGGTAATCGATGAGTATCACGATATTCTAGTTCGATCATTTGCTCTTTGGCCTGATTGGACTCTGCGTTTTTTGACCTCTGTAAGGCTGTCATGGTCTGAGATTTCAGCAAAACATCAGCCAGAGTTATTGGTGACATGCTTTTCTCGTTCGTCGGATTTCACGGATAATTGGGTTCTCGAAGTTTTGGGGAGACACTTTCCGTTTTATAAAAATATGAAAGAAGAAGCCTTTCGGGGAAGGCGGAGGGAGATTTTGAAGGCTTTGGGCACTTGATTCTTAATGCGGAGGAGAATGGGTAATTTACCTCCGATTCGTTTACTTGTTCGTTCCCGTGTGCCGTGAATTGTATTTGTTTATGGCAAATACTAGCGGCGGCTACACGCACACAATACCAACAGCAGGAGCCGCAACTCCTGCTTTCCCTGAATTTACACGCCTTCCTCGTAACGGCACGAAATGCGCCTATTGCGGTCTCGGTCGAAGCTCGCTGAATCAACTTATTCTTCCCTGTGAGGACAACGGCTTCACGCCGCCGGTCAGAAGCATCGTGCTACGCAAGCGCGGAAATTCCCGTGGAGCGCGGCTCATCGTTTACGCGAGTCTTCGTGAGTATTTGCTCGCTCAGGTTGAAGAATCAACCGCTAACGGGAAGGAGGAAGTATCGGCAGTTATTAGAGAGGAGAACTCTGCCGTATGAATGCACCTGAACCAATTAATTCGTCAGAGAACTGCGACCGCATTCTTCGCGACTTAGAGAACGGCCCAGCAGTTATTTATGATGTCCGCTGTGAGATCATTACGGCCATGGAAAAGATTGTCGGTCACCCGATGAATCATGACATCGTGAATCCGATTTTCCGTGAGGCGTTTGTCGATCTCCGTGAAATCAAGCCGGACACGGACACGAATAACCTTCCAATGATTCAGCGTGATTTGAACTGGATTATGCGGAGATGGAAAGCGCGAGCTGAATTGTCGCGAATCGCATATGATCTGGGAGGGCCGTTCGACTTTGCTGTGATGCAAGCCGAGCAATATCTCGCCGAATTATTTATTAGTTTAAACGACAAATCACATTATGATAATTGATCCCGATTTTCTCGATCACTGGAAAACTCGCTTACTGGTTGATTCCTTGGATGGCGACGAAACGGCTCCAGTATACATCATACGTCTTTGGGCGCATTGTCAGAGCCGTCGCGAGTGGATATTTGAGGATCTGCCCATGAATGCCCTCAGGGCAATTTGCAGGTATGCTGGTGACGCTCTTGTGCTAGAGTCGGCTCTTAATGAATCAGGATTCACCGTCCGTGAAAATGGTGCTCTAAGGGTATGTAGCTGGGAGGAGTATAATGCCTCTCTCATCGCTAATTGGAGGAATGGAAAAAAAGGCGGACGCCCTAAAATAAAAGCCACTGAAGACCCATTAATAACCCATGGGTATCCCATCAATAACCCAAGCGGAACCGATAAGATAGGATTAGATGAGATTGGATTGGATAAGATTTCTTCTAGCTCGGAGCGCGAACAAAGTTCTAGCTCCAAGCATGGCAATCGTACGGTTCTTGCTTTTCCTACTACTGGAAAGCTCAAAGTGTGGAACTTGGATCAATCGAAGCTCGATGAATACTCCGAAGCCTTCCAAGGCGTGGACGTGCTCAAAGAATGTCGCAGGGCAAAGCAGTGGTGCATCGACAACCCGCAGAAACGCAAGACCCCGCGTGGCATGGCTAGCTTTCTGTCTAACTGGATTGGGCGAGCGGTGAACCGAGGAACCGCTCAATTCACTTCCGCAGTATCGGCACAAAAGGCAGTAGAGTCGCCTCCGGACGGGTGGCATGGTTGTTTGGGGAAAATCTTAATGGAAAACGAATACCCGAAGCTAACATTGAGCGCCTTCCATAAAGGCGAAAAGTATGCGGATTGGGCGTCAGTCGATGATGACCTGAAAGTGCAGGTCACCAAGCAATTATCATATACTGGAAATACGCAGCCATGACTTCAAAAATACAATCACTTTACGATACCGAGGCCGAAGCTGGTCTACTGGGTGCAATCTTGGATGGTTACGAAGACTCGGAGGAACTGCTGCACCTTGCTGTCAGTCGAGGGCTTCGGGGCGAATCCTTTTATTTAGAGACTTACGCTACCATCTTTGAGCAGATGCTAATGCTCCATCGAAAGGGGCAACCTGTCGATGCTGGAGCCCTCCTTCTGGCGTTTCGAGACTCTGGCGAGTTTGATCAGGTCGGCGGCGCAGAAGCATTCTTTAAGTTGCAGGAACGTGCATTTTCCAGCCTGAGCGCACGGGAGGCGCTTCAATCGATATTGAACTATGCCGGGCTACGAAGAACCAAACGAGCGCTTCGACTTCATCTCGAAAAAATACATGAGCCAGGAGCAAAGAAAGGAGCGATTTTAGCAGAGCTGGAAATGACAATTCGTGACCTTGCGGAATCCGTCGATGAAGAGACTGATTTTGTAAGCATGGGAGAAATTGCTGCTGATCGCATAGAGAGCCTTCAGGCTAAACTCAACGGAGAAGGTGTTTCTGTAATTACAGCGCCGACACAGTTACCCTTACTTAATAGTAAGCTTGCGAGCGGAGGCTTCTCTTCGGGTGATCTGATTGTTTTGGCTGCGCGGCCTTCTGTTGGTAAAACTGCCATAGCGATGAACTTTGTTGAACAGGTTTCACAGCAAACAGACTACCATAGCCTCATTTTCTCGCTTGAGATGGACGCGGGTAAGCTTGGCGAGCGGACTGCCTCCGGCTTGTCTAGAGTTTCCGCTAAGGCGATTTCAGACGCCGCCTTGAGCAAAGCTCAGTTGGAATCGGTCAACGTGGCCTATCGCTCGATGCACGATATGCGAGTGTCCGTAGTGAAGAGCAAGCGTGTCTCCATTCTCGATATACGATCAAAGGCGTTGATTTTTAAGGCGAAAGTGGAGCGAGAAGGCCAGCAACTCGGTTTGGTTCTCGTCGACTACTTGCAGTTAGTGCAGCCGATTGACCGAAGAATGCCGCGAGAACAGCAAGTGGCTGAGATTTCGCGTGAATTGAAACTGCTCGCTGGTGAGCTCAGCGTTCCTATCTTAC
>Ga0222662_1001645_pt1 | contig 10098 bp, 10 predicted proteins | sample AntAcemetagen600_FD_179821 | JGI IMG/M metagenome (GOLD analysis project Ga0222662, IMG submission 179821) | Saline water microbial communities from Ace Lake, Antarctica - #600 | ecosystem: Environmental > Aquatic > Non-marine Saline and Alkaline > Saline | place: Antarctica: Ace Lake...
GGGCAAATGTCATCTGAGTATGGTTTTCGATCTGGCTGAGAAGCTCCGCTGTCTCAGGCCAAAGTCCAATCACCTCGTCCTTCCAGCAGGCCAACCCCTCTTTCTCCCATGTCGCGACGTCTGCTTGCTTCATGCTCCAGAAAAACGCGGTATATGGAGCCGTCTCTTTTGAAATTTTCCCGATCGGCATAACCCCTGCCATTCGGTCAGCCCGGCGGTAAACCTGTTCCAGCGTATGGGCGGCAAACCCATTGAGCGAGGCACCCGCCTTCACTTCCAGACTGGTCCACAGAGCGCCAAAAGGCAGCGCCTCCACCCTTTTTTTGGGCCACATTTGCGTGCGCAAAGGTGATCCGGCACCCAATGCATCAATCACAAAATCAAAGGGGCCGATCGAGGCGCCCGACCTTGTCTGCAAACTTGGGCGCTGGTCGGATCCACACGAATAGGACGTCACGCACGAACCTGTCACAACCTCAATGCCTGCACGCTGCACCGCCTGAAACAGGACATCAAAAAGCGCTGCACGATGAACCGCCAGGCCCCGCATGCCGGGTCCCAGATTATCAAAGCGCACATCCAGCACGGTTCGCTGCGATGGCACCGCACGGCCATGCAGGCGCTCTATCTCGACGCCGAGCGCACGAATAGGCGAGCCGAGCCCCAATTCCGCCAAAACGGCAAGTCCCGTCGCCTGCAACATGAAGCCTGAGCCGACAGGTGCCGGTGCTTCCAGTTGATCGACGAGCGTGACCCGGTGCCCCTGCCGATTGAGAAACAAAGCTGCCGACAGTCCGGCAGGCCCACAACCCGCAATACCAATGTGAAGATTTCCCACGCGCCCGCCACACCCACACTTGAAATTCAGGCCTTTGTTTAAGCACAGAAGATACCACCCCGATACTGAAATTGGTTTTATCTGGGAAGCCACATACTCGGCGTACACTTCATCGCCACTCATTACACCGAGCCAACGCCAACCGGCTGCACAAACCTTCTTGGGCTAGAGCTGAAAGGTCTTTTGGCCTTCCTACTCTGGCCCTTCGCTAAACGTCAGGCACGTCAGACGCTGGAAACGGAAAATAATGGCGCATGCTCCAATCGCTCTGAATCCAGCCGCCCGTCAATACACATAAGACATATCAAGATGACATTAGGCCAGACACGTACTAGGTTATAGGAACGGAGCCGCTCTCCCGTGCCGTCCACATTGGCAAAGCCCAAGGGTAAGAAATATTGAGCTATCTTTCAGCGTTCCTCTTTTAGGTGTGACCGAACTTTGTGGACGAGTTGCTTTAACACACCGATAAAGGAGTAAAGCAATGCGCGCACAGCTTCATACCGTTAATCGTGCAAAGATCGCCGCCAGATCAATGTCTCATCGCTTGAAAATTAGACTATCCAGCTGCCAAGAAGCGATTGCGATTGGTTTGCAATACCGCAATTGGCATGAGCTTGTTTCAGTGACAGAGAAAAATTCCAAGGCCGTAATTCAGTGTGACATTGATAAAAATTTCTATCTTGAAACTGAGACAACAGCAATCTTTAGGATCAGCGAACATCTGAAAATTCCAGACCGGGACATCCAGCATGCATTGGCTGGGACACGTCTCACGGGACACGGCCAAGCAACACTCACCGATCAAATAGAAATCAGAGCACTATGCTTTCGCCAAACGAGCCTGCCACTATCAATACGCAGGCATCCTGGTGAAGTTGGCATAATACGAGAAGCTGGGTACGACGACAGAATTGGAATTCTAAAGTCGTATGGCAAGCCAACGACACTCATCACAGATGGATCTTGCAATAGCATGTGTGGCGATTTCGAATATATTTCCCCTCGTCAGGGAATACCGTTATTTGTGCCCAGCAGACTTTACCTTCCTTATGGTCAATGGACAGAGTCCGATGGATCGATTGTTCTCTTCTCGCGGGACTACAAGCCGCTGTGGCGAATTTGTCAGAGCAAAGAAGTAGTGAGAATTAATCCTTGGGATTGGATAAATTGGGACCAACAAGTTTGGTTTTGGGATTACAAAAACAGCCCATTTGACGACGAGCAAAGACACCAAGAGGAAGTTCAGAGACTGAAGGAGTTCGGTGTAGTAAGTCTTCCCCTACTAGTTGAAGCGCTGCCGATTTTGATATTGGATGAAAAGGTCAACAAAGTAGATGGAGCAGTCAATGCCATGGAACGCCTACTTGAACCGTCGGAAGTAGGCGAAGCAATTTAGGCCACTCTAAGGTGAGACGTGACGCCAGTGCCGCTGAAGACACGGTGCTGGCTGACGCGAGCGTCAAGGGCGATGAGTTCATCTGCGGCGTTCAAATCCATTGCATTGACCCGTCCGATGTCTGGAGCTGATATACCCCTGGAAACAACAACACCCATTGACTTACCCGAAAGAAGGTCTATATAGCGGTGATACGGATACATTCGATGCGCGCTACGTGAATAGCCAGCTTGCTGGTTAGCTTATATATCTCCTGACAATGTGACGTTAGATACCCGCGAACATAACCATCAAAATGATGGCGGGCGCGGTCGAACAACCATGTTTAAGGAATATGATAATGCCTACAGGTACCGTAAAATTCTTCAATGCCGCTAAAGGTTTCGGTTTCATCGAGCCAGAAGATGGCAGCAAAGATGCTTTCGTACACATTTCTGCTGTTGAGCGCGGTGGTCTTTCCACACTCAACGAAGGTCAGAAGGTTTCTTACGAACTAGAAACTGGCCGTAACGGCAAAGAATCTGCTGAAAACATCTCAGTAGTTGGCTAATCGCCGATTAAAGTGAGACGTCAGCAATGACCGATCTGAAGATCGCCTCCAGAGTAATCTGGGGGCGATTTTTTTGGAATATCCAACAAACACAAGGCTTTCCTTCGAAATTCCAGTTTTAGATAAGATTGACAGCTTCAATGCTCCCGCGATAACCTTTCGCCACGGATTACATTCGATGCGCGCTACGTGAACGACCGGCTTGCTGGTTAGCTTATATATCTCCTGACAATGTGAACGTTAAAGACCCCGTGATCATACCCACCAACGCACGGTGGTGACCGCGGCAAGACAACCATGTTTAAAGGAATAAGATCATGCCTACAGGTACCGTAAAGTTTTTCAACGCAACTAAAGGCTACGGCTTCATCGAGCCAGAAGATGGCAGCAAAGACGCATTTGTGCATATTTCTGCTGTTGAACGTGCCGGCCTGTCCACGCTGAACGAAGGTCAGAAGATCAATTATGAACTTCAGACTGGCCAAAACGGCAAAATTTCAGCTGAAGACATCTCAGTTGCTGACTAATCCTCTTTGAGGACGACACAATTTAAGGCCGCTTCTCGTATCCCGGGAGGCGGCTTTTTTATGAGCGCGTTCACGCCTCGGCCTGATTAAGTCCCAACTCTCTTTGACGCTTTTTGGAGAGCCCAAGCGACACGATACGGTGGCTTTCGCAGATATAGGCTTTCAGGTCTTTGTCTGAAAGCCCGGGCTTTTCATAATGTTGGATCCAGCTCATGCCCCGCGATGCCAAATAAGGCGCTGGGCGCAGGCCCGGCTCTTCTTTCAGCATCTCAAAGGAAATCCGGCTCACCTTGAACGTGACCGCCGCCTGCCCGCTGTCCCAGCCGCCAATGGCAAATACTTTGCCACCGACTTTCCAGACATGCGCCCCGCCCCATTGCACAACATAAGTCGTAGCGGCGAGAGATTTGCAGAACTTATTATATTGCGCGTAGGTCAAACTATCACCTCACGTCGTGGGAACATCGCCACCCATGGCGCGCTCAGCATCCACGATGAAGTTCCGGTTGAGCGGCACAGCATCCCGCGCCGGTGAGAGCAAAAGCTGAAACACCATGTTGGAGCCATGCAGGAAGCCAAGCTCAGCGGCCCCTAAATAGAACTCCCACATCCGGCAAAACCGTTCGTCATAAAGCTCTGCCGCTTTGGCGCGGTTTGCGGTGAAGCGCGTCCGCCAATCACGCAGCGTGTAATAATAGTGCAGCCGCAGCACTTCCATGTCGTCCACCCAAAGCCCCTGCCGCTCGAGTGCCTCAAAGGTTTCTGAGAGAGCCGGCACATACCCGCCAGGGAAAATATATTTACGGAAAAAGGGTCCCGTTGTTCCAGGCTGTGTGCTCCGTCCAATGGAATGGATAAAGGCATAACCATCTGGCTTCAAAAGATCGCGCACCTTGCCAAAATAATCATCGAAGTGACCGATGCCCACATGTTCCATCATACCGACCGAAACCACCCGGTCGAACTGACCAGAATATTCCCGGTAATCGGCTTGCACAAAATCAATCCGGTCCAAGACGCCCGCTTCGTCGGCTTTCTTTTTGGCAATCGCGATCTGTTCCGGCGACACGTTCAGCGAAGTGACATGCGCGCCCTCTTTCGCCAGACGGATAGCAAATGATCCCCAACCCCCGCCAATTTCCAAAACACTCATGCCGGGTTTCAGGCCAAGTTTGGCGGTCGCCCGTGTCAGCTTGGCGGCTTGCGCATCCTCCAAAGAGGTTTCCGGTGTTTCATAAAACGCGCAGGTGTAATTGAGGTCTTCGTCCAAAAAGAGCGCGTACATTTCTGTGGACAGGTCGTAGTGGGAGCGTGCCTGTTTCTTGGCATTGTCCACATCGTTCGCCTGTTGGCGTCGGCGCATTGTCCGCCACAAGCGACGCAATCCGCCTTGCACCTTATGGCTCGCCAGCGGTCCCCGGTTGATGGAGAAGAGAAAGAGCAGGTCATAACAACCCGACCCTTCCTCGAAAGTCAGGCCCCCGTCCATATAGGCTTCCGCCGCGATCAGTTCCGGGTTGAGAAAGAGCTTCCACCTGAGCGATTTGTCATGCAGCCTCATCACCACATGGCGACCGGTCTCCTCGGTGCATTCGCCCTCACCAAAATGATGTGCAGAGCCATCCACGTCATAGACGGTCAGGCGTCCTTTTTGAACGAATGTGTTGAGTAGATTGCTTAGTGGCCACATGAAGACGCCCTCTCACCAATAAATGCTGCCGGCAAGCATAAAGCTATTATGGCGCTTTCAGCGAATGCAAAATGCAGGGTCACACGAACAATTGCAGTCCAGCTTTTTGAACCCACGGGACTGCTGAGACAATTTCAATTGGAAGCCACGGTTCGACGGACATCCCATATGGACAAGCAAAGCACCATCAATGAAAGCCCAAAGGCTAGCGCCACACTGCCGGTCCAACCCGCGTGTTCAAAAGCCGCTGTTCCCGCCCAACTGCTGAACGCCCCACCAATAAACATCATGACAATGTACAACGTCATCAATCGCGTACGAATCTCCGGCGCCTTATTGAGAAGCGTCATCCGCCCCGTCACATCAATGACTGGCCCCGCCATATTCATCATGACGATGGGGATGATGAGCAAATAAAGGCTATGTCCTAACACAAAAAGCAAAGCAACACTGCAAAGCTGAACGGTCGCGAGATAGAGGCGCGCACGGCGTGGACCTATCCGGTCCGCCCAGCCGCCAAGCCGCGACGTGGTGACAAGGTTGAGAATAGAAAACGCCGCGAGATAGCCCACCACATCCGCGCCATACCCCATTGCAGGGCTGGTGAGGTGCAGTCCAAGACCAAGCCAGACCGCGAGGAAAACACCAAAGCTCAATCCCTGAACAGAGCCAGACAAGATGACGGAGGGATGAGACTTTAAGAGGCCGAGCGTTGACACCAACAGCGCTGGATAAGGATGGGATGCCCGTTTGTCACCGCCGCGTGGCTTTTCCAAAATGAAAGGCAGCGCCAGCGTAATCGTCAACATGAGACCCGTTGCTATAAAATAGACAGACCGCCAGCCGAAATATTCGGCAACAATCCCACTGCCTGCCCGCGCGACCAGAATGCCCGCAATCACGCCAGTGGTGAGCGTCGCGGTGGCGAGCCCTAGGTCTTTCGGTGAGACCCGTTTCGATACATAAGCAGGCAGCAGATAGGGCGTGATCGTAAAGAAGCCAAGCAGTGTTGACCCCGCTGTGAACATCCAGAACTCAGATGTAAAGGCCATCACCGCAAGGCCCACCGTTTGCCCAGTCGCAAAACAGACCGACAGAGTGCGATTGCTAAACCGATCCCCAAGCGGCAACAGGAGAAAAATACCGAGCGCCAAAGCCGCCTGATTGAGCGCAGGCACAAAACCGATCTCGCCAGCACTCACCCCATAGTCTGCCGCCACCAGCGCGATGATGGGGTGAATGTAATAGGCATTCGCCGTCACCAACGCGCTTGCAAGTGCGAGCAACCAAAGGTGCGCGCGGGAAAGCGTGGACTGACCATCTTCATGGGATTGGTCTTTAGATGGATTGGCATCGGGGGACATGACGGGGGAACTCACACGGAAAGACGATATGCAGGGCGCAAGACTAGAGACCCCTCCTTTAGCACATGAGTGCGGTTAGCCAGACTTCTTCACGAACTCAGTAAGGATGACGATGGTCTGGCCCTCAACGCGACCCTCAATGTGAGCTGCATTGTCCGGCACCAGCCTAATACCACGCACGGCCGTGCCGCGTTTGGCCGTGAACCCACCGCCCTTGACGTTGAGATCTTTGATGAGCGTCACCGTGTCGCCCGCGACAAGGATCGCCCCATTGCTGTCTTTATGCACAATAGATGCATCCTCTTCACGGACCTCCACACCTTCCTCTGCCCAGGCGAGCGTCGCCTCATCCAGATAAAGCTGATCCAGCAGGTCACGGGCCCAGCCCTCTCCACTCAACCGGGTGAGCATGCGCCATGCGATCACCTGCACCGGTGCTTCCTGGCTCCACATAGAATTAGCGAGGCAGCGCCAGTGATGAACGTCCAGACTTTCATGAGAGACAATCTGGTCGCGGCAGATGGCGCAGGCGAGCAAGCACGCATCGGCTGTTTCGCCGGTGAGAGGCGCGCGAGGAGACACGAGCAGAACCTCAAGTCCGTCGGAGACACCACATAGTTCACACGCATCACCCGACCGGCTGCGCAACAAAGTTTCAGTCGTCATCGGAAGGTCTTTCGCCCGGCTCGGGCCGTCAGATGTAAAAAGTGGTGGTGCCGCTTAGGTGACTCGAACACCTGACCCCGTCATTACGAATGACGTGCTCTACCAACTGAGCTAAAGCGGCCCATATTCCAACTTGGTCCCGGCAACTGAAACATCGCTGGGACGAGCAAATCCATAAACCGAACCGTACCATTTAGCAACATTCATTGCACATTGAGCCCCAACAACCCGGCAATTGCTGGAGCGGTTCGACGCCGAAGAAAAACGTGCAGAAAACGACTAACACCGGTTTATGACGAAGTCTGCTGCCACTATGCTGTCAGGAGCGAAGACACATACATGCTGGCATAGTACGCGCATGAGGAAATTCAAATGAAACACTACTTCAATCCCGTCAGCCGCGCTGTGACAACACACTGGATGCTGACTGAGCTCGGCGCAGACCACGAGCAAGTTATTGTCGACGTGCAATCTGGCGAGACAGCCTCCCCTGAATTTCGAGCTATCAATCCGATGGGCAAAATTCCTACCTTGGTTGATGGAGAAATAGTCGTCACGGAGGTCGCCGCAATATGCGCTTACCTGGCAGACAAGTTTCCTGAAAAAGGCTTGGCACCGCCGCCGGGGTCACTTGAGCGGGGAAAATATTATCGATACCTGTTTGTGCCAGGAACAACCCTAGAGCCAATGTTCACCTTCAAATCATTGAATGTGAGCGACTATCCAGCGGAATCGACGGGTTTTGGAGATTTGGAGCGCTGCCTGGCCACCATCGAAGAAATGACCCCTGAAAGTGATTGGGCGCTAGGGCCCCAGTTCACAGCAGCTGATGTCGTGTTCGGGGGATTATTGGACTTCGCCATTATCGCTGGTTGGTTGGACGCACCCAGCCGAAAACTAAAAGCATATGTGCGACGTCTTAAAGATCGTCCTGCATATAGAAAAAGCCACGATCCAAGCTGGCACTGAGCCAAATCAAATGATCAACACGCCAAGACAATTTCGAGGCTGGTCGACTAATCGTTACGTCACTGACCGCAATTGTGAGGCACCGGTACCGGCAATGCGTCAGAACCAGTCACTATTTCACCTTCTGCCCCCTCGACCGCTGGCGCCGCCTCTCCACATAACACGACTGGCGGTGCTTCCTGGGTCGGTTGGATCGCAACCACGAGACTTTCCATGAAGGCCCGCACTTCAGCGGCACTTTCCTCAGGAACTTCTTCCATGGCAATATGCCCGACATTTTCGTAAATCACGAGCTTGGCTTGCGGCAAGGCCTCCTTCATCGCGTGTGCATATTCAACCGGAATAAGTGGGTCATTCTCGCCCCAGAGAATAAGCACAGGGAGATCGATATTTTTCAGCCCCTCAGCCAGGGCAAGATCAGCACTGCCCCGTTCTGCATACCCTTGAAAGCGTGTGCGTGTTGCCCCACGATTTCCGTCGTGAAGCGTCAAGTCATAATAGCGATCAATCATCGCTTCAGTGACAATGCCATCATCCTCGATGGAATGTTTGAGACCATTTTCAACGATCGACCGCGGCGTGATGACAAGCATCAGCTGATTGATCACTGGCGTCCCCGCCAACCGGAAAGCCAGCGGCGGTGAAGAGGTTGCCGCACCGCGCGGCATCCCACTGGACGAGACCGGAATAATGCCAATTAGATCGTCACCATGGTCGACGGCATATTGAAGCGTCACGCCACCGCCCATCGAATTGCCCCCCATGACAAATCCGTTGAGGCCCAGGTGATCGACGAGCGCCTTCACAAAAGCCACCTGACCCGCCCGCGTATATTCATCGCTTTCATGAGTTCCCGTCAGGCCGTGCCCCGGCAAATCCAGCGTGACAATCCGATAAGTGTCACTCAAGGCTTTCACCCAGGGTTCCCAGGTATGAAGGGAGGAGTTGGAACCATGAACCAAAAGCAGGACCGGGCCATCTGGTTGACCTTCATCCCGGTAATGCACTGTTGCGCCGGACGGCAAAGTTAAAAATTGGGACGCCTCACTTGCATAAAGCGGACGCAATTCATCCGTCGACTTGTCAAATGCCCCATAGGCAATGAAAAGCGCGACAAATGCCACAACCACCAGCGAAACAAGAATTTTCAAAATACGAGCAACCATTACACTCTCCCCAATTGTCCTTCATCTCCGCCGACGCTGTCCAGATTGCTCAGGTCAGCACCCTCCGGACCCGGATCATCCGGTGCGACAACAATATGTTCAGGCAAGATAGTATGAGGTGGTGTCTGCTCAGTTGCCACCTGATTTTCAACATCGCCCTCTTGGGGAACGGGTGCCTGTTCAGACGCCAGCGTTTCAGGCGCTTCTTTGGTTAATGCGGGGTCCTGTTCGATGGGTACCAGTGCGGCGCGAACACCCGAACGGCGCGTAGGCGTCTGCCAGTTAAGCACATCAAACGCGCCCGTCTCTGGCACAATCGCAACCCAGTCATCGCCCTGATAGCCCTCAGCCATCCAACAAGGATCATGCGGTGCATGAAGAGCGCGTGTCAGCCACTGCCGTGCCGCATCTTTTGCATCTTGAGCAGAAGGGCTTTCTGCTTCCAACTCCGCCATCAACTCACACACGGTTCGCGAAGGATCGTCAGATAGCAGAGGCGTCAGCGCGGCCCGGGCGGTTTCAAAATCACGCGCACCAAGCGCAGCACGCGCCAGAACCATCTGGCTTTCTCCCGCCCCAGGTTTGCGGGCAACCAGTCCCTTCACGCGGCGGAGTCGGTCAAACGCGCGTTCATTGGCATCAAGCGTCAAATAGACATCAGCCATCATAGGATGGGGAGCACCCGCCCATGCGCGCTCAATAATCCGCCCTGCTTTGCGCGTTTGACCATTGTCGGCCATCAGCCGTGCAGCCAGCGCAACACTCGGCGCAAACTGTGGCTCAAGGTCTGCGGCTTCACTTGCAAGCGAGAGAGCGCGATCATTGCTATCTTCAACGCCCTGCAATGTCATCGCCTCGGCAGTTAAAAGGACCGCACGACGTCGGCGCGCCACGTCGCGTGTCACAAGTTTAGCGCTCAACATTTTATC
>Ga0222662_1001647_pt1 | contig 10083 bp, 11 predicted proteins | sample AntAcemetagen600_FD_179821 | JGI IMG/M metagenome (GOLD analysis project Ga0222662, IMG submission 179821) | Saline water microbial communities from Ace Lake, Antarctica - #600 | ecosystem: Environmental > Aquatic > Non-marine Saline and Alkaline > Saline | place: Antarctica: Ace Lake...
AGTATTCATATGCTACTTTTTACGCAAATACTAATTGTGTTAGACATCGCGGGGTGGAGGAGTAGTACCTCGAGAGGCTCATAACCTCTAGACCCCGGTGCAATTCCGGGCCCCGCAACAAACAACAATAGAATATAACCAATCTTCGTCTAATGACTTCGGTATAGCGCAGAAGGCTCGCTTACTTTTACACTGCAGCGTAGCAAGGCTTGCTTACGTCTAAAAGACTACAGCATAGCGAAACTTGCTTACGTCTAAAAGACTACAGCATAGCGAAACTTGCTTACGTCTAAAAGACTACAGCATAGCGAAGGTGAATGAGTGTTAGAAAACATGTCTTTTTTCCGAGAGTCATTACTACTTAGCTCAGTGCAATTCCGGGCCCCGCAACAAGTAAATAAAAAAACACCTCAAGTAGCGGTGTTTTTTTATTTACATTCAGATAGACTTGAAAAAAGTAGCATTCGCTATTATAGTACTCGTACTATTTCTTAGTAGTGAAATAACCCGGGGTAGCTCAGTTGGTTAGAGCACAGCACTCATAAAGCTGAGGTCGACAGTTCAATTCTGTCCTCCGGGACAAATTATAGTAATTCTTTAAAATTACGTTAGATGTTCATGGTATACTCAAAATAATTATGGCTGATAAAAAAGAATCAAAAAACTTTTTGGAACAATGGAAGCAGATTGATCCGAATGAAATTGTTACTAAAACATATTTAAATGAAAAGCTTCATGAAGTGTTTACACATTATGTAGCAGAAATTAAACATTATAATGAAATTTTACTTGAAGATTTTAAGCATACTCAAGCTATTTTAGGGGATCAAATTAGCCATCATTCAGAGAAGTTATTAAATCATGATTCTCGTATTTCAAATCTTGAATCAGAGTAACAATTTGATGTAAATAGTATTTTTATTGACATAATGCATTTTTTAATGTATTATAATATTAAGCAATGCCAATGTTTGGCATTTTTTTTTACACAAAAAAAATGACTACAACCCAAAAAGAACGTTGCAAGACGTTCGCTATTGTTGGTCTGTTTTTGCTTCTTATGTTGGTGCTTTTTAAGCCCATCAATGATGAAGTGAAGACAGAAGAATCTGAAATTTCTAAAGAAGTGAAGTTTACTGCGGTAACATTCATTCCTGAAGAAGAACCTCAATCAGTTTCGGTGACGTTGTTACGTCCCGAACAACCATCACTCACCAAGTGGGAAAAAGCTGGTTTAACAAAATTTGCCGGGTTTTCACCACGTGAACCACAACCAAAACCACAACCAACATCTATTACCAAAAAATGAAAACTCTATTTTTCACTCTCACTACTATTCTGTGCTTCTGTGCACAGTTCGCGCTGGCCGATGGGTACAGCTACGCATCAAATTACGACTCGAATGATTATTCATCCGGGACGTACGATAGTTACTCGGTAGAGTATTACAGCTATCCAGAAGGAAGCAGTTACACTGCATACGACTGGAGCGACTGGCAACTTACTGATAATTCTTCTGCCGAGCAATCGGAAGGAGGCTCACTCCAGCAAACCACCGAGTTTGTTGACGCCGAGCGCGCTGCTCGTGCTTACGCCATGACTCCGTGGAATCGATACAATATTTCGTTCTACGGATATGACGCTGTTAAAAACTCATGGCGTGACATAAAAGCTATTGCAAACGATCAACGGCAGATTGTTTACTTGAAGGTTGATGGCGAAGTACTGTTGACTGAAAATGAAGACCCGCTTCCTGGTATTCCGGTACCAGAAGAAGGGTACAAGTATGTGAACGTGTACGTTGATGCACTTATGGATGACGAACCAGTCATCCATGGTTCAGAATACATAGAGTTGGTTGATGAAAATCACCCAATTACCGTAACATTGCTTCCGCCAGAAATGAGTCGGTACATTCAGTACCCAACTCATCTTCTTCCTGAAGGTGTTGAGCCAAACGACCTTGTCATACTCGACGCCGAGGGAAACCATGTTGGGTATTACTCGACATGGTTTGGTGGTTTCAGATTGTGGATTGATGCTTCGGCGTCGCCACTCTTTGTTACCATTACCGCTAATGGTGGAGGGAGTTATGGCAGTTTCTACGTCGACCCATTCAAAGAAGAGATTGAGCAGTTCGAAGGAACTGGATACGATTTCTCGCTAATTGGCGGTGTGCATCGTTTTCTTCTTAATGAAGATGGCTATGCTGAACATAGCTCTGAACTTGATGGACAAAGTGAATGGCGTTTCTCTGAAACACCTGTTCAATCGAAGTCGTTTGTTTTCAATAACACTAAAAATGACAACCTCCGTTTTAGCTTTCATGGTTACATGGAAGAGTGCGAAACGGGAATTGATCCTAAAATCTATGCAGCAGCTTTCTGGGTTTACCCAGATGGAAGTCGCGAAGAGATTGCTAAAACTATTGTTGAAGCAGAACAGGAGTTTTATGGAGACGACAAAGAAGTGTACAGTTCGCTTAGCATTCCCAGCAATGGACCGAGCAAAAGCATCATGATTGTTGTAAAAGCAATCAAGGGTGATGCTGAAAGTTCGTTCTGGTTCGACCTCTCGAGGCGAACTGGCGGTAAAGGGTAGTCGTTTTTAATCTCAACCCAAGAGCCTCGTTTGCAAAAGCGAGGCTCTTTTTTATATTGATAATAAATGGTGAATTTGGTACAGTATCGCAACGTATCTTTTAGTTAGAAGATAAAGATGCGGGTGTAAGAAAATCTTTCACCCACCGCATTCGGTAGAAATGCATACATGCGTTTCCTGCCTCATTTGCGGGTGTAGCTCAGCTGGTTAGAGCGTCCGCCTGTCACGCGGAAGGTCGAGGGTTCGAATCCCTTCACTCGCGCAAATTGCTTAGGGTAAATAAAAAAACACTTCAAATTCTATGAAGTGTTTTTTTGTTGAATACATTTCTATTAATTTACTTCTGAGAATGCAAACCGATATGATTTCCTTCTGAATCTTCCATAAGTCCCCAGAATCCCATTTCTCCCATTGCAGTTTTTGGAGTTAGTACTTTTCCTCCATTTGCTTCAACCTTACTAAGTAATGTTTCCATGTCTTCGGCTGCAATATAAATTCGTGGCCCTGTTGCTCCGGGTGTAATTGTAGAATCTGCGGTAATACCAAAACCAATAGTATTTTCCCATTCAGCTTCACTAAGTGATGTTGCCATTTTTTCATTTCCTTCACCTTTTACTTCTAGCTTTTTTCCGGTAACTTCACTGTAAAATGTTACCGCTCTATCAAAGTCTGTACTTGGAATAGATACCCATGTAATTAAATGATTCATAGTTTTTTATGTGAATAGTAATGTTGTTCATTCTATCATTTGCTCTTGCTAAGTAAGCATAATGATTTTTATGTAAGAAAGTGATAAAGTTTCGACAATGAAAACAATCAGTGTTACCACTAATTCTAAAAAATATCCTATTTATGTAGGAGAGGGAATTTTAACTAGCAAAACATTTAAAGAAATTAAGAATAGGAATATTATCGTTGTTGCCGATAAGAAGCCTTATGAGTTGCACAAATCATCATTAAGAAAAGCACTTAAAAATGCAAAAAAGGTTGATTATATTTCATTGCCATTTAGTGAAAAAAATAAAACTGTTTCTTTTGCAGAAAAGGTTTGTAATAAGTTATTGGATATAAAGGCGGATCGTGATGTCTTCATTGTTGTGTTTGGAGGTGGTGTTGCTGGTGATATCGTTGGCTTTGTTGCTTCGGTGTACATGAGAGGTGTTTCTTTCATTCATATACCAACAACACTTGTGTCACAAGTCGACAGTAGTATTGGAGGAAAAACAGGTGTTAATCTTTTGCATGCAAAAAATATATTTGGAACGATAACGCAGCCTGAAGCAGTTATTATAGATACTGCAATGCTAAATACGTTGCCTCCAAAACAAATAAAAGAAGGGCTGGCCGAAGTCGTGAAATACGGATGTGCAAATAGTAAAAAATTATTTACATTCTTAGAAAAAACAGAAGATATATCAGATAAGAAAAATCTTCAAAAAATTGTATATGAAAGTGCTGTAATCAAAGCCAAAATTGTTTCTGAAGATGAAAGAGAATCGGGATTAAGAGAAACATTAAATTTCGGACACACCGTTGCTCATGCTCTGGAAATACATACAAATCATACAATTAGCCATGGGCAGGCTGTAGCAATTGGCTCTGCATACGAAGCTGCTATTTCTAAAGAGTTGGGACATATAACTGAAGACGAATATGCAGAGATACTGGCTCTCTTAAAGAAATTCAAGTTGCCTGTACGCATAGATTGTAATGTCTCAGAAGTACTTACCTTAATGAAGACTGATAAGAAAAATAAAAATGGGGAAACTATGTTTGTGTTGTTGGGTGGAATTGGTTCAGTTGTAACTAAAAATAATAAGTACTCTTTCCCTGTAGATACTAAGATTATTAAAAAATGTTTAACACGTTAAAAAATATTCTATGAAAAAAATACTTATCATTATATTCACATTACTTATTATTCTGGTGCTGTGGTTTTTAGTGAGTCCGCTATTTATTACTACTGAAGTAAAAGAAAGCCTTCCTGATAATTTCACAGTTCCAACACAGGAAGTATTTAACAACATGAAACCAGAAGAAAAAAGAGAAGTAGAAGAACGGGTTGCTGTTGCGCAAAACGAAATGCCTAAAAAAGTAACTGAAGAATCTGTTATGCCGATTTCTGAAACAACAGTTGTTGCACAAGGAACATTCCAAGGTGCAGATTCATTTCATAAAGGAAGTGGAAGTGTGAAACTATTACAAAATGGAAATCAATCGATTGTACGGTTGGAAGATTTTTCAGTAACAAATGGTCCAGATTTGTATGTGGTACTTGCCACGAACAGTAATCCAGACTCTTCAGAAACTTTAGGAGAACATGTATTACTTGAGAAGTTAAAAGGGAATACAGGGAATCAGAATTACAGCATTCCAGATAGTGTTGATTTGTCTCAATATGGAAGTATTGTTATTTACTGTAAGGCATTTGGTGTGGTGTTTGCAGTAGCGAGTTTGTAAATTTATTTTTAGGATTCACATACTTGTGTGTGATACCATGAACATATGAAAAAAGGATACAAACAAAACATAGAACATTTAACAACAGAAAATACTAATTTTAGAAAAGTGTTATATACAGGTAAGCATATGCAGCTTGTATTAATGTCACTTAAACCAGGAGAAGATATTGGAAGTGAAATTCATGCAGAAAACGATCAATTTTTTCGATTTGATGCAGGGGCAGGGAAAGTAGTTATTAACGAAACAGAATATGAAGTTGCCGACGGTGACGCAGTGATTGTGCCTGCTGGGGCTGAACATAATGTTATTAATACTTCTGAGGCTGAAGATTTAAAGATGTATACCATTTACTCACCAGCTCACCATAAAGATCAAATTGTTCGAGCAACTAAAGAAGAAGCAGAAGCAAACGAGGCTGATTTTGAAGGAACTACTACAGAGTAAGGTATTTAGGTTATAAAGTTGACAAACTAGAAAAGTTGACAGTACAATAGGGCAATGAGTCCTATGTTTCATGGTGTCGAAAAAGTAGCTCAAGGTCGCCTCGATTTATATAATCTTGTTACACATCATCCCGATGCAACCTTTTTTGTTAGATATGAAGGGGAAGACCTTGATGAATATTCTATTTGTACAAACGATATTTTAGTTATCGACCGTTCTGTGGAAGCTCGCGTTGGTAATATTATTGTTGCACAACAAGAAAACGATTTTGTGGTACTAAAATATGATGGTCGTGTTGCTTCCGATGCAATACTTTGGGGAGTTATTTCATATGTCGTTCATTCACTTGTATGAAAAAAGTTTTCGCACTTGTAGATTGTAATAATTTCTTCGTATCATGCGAACGAGTATTTAATCCTATTGCGTCTCGAAAACCAGCATTAGTGCTTTCAAGTAATGATGGTTGTGTTATTTCACGTTCGCAAGAGGTAAAAGACATGGGAGTAATGATGGGTGTGCCATATTTCAAAATGAAGAAACTTTTTAACATGCGTGATGTTTGTATTTTTTCAAGTAATTTTCTTTTGTATCACGACATGTCTCAGCGGGTAATGAGTATTCTTCAAGAGTATGTTGCTGAAATGGAAATCTATTCTATTGATGAAGCTTTTTTAGATATAAGTTCACATAACAATCCTGAAGCTTTCTGTAAAAAACTTGAAAAAACAATTAAACAATATACAGGTATTCCAGTTTCTATCGGAATCGCTCCAACAAAAACATTGGCTAAGGTTGCAAATGTTATGGGAAAGCAGCAACAACTTGGTACGTATGTAATTCTTGATGATGATAAGCGAATGGCTATTCTAAAAGATTTGTCTGTAGGAAAAGTGTGGGGAATAGGAAGAAAGATGGCCGACAAATTACATGCTAATGGAATATACACTGCTCAAGAATTGATTATTCAGCAAGATCAATGGATACAAAAAACATTTGGTATTGTTGGACTACGACTAGTTCATGAACTTCGAGGAATATCGTGTCATCAGACTGAAACAGTGCGTAGTAGTAGAAAAAGTATCATCAGCTCACGTTCTTTTGGAAACAAGGTGACAGATTTCGATACATTGCTCGATTCTGTGTATGCACACGTGCGCAACGCAGCACGGCAAATGCGAGACGAAAAGAATGCCACACAATATGTGTCGGTTTCGATATATACAAATCGGCATGCCATGGTTCCTCAACATAATGCATCCAAGCAAGTGTATTTTGATATTCCTGTAAGCGATACATTTACTTTAATGAAAACAGCTAAAGATATGCTTACAGCAATGTATAAAACAGGATATGAATATAGTAAATCTGGAATTTCACTTAGTAGTTTTGTTTCTTCAGAAATCCAGCAACAAACAACATTGTTTGAAGAGAGTGGTGGTAGAGAGCGAAAAAATGTTCTTATGGAAACTATCGATTCGCTGCACGATGCATTTGGAGCGAGTGCAATTACGATTGGTGCTTTAAAAAAGAAAACGCCATGGCAAGCTCGAAGTACATTTATTTCTCCTCAGTACACTACTAAGTGGAGTGATATTGTTACTATTTCATAATGTAAAAGAAGTACGTGTAATAGATGACTTAAATTGTTATTCTTTAATGTACATATGTCTGACTCAGAACAGCTGCTTGGTATCTATAGGCCAGAAGGAAAAATACTTTGGGATTCATGGTTTTTTAAAAAAAATGATGAGCATCATGTTTTTTATTTGCAGGCACCTCCAACTGAAAATTCAGATGATAGGCATGATGCTCATGTTTCAATTGGTCATGCGGTTTCTAAAGACTTATTACACTGGAATGAATTGCCAACAGTGCTTGTTCCTGGAATAGAAAATACATGGGACAGTAAGGCTTTGTGGACAGGTAGTGTTATTGAAAAAGATGGAATGTACTTTTTATTTTATACAGGGAGAAGTGTTGAAGATCCATTAAACGAACAGAAAATAGGATTAGCTACTTCTAAAGACTTATATGAATGGGAGAAATGTGGTGAAAATCCAATTATTGAGGTTGATGAGTATTTTTATCAAATGGATTTTTCTGAGAATAAATTTGGGAAACCTGGAGCATGGAGAGATCCTTTTGTTTTTAAAGACGATAAAGGTGATGGTTTATACCATATGACAATCTCAGCACGTGCTGCATCGGAAGAAAAAACTTGCAATGCCTGTATTGCACATGCCACAAGTAAAGATCTTATAGATTGGAATATGGCTGCTCCATTATTGTCACCTAAGATTTTTGATGAAATGGAAACATCTCAAATTATTGAACATGATGGAAGGTATTACTTACTTTTCTCTGCGTGGGGGAAAGGAACAAAAGATTCTTGTGGCGCATTGTTAGAAAATGGTTTGTATTGTTACGTTTCAAGTAAAATCGATGGTGAATATGTTCCTTGTAATGAGCAATTTGGACTTGTATTTGACTATGGAGAAGAACTTTATAATATGAGATTAATTCATAAAGAAGACGATGAATTTTATGGTGTTAGTTGGGTAAATCATGGCAATGGAGAAGATTTTATTGGAAAGTTGTCAGCACCATGCTTAGTTGCGATAGAGGATGGTGCTATTCGAATTATCTCTTAAAGTAAGATAAGTATGTAGAGCTTGCATAATGTTTATTTTTATTGCCAAATATAATCTCTGTGCTATTCTATAAACAATGAGAAAACACCTCAAAAACTATTTCATTCCATCTGAAGAGAACAACCATAAGCCCCATTCATTACAAAAACAAAGTGTAATGGCTATTTTGGGTTTTGTATTTTTAATTGAATTTGCCTTTTTGGCAAGTTTATTTTCACCGATTGCTGGGACATTAAAAAATAATTTAGCTGCGGTGCTACCAAGTGTGTTAGTAATGGCAACAAACGAAGAGCGAAAAGAAATAGCCGCACCAGCATTACAAAGTAATACTTTGCTAAAAGACGCCGCTCAATTAAAAGCTGATGATATGGCGCGTCGTTCATTTTTCTCTCATGTAAATCCAGACGGAAAGCAGCCTTGGTATTATATTGATTTAGCTGGCTACAAATACGAAGCTGCAGGAGAAAATCTTGCTGTAGATTTCGTTGATTCTGATGATGTTCATGAGGCATGGATGAATAGCCCAACGCATAAAGCAAATATTATTCAGCCAAAATTTTCTGAAATTGGTATTGCAACTTCAAGAGGGAAATATGAAGGAAAAGATGTTGTGTTTGTTGTGCAATTTTTTGCAAAACCAAAATATGTTGCACCACAGAGTGCTCCAGCATTCGTAACCCCACAAGCAGAACCTTCTAATGAAGAATCCGCAGTACTAGCTAGTAGTAAAGAGATAGAAGTAGAAGAAATAGACAGTAGTAATATTTCTGAATCTGAAATCGCAGTGCAATCTACAACAAGTCGTCCTCAAGTTCTTGGTTTTAATGATACAAAAGAACCTGAAGAGATTTCAGTTTCTCCAGAAGACGACGAATCCGTTGTAACGAGTGTCGAAGAAAGTGTTGTTCAAGAAAAAGAATTGTCAGAAGAAAAAACTATATTAGAAAATAATGAACCTTCGATTTCAGAGGTTATTGCAAGTAAACCACATACAGTTTCAAAAATGTTAATTTATATGGCTTTATGTTTTGTAATACTGGCTATTGTATTGAAAGTAGTGGTTAAAAAACAAATACAACATAAAGATTTGTTGATTAATGGGATAGCTTTACTTTCTGTGATTCTTTTGTTGCTCGCATTTAATACAGTAATCATTTCTAGATTTGGGGCCGTGTTGTAGCTTTTACAATAAAAGACATTTCATATTGTCTTTTATTAGATTACATGTTGTCGTACTAAATTTGACAATGTGTACAAAAAGCGTAGATTTACGTTATATGTGAGAGAAGTTTTTTATTTGCAGATAAGCAGATAAAATAACCACATTTTAATTGTTCATTAGTAGAAGGAAATATTTTAATACAAAGTTTATTAATTAATTAAAATTACTATGTTTAAAAAAAGTTTAATTGCGATGTTTATCGCATTATTTGTTGTATCACCACTAAATACAACTGTGTTAGCACAAGTGGTTGGTGAAAATTTATTAGCAGAAGCAGATGCACAGCCTGAAGAAACTACAGAAGAAGTAGTGGAAACAGAAGAAACAGTAACAGAAGACGAAGTAGTTACTGAAGAAACTACTGTTGTTGAGGAAGAAGAAGTAGCTGAAGAAACTACAGAAGAAGTAGTGGAAACAGAAGAAACAGTAACAGAAGACGAAGTAGTTACTGAAGAAACTACTGTTGTTGAGGAAAAATCTGAAGAAACTACAGAAGAAGTAGTGGAAACAGAAGAAACAGTAACCGAAGAAGAATCTAGTTCTGAATTAATTGATTCTGCAGTTTCAGATCTTTTTGGTTCTCTACTAAATTCAAATGCTACTACTAATGAACAAGAAGAACCTACTAAAAGTACTACTACATTTGTAGAAACTGTTGAGCTTGGCGTTACTTATGCTCATGTAAATAATGAACAAGTAAAA
>Ga0222662_1001650_pt1 | contig 10074 bp, 5 predicted proteins | sample AntAcemetagen600_FD_179821 | JGI IMG/M metagenome (GOLD analysis project Ga0222662, IMG submission 179821) | Saline water microbial communities from Ace Lake, Antarctica - #600 | ecosystem: Environmental > Aquatic > Non-marine Saline and Alkaline > Saline | place: Antarctica: Ace Lake | collected...
GCCGGTATTTCCCGACTGGCCGGCGGCGATCGGTAGGAGGATAGCGAGAGCAGTATACTTGGAGATGGTGCCTTCGAAAATCCCCACGACAGCGGCAGCGAGGAAGCCCGTTAACAAATTGATTTGCAGCCAAGGGAGACGCTTTTTTACGGCGAACCAGCTACTGGAAAGCGCGCGCTCTTCTTTGCTCACACCGACCATGGTCTGCATGTTGGTGACAAGATCTTCACTGATCGCATCGATGAGTCCCTGTCCTTCGATCGCCCCTACAAGACGGTGATCGATATCCACAACGGGCAGGGTGTCGACACGGTATTTCTTTAACTTGTCAACGACGTCGTCCTTCGAGTCGAGAGCCTCCACATAAGCGGGAATCGGCAACGAAAGGGAAGACAACAGCTGGTTCCCGTCGGCGAGCGCAAGGCGTTGAATATCGACCTGCTCGTGAAGTCGCATGTCATCGCTCAGTAGGAACAAGTGGTGGATTGCTTGAACGTTCTGTCTTTTGATTTGGTCAATTGCCTGTTCGACCGTGATGTTTTCATTGAGGGCAATGATCTTCGTTTGCATCAGGCTGCCAGCAGAGTTCTCGGGGTATTCCAGAAGTGTTCGAAGCTCATCGGCTGCGTTCTTGTCGAGAAGAGACAGATAGTGGCGGCGCTGCTCCTCGTTGAGACGGCTGAGCAGAGCGGTGGACAGCCCGAAATCCATTTGAGTCAGCAAGTCTTTTGAAACCTTATCCGGCAATTGGTGAAGGATCACATCCGCCACCCCATGGCTGAGTCGTTCGAAGATACGGGAGACTACATGAATCGGTTGGTCCTGGAGGATTTGAGCTGCCTCTTCTGCAGGCATTGCCGCGAGATGGCGCGCGGCGTCACTGGGAAAATCAAGCATGAATGCCTGATTCAGCTTATCGACTGGCTGATGAGGACTGGATGAAACTTCGATCATTTTTTAGCTCATTTCACTTCGGCAAGTCGGATTTTACCAGTTCCTTCATTGATTGGAAGACCTCCAGGAGAGTGGTTCCATAAACTTGATCCACGCTGATAGGATTGGTGGGGTCTACCGCCTGCTTTGCCGTCAGCATGTCGATGGCTCTGCGAAGGTCCACGTGGCGGATGATACCAATGAACTTATGGTTTCGATCCTGGACTGGAATAGAATCGAAGCTCTTCCAGTCCTCGTTTTCGGCTGCTGTTAAAATCGGTAGGCGCGCGGTAATGGTCTGGTATTTTGTATCAGCGATTGCATTTACCGGCACTGGCGAGGTTGCTCGGAGGAGTGCCGTAAGGCGAATTTTGCCCTTGAGGATGCCATCGCTCCCAACCGCGAAAACGAAATCATTGGGCGCGTATTCAGAACCTAAGCGAACGTATTGAAGTGCTTCTTCGGTGGTGCAATCAAAAGGAATAATCGGAACATGCGGAGTGACCCAGGCACCAACCATATCCTGATCGTAATTCAGCAGCAAAGCGCAGCCGATTTGGATTCTCGTTGGTAAGCTCTTTGTCCAAGCAATGCGCTGTTTTTTCTCTACAAATCGTAGAATCGCAGCGACTTGTTTGATCTCCATTTGGGATAGAATCCCGATCATTAAATCTTTTTCCAATCGTTGGCAGAGTCTCGCCGCATACTGCGGTATCATATGCTTAAAAACAGGAACCGCGTAGGCTTGAGGGATGCTAACGAAAAAATCGGCTACGGCATCAATACCATCCAGCTCGAGGAGGCGGGCGGCGGACTCTGGGCGGGACTCCAGAAAAGCTAGTGCGAGTGAGACCTTGTGCTCACTCACGAGGACTCTCCTCTTTTTTCGGCGAATCTGTAGAGGAGGCGGGAGACTCGACCGGTGCGGAATCGAATAAGCTAACCTTTTCCTGAAAAAGCTTTGCAGGGATGATGGCGCGTCCTGTCTTCGTTTCCAGAATGATACAAGTTTGCCTGATCTCTAAAATCTCGCCCTCAATATCATCAATTTTAATAGATTCACCAATCTGGCAATTTTTGCGGGCGTATTGAGCCCCGATGGTATTGGCGGCCATGGTCTTGGCCCCTAACGAAAAGGCAAGGCACGCCCCAGCCAGCAGAATTCCCACAATGACGACCACGAAGCTCGTCAAAAAACTCATGTTCAGACCAATCTGCTCAACACCAATCACCACCGAGAAAAAGACAATGGCGATCTGGGCTGCTCTGGCTGCACGGTTGGACTGAGAGCCGCTGGCGGCTAGGGTAGCGCTCAAAACAGCGGACCGGACCGCTGAGCTGACCAAATAACCCGTAAGGATGATCAGGAGTCCCGTGATCAAGTTTGGCAAGAATCCGACAATGCGGTCCATCCAGCCTGTAAACATGTTCCAGCCCAGCATATTGGCACTGGCTGCTATGAAAAAGAGGATCACGATCCAATAGACACCCTGGCTAATGATGAGGGTGTAGGACTGTTTAATGCGTTCCCTGCGGGCGCTGTCATTCTTAGATACCTTCTTAAAAAGGACATCCAGCCCACCAACTACCTTCTTGGTACTGAGTCGAAGAAGGCAGGCCAACCCCCAACCAGCCAAGAGCAAAAGAATCGCTCCGATCAACTGCGGGGCGTAGTCGACGACCCGCTGAGAAAAAGAAACATAAGTTTCGTTCAGGGCTTCCTGCCAATTAAAACTACTAATCGAATTGTCAGGCATATGGATAACTTATGGAAGGTGGTGGTTGTTCGGCGAGATTTAATTGTGCACGGAAGGTGGATTAGTGCAACCGGACCACACGGCCTCCGGCCCATAGGGGCCTACGCCCCGGTGCGAGGCGGTCCTTCCGGGATTTTGGGAGGGACGAGCTCCGTCTCGTCTGCTGCGTCGTGAAGGTCGGCGGCTGTGAGGCCGCGCACGCTGTCAATCCACCGGAATGGAACCGGATCATACAGAGGTGGTCCCTTCGGCGGTTGTGCTTATACCATCGCGGGTTAAGTACGACGAGGCAAGTAGCTCACCACATGATGGTAGGCGCTAAAGCAACCCACCCACTTTTCAAGATCCACAGTGGGGTATGCCTTTAGGCTTATCCTCGTTGCGGCAATAAAGGATCGATTATCTAGAAGTTACACCCAAATTTGGGAGGGACGAGCTCCGTCTCGTCCGCTGCGTCGTGAAGGTCGGCGGCTGTGAGGCCGCGCAATGATGCCAATCCACCGGAATGGAACCGGACCACACGGCCTACGCCCCGGTGGGAGGTGGTCCCTCCGGGTATTTTGGTACACTCATCAATTACCGAGGCGCCGAAATTTGTAACCATCAAAGTCGAAGGACGTCGCTGATTCTCCTTCTGTGATATCGAAAGGAATCTCCTCCGGCCCGCTGATAACGATGGGCCACTCAACGGTTAGGGTCTTTGGATCACTAACTGTGACCTTGCCTTTGTATTCCGCTGGACCACTCAAGAGGACGAGTTGAGCAGGTTTTTTTTCGTCATAAGCAACCGTCCAAACGCCATAAAGGTCGTTCGTGTAGCTGCCCACAAATGCGTCGATTTGCTCCGGGGTCAGGCTCTTATCGGCGGTGGGCTCCTGAATGGAGCCGAAAAGCATATCATGGAGTTTCATGGCTCGCTCGTAAATGGCTGGTTGGAAATCTTCCTCGCCAGCGACGCCGAACATCTGCTGTAGAATGCCAGCCCTTACTGCTTCGGGCAGGGCTGTTAGATTCATATTGGCCAGTATCGCAATACCAAATTTCTTTTCCGGAACGAGGACGACAATGGTGCGTACCCCGTCCAGTGCGCCTCCTTTTTCAAGAACCTTCAACCCGTTGTAGTGAAATACTCCCCATCCCGGAGAATAGTTGAACCCGGTATTTTCTCCGATGGGAGGAAACTCGGAGAACCCGATCTCAGTTGAAATGACTGGGTCGAATATTTGCTCAATGGCGTCTTCACTCAAAACGGTCGTGCCCTCGTATTCTCCGTTATTCACCAACATTTTCACATAGGCCGCCATGTCTTTTGCGTTCGAAGCGAGTCCACCGGCTGCAACAAATACTTTACTCAGATTGTGGGGTACAACGACCGTCTCTTGATCCATTTCCGCATGAGAGGCGGCGACATTCGATTTGGTTTCTTCAGCTGCGAAGAGCCGCTCAGCTTTCCCGGTATGGGTCATCCCAATGGGTCCGGTGATGTATTTTTCAACGGACTCTTCAAAGGTGAGTCCTTCAACTTCGGCAACCATCTCACCAGCGAGGAAGAAACCTAGATTTGAGTACTCTGGGTGGTCCCGGAAAGAGTAGGCAGGTTTTACAAAGCGCATCCGATGCTGGATGTCAGAACGGGAGTAACCGAAGTGGTCGAAGAGATCCCCAAAGAAACCGGGGAAACCGGACCGGTGGACCATGTAATCCGTTCCATTGACCCATTGAGTGGCGTAGGGGGTATACATTTGAAAACCCGGAAGTACATCCTGGGCTGTGGTTTCCCTCCATTTGAGTTTCTTTGCGTCGACGGCCGCTGCAAAAGTCGCAGCTGTGAAAGTTTTTGAGACACTGGCGAGCTGAAAAAGGGTTTCCTCATCTACGGGCTCTCCGTTGTCCACATCGCGTATGCCATATCCCTCGGTTTTGAAAATCTCTCCATCCTTCACTATCGCGATAGCGACACCCGGGACCTCGTATAGATTGAGAGCCCATTCGACAATCTTATCGACGGATTCTTCCGTGATACCACTTCCAGGCTGGTAGAGTGGGAGAGCTGCCACCGACGTGTCATCGGCTGAGACCGGTGAGAAAATAAGCGAAAAGGCCGAAGCCAAGAAGAGAAATCGCAGACGCTGATTAGTTATCATACCAACGGTTTTAACAAAATCGGAGCAAGAGTCAATCTAGTGGTCAACCCTGTGCGGGTGTAACCACAAGCACGGGGAGTTTTCAGTCAATTCGTACGGTTTTTCGGGGAACTCCTCCCTTGCTTGCAGGGGAGGGGGACCGCCGCCAGGCGGTGGAGGGGTTCTGGAATCGGCGTGCTGCACCTTTAAGAGAAGTGTTCTAAGTATTGGATGTGCTTGCTATTTTCAGCTCATTAAAGCTTATTAAAAATCTGTTCTGTGAAAGGTTCACTGTTTATCAGTGATCCACAGCTCACAGTCGCTAACGGGGGTGTTCCGGATTCGACTGCGGGCCGTAGGGTCTGGTTGCATGTCGGAGACGATTGTTCCACTCCGTTACCAAGATGATCACCTTACTATTAAATGCTAAGGACAACGTAATCAGCTTCCCAGGCTCTGCCTCGGAAGCTATGGCAGCCTAAGGCTAGCCTCGTCCCGCCGGGGATACCTGTTAACCGGTTGGGGCGTCATTTAGCAGGCATAGCACGACGTTGGTACCGCCCGTCGCGCCGTAACTTATCGATACTAGTGTTACACGAGCGCGCCGACTCGCGCGAGTAACGCGAAAACAAACATTCGGCTAAACATGTAGAGGCTTTGCCTGAACGTCCGTAGGACGCGGGTTCGACTCCCGCCACCTCCACCATCCTACGCCAAGGCTTCGGATGGTCACATACCATCAAATAGAAGCCTTGGCGTAGGATGGTGGCCCTTCGTAGCTCGCAGAGCGAAGTAGGGCTTTTCTTCAATAGCTTTTAAACGTAGATTTGGAAGATGTTCTATGTTTATCGCTTGGAAAGCGAAGGCACATCGAAGTTCGGCTACACAACCGACATGAAACGACGCCTTGCCGAACACAATCGAGGAGAGGTTGTCTCAACCGCTAAACACGCTCCGTACAATCTGATTTTCTACACAGCATATGATTCTGCCCGCACAGCACGAAATTACGAAGATTATCTAAAGACCGGTTCCGGCAAAGCCTTCGCCCGCAAACGCCTCTGGCCGGGGTCATGACCCTTTTTGCAATCCGGTCCTGCTGGGGAGTATGCAGTGCTGGTGATCCGAAACCCTGTTCGACGCCCGCTATTCTCCCCGTCGTACTCAGCGGATCGGGTGGGCCTGGGTCCAGGATAGATCAAGGGTAGACAACGTCATTGATCAGGATGCCGACTCCCCCTGTGAAGGGAGCGGTTCCGGCGTCGTCGAAGGGGACGGGTGTCAGGTCGATGTAAATGTTGTTGCCTTGGTTGGCCCCGTTCAAAACAAGTCCGGCAGCTTGCATTTCGATGCGGGCGGCGGCCCCCCCGGTAGTTCCAATGGTATTGCTGTAAACCTCGACCTGCTTGGGCCCTTGTGTGGCAAGATTGATCCCGTTCGCCCCGGTGCGTTGATGATTGTTGCCGTAGAGAGCGACGGTTTGGTCTTCCGTGCTGAAAAGTGTCATGCGAATCCCGTCCTGTGACGAGTCGTTGATGCGGTTGTCCCGGATGGTGAAATCACCAGTCGTGTTGTCACTGGTGGCGATTTCAATGCCCTGCTGAGCGGTCGGTCCGATGAGGTTCTCTGCGAGAATGGTCTCCGTGTCGTGGTTCCCTAGAAAAGATGCGCGGATGCCGCTGGCATTTCCAATCGAGGCAATCCGATTGCTGCGAGCCTCAAAACGACTTGAGGAATTACCCTGACCTACAAAAAGGATTCCCTCTTCCGTTGTGTTGGAAATATTGTTACTGGCGGCAGTGAGGCTTAGGAGTGACTGATCCGAGGCGATAGCCTGAATCCCCACGGTAGTAATATCGGCAATAATATTGCCCTGCGCTAGGACGGCGATGAGGCTGTTGTCGTTGCCGATCACGTCGAGGGCGGAGGCGACCGTTTCGCGAATCGTATTGTTCGAGACAATACCGCTCAAGTTGCTCGCGTTGTCGGATTGAAGCCGCATGCCATACGAGCCCGAATTGGAAATTCGATTGGAGGCAAGGGTCGCATCAAGATTGGAGGTGCCCGTTGCCCGCACGAGAACACCACCAGCAGAAGTGTTCGTGGTCGTGTTGTTGTTGGAGATGGCGGTCATCGTAGCTGTTTGTGATGAGCGAAGAACGATCCCTCTACCGGAAGCAGTGTCAACCGTGTTGCCGGAGACTGTAGCGTTGACCGTGCCGTCGACCGCGAGGACGACCACCCCATCTCCATCGGTCGAGGCGATGGCATTACCCGAGATGGCTAGGTTTTGGCTCCCACTGCTTTCAAAGCGGGCGAAGACGGCATTCGAGGTGTGGTTATTGATGTTGTTTCCGCTGAAAACGGTATCGCTAACCGCACTGCCGCTGATATCCATTGCGAAAGCGGATTGGTTGTCTTCGATTACATTATTCCGAATGCGTGCGGTGAAGTCCGTTGTGTCGGTTGCTTCCAGCTCGAAAGCACTATTAGGGTCATTTGCGATCCGTGTGCCGGTGACCGACAGGGTTGACTCCGCGTTTCCGGTTAAGTTGGCGTCAACCCCGCCGCCATTGAGCGACGAATTGGTGACCGATACGGAGCCGACCGAATCGTCACCGGCGTTTAGGTAGATCGCCGCGTTGGAGAGTCCGGAAACGCCCGTTCGAGTAATGGCGATATCGTATCTAGCGGAGTCGGCCGCGTCGACGCTAACCCCGTTTGAGGCAAGATTTCCGAATCCAGAATCCGTTATCGTGTAGGAGCTTGCGCTACCGTTCGCGAGGTCGAAATGCACGGCATGGCCACCCGTATTGAAAATCCCATTTGAGGCAAAGGTTCCGGAGGCCCGGGTTGAACCTGTGTTAATGACCTCAATTCCTGTGCCGCCTATGGTGTCGATACGGTTTCGTGAGGCGTTCGAGGATTGCACATTTACGAAAGTGATTCCGGCAAAGCTCGCGGCGGTATGTCCACCAGTGATCTCATAGCCTTGAATGCTGCCGATGGGGATTATTGGGGTTGCTGGGCCGGCGGGGACGGAGCCGAATAAAAATCCGCCCTGTACGACCGGGCCGGCACCGGTGCCGCCAAACGTCTGCCCATTGCGGCCGGTGATGGGAATTGAGCTGGAGGTGAAGCGGACGCTATTAGTCACAGTGACGTCTTCAGTGTAGGTTCCTACCTCGCCTTGCGTCCAAACGGTCCACACCTGCCCACCGCTACCGAGACTAGCGATGGCGAGATTGGCCCCGCCCTGAATGGTGTCGGCCGGGCGCTGCCAGGTTCCCGCGCCTGTGCCAGACCCCCGTGAGGCATCAACGAAAATGAGCCGCGAGGCGATAGTGATCTGGCCGTTTTCAGTTTCGGATGTTGAGAACTGTGAGCTCGAGACTTGGCGTTGGGCTACGTTCTCGAGGAAAGGTGATGTGGTGAGGACTGCAGTGTAATTGCGGGGAATGCGCTCGACGAGACGGGAATGAAAGGAGGCATACGGGTTGTAGGCCTCGGTCTTGGGACCCTCTGTTGTGTCGTGCAGAGGCTTGGAGGAAGTGGATGGGTGCGGACCACCGCCGATGGTTATCTCGGCGCGGGCACCGAGAAACCAATTGGAACCGAGCAATTCCTCGTCCTGATACCAGGAGGCGTCCAGAAGGAGGAATGTAAACGGGCGAGCCTCGACCCGCGCCTTGGGGCCGGTAATGTCTTCGCCGTATGGATTGTCGAAAGAGTAGAACCCTCCGTAGAAGCGGATGGGGAAGAGTGAGAGGTGGTCGGGAAGGAGAATACCGGCCTCGCCGTCGAAACCTTCGAGTGCCCGTTCATACTGTTCAAAAAAACGGGTGGTGGACGTACGTCGAAAAGTGGTGGTCGTGGTTGTCGTGAAATTTTGGAAGACGTTGTGACCGCTTGGGAAAAGTGAGCCATAAGAAGTCGAAGACGCAGTTGAAGACGAGGACGACACGCTGGTATCGGAGGTCTCGTCGACTACGTTCTCGGTGCTCTGGGGAAAATATCCATTTACCCGGAGATCGAGAAATGGCGACATCCATTCGATCCCTGCGCCAAACTGGTTGTAGTCAAAGTTACTGCTGGAATGGGTGTAGTCATAGAAAGCGTTGGCACCAATAATCCAGGGAAAGGAACCCCCCATAAAGGAACCCTCCCTGCGTAGTGAACGAACCCCAATCCCCAATGATCCATTATTCTCCTCGTCTTCCGATCCCGAAAGACGGGGAACGATGAAAGCAATGGTATGGAGCGAGTTGGATTGGAACTGCCAGAAGGGTACTAGGGCGTCGATGTAGAGGTCGGAGGCCGATCCGCCCAAAGTTGCGCCCACTCCGACGACTGCCGGGGAAGAAATTTTAAGAAGCGGATTGGCAGGACCTGCGATATTGCGCTCATCCATCGATTGGCTGCCCTTGGCAGAAGAGGTCTCTTCACCCGTTCCCGTATCAGTAACGATTGTCTTCTCTGGATCAAAGCCGGGGATGGTGAGTATGAGTGGGAAAGATAATTCCTCTTCCGACTGGGGTAGCCTTTTTATCTCTGGGGGGCCCGAGAGTGAAAGATCAGGTTTTTTTGTGGGCTCCGCTGCGAGTTGAGCGGGGTTTTGGGATCCTTCGTTTGTCGGTGGTTCGGGTAAAGACCCGACACTTGTGTTTTGTGTCAGTGAAGCGTCTGAAGTAGTGGGGGAGTCGGACGTTTCAATGATGGGCAGAGTCTCGGGCACGATTTCCGGAAATAGTGAGGATACGGAGTCTGGATCATTCAGCTCCATCTCTGTGGAATCCTCAGCGATTGGATCCGGAAAAGATAATAAGACCTCATCGGAGGCATCGGGGTTCGGGTTGAATGCCTTTTCGGATAATGGTAGATAGCCTGTAAGCGGGCTGACAGTCTCTTTTGCGCTCGGTTCGTCTACCTCAGCCGAGAGCGGAATCAACAGGAAAAGAATCGCCGAAAATGGAAGCAGTCCTAGAAGTAGGATTTTACCGTATGGTTTCATTGAAGTGATCAGCAGGTTGAGGCGGGTAAAATGCCGAGGTAAGTGTCTTTGAATTGCGGAGCGGTAACGTTGGCCGTCTCATGGATTTCTCTCATGTCGATTTGGACTTGTCCGGCGACAAAAAAGCATCCGGAGAGCTTCATGCTCAATCCATCTCGGATCTCCGCGTCTTCAGATCGTTGTCTGATATGTCTCGGCTCGCCCACTTCCATATAACGTGAGAAGTGAACATTGGGTAAAATAGCCTGAT
>Ga0222662_1001653_pt1 | contig 10037 bp, 10 predicted proteins | sample AntAcemetagen600_FD_179821 | JGI IMG/M metagenome (GOLD analysis project Ga0222662, IMG submission 179821) | Saline water microbial communities from Ace Lake, Antarctica - #600 | ecosystem: Environmental > Aquatic > Non-marine Saline and Alkaline > Saline | place: Antarctica: Ace Lake...
AAGGATATAAAAATGCCGGTTCAAATTAATAATATCCCATTTAGAACCCCTGAACCAGGACAATTAACAGGGGAGAATAATAGAACTGATTTAATTATAATGGTAGGTTATCCTGCAAGTGGTAAAACAACTTATGCCAATTATTTTAAAGATGTTATTATAGATGGGAAAGAGAAATATATGGTATTACATGGGGATATATTGAAGACTGAATCTAAAATAAAAAAGGGGATAAAGGAAGCATTACACGCAGGTAAATCAATCGTTATTGACGCTACAAATCCAAGTGCAAAAAAACGCAATACATTTATTGAATACGCATATAAAATTAAATCTGATATATTCCTTAAAATTATACATATACCTGATAATATTGACATTTGTATGGAGAGAAATATAAAGAGAGAAGTTGTTGTTCCACGGATTGCCTTTTATATGTACCGTAAGAACTTTGAACCACCTACATTAATGGAGTTAGAATTTGAAATTAATGGACTTCCTGTTTGTCTAAGTGGTAATGTATATGAGATTTAAAAATTATACATATATTATTTGTCTTCTTATCTATCTTGTATTTTACGGTTATTATTTGTTTGATTATGGCACATTAATAATTTTTGATTTCTTATATTTTTATTAATATTGATTATATCCGTTATTGCTTTTTTAAAAGCGTGTTTATTATCATTTTTATTATCGTTTTTTAAAATACTACTATATGAACACGTAATTTTTATCTCATCGAGGTATAATCCTGACATTCTATATTATATATTCTATATCTTGATGTTGTAGGTAGTTAATAAGATATTATTAAGTCTATTATGATTTCAATTTTATTTACTTTTAGGATTTGGGGAATTATAATGGTATTTTATTCAGTTTAGATCATAATGATATTGTGTGGATATTTTTGAGGGGTTTATTTGATATTTATTAACCTGTTGAATTACAACACTATTATAACAGAAATAATAAATTACCCGGTAATTCAACCATTTAACATATTTTATTATAAAGTTAAATGGTCAAGAAATGAGTTATAAAAATAATAAATGAGTTATAAAAATATATGTGTATTTTTATAATTTTAAAATGTTAAAATGGGATAATTTTTGATTTTGTGGACAATCCGCATAATAGATACTATATTATAGACCGGATAAATTTGATTTGTATAAACTATACCCAATATCTATTACCCAATATCTATTACCCAATATCTAATACCTACATCTATAGGGTAAAACTATACATCTAAAATATTAATCCACTCACGCCCAATTTTTCCAATTGCTGTTTCTCTCAACTCACACACTTCATTAAGCACAACAATATCTCTCACAACTGCCCCCGTTTTCTCGATTAAATCAATAACCGCCTTCATTGTTCCTCCTGTTGCCATAACATCATCAATAATTAAGACCCTTTCTCCTGGTTTCAATAAACCGTCTGGTATCTCAACCGCGTCTTCACCATATTCTTTAGTGAATGCCTGGCTTATTACAGGTGGTGGGAGTTTTCCAGCCTTCCTGACAGGGAGAAGTGGGATATTAAAATGTGTGGATATCATTTGTGATAGCATTGTACCCCGTAGTTCTGGACCAGCCACCCAATCATAATCACTATTAATATACTCAGTCACTCTTGTCTCTATACAACGCATTATTACACTCCTTGAAATGGGAGAAATGAATAAGGGGAAAATATCTTTGAATACAATCCCTTTTTTTGGGAAATCCTGTGTTGTCTTAATCATCAAGTTCAAGAATAGTTGTTCCAAATATTGATTACCTCTCGGTATAATATCGTTTTTTTCAAAGAGAGAAGAGAGTTGTTGGATCCGGTCAATATCATATTTAACCATCCAATTATTCGACGGAACACCGTATTTCACGCACATGAGGGAACCATATGTCTCTGTATATCCCCCGTTTTTATGGCTGGTCATCATTGTTTCTCTCAACAAATCAACATCATCCACAGGGACTAAGAATTTTGGACTAGTAATCTGAGATATTAAGAATCCAATATCGCTATAATTGTTTGAAAATACAACAACAACAGCAAAATCGAATACATCGGGGATACTACACACATCATCACTGTGAACTTTATAATTATCCATATAGTCTTGTTTTGTGGTAATACCGTTTTCAATTGCTATAATCTCATCGTATTTTTCGAGTTTTTTATTTACATTTTCAAATACTCCTACAATCCTGCGCATGGCACATTCCAGTGTGTTTCTAACTCCATATGGCTGTTCAGGGTTATCAACATTTACGTTACAAGGGACAAACTTATACTCAGTATGTGAATACTTCATATATTCTTTACATACTTGGATTTTGATTGCGGATGTTGATGCGATATAAAGTGTCATTTTTGTAATGTGTTAAATTTAAATTTAAAATTATTTCTGTTATGTTATTTTGTATAGTTGTATACCTGTATTATTTTTATAAACATTTCAATTTTATATATTAGTAGCAAGTTCTCTCTTTTTATTAGGATATAAAGAAATAAAAATGAGTTGGATATATTGTTTCTGCTATTGAATTACAGCTTATATATTACGCCATTTTATCTTCTTTATCTTCTTTATATTTTTTATTCTATTTATCTACGCTACTATATCATTCTACTAAATGATATGATGGGATCACAACACCTAATTTTAGGGCATTATCAATACATACATTAATATCTAATTTTAGTCTCTCAACTACTTTAATATACTTCTCTGTTTTGCGTCCTTTTGGGTCAATAAAATCCATCAAGTCATATTGTATTCTATCAAGTATATTCCCCATATCTGGTTCTCCTGTTTCATTCCTGGTTGCTTGTTCTAGACATCCAACGCAATATTCGCCCCATTTACTGGGTAGGTTAATACATTGTGTATGTAATAGATTATTTTCACTAATACCGAGACAAAGAGTTGGATCTATCTCACCAATGAATGGTATTGGTATTGGTATTGGTGGTGTGGTTTGGTTTTCTCTCTTTTTTTCTCTTTTTTCTGTACTTGTTATACCAACTTCTTTGATAGCTTCACTCACATCAAATCCATATTTTACTCCAAGGATATTTATCAGTTGAATACCGTAATCTGTGTATGTCTCCATTAAAATATCCCGGGTATAACTCCCAATATCATGTGTTGAATCAATAATAGTCATGATATCTTGAATTAATATGTAATCCCCCCTTGTTGATTTATTATGTTATTGGTTTGTTGATTTTAGTAGGAAATATTTTATTTTAAAACATTTCAATTTTATCATAAGTGATTTCTCTCTATCCCTAACTTAATTTAATTTTAAGAAAGTGGATTTGTAGAAATACATCCGAATTAATAATTGATATAACCTTTAAAATGGATAAATATAGTATATAATATATAATATATAATACAAAAAGATAGAAATATAGAGAGATATTAAAAATATAGAATGGCACTTAGTTTTGAGTGTAAAAGATACTTCAAGAGAAATAAAACTGAATATGTTGGTAAGCTTTCTTATTTACATTTACTCCGCGTTGATTTATTGGATTTAACTATTAACTATTTAAGGCATATATCTGGAAAAACAAAGGTTATAGAAAATAAGGAATTAGGAATACGGAGAAAGCAAGAAGAGGAACAACAAATCACTAATAATATATATGTCCCGGATAAGTTAATAAAACTATTAGAAGATATTAGTGAGAATAACCCAGAAAATATAAAATACAGGTTTCAACTCAGATGCTGGGATTTAATCTCTGTTGATTATAATTTAATGATTGCCAATATTTCTTATTTGGAAGAACAATTTAGAATATATAATATTATAGGCGCTATCTATTTTATTAACCATAGTGATATTGAAGGGTCGTATAATGTGAATGAAGTTAAAGCAATAGTTTGTTGGCTCAAACAAATAATGAATTATAGCGGGACGCATATAAAAGACAATTATAGATATTTTGGGGAGGTTGGAAAATGTGCCATGACAAATGACAATTACAGGATGTTTTATTTGTCTGGTATTTTGGAATATAGTATAAAATACAATAGAAAAATTAATTATAAATTACATTGATTATCGGTTATCCTGCGTGATTTGTTTATCAGTTATCTTCTATGGGGTAAGGCTCATCTGTTTCAATATCTATACCATTTTCTTCAATGAAATTTGGGTTCATCGTTAGGACTACACTTAACGGTATTGCTGTGGATTTATTTTTACAAAACCAAAAGTTAAGAGGTTTATATAGGTATTTTTTATCCTGAATATTGTCAATTTTAAACTGGAAACACTCCTTAGATAAATTGGGTATAGTTTTGTTTGTGTCATATTGGTATCCTATAATAACTAACATCATAATCACTATGACAACTATTATTTGTGTGTGGATTTCAATATTTGTATCCATTTATAATATTGTGTCTATTTATATATCTATATTTGTATTTGTATACAATATAGCACGGTGGATTAAGATAAAAAAATGTTCGTATATATTGTTTTTGGCTCTCTATCTACGTAGTAGTCTATAATTCATTACAACATATTATTTAACTTCATATAACCCATATTTTTACTGTATTACTTACATACCCATTTTGAAATATCTCCATTAAATTTACTATTTTTAAACATAGAATTCATATCTATGACATTACTATGACATTGCTTACATCCCAGGCTGAAATATCTCCATTGAAAATACTATTACAGAACATATAACTCATATCTGTTACACTACTAACATTCCAACCTGAAATATCTCTATTAAACTGGCTACCACAAAACATGAAACTCATATATGTTACCTTACTAACAATCCATTTTGAAATATCTCCATTAAACTGGCTACCACAAAACATGAAACTCATATATGTTACCTTACTAACAATCCATTTTGAAATATCTCCATTAAATTCACTATTATAAAACATATAACTCATATCTGTTACACTACTTACATCCCAGGCTGAAATATCTCCATTAAATTCACTATTATAAAACATATAACTCATATCTGTTACACTACTTACATCCCAAGCTGAAATATCTCCATTGAAAATACTATTACAGAACATATAACTCATATTTACTACACTACTAACATTCCAACCTGAAATATCTCTATTAAACTGGCTACCACAAAACATGAAACTCATATATGTTACCTTACTAACAATCCAACCTGAAATATCTCCATTAAACGCACTATTATGAAACATAAGTCTCATATCTGTTACACTACTAACATCCCATAACTCAACAAACCCGTGTTTTATTTCACATTCTTCTTTATTAATACAATATTTCTCAATAGCATTCCTCAATTCGTCCCTGTTATAAAATTTATTACTTACAAACCTGTTATAAAATTTTAGGAATTTTGAACTCCTGTTTTTCTTGTCCTGCCCTGCAATCTTAACTGCTAATTCATTCGAACCTTTATCGCAAATCATTAGATAATTATAAATATCAATCTGATCTTCATAGTTATCAAGTGTTACAATTCTCTCATTAAAATCCTTGATTACTTCTGGAGAGAATGGAAATACACCCAGGGAATCACAACCTTCCTCATTATCAATAAGGACATTGATATATTCGCTTTCAATTCCATCCAGGTTTAAATCCTCAATCTTGAGACTTTGTTGGTGAAATTCAAAAGTAGTCATTGTTGAAAGTTGTAAAGTTGTTTCGAAAGTTGTTGTTGTTGATATGAGAATTGTAAATTACAACCTTTCATTTCAATTTTATACACGCTGTTCTAATTTATCGTGAGATACTAATCATATACTCATTACTATAAGATTATAGATTATAGATAAAAAAGGGTTTGGGATATATTGTTGGATTTGTCTATTACTATTTCACTCTTACTACTCATTCATCATCAACCCCGATAGAGCTTACATCACTAATAGTATCTCCTGATACGTATCCGTCATCTGTTTGTTGTGTCATTGTTGTAGATACTCCAATTTCTCTGTTAATTACATTATTATCCCTCATGTTGTGACGACGAATCAACGAAGGTATGCTTTCTCCGTCTTGTTGTTCTCCTGATACAATTTCATTACGATGATTATAACTATATATCCATGATGTTGTGCGACGAATTAAGCAACTATCGTCAACTAAGTTATTATAGTTATATCCAGATATAGAACTCATTTATGCGATATATAATATATAATATATAATATTCACGCTTTGGTTTGGTTTTGGTTTGTTAATACATATATAATGTTGTTAAAGATTTATTTCAATTTTATAAATTTATTTCATTCGTGATTCTGAATATATGAATGTATGAATATAATAAAGAAATAAAAAAGGGTTGGGATATATTGTTGGATTTGTCTATTACTATTTACACTACTTTATTATACTTACTATTTTACTCTTCTTCTCCGTCACTGTCTGCGAATTCAACCTCATCAATGACCCCAGTCTCCGGGTTAAACTCCCCAATAAGATCCCCTGACGATGGGTCATATACAAGGTTACCCGAGTCCTTCATGTATTTCTTCCCGTCCAATGTGAACTCTTCAACTTCAATGCTTTCTTCTTCGTCTTCGTCGTCCTCTTCTTCGAGTTCCTTGGTCTCTTCTTCTTCTGCGTCAGCCTTAGCCTTGAGTGCTTTAGCTTCTTCCTCCTCTTTCTTTGCCTTCAGTGCTTGTGCTTCTTGTTCTGCCTTGGCTTGTGCGTCTGCTAGTTTCTTAGCCTTAACCGCTTCACGCTTAGCCTTGGCGTCGGCTGCCTTCTTAGCCTTCAATGCCTTAGCCTTGTCAGCTTCAGCTTCCTCATCAATAGCCTCAGTTTCAGTTACTGGTGTGGCTACAATAGTCTTTTTGGGTGCTGGTGCCTTCTTAGTCACTTTCTTGGCTACCTTCTTTGGTTCTTCTGTTTCTGTCACCGTCTTGTTATCGTCTTCCATATGGGTTCCAGAAACATTTGCTACAAGAGCAGATAGCAAATCATCTTCTACAACCGATACAACCTCCTTAACCTTTCGTGGGCGTCCTCGTGACTTCTTCTCTCCAGATGTAGTTGATGATGCAGATGATAATGTTGAACCATCATCAGACTTCTTTGGGCGTCCCTTTACAGATAGGCGCTCTTCAAAATGACATTCAGGGATTTCAATGCCGAACTTGTCTGCTTCTGCCTTGCACTCATCAATGTCGAGTTTCAATTTATTCACGACATTAATGTATGGCATAGTCTTGCGTCCCTTTGGGTCAACAAACTCCAGGATATCACACTCGAGACGGTCACGGATATCTCCAGTATTGGGCTTTCCCGAAGCATTCGCAGATGCTTGCTTTTGGCACGTGTTACAGTATTCGTGTTCTCCATCAATTGGAACATTCAAGCATTGGGTATGCAAACAGTTGTTTACACGGATACCCTTGCAGTTTTCCTCATTGATAGTCCCGACAAATGGGAGTGGGCATGCTGGCTTGTTCTTCTTTGGTGCGGTCGTCTTGGTCTTCTTCACTCCAGTGTTACTTACCTTCTTGGAACCTGGTCCAGCCTTCTTCTTAGAGATAGAAAGTTGGTTAAGTCCAAGTTCTTCAATTGCCTCTTCCGCATCAAACCCAAACTTGTTACCAAGTGTGCGAGTGATTTGGATACCGAACTCCTTGTATGTTTCCGATACACGGTTCAATACGGAGGCAGAGATGTCAAAAGTCATTGCGATGGAAGACATTGTTAAAATTTGTAAAATTGTTTCGAAAGTTGTGAGTAACACGGTTATGTGTTGTTGTTGATATGAGGTTTGTAGATGGCAAAATTTCATTTCAATTTTTCATTTCATCAAAACTTTTGGTGGTGTTATTGTATTATTGTGTTATGATAACTATTACAATGAATTATATATTGATTGATTGAATGAATAATTGATTGAATAAATAAAATATAATGAGATACATAAATAAAAAAGGGTTGGGTGTTGGGGCTTTGTATATGTGTTTTTCTTTTTTTGGTGATATGATACTTACTGTTAATACTTACCTATAATCCCTACCAGAGTGAGCTTCTTCCCATTCCCAGTTTGCCCTAGCAATTTTGGTTTTTTCGTCTTTTTCTCTTTGTTGTTGTAGAGTTCTCTCGGCGTTGTAATCACGAAGTCTCTGTTCCCCGGAAATGTAGTGAGTGTTTCTCAAATCACGCATTTGTCTCGCATGCTCATTAAGAATATACTGTTGAGTATCTAGACCGTTCTTGACATGCTCCTCAAGCATAGATATCTTACTCAAAGCACTATCCAATTTATACTGCATATTTACTTTGTAATCATATACCGCTTGTTTTTCTAGACGTTTTTCCTCCTCCAGTCTTGATACTTTACGTAGGGCACTTTCTAGTTTAACCTGCACATCAGATACAGAAGCACACTCCGTAAGTTTTTCCTCCACCACGCGTTCCTCCTCAGCGCGCTTTGCTTGCCACTTGTTCATAGAACGAGTTGTCATTTTGATTCTTGAATTGGTTGATTGTTTGAGATGCTGATAACTCACAGAATAAATTACATTTCAATTTTTTAATACTCTTCTAATTTCTCATGAGATATCTTTACTTGTCTAATTATCTAATTATATCACATATTACTATTGTGAAACGCATAACAATTAGAGGATTATATTATTAGATAAAAATGAGATAAGAAATAAGAAAGATAAAATACGAAATAAAAAGGGTTGGGTGTTGGGACTTTGTATATGGGTTTTTTCTTTTTTGGTGATATGAGACAAACAATATTAACACTTCTTTAAAAGTGTTTTGACATCTTGCTATATCTAGATATATAACTATATTCAACGGGTAAATTAACCCTGCATTTCTCACTATATACCCTAATAGAACACGCTCCTTTAATATGTGTCAACAAATCGCATTTTGTTAGATTAAATAAATCGTTATAATGAATCTCTGTATCACACTTCCAGAGATCACCAGCACAACACCAACCAAGTTCCTCATCTGTCCTGGTTATATCCAGGATAGGTCCAATTTCACGGACGTTATGACTTCGATAAGTAGCCACTGCGATTATTTTTCCATGTGATTTAGATGTAACAAACCATATCCTATCTCCTGGCTTTACATTTTTGATGAAATATTTACCTGGGGAGTTTCCAGAGCCAATACCCCAAATATGGTATTTTGAAGAAGCACGTAGGTTTTCCCCATCTCCTACTCGTAGAATCCAGTCAGTCGTCATTTTCAGTTATTATTGTTGTGTTGTGGTTTGAGATGTTGATAAGTGAAGTGTAAAATTTCATTTCAATTTTATTTTAGTTTCTAAAATATAAAAAATGTGTGATTAATTACGTGTCATTACTTATAAGTATAAATAATGTGTCTTTGTGTGTTGTCTTTGTGACTTGTATGTGTGATTAATTACGTGTCATTACTTATAAGTATAAATAATGTGTCTTTGTGTGTTGTCTTTGTGACTTGTATGTGTGATTAATTACGTGTTATTACTTATAAGTATAAATAATGTGTCTTTGTGTGTTGTCTTTGTGACTTGTATGTGTGATTAATTACGTGTTATTACTTATAAGTATAAATAATGTGACTTGTTATATGTGTGGATATTACAGCATATATTCCTAAAATCTATTTCAATTTTTTATATCAGCAACTCATTTCTCTCTTATGTTTTACTAGAATGTATTATATGTTATATATTATATCTTCTATGTGAGATATAAAATATAAAATATAAAATATGAAATTATTAATAAAAATAATCACTATTATAATCAATTTTTAACACCCACAACTCATTTCTCTCTTATGTTTTACTAGAATGTATTATGTATTATATGTTATATGTTATATGTTATATGTTATATGTTATATGTTATATGTTATATGTTATATGTTAGATGTTATATGTTATATGTTATATGTTATATGTTATATGTCCTATTTCATTTTGCTTTCGTTTTTTCTCTATGTCCTTGTGAAATAAAAAATTGAAATGAAATTTTGAGATTAAAAGAG
>Ga0222662_1001663_pt1 | contig 9984 bp, 9 predicted proteins | sample AntAcemetagen600_FD_179821 | JGI IMG/M metagenome (GOLD analysis project Ga0222662, IMG submission 179821) | Saline water microbial communities from Ace Lake, Antarctica - #600 | ecosystem: Environmental > Aquatic > Non-marine Saline and Alkaline > Saline | place: Antarctica: Ace Lake | collected...
AGATGCCTGCGGCGCCCGAGATGCCGGCAGCCCCCGAGATGCCGGCAGCCCCCGAGATGCCTGAGGCGCCCGAGATGCCTGCGGCGCCCGAGATGCCTGAGATGCCCGAAGCGCCTGGTGCGCCCGAAGTGCCTGGCGCGCCCGAAGCGCCCGGTGCCCCCGAAGCGCCCGGTGCCCCCGGAGCGCCTGAGATGGCCGAAGCGCCCGGTGCCCCCGAAGCGCCCGGTGCCCCCGGAGCGCCTGAGATGGCCGAAGCGCCCGGTGCCCCCGAAGCTCCTGGAGCGCCCGGAGCGCCTGAGATGGCCGAAGCGCCCGGTGCCCCCGAAGCTCCTGGAGCGTCTGGTGCTCCCGAAGCGCCCGGTGCCCCCGAAGCGCCCGGTGCTCCTGAAGCGCCGAGCAAGCCAGAAGCGCCCGAGGCACCCAGCGCGCCTGAGGCTCCTGAAGCGCCCGGCGAGCCCGAAGCACCTGAAGCTCCCGGCAAGCCGGAGGTGGCGGAGGCCCCCGCAGCGCCCGGCGCCGGCGGCAAGCCCGAGGCCCCCGACCTAGGCGATGCACCAGAGACGCCCGACGTCGCGGATGCGCCAGCGCCCGATTAGACCTGCACGATAGAAGTCGAGACGGGAATCGGCGACGGCCGGGGGGCCCATCGCAATGAGCGAGGAGTCTGTCGTGTGTCTCGACACACTTCCTCCTCCCTCGTCGCCAGCCACCAACGCGCCGGCGCGATGCTCGGTCGCCTCACCTGATCAGGTCTAGTCAGACTTCGATGCGCTCCCAGGAGTCGCCGCGCAGCCGATGCAGGGCGAGTCCGGCCAGCACGACGCGCGAGCCGATCATGCCGAGCCACAGGCCGACGATGCCCCACTCCAGGGTGACGCCGAGCAGCCATGCCAGGGGCAGCAGGATCAGGTACTGAGCTCCTAGTTGGACCACGGCAGCCCAGCGGGTCGCCCCTGCGCCGAGCAGGCTGTAGATGATCACGAACGGTACTGCGTCGACGACGAACGAGATGGCGAGAAGACGCAACGCCGGGCGAGCCATGTCGATGACCACGCCGTCCGGTGTGAACTGCGCCAGCACGAGCTCCGGTGCGATCTGGAGGACCAAGAGCGGCACAAGCAGCAGCGAGACCGCGATCCGGAGGGTCTGCCAGATCATCGCTCGGGCCTCGGCGGGGTCGTTTCGGCCTAGCGCCCTCCCAACAAAGGTTGCGCCGGCGAGCCCGAAGCCGAGCGCGGGCAGAAATCCCACGGAAGCGAGCTGCACGAGGATGGTCCCGGCGGCGAGCTCCCGAGTCCCCAGGTAGCTGTGGATCCGCAGAAACAGGAGGAAGCCGGCCATCAATCCGATCCCTCGAAGAGCCTCAGGCCACGACAGCGCTGCCAGGCGTCGCGCCACCACCATGGACAACGCCGAGAACCGGAACGGCGTGTATCGCTCCCGCACGTCGCGGTTGATGAGGGCGAGCACCAGGTAGCAGAGCGTCCCGGCGGCCGCCGCGATGGCCGACGCGAGCGCCGCGCCCTGGACCCCCATCGGCGGCGCACCGAGGTGCCCGAAGATCAGCACCCAGTTGAGGAAGATGTTGACCGAGTGGATGACGAGCAGGGTCTGCAAATACGTCCGAGAGCGGCCGATTCCATTCCAGAAGCCTCGGAAGCAGTAGTTCGCGGTGACGACGCCCAGCGCCATCAGTCGGATGCCGAGATACTGCGAGCCCCCCGTGACCACGGTGGGGTCGTCGGATAGGTACGGGAAGATCACCGGCGCGAGCAGGCTCAGCAGGTAGCCCAGCGGGAGGGCCACGAGCAGAGTGGCTGACAGCGCCGTGTCGAGCGCCGCGCCAGCGCCCCCTGGGTCACCCTCGCCGTCCCGACGGGAGACCATCGCCTGGACGCCGGTGCCGAGCCCGATGGTGAGGTTCGCCAGCACAAAGAACGTGAAGGAGGCCAGTCCCACTGAGCCCTGGGCTGCCGGGCCGAGCCTGCCGACCATGGCCGAGTCCACGAGGTTGAGCACCGTCTGGGACGCCATGCCGCCGATGATCGGACCCGCCAGGAGCAGGATGGAGCGAGTGCGCTCGCGTTCGAACCACGCGGTCATTCGGGCGGTCGCCTTCCCGGGGGGACCCCAGCGTGCTCGGGATAGAGATCGAGCCGACAATCGGCGCAGTAGCGCAGGGGAAGGTAGCCCGTGAACAGCGTGGGAAAGAAGTACAGCGCGAACGTGCGCGCATCCACGCCGTCGTACATGGAGCACCAGGCGTTGGTGCAGTGCCCCCCGGCGCCATGGCTCGGATCCCCCACGAGTCCCAGGGTGTGCCCGACCTCGTGCACGAGGACCGACGCTTCTTGGCGCACGTCGGTGATCCAGAGAATGGACCGCAGCTGCTCCTGCAGGATGACCACGAGCGATGCCTCGTAGCGAGGGGATGTGCGGTTCATCACGGTGCGGGTCCACGCGTAGCCACGGAAGCGCCGCCAGCGGGGTCCATAGAGCACATGAATGGTGGCGAGGCCTCCCGGCGTCGGAAGCGCGAGTGAGCGGTGCTTGCGAGCGAGCTTGCGGATCACCGCGTCCGACTCCTGCCACTGGTCCGCCTCGATGACGTCATCGACGACGATCCGTATGCCACCTGGCTTGTGCACATCGCGCCGCAGCGCGAGCGCCAGCTTGCGCAGAGCCCGCGGGCGTGGCTGGGTCCCATCCACTCGGTCGATCTCCACGAGCAGCCGCGACGCAGGGGCGGGCTCAATCACCGCGACGTCGCGCCACGCGGGCGCCTCGGGACCTGACGGTCGAGGGAGGGACGCGCACCCCGCCGTCGCCGTCAACGCCAAGAGGAGGGCCAGGCGGAGTAGGGCGGGCATCGCCGGCACCCTAGCAGCGGCCCTGGACCCCGACACCGCGGGGCCCCATGCTACGGGGGTGCGTTCCTCGACCCTGCTCTTGACCTTCGCGCTCCTGCCAGGCTGCGACTGGTCGGCGGCGGATGGCCCATGGAACGACGTCACCCCATCGCCCAACGAGGGGTCTCTGGTGCCGGTCACCGGATCGGTCTGTAGCCCGAGCGGGCTTCACGATGTCCCCGGGGTGGGGATTCGGCTGCTGGACGTGACCGACGACGTGGTGACCGAGACCATCACCGACCCCCTCGGGATGTGGAGCGGGGAGATCCCTGTAGGACGGTTCACCCTCGAGGTCGGGGGTGGCGGGAACTTCCAGGCGTTCGACGTGGTGACCGTCGATGGCGCGGCACCCTTGGCGTCGTCGGTCTGTCTTGAGCGTGGGACCCCGCAGGCCCTCCTGTTCCGCTCCACGGTCGCCGAAGCTACGGATCTGCTGCACCTCCGGCTCTCGGGGCTCGGCCTCGACCACGTGCACGATGGGCCGTCCGATGCTGGTCCGGCCGCCCAGATCCTCGCCTCACCGTCAGGGCTCGTGGAGTATGGGATCGTCGCGCTTCTCGGCGGCCTCGACTTCGCGCAGATCGCCGAGCAACCAGGCGCGCTCGATGGGCTCCGCGACCACCTCGAGGGCGGGGGCGGACTGGTGCTGGGCGCGGAGGCGGCTCCGATCCTGCAGGCGTTGGCGCCAGGCTCCGTGTCGCTTGTGCCCGAACCGGCCTTCGGCGGCTGGGTAGAGGCCGACGTCACGGACGAGACTCTGGCAGCGCAGCTCGACTGGCCGTCAGTCGGCATCCCCGTGCCCAAAGATGGTCGTCTCGTCGTCGCGGGGGCAGGGGCCGAGCCGCTCCTGCGGGCCTGGGTGCCGGTAGGTCCCGACGCCACCCTGACCCAGGTAGACCTTCTGACGAGGGTCGCCGTGGGAGAGGGCGAGGTCCTGCTGTCCTCCTTCCTGGCTCCGCCACCCCGCGCGGACGCCTGGTGGATGGGGGACCCCGCAGACTTCTCGTTGCCCGACGGCGTCTGGGACGGACGAGGCGGCGTGCTGGACCGCCTCCTGCTTCAGCTCTGAGCGGCGCGCACGAGCCGGTTGGCTCGGGCCAGGCTGCGATGAGTTCCTGCGTCCGTCCAGAACCCCGGCAGGTACCCCCATCCCAGGCGTCCCTGTCCCAGGTAGTGGTTGTTCACGTCGGTGATCTCCAGCTCGCCACGCTGCGACGGGCGCAGCGTGCGGATGACGTCGAACACATCGGAGCCGTACAGATAGATCCCGGTCACGGCGTACTGGCTGCCCGGTACGACGGGCTTCTCTTCGATTCTCGCGAGCGTGTCGCCGTCAAAGCGCGGACAGCCAAAGCGCGAAGGCTCGTCTACTTCGCTTAAGAGGATCCTCGCGCCGCCCGCCTCGCGGAACGCGCGCACCTGGGGTGACAGGTCGGCGTCAAACACGTTGTCGCCCAACACCACGAGCACCGAGCCGCCAGCGGCAAACGACTCCGCCAGACCGAGAGCCTGGGCGATGCCGCCGGCCTCGTCCTGGACCTTGTAGGTCAGGTCGAGTCCAAACTCGGCGCCGGAGCCCAGGGTGCCGACCACATCGCCGAGGTGCTCGATTCCGGTGACCACCAACACCTCACGGAGCCCCGCTTCGGCGAGTCGTCGCAGGGGATGGAAGATCATCGGCACGTCGCCCACGGGCAGCAGGTGCTTGTTGGTCACCCGCGTCAGAGGCAGCAGACGAGAGCCGGTGCCGCCGGCGAGCAGGACGCCGCGAAGGGGAGGGGAGGTCACGGACTCAGCGTAGCCGCTGCGGCGTGGAGGAGACCCGCCTCACACGGCCCGGTGCGCGACCGGTCGGCCAGCGGACCAGTCGAGGACGGCCTCGGTCGCCAGGCGGGCCATCGCGTGCCGGGTGGCGGTGGTCGCGGAGCCGATGTGGGGCAGCAGGATCACGTCGTTCCGATGGAGCAGCGACGGAGGGACCCGAGGCTCCTCGGCGAAGACATCGAGCGCCGCCCACCGCAGCGGACCGTGCTCCAAGGCGTCTGCGAGGGCTTCCTCTTCAATCAGGCCACCACGCGCGGTGTTCACGAGCAAGGCTCCGGGTTTCATGGCGAACAGCCTCGCGCGGCTCAACAGCCCCCGGGTGTCGTCATTGAGCGGGGCGTGCAGGCTGACGACGTCAGACTCGGCCAGCAGGCGCTCCAGTGAGACGTGCTCCGCGCCTGTCGCCGCCTCCACCTTGAAGCTCGCGCGTCGCGGACCTGAGTACAGCGCACGCATCCCGAACGCATTCGCCCGAAGCGCCACCGCTTGGCCGATGCGGCCGAGCCCCACGATGCCGAGGACAGCGCCACGGAGCTCGAGGCCCGTCAGCATGTCCAGCGACCAGGTGGTCCAGCGCCCCTCCCGGACCGTGCGCTCCGCTTCGGGCAACCGACGCGCCGCAGCCAGGATCAGCGCCATCGCGAGGTCGGCGGTGGCGTCGGTCAACACACCCGGGGTGTGGGCCACGATGATCTCGTGCCTCCGCGCAGCTGCCAGGTCGATGTTGTCCAGCCCGACCGCCACCTGGCTCACCAGCTTCAGACCCGGTGAGGCCAGCACCCTCGCAGTCATTGGCTCGGTGAGCATGCAGATGACCGCATCGTGGCCGGGCACATCTTCGATGAGCTCAGCCTCGGTCGGCGGGGCGTCAGTCTTACGCCGGGTGACCTGAGCGACCGCGTCCAGTCGCTGCTCCAGATCGGGTGGCAGGCGGCGGGTGAGCAGGACCCGCGGCCGCTCAGCCAAAGTCGATCTCGTCTCGGGGGCCGGTCGCGTAGAGCTGGTCCAGAGTCTCGATCAGCGCCGTCAGCTCCGCGCTCTCGGGCGCGCTCGGAGGGGTCGGTCGGAGCACGAGGTACAGGTCGCCCTGCCGTGTGTCGGTGCCTCCCTTGGGCAGCCCGCGACCCTTGAGCCGCATCCGAGTCCCCGACTGTGCCGCCCGGGGGACCCGCACCTTCACGGTGCCGGTCGGCGTCGGCACCGTCAGCTGGCCGCCTCGCAGCGACTCGGCGAAGGTCAGCGGCAGATCCATCTCGAGATCGTCGCCGTCCACGCGCACCAGCGGGTGCCCCAGCACCTCGATCTTCAGCAGCGCATCGCCGGAAGGACCGCCATCTGCACCAGGCGCTCCCTTGCCCTTGAGCCGCATCGTCGTGCCTGAGCGCACCCCCTGCGGGATGCGAACCTTCACCTTGCTGCCTCCGGGCAGCATGAACTGACCCTCCGTGCCCTGGATGGCCTCGACGAGCGAGACCTGGGTGGGCACCTCGATGTCCGAGCCACGCCGCGGGCCCCGAGAGAACCCTCGGCGGGACCGCGGCCCACCCCCGCCGAACTCGAAGGAGAACGAGTTGCCGCCAGCGCCCGGTCCGCCGCCGCCGCCAAACATGCTGCGCAGCAGGTCGTCCAGGTCCATGGACCCGCCCATCCCGCCAGCGCCTCCACGCATGCCGCCAAACGCGCGCGCCTGCTCTGCGTTGAAGCCAGGGCGGAACGCCGCGTAGCCGAACTCGTCGTAGAGCTTGCGCTTGTCGTCGTCGCCGAGCACGGCGTGCGCCGCGTTGATCTCTTTGAACTTGGTGTCGTCGCCGCCGGTACGATCGGGGTGATGGGTCCGCGCCAGCTTGCGGTACGCCTTCTTGATCGCGTCCGCGTCGGCGTCCTTGCCTACACCCAGAACCTGATAGGGGTCACGTGCTTGTGCCATGGCCCAAACCTGTATCGACTTGCGGCTTCGTCAACCCGATGGTCTAGCGAGCGTCCAGCGCGCGCAGCTTGCCCAAGGCCATCGCCTGGTCGTACTTCGCGTCCTTGTGCTCGCTGTCCGTCGGCCCGAACGACAGCAGCGCATTGGATGCGTCGTCCAGTGCCTTGCTGGCTTCCGCCGCGTCGAGCGTACTCGCGTCCACCGCCGAGCCGACGATGATCGAGACCTTGCTCGCTGCGACCTGGGCGAAGCCGTCGCCGATGGCGAAGACCTGCCGGCCCCCCTTCGCGGCGATGACCAACGCACCGGGGTCTACCGAGGTGATGTAGGCCACGTGGCCCGGCAGCACGCCGAAGTCGCCGTCGTGGCCGGACACCGTGACGGTCTCGACCTCACCGGAGAAGACCTCCTTCAGCGGCGTCAGCACACTGAGGTGAAAGGTGTCGGCCATGCTCTCAGTCCTCGCCCTTGGCCAACTTGATGGCCTTGGCCTTGGCCTGCTCGATGTCGCCAACGAGGTAGAACGCCATCTCCGGCAGGTCGTCGTGCTTGCCGTCCAGGATCTCCTGGAAGGAGCGGATGGTGTCCTCGAGCTTGACGTACTCACCGTCCTGGCCGGTGAACTGCTTCGCCACGAAGAAGGGCTGGCTCAGGAACTTCTCGATGCGGCGTGCGCGACCGACGAGGCTCTTGTCCTCTTCGCTCAGCTCGTCCATGCCGAGAATGGCGATGATGTCCTGCAGCTCCTTGTAGCGCTGGAGGATGGACTGGACGCGGCGCGCCGTGTCGTAGTGGGCGTCGCCGACCACCTCGGGCTCGAGGATGCGCGACGTTGAGTCGAGCGGGTCCACGGCGGGGTAGATGCCCTTCTCCGAGATCTTTCGCGAGAGGACGGTGGTCGCATCGAGGTGGGCAAACGCCGTGGCGGGCGCGGGGTCGGTCAGGTCATCGGCGGGCACGTAGATGGCCTGCACCGAAGTGATGGACCCCTTGTCCGTCGTGGTGATGCGCTCCTGGAGCATGCCCATCTCAGTGGCCAGCGTCGGCTGGTAACCCACCGCCGACGGGATACGGCCGAGAAGTGCGGACACCTCGGAGCCGGCCTGCGTGAAGCGGAAGATGTTGTCGACGAAGAGCAGCACGTCCTGGCCTTCGTTGTCCCGGAAGTGCTCGGCGATGGTGAGACCGGACAGGGCGACGCGGGCGCGCGCTCCCGGGGGCTCGTTCATCTGGCCGTACACCAAGGCGACCTTGCTCTTGCCGGTGTCGATGTTCGGCTTGCCGTCGTTGAAGATGATGTGTCCGTGCTCGTCCTTCTCGGCCGAGATCACGTCCGACTCCATCATCTCCATCCAGAGGTCGTTGCCCTCGCGGGTGCGCTCACCCACGCCGCAGAGCACCGAGTAGCCGCCGTGGCCCTTACCGATGTTGTTGATGAGCTCCATGATGAGCACGGTCTTGCCCACGCCGGCGCCGCCGAACAGCCCGGTCTTTCCACCGCGGGTGTAGGGCGTCATCAGGTCGATGACCTTGATGCCCGTCTCGAACATCTCCACCTTGGTGGACTGCTTGACGAAGTCCGGTGGGGGCCGGTGAATCGACATGTGGCTCTCGGCCACGATGGGACCGAGCTCGTCGATGGGCTCGCCGGTCACGTTCATGATGCGACCGAGCACGTGGGGGCCCACGGGCATCATGATCGGCTTTCCCGTGTCCTTGACAGGCAGGCCGCGGCTCAGGCCTTCGGTGCTGTCCATGGAGATGGTGCGCACGGTGTTCTCACCGAGGTGCTGGGCGACCTCGAGGACGAGGTTGTCCTCCTCGTCACTGATGGCCGGGTTGCTCAGCGTCAGGGCGTTGTAGATGGTCGGGAGGTTGCCGGCGTCGAACTTCACGTCGACGACGGGTCCGGTGACCTGGACGATGCGGCCGTTGGCTGCGGTCATTGTTCCTGCTCCTAGCTCGCGGCTGCGCCGCGGGATTCATTGGAAAGTGAAGGGTTGGCTACAGGGCTTCGGCGCCGGACACGATCTCGATGAGTTCCTTCGTGATCGCAGCCTGGCGGGCCCGGTTGTACTGGAGGGTGAGTTCGTCGATGACCTTCTTGGCGTTGTTGGTCGCGCCGTCCATGGCCATCATCCGCGCCGCGTGCTCGCCTGCCTCGGCCTCCAGGAAGACCTGGAAGATCCGCGTACGGAGGAAGAGCGGCAGAATCTGGCCCAGAATTGCTCCCTGACCGGGCTCGTAGACGAACTCCGTCAGGTGCTCTGGTTCCTGCACATCCCCGGTGAGCGAGGTCAACGGGAAGATCTGCTCGATGGTGGGCACCTGGGTCAACGCCGAAACGAAGCGGTTGTACGCCAGATAGACCTCATCCACCTCGCCGGACGCGAAGCGCTCGGTGAGGTCGCTGATCAGCTTCGCTGCCAGATCATCGAACTGCGAAGGGTGCAGGTCGATTTGCACCCTGCCGATGGTCGCTACGTCGCGCCGGGTCAGGTGATCGCGGGCCTTCTTGCCGTAGATGACCGCCTCGACGTTCTCGTAGCGCTCGTCGATGGACAGGTTGTCGAACAACCAGCCGTCCACCTTGCGCAGCAGCTGGCTGTTGAAGCCACCGCAGAGCCCGCGATCGGACGAGAGCACGATGATGACCGCGTTCTTGACCTCGGCGTGAGGCTTGAGGAGTGGGTGGTCGCTGTCGCCGATGCGTGCCATCAGCGAGCGCAGCACCGCGGTCACCTCGTCCGAGTAGGGACGAGACCGCACCGCAGCATCCACTGCGCGCTTCATCTTTGCGGCGGCCACCAGCTTCATCGCACGCGTGATCTTCTGCGTGTTCTTGACCGATGCGATCCGCGTCTTGATCGCCTTGAGTGATGGCATCTCAGCTCCAGCGCCGCTCCCTCGAGGGGACGACGCGGCAGGGGAAGAAGGGATCTAGGCGGAGAACTCGGCGTCGAATGCGTCGAGAGCAGCCTTGAGCTTGTCCTCAGTCTCACCGCTCATCTTGCCGGTGGTCTTGATCGCGTCGCCCACGTCGCTGTGGTTGCTGTCCATGTAGGCGAGGAACTCACTCTCCCAGCGTCCGACCTCGGCAACGGGGTGCTTGTCGAGCCAGCCCTTGGTTCCGGCGTAGATGACCATGACCTGCTTCTCGGTGGGCACGGGCTGGTACTGCGGCTGCTTGAGCAGCTCGACGAGGCGCGCGCCTCGCTCCAGCTCGCGGCGGGTCGCGTCGTCGAGATCCGAGGCGAACTGCGAGAACGCTGCCAGCTCGCGGTACTGAGCGAGGGACAGGCGCAGGGTGCCCGCGACCTTCTT
>Ga0222662_1001669_pt1 | contig 9964 bp, 8 predicted proteins | sample AntAcemetagen600_FD_179821 | JGI IMG/M metagenome (GOLD analysis project Ga0222662, IMG submission 179821) | Saline water microbial communities from Ace Lake, Antarctica - #600 | ecosystem: Environmental > Aquatic > Non-marine Saline and Alkaline > Saline | place: Antarctica: Ace Lake | collected...
CAGATCGATGGGGGCGGGGAGCGCGACGTGGGGCGGCTCGGGCAGGGCGGTGGGGGCGGCGGGCAGGGAGTCGGTCCGCAGGCGAAGAAGCGCGGCGAGAGCTCGGTCGCTGCGCTGGACCTCGGCGTCGGCGGTCGGCAGGTTGGCCCGGGTGCTGGCGACCTGCTGGCGCTGCTGGAGCACCTCGACGCCGGTGGCGTCGCCTGCCGCGTACCGGGCCTCGGTCACGGCGAGCAGCTGCTCCTGGGTGGCGAGCTGCTGCTGAACCAGGGCGAGAGCGGCGCGGGCCTGGCTGCGATCGAGCCAGGACGAAGTGAGAGCCACGGCGACGTCCGCCCGGGTGTCGTTGAGCTGGAACTCAGCGGCCTGGCGGTCGGACCGGGCCGACTGTTGGGACGGGATGGCGGTCCAAGGGGTCAGGGGCACGTTCAGATCCAAGGACGCGCTGAGCTGGTCGATCGAGTTGCCCACGTCGGATCCGAAGGCGGCGCTGGGCGTGCCGGTCTGCCAGCTCCCGGAGCCCTGCAGGCTGGGCAGCCAGTTCGACGCGGCTTGGGTCGCCCGGCCATTCGCCTGCTGGACCTGGGCCTCGGCGCCGAGCACGTCCCCGTTCTCTCCCACGAGACCGAGAAGGCCGCGGAGCGGAGCCCCACCGATGGCCTCGGCCCACGCGGCGGCGGGGAGGTCCTCGACGACTCCCTCGAGCCGCTCGCCGGCCCAGGTCGGGGGCACGAGCGCCTCGGCGCTCGGGGGCAGCTCCGCCGCCGACGCCGCGGTGGTGAAGAAGATCAGTGTCAGGGTCGCGAGCGTTCGCACGGGATTCCGTACCTCCTGGCCCAACGCTAGGCGCGGGTGCAGGCGGGGTCCGTGGCGAGTTGGTACCCAGTTGTATGCGGTCGTAGCGGCGCCCGAAGCGCGGGGGGCTCCGCTGGCCTTCGTGCTGGTGCCCGCGGGGATATACTGGGCGTCATGGTCTACCTACCCCGTCAGCTGTGCATTCTGGCCATCTTCAGCGCGTCCCTCCTCATGGCTGGCTGCACCGACAGCGAGCCGCAACTCGCCGCCCTCGAGGTGGAGCAGGAGCCCCCCCCGACGGAGGGCGCGCCGGTGGGCGCGACCCGTCTGCGCAGCGTCTATGTGCCCGCCTACTCGCACCTCCCCCGAGCTAGCAAGCCCCACAAGAGTCTCCTTTCGATCCTCCTGAGCGTGCGCAACGTGGACTCCAACTCGGCCGTCACGCTCACCCACGTCGACTATTTCCACACCTCAGGGCATCGGGTCCGGCGGTACCTCAAAGGACCGCGCACCCTTCGGCCGTTGGAGACGGCGGAGTTTCAGGTCGACACATACGACGACGCCGGCGGCTCAGGGGCGAACTTCCTGGTGTTCTGGGAGGGGCCGTCGGATGCCCACCCGCTGCTGACCGAGAGCATCATGTGGGGGGCGATGGGGCCCGGATTCGTGTCGTTTGTGTCGCGTGGAGTCGAACTCGACCGGCGCCCCGACCCGGAGGTGTTCATGCTCGACGAGTCCGACCTCGCCCCCCCAGCGTCAGACAAGGCGGGGGCCCGCCCGTAGATTCAGAGCCGGCGCGACCCCCGAACCCGGGTTCCAGGGCTTCCACCCAGCCGCTATACACCGCGCAGTGCAACGCAACGCCCGCCGCAGCCTCGTGATCGCTGTTCTCCTTCTCTCGGCTGGCGCCGCCTGGGTGCTCTCGACAGCTCCCCCTCGAGTGGACGCCGTCAACCCGATCCGCCAGTCGCTGACCGAGACACTGCTCGTCAACGGACGAACCGCCTGGCCGCGCCGCGCCGAGCTGGGAGCGTTGGTCCAGGGCACGGTCCGCGAGGTGGTCGTGGCCGACGGCATGACCGTGGAGGAAGGCGCGCTGTTGGTCCGCTTGGCTGATGGCGAGGCGTCGGCCCGCGTGCGCGAGGCCGAAGCGGCAGTGGCGGAGGCCCGGGCGCGCCTCTCTCGGCTCGGCGCCGTCGGTCTCCCAGCGGCTCGCCAGCAGGTTGATCGCCTTCGCGTCGAGGCAGCGGCGGCTACCCGGGACCTCGAGCGGCGTTCGTCTCTCCGCGATGCGGGGGCCCTCGCCGAGTCCGAGTACGACGCCGCCCGCGACCGCCGGGACCAGACCGCGAGCCAGCTCGTCACCGCCGAACTCGAGCTCGCGGCGAACAGCCGAGGGGGCGCGGACACCGCCTCGGCCCGCGCCGCGCTGGCGAGAGCCCAGGCGGCGCTGGAGGCGGCCCAGGCAGCTCTGGCGAACACCCGGATTCGGGCGCCCACAGCGGGCCAGGTGCTCGAGCGTCGGGTCGAGCCGGGCCAGATCGTCCGCCCTGGCGACTCCTTGGTGGTGTTCTCCGGGAACGGCGCGATGCAGGTGCAGGTCACTCCAGACGAGGTCCACCTGGGCCGACTCGCCGTGGGCCAGGAGGCCGTCGTGAGGGTCGAGGCGTTTCCGAGCCAGGTCCTGTCCACTCACGTCATCGAGATCGCCCCGCAGGTGGATCCCGGCCGCGGCACGGTTCGCGTTCGGCTCTCTCTCGACGAGGTTGCGCCCGCCTGGCTTCGTCCCGACATGACCGCGACCGTGGAGATCGTCCTTGGCGAGCGCGCCGACGCCCTGCTGCTCCCCGTCACCCATGTGCAGAACCTGGGGGGGGCCGCGCCCTGGGTGCTTGTGCTCGACGCTGGCCGAGCCACCCGGCGCAGCGTGGTCCTGGGCGCCCAGGACAACCGCGCGGTCGAGGTCCTCGAGGGGCTCACGGAGTCCGAGACGGTGCTGCCGTCGGGTGCCGTGGAGCCGGGAGAGCGGGTGAGAATCGGAGCGCTCCGCCCCGCTCTGTCACCGGAAGAAGGCTGAATGCTCCCTCTGCAGCTGGCCTGGCGGTTCCTGAACGAAGGGCGGAGCCAGACCCTGCTCATCGTGGCCGGGGTGATGATCGGCGTCGCGGCCTATGTGTTCATCACGGCCACCATGATCGGCGTCAAGGGCAGCATGGTGGCCGACACCCTGGGGACCCAACCTCACATCACGCTGCAGAACGAGCCGCTGCCCCTCTCCCCGATCCTGCAGCGCGACGGGGTCGTGATCCGGCGGGTCACCCGGCCCGAACCCCGGCAGACGCCCTTCGACCAATGGCAGCGCACCCTCGTTCGGCTGGAAGCCACCCCCGGCGTGCGTGCCGCCTGCCCCAAGCTGACTGGGTCGGCGCTCGCCCTTCGTGGCGGCGGTCGCACGGCGGTGCAGCTGGTCGGCGCGGACCCCGCACGCCTGCGCGAGGTCATCGATCTGCCGGGCCACATGGTGTCGGGTGAGTACCGGCCGGGGGCGGAGAACGCGGTGATCGGAGCGGGACTGGCCGAAGAGCTGGGCCTGCAGATCGGTAGCCCGCTGCTTCTGCAGACGGACGCATCCCAGGCCACGGTGAGGGTGGTCGGCACGTTCGAGCTGGGGGCCGCATCGGTGGATGACCGATGGGTGGTCGTCTCGTTGCGGGGGGCCCAGAGCCTGCTCGGGCGCCCCGGAGACGTGTCGAGCATCGACGCCACTGTCACGGACCTGTTCGCGGCCGATCGCGTCGCAGACGACGTGGCGGCGCGCACCGGGCTCCCCGTGGATAGCTGGATCGAGCTCAACGCGGCCTTGCTCTCCGCGCTGTCGGCCCAGGACCAGTCCACGGTCTTGATCCGGGCCTTCACCCTCCTCGCGGTGGCGATGGGCATCGCGAGCGTGTTGGCGGTCACGGTCGTCCAGCGTCGCGGGCAGATCGGGATCCTGAGGGCCATGGGGGTGCGGGCGAGCATGGTGATGCAGGTCTTTCTGTGGCAGGGCGCCTTGCTGGGGATCGGAGGGGCGGTGCTCGGTACGGCGTTGGGCGCGCTGGTCGCGATGGGTCTCGAACAGGTGGTGCCCTTCACGATCGCTGTCGATCTGCGGACCGCGGCCACTGCGACGGTCATCAGCCTGAGCACGGGGCTCCTCGCGGCGCTCTGGCCGGCGCGCACGGCGGCTCGCATGGACCCCGCGCGCGCGATTCGCGGAGAGTCGTGACCGAGTCCCAGCCGCAGGAGCTGCTGGTCGAGCTCGTCGGGGTCACAAAGTCGTTCGGCGACGATCCCGCGACCCGGGTAGAAGTGCTGCACGGCATCGATCTGGAGATCCGCGGGGGAGAGTTCGCGGCGCTGATCGGCCCTTCTGGGTCTGGGAAGAGCACCCTGCTCAACCTGTTGGGCCTGCTCGACCGCGCCACGACGGGCACCCTGCGCGTCCTCGGACGAGACGTCTCCGAGCTATCAGATGCCGAGCTCACGCGCTTGCGGGGGGAGACGCTCGGCTTCGTCTTCCAGTTCCATCACCTGCTGCCGGCGTTGACCGTGGTGGAGAACGTGATGCTGCCCGCGGCGGCCCTCGAAGGCAGCCTGCGCGTATCGCAGCGCCCTCGGGCGGAGGAGCTGCTCGCCGCCGTGGGGCTGCAGGGACAAGCGGATCGACCGGCCGGCAAGCTGTCCGGCGGCATGCAGCAGCGGGTGGCGGTCGCGCGAGCTCTCATGAACGGACCTGCGCTGGTGTACGCCGATGAGCCCACCGGCAACCTCGACACGGCCTCGAGCGACCGGGTCATCGAGCTGCTCCAGCGGTGGAACACCGAGCACGGGGCCGCCATCCTCATCGTCACCCACGACGAGAGCATCGCCCAGCGCTGTCGCCGGGTCCTCAAGCTCGTCGATGGACGCCTCGTAGCGGATGGTCCCCCGGACGAAGTCCTGGGCTAACCGTGGCGCCAGCGCCTACTTCGGCGCCTTTGGGAGGGGGGGCGGGGGCACATCCGCCAGCTCTTGCTCCCGCAGCTTGAGCCGGGTGAGCGCGTCGAGCTTGCTCGGCTTGGTCAGCGGGCCCAGCTTGTCGAGATACGGAAGCTCTGCGCCTTCGTGGTAGATCCCGAACTGACCGATGTGGTCGCGGAAGCTCTTGAGCGGCTGCCCCAACCGGAGCACCCCGAGCTCCCGGCTGCGCTTCACGCGCTCGATGTTCAGCTCGATCGGCACGATCTCCTCGTTGCCCTCCGCCTGGTAGATGACTCGTCCGTCGGGGCCGCACACGATGGAGCGGCCGCTGCCGCCGGTGTCCAGTCCGTTGACGTCGAACAGGTAGCACTGGTTGACCGCCGCCATGGCACGAGCGATCGACAGCTCGATGTCGCGGTCGATCGTCCCGGTCATGGTCGGGTGCAAGATCACCTCCGCGCCCTTCACCGCCAGCGTTCGGATCGTCTCGGGGAACCACATGTCGTAGCAGATGGACACCCCGAACTTTCCGACGTTGGGGACGTCGAACAGGCAGTAGCTGTCTCCGGGCGTGACCCCCACTTCGTAGGGGAAGAACGGGAACATCTTGCGATACCGGGTGACGACCTCACCCTTCGGATTGATGACGGAGGCGGTGTTGTAGAGCTTGCCGCCGCTCTTCTCGAAGATGGATCCCGGCAGCAGCCAGATGCCGTAGGTCTTGGCCATGACCTGCATCTCCCGCTCGAACTCGCTCGGGAACTCCTGGGCGGTGTGCGTGAGTGGGCCGAACGCGCACAGCTCGCTGAACACGACCATGTCTACCCACGGGTAGAGGTTCATCGTGATGTCGAGCTTCAGCTTCATCATCTCCACATTGGAGCGGACGGCCGACACCTTCATTTGCACGCCAGCGATTGCGAATGGCTTCATGGGTCTCTCTTCGGGGCGACACCGTCCGTGACGGAGCGCCGCGTTTGTTGGCGCGGAGTACTAACCCCCGCGGATCGGAAAGGCAATAGGGCCCCTGCGTTCGTCGTGTGGGCTGGCGCTCAGCCCATCGGCGTGGTCTGCCACTCCACGAACTCGATCACGCCCTCTTCGCCACCCTCCCGGCCGAGGCCAGACATCCGCATCCCGCCGAACGGGGCCTGCGGGGTCGGCCCCGAGGCGGTGTTGAGTCCCACGTGGCCGAAGTGCAGTCGGCCGGCCACCCGTTGGAGTCGCTCGGCGTCCCCGGAGAAGACATACGCAGCCAGTCCATACTCGGTCGCTTCGGCCAGTCGCACCGCCTCGTCCTCTCCGTCGAAGCTGGCGACCGCGATCAGCGGGCCGAAGGTCTCTTCTCGGAAGGCGGCGCACTCCGGGGTCACGCCGCTCAGCACGGTGGGGGGGAAGAACGCTCCGCTCCCCGCCTCGGGCTCCGGCGCCGGGCCTCCCGCGACGACCTTTGCTCCCCGCTCCAACGCGTCGGCGACGTGCCGCTGGACCTTGTCGAAGGCGCCCCGGTCGATCAGCGGTCCGACGTCCACGTCCGGCTCGCTGCCCGGACCGACGCGCAGCCGCTGAACGCGACCCGCGACCATGTCGACAAACGCGTCCACCACCGGCGCCTCCACGAGCACCCGGTTGGAGCAGACACAAGTCTGGCCGGCGCAGCGCATCTTGTTGGAGAGCAAGGCGTCCGCCGCCGCCTCCAGATCCGCGTCCGCGAACACCACGAACGGCGCGTTGCCGCCCAGCTCCAGCGAGAGCCGCTTCATGTGCGGCGCGCAGGCAGCAGCGAGCCACTGGCCCACCGCGGTCGAGCCGGTGAAGCTCACCACCCGCACCGCGGGGTGCTCGCACAGGACTCGTCCGATGGGCTCGGGATCCCCGAACACAAGGTTCACCGCGCCAGGGCGCAGGCCGATCCCATGGAGGAGCTGGAACAGCGCGATCGCAGACAAAGGGGTCTTCTCGGCGGGCTTGACCACGACGGGGCAGCCGGCGGCGATGGCCCCGGCCAGCTTCTTGGCGAGCATCGCCACCGGGAAGTTGAAGGGCGTGATTAGAGCGCCGACCCCGGCGGGCCGGGCGTGTACCTGCCACGTGAGGCCCTTGGGACGGTCCGACAGGGTGCGGGTCTCGAGACTCGGCAGGTGGCGGACCGCGTCCCGGTAGAAGGCGGCGGCATATCGGACCTCGCCTTGGGCCTCCGCGGTGGGCTTGCCGTTCTCCGCGGTGATGATGCGCGCCAGCTCGTCGCAGTTCTGCTCGTGGAACTCGGCGATGGCGAGCAGGAGCCGCCTACGCTCCCCGAGATCCGGCGGCGCGGCCTCTAGATACTCGGCCGCCGAGTTTGTGGCGAGATGCGCTTGCGCGGCCCCCATCGTCGGCAGGGTTGCGAGCGCGCTGCCGGTGGCGGGGTCCCGCACCTCGAAGTGGTCGCCGACCACGGTCTGGAACGCGCCGTTCCAGTAGCCGGTGAGAGAGGGAAGCAAGGGGGATTCGAAGTCGGTCAAGGGGCCTCCGGCGCCGCCCCGAAGGGCAGCTCTGGGTTCAAAGATCTCTGGATTCAAAAGGTGGGCGGGGTCGCGGCGCTGACGAGCTCGCAAGGCGCATCGCCCAGATTGCGGAATCGGTGCGGCGTGCCGCTGGAGAAGTAGAAACCATCCCCGGGACCCAGCGTGCGGCACCACGAGCCCACGCTCACTTCGATCTGACCGCTGATCACCACGCCGCACTCATCGCCTGGGTGCTGGAGCATCTCGGGCCCCGTATCGGACCCCGCCGGGTGGTGCTCGACGAGGAGCTGCAGGGCCCGCCCCGCGCTGCGAGAGCCCACCAGCCGCAGCGAGATCCCGTCCGAACCGAGCTCGATCAGCTCGTCGGCGCGCTGGAATGGATTGGGAACCGGTGAGGGTTCGTCCGCGAAGAACTCCGCCACCGACATGCCCAGGCCCCCCACGATCTTTCGCAGCGACGCCACCGTCGGGCTCACACGGTCCTGCTCGATCTGGGAGACACTGGCGTTGGTGACCCCAGCCCGCCGCGCGAGCTCCCGCTGGCTGAGCCCGGCTCGCTCCCGCAGTCGGCGAAGCCTCGGGCCAACCAGTGTCTCAGGGGTGTCAAGACCCCCGTGATTGATTTTATTAACAGCCAGAGCGCGCTCCTCAGGGTGCATGTATTGGCCGCGTTGTTGCCCAATTGATGGCGCATTCAGCGTCCGTCGACAATAATGTAAAGATAAATGAACAAGGAAACAAGCGAGATCTCCGTGCCTGACAGTCCCTCTTCTCCCGCCAATGCCCTCCTCGACCGACGCGCCGCGGTCGTCCCGCGGGGCGTGCCCAAAGTCACCTCTCTCGTCGTCCACAGCGCACATGGCGCCGCTCTCGTGGACCCCAGCGGTCGGGAGTACATCGACCTGGCCAGCGGCATCGGGGTCATGAGCGTGGGGCACTCCCATCCGGCGGTGGTGGAGGCCATCCGCGTGCAGGCTGGCCTCCTTCAGCACGCTTGCATTCACATCGCGACCTACGAGCCGTACGTCGCGTTGTGCGAGCGCCTCGTGCAGCTCCTTCCTCACGGGGGCCCCACCAAAGCGATGCTCCTCAACTCCGGGGCCGAGGCCGTTGAGAACGCCGTCAAGATCGCGAGGCAGGCGACCGGCCGCGCTGGAGTGCTCGCGTTCACCGGCGCCTTTCACGGACGGACCCTGCTGGGGATGAGCCTGACGTCGAAGGTGGTCTACAAGCGCGGCTGCGGACCCTTCGCCCCCGAGATCCACCGCTTGCCCTATCCCGATCGCTTCCACGACGGCGACGGGTTGGACCAGGAGGCCTTCGTCGAGCGGGAGCTCGCTCGCCTCCGCGAGGCCCTGTGCACCGTGGTCGCCCCAATGGATCTGGCGGCCGTGCTGGTGGAGCCGGTCCTGGGGGAGGGCGGCTTCGTTCCGGCTCCCGCGGCCTGGCTGCGGGGCCTGAGAGCCCTGTGCGACGAGCACGGGATTCTGCTCATCTTTGACGAGGTGCAGACCGGCTTCTGCCGCACGGGGGCGTGGGGAGCGTTCCAGCGCCTCGGCGTCGTGCCGGACTTGTCCACCTGGGCCAAGGCGATGGGCGGCGGGCTCCCGATCTCCGCAGTCATCGGAAAGGCCGACGTCATGGACGCGGCGCTCCCCGGAACGATCGGGAGCACCTTCGGCGGCAACCCAATCGCCTGCGCATCCGCCCTGGCGACCCTGGCCGTGATGGAGGATTTGGATTTCTGCGCCCGTGCCGACATACTCGGCGCTCGGATCGTTGCGCGATTCGAGGCTCTTCGCAGCCACTGCCCCTCGATCGCTGATGTTCGCGGCCTGGGAGCCATGGTGGCGATTGAGCTCTGCGCTGACGGCGACCCCGCTCGACCCCTGACCGAGTTGACGCGAGAGGTGCTGACTGGCTGTCTCGATCGTGGGGTCCTGGCGCTCGCCGCCGGGGTCCACGGGAACGTCTTGCGCATCCTGTGTCCACTGAACATCCCGATCGACCAGCTCGACGCGGCGCTCGCCGTGATGAGCGACGAGATCGAGAAGAGGTGCCGTTGAGTCGTTTCGCTATTGCCGCCCTTCAAGTTGATGTCTCCAGCACGGGAGACAACTTTGCCCGCCTCAGCACGGCCATCGACGAGGTCATGTTCACGTTCCCGTGGGTGCAGATGGTCGTCCTCAGCGAGCTTGCGGTGCATGGCGCTGCGACTGGCTTTGCCGAGGCGCTTCCGGGATCGACCGAGACCGCGTTCACCGAGATCGCGAAGCGCCACAAGATCTGGCTGATCCCGGGCTCGATGCACGAGTCAGCCGTCGGTACTCCCTACAACACCGCCTCGGTCATCAACCCCACAGGCGAGGTCATCCTGCGCTACCGCAAGATGTTCCCGTTCAAGCCCTACGCCAAGGCGCAGCCCGGCACCGAGTTCGCCATCTTCGATGTGCCCGAGGTCGGCCGCTTCGGCTTGTCCATCTGCTACGACATCTGGTTCCCGGAGACGTCCCGGACACTGGCCTGCATGGGCGCAGAGGTGCTCATCCACCCCACGATGACCGCCACCATCGATCGAGACGTGGAGCTCTCCATCGTTCGCAGCACGGCTGCCGTGAACCAGATGTTCGTCATCGACGTCAACGGAGCCGGGGGGGGCG
>Ga0222662_1001670_pt1 | contig 9960 bp, 11 predicted proteins | sample AntAcemetagen600_FD_179821 | JGI IMG/M metagenome (GOLD analysis project Ga0222662, IMG submission 179821) | Saline water microbial communities from Ace Lake, Antarctica - #600 | ecosystem: Environmental > Aquatic > Non-marine Saline and Alkaline > Saline | place: Antarctica: Ace Lake | collected...
GGACTATCCACGCCCGCCCCGGGTGGAGCTCTGCGCGAGCCACATCGAGATCGTTCTCGGTGGGGTGACGATCGCAAGCACCAACCGAGCGGTGCGGGTGCTCGAGACCAGCCATCCGCCGAGCTATTACATCCCGCCGGGTGACATCCTGTCTGGCGTCCTCACCGTCGCCGAAGGCGGCTCCTTCTGTGAGTGGAAGGGCCAGGCTCGATACTTCGACGTCGAGGCCGGGGGGACCCGCTGTCCCGGGTGGCGTGGGCCTATCCCGACCCCACTGCGCTGGGCGCGATGCTCGCCAACCACGTGGCCTTCTACGCGGGTCCGATGGACCGCTGCACCGTGAACGGGGAGGTCGTGACCCCCCAGCCCGGCGGCTTCTACGGTGGGTGGATCACCGACTCGGTGGTGGGCCCATTCAAGGGAGTGCCGGGCTCCTGGGGCTGGTAGCGGATCACCGCTGCGGTTGACGGCCTCCTACGTCACCGCGGACTGCGACGCGGGGGACACCATCACGACCCACGCCATCTGCGCCGAAGTGGACTGATTCCCAACGTCGACCCGCACCCACTCGGGAGTCAAGTCCGCTCAGAGCGACGTTCCCATGGGGTCGAAGCACTCCCAGCTCGCGTCGACGGACAGCGACGGGGCCGGAGCATCCTGAGGTGTGTCCGGCTGGAGTCCAGTACAGGAGACCGAACCCGTCAGGCCCGCGACAGTCGCCACGCAATCTCCAACCTCAGATGCGTACGTGAACGACACGAAGTCATCCACAATCTCGGGATCCGAGTAGGACCACCGGAAGCGAAGCTGAACGATGTCGGCGAGGTCTGCTGGGTAGTCGCCAGGACCGACGTACGGCTCGATGTCGAACCAATACTTCACACTCTCCCCGACCCCCTTGAACGCCACCCCGTGCTCCGCGGTGACGGAGTAGCCCGGGGCGAAGCCACCGAGCGGGTCAAGCGACCAGAAGCAGCTCGTGCCGGGAATGTCGCCTTCGGGTTGCTTCGACCCGCTGAACTCCCACGTAGCGGGTGCGCCCTGGGGTGCCCATGGGCCTTCGGTAGACACAGTGACCACATGCGAGCCACCGAAGCCGCTCCACTCCCGTGGGGCCTCGGTGTCATCGTCGTCGGAGCCAACGATCTCGTCGTTCGGGGTCACGCCGTCGTTCACGCTGATCGCGCAGCCCACCGGCAACATCGCCGCGAGGAGGAGGAGAACGAAGGCGCGAGCGCTGGACGGCTTGTACATGGCTCCAGGCTGGCATCCGAATCCGCCGCTGTCCCGGGTCGAATCCCCCCGGGCTGCACGCTCCACGGCTAGAGCTCAATCCTGCAGTGCTCGAGGCGCCGAGGGATGCAGGCCGATCGATCTCATGGAGGCGGGAGCGGTGCAGTTCCGTTCGATTGATGTGCCCAACGTCACTCATTGTGACTCTTGTCACATATCGTGTGGCGTGTCACGCTCTTCGCATGGATGTCACCTCCAACAGGCAAGCCGCTTTCGGCGCCCGTCTTCGCCGACACCGCAAGCTCGCCGGTTGGAACCAACAGCAACTCGCTGAAGCTCTGTCCGTGGACCGCTCCCTTGTCTCCCGGTGGGAGTCTGGCGACCGCGAGCCGGGACTCTGGGACGCGGTCGGCGTGGCCAGCGCACTCGGAGTTCCGCTATCGACACTGGTGGTCGGTTCGGCAGGGCTCCCCGGCGGGACCGAGGTCGTCTGGCGCGAGCTCGCTTTCCGTGGAGCACCAGTCCTGTCAACGGGTTCGGTTCCGCTATGGGCCTTGCGGACGCTCCAAGAGTCCGTGGCCGATGCGCTCCTGCACCCCGACCCGCGCTTGATCGACCATCTGCCAGGACTTCTCCTTCTCGAGGCCTTTCCCCCTCGTTCCCTTTGGGGAACTTGTGCCGACTGGGGCGTCGAACGACGACTCGGGTGGATCGCGGACGTGGCGCTCTGGCTGGCGCGAAGCTCCGACATCGCCAAGCCGGCGGCTCAGTCTCGACTACTCAACGAGGTCATCCGGCTTTGCCCCCAATCCGGCCCGGACGATGCGCCGGACTCCCTCGGGTTCCCTGCCGCAGAGCCTGAGCGTCTTCCACCCGTTTTCAAGCGTTGGGGCATCACATACGACGGCGAGTTGATCCGCTTTGAAGCTGCTGCCAGAGCTCTCGCCGAGGGCCAAGACAGGAGGCTGGCCCGATGACCATGCAAGCTGACCTCCAAGCGCTTCTACATGAGATGGCTGCCTTCCTCGAAGCGCGTGCGCTTGGGCCGGTCGATCTCTATCTGCTCGGCGGGTGCTCGCTGATCCTCTTCGACGGACGGGTGGGCGCGACGAAGGACCTCGACGTCGTAGCGGAGAGCCTCCGCAGATCCGACGAGGACGGGGCCCAGTCCCTCTTGGACACCTTCGGCCGCTCGTCAGGTCGGGCCCCATACCTCGACCCCGTGCCAGGCGGCCTTCCACCGCTCCCGATCGGGTGGTCCGATCGCGCGGTGCCGCGGCCTTCTCCTTCTGAGGCACTTCGCCTCTGGACCCTCGACCTCGCCGACCTGATCATCACAAAGCTTCGACGATGGCATCCCCGCGACCGAGCAGACATCCGGCACGTCTGTGATCGACATCCCGAGGTACGGGAGCGCCTTGCCCAGGTATCCGCCAGCGACTTCTTCGAGATCGATTGGTGGGAGCAGATGGAGCCACGACGCGATCACGTCATCGACTACCTCGACGGTCGGACCGACGAACTGTGACGAGGCGATTCGCCTATGAGCGAATCCTGGCTCCGTCACGGAACCAAAAGCTACGAACCCAGGACGGGCCCAAGGGCGTGGACTGCCCTCTCCCAGCCCTCGCGGGCGGAATTGCGTACAACACACGTCCCGGGTATCCGACGTTGCGGCGGAAAGGCACGGACTCGGCCCATTTCCGAGCGCAGTAAAACCACGCAATACCGGGGCAGTTACAAAGGGAGCGCTGTCGGATGATCGAGTGCTCGGGCACCGAGTGCGCCTCGGTCGCCGGCGACGCCGGGGTCGTTGGCTGGCCCTGCACGACCACGGTGCAGGCCACCGTGGGCAACCTCGACGACCCCAACCTGCCGCCCCTCGAGGACTGGTAGGCCGCGTGCACGCCCGGTGGCGGGCCGGTGGTGGTGGGGCGACCGCCGCTCCGATGGCGCCGACCCGCTACCGCCCGCCGAGCAGGTCCCGCAGCGCAGCCGCGCGCCGGCGGCTCATCGGCACGCTCTCGCCGTTCGACAGCCGCACCTGGTAGCTGCTCCCCGCAGGCACCACCCGCTTGACGTGCTCGACGTGCACGACGTGGGAGCGGTGCACCCGCAAGAACGGCTCGGGCAGCCGGTCCTCCCACTCCGTCAGCGACGAGCTGGTCAAGATGCGCGTCCCGTCGACCAGATGCACGAAGCAGTAGTCCCCATCCGCCGACAGCCGCAGGATCTCCCGCACCCGGACGAAGCGCATCCCGCCCTTGTGAGGCAGGCACAGCAGCTCGTCCAACTCCAGCCCCCCCTGCGGCTGGGCTTCCTGGGGCACGACCGGCCCTTGGGCTTGTCGGGCCCGGTCCAGTGCCTCGGCGAGGCGCTCGGGCTCGACCGGCTTCAGCAGGTAGTCCAGGGCGTTGAGCTCGAACGCGCGCACCGCGTAGTGGTCGTGCGCAGTCACGAAGATCACGCGGGCCTGCACCTCGGTCCGCTCGAACAGACGCGTGCCCTCGCCGCCCGGCATCTGCACGTCAAGGAACACCAGATCAGGGCTGTGCTCGGCCAGCGCCGCGACCGCCGAGTCCACGCTGTGGGCCTCCGCGACGACCTCGACGTCCTCGTGCTCATCGAGCAGTCCACGCAGCACGACCCGGGCCAGCCGCTCGTCGTCTACCAGCAGGGCGCGCAGCGTCATCCGAGCACCCCGGGCAGCGTGACCGTCGCCACCACATCCGGCCCCACCTGAGCGATCTCCAGCCAGCCCGGGGAGGGGAGCAGCTGCAGCCGATCCCGCAGGTTGCGCAGCCCGACGCCGCCTCCGTCCCCCGTGAGGCGCCCCCGATTCCGCACCCGCATCACGAGGTCCTCTCCGACCCCTTCGGCCTCCAGCGTCACCGTCAGGACCCCCTCACCCATGCCGTGCTTGACCGAGTTCTCCACCAGAGGCTGCAGCAGCATCGCCGGCATCGGGGCCTTGTTGAGCTCCTCCTCGACCCGGACCTCAATCTGCAGCCGCTCCTCGAAACGCACCTTCTCGATGCCGAGGTACTTGAGCGCCACCCCGATCTCCGCGCCCAGCGTGGACGCCTGGGGCCCGCGCAGGGTGTGGCGCAGCAACCCCGACAGCTGGCGCACCATCGTCTGCGCTCGGCTGGGGTCTTCCCCGATGACCCCGATGATCGAGTTCATCGCGTTGAACAGAAAGTGAGGGTTGAGCTCGTTGGCGAGCATGGTGAGGCGGGCCTCGGTCGCCAGCGCCTCGGCCCGGAGCGCCCGCTCCCGCTCCTCCGCGAGGCGCTGGTGAGTGTCGAGCAGGTAGTGCACGGCGGCCCACGAGAACATGGCGACCCCCGGGACAAAGGCGCGCACCCACGCCGCCCGAGGCGCGCGCCCGGGAGGGCGGAGCAGGTCGTGGCCCGGCCACTCGATTCCCTGGCGCACGGCTTCGAAGCCGACCCCTGCCGCCGCGCACAGCGCCACAAGCGTGAGCAGCCGCCAGCCGCTGAGCGGAGCATCCGCCATCCACCGGCGCCACGGGAACCACAGCGCGGCCGACATCGCGATGCCCAGCCCCGCCCAGACGATCATCTCGCCCAGGACCTGGGACGTCGTCATGCCGCGCTCCATCCAGCGGGTCGCCTGGCCGGTGTTGGCCAGGACCGAGAGGAGCGGCCATCCGAGGAGGAACATGGCGGGCTGACGGGTGTGTGATCGAAGCACGAGGCCAGCGTAGCCCGTCGCGGCGACCGCTCACCGACCCCACCGACCGCTCATCGAGCGTCGCTGGAGGCTCACGCGGGGGCGGCGTACTTGTGGATCACCAGCCAGGAGGTCCCAATGAACGCCGCGCCCCTCTCCGACTTGCCCCCGCCCCTGCCGGCGAAGGTCACCACCACCACCCCACGCCGTCGCTGGCTCATCCGTATCGCGTTGTTGCTGATCGTCGCCGCCATCGGCTTTGGGGTGTGGACCACCCTGTCCGAGGAGCCTGCCCTGTCCTGGAAGACATCCCAGGTGAGCCGCAAGGACATCGAGACGACGGTGTCCTCGACCGGCACGCTGGAGGCGGTCACCACGGTGGACGTCGGCACCCAGGTGTCGGGCCGGGTGATCGAGCTCTTCGTGGACTACAACGACGACGTCAAGGCCGGGCAGCTGCTCGCCCAGATCGATCCCACGCTGCTGTCGGCGGAGGTGGACTCCGCCCGGGCCGGCCTCGCCCAGCAGCAGGCCACCGCCGTGCTCGCCCAGCAGGAGCTGGAGCGGGTCGAGTTCCTGGCCGAGCACCAGGCCTCGAGCCTGCAGGAACTCCAGGTCGCTCAGGCCGGCGCGAGCGAGGCAGCCGCCCGGGTGGCCAGCGCCCGGGTGGCCCTGGAGCGCGCCCAGCGCAACCTCGCCTACGCCGCCATCGTCTCCCCCATCGACGGCACCGTCGTGGACCGGCTGGTGGAGGTGGGGCAGACCGTCAACGCCGGCACCTCGACCCCGACGCTGTACACGCTGGCTGGCGATCTGGAGGAGATGCAGATCCTCGCCACCGTGGACGAGGCGGACATCGGCCTGGTCTCGCCGGGCCAGGCGACGACCTTCACCGTGCAGGCCTGGCCCGAGCGCACGTTCGAGGGGACCGTGCGGCAGGTGCGCCTGCAGTCCACGACGACCGACAGCGTGGTGACCTACACCGCGGTCATCGACGTGAGCAACAGCGACCGGGTGCTGCGTCCCGGCATGACCGCGAGCGTGGACTTCGTGGTGGCGAGCGCCGAGGGCGCGCTGAGCGTCCCCGCGGCGGCGCTGCGCTTCAAGCCTGACCCGGACCAGGTGACCCGAACGGGTGACAAGGCCGCCGCGGCCGGCAGCGCCAGGACGGGCGAGAGGCCCACCTCGGGTGACACCGCCCGGTCGGGCGGCGGGGCGCGGTCGGGCGGCGGGGCGCGGTCGGGCGGCGGGGCGCGGTCGGGCGGCGGGGCGCGGTCGGGCGACAGCGCCAGCTCGGGCGCCGCGAGCTCCGGCACCCAGCAGGCAGTGTGGACCACCGACGAGGCGGGCTCCCTGCGACGCATCCCGGTGCAGGTCGGCCTCTCGAACGGCAGCTTCACCCAGGTGAGCGGCGAGGGTGTGGTCGAGGGCCTGACCGTGGTCACCGGCCAGCAGACCGTCAGCACCGTCGAGAGCAGCTCGTCGAGCCCCTTCCAGAGCGGGGAGGCGCCGAAGCGTGGCCCCGGCGGATCGGGAGGCTTCTGATGAACCCCATCGTGCATCTCCGCGGGATCACCCGGGAGTTCGTCACCGGCGACACCGTCGTGCGAGCCCTCCGGGGCATCGACCTGGACATCTACCCCGGCGAGATGGTCGCCATCCTGGGTGCTTCGGGCTCGGGCAAGTCCACGCTCCTGAACACCCTGGGCTGCCTGGACCGCCCCACAGCCGGCACCTACGTGCTGGACGGGCAGCCGGTCGTCGACCTCTCGGACGACGAGCTGGCCGACGTGCGCAACCAGCGCCTCGGGTTCATCTTCCAGGGCTACAACCTGCTCCCCCGCACCACCGCGGTGGACAACGTCGCCCTGCCGATGCTGTACGACCGCGGCGGTCGCTTCCCCGACCCCCGAGGGCGCGCCGAGGCCGCGCTGGATCTGGTGGGCCTGGCCGACCGCCGGCACCACCACCCCAACGAGCTGTCCGGCGGCCAGCAGCAGCGCGTCGCCATCGCCCGGGCGCTGGTGACCTCGCCGTCGCTGCTGCTCGCGGATGAGCCCACGGGCAACCTCGACACCGAGCTGACCATGGACATCATGCGGCTCTTCCAGAGCCTCAACGACGCAGGCGTGACCTTGCTCGTCATCACCCACGAGGAGGAGGTCGCGGCCACCTGCAAGCGGGCGGTGACCCTGGGCGATGGCGCGGTGCTGACCGACGTGGTCGTGGACCAGCGGCGGCTCCTGCCCAGGAAGGAGCGTGCGTCATGAACCCCGTCACCCTCATCGCGCTGGCGCTGTCCAGCATCCGCCGGTCGGCCTCGCGGTCCATGCTGACCGCCCTCGGCATCGTCATCGGCGTCGGCTCGGTGGTCGTCATGGTCGCCATCGGCCAGGGCGCGCGCAGCACCATCCAGGACCAGATCAACGATCTCGGCACCAACCTCGTGGTCATCACGCCGGGCTCGTCGTCGGCGGCCGGGGTGAGCGGCGGGGCGGGCAGCCTCAACCGCCTGACGCTCGATGACGCCGCCATGCTCGAGGAGCAGGGGCAGTCGTTCGCGCTGGTCTCGCCGGTGCTCTTCACCCGGGCGGTGGCGGTCGGAGGGCAGGGGAACTGGCGGGCGGACATCCGCGGCGTGGACACCTCGTACGCCGAGATCCGCTCGTGGGGGACGTCCAGCGGGGCCTTCTTCACCGACGATGACGTCCGGCGGCGCGCCAAGGTCGTGGTGCTCGGGGCCACGGTGGCCGAGCAACTCTTCCCGGGGGAAGACCCCATAGGGCAGCAGATCCGCCTGGGCGAGGTGCCTGTGACGGTGCTCGGCGTGCTCGAGTCCAAGGGCCAGACCGCGGAGGGGAACGACCAGGACGACGTGGTCATCGCTCCCTACTCCACGGTGGAGGCCCGCCTGGCGGGGCGCCAGTCCCTGACGCAGATCCTGGTGTCCGCCCTCAGCGAGGCGGACGTCCCGGCGGCGCTGAAGGAGGCCGCCGTGCTCATGCGCGAGTCGCACCGGCTGGCCGACTGGGCCGAGGACGACTTTGAGGTGAAGGACCAGAGCCAGCTCGCCGAGGCCGCCGAGGGCACCACCGAGGTCATGTCGATGCTGCTCGGCGCGGTGGCCAGCGTGTCCCTGCTCGTCGGCGGCATCGGGATCATGAACATCATGCTGGTGAGCGTGACCGAGCGGACCCACGAGATCGGGATCCGCCGGGCCCTGGGGGCGCGCCGCCGGGACGTGCTCGCGCAGTTCCTGGTCGAGAGCACCGTGCTGTCGGCGGCCGGTGGCCTCGTCGGGGTGCTCCTGGGCCTCGCCGCCTCCGCTGTGCTGGGCGCGATGACCGGCTGGGCCACGTCCGTGGAGCCCGTGACGGTCGTCTTCGCCGTCTGCTTCTCCGCGACGGTCGGCATCTTCTTCGGCTGGACCCCGGCCCGGCGCGCCGCCTCCCTCGACGTCATCGACGCCCTCAGGCACCAGTAGGAGACGCCATGTTTGCTCGCTCTCTCACCCTCCCGCTCGCATGCATCCTCACCGTCGCTCTGGCGCCGCCGGCCCGCGCCGAGACGCTCGACTTCGAGACCGCCGCCCGCCTCGCGGCGGAGCAGTCCCTGGACTCCGCGTCTGCGGACCTCACGGTCAGCCGCGGGGAGATCGACCAGCAGGCGGCGAAGTGGGCCTGGACGCCGACCGTCGCGCTGCGCAGCTCCGCCCAGGGCAGCCTGGGTCGCACCTTCTCCGAGCAGCTGGGCGTCAACGTGACCGAGCCGGTGGCGTCACTGTCGACCAGCCTCACCGCGTCGATGCCGTTGTTTCAGGGCGGCGCGCTACGGGCCCAGCGGGACTGGGCCAAGGCGTCGCTCGACGGCGCCGTGGCGGACCGGGGGCGCACCCGCGACACCCTGCGCTGGCTGGTCGCCGATGGCCTGCTGCAGATCGCCCAGGCCGAGGAGACGGTGGTCGTGCAGGAGGCGGCGCTGGAGGCGGACGAGGGCTTGCTCGCCACCGTGTCGCTGCAGGTGCAGGCTGGCTCGCGGACCCCGGCGGACCTGCACTCCCAGGAGGCCATCGTGGCCCGACGCCGGTCCTCGGTGGCCAGCGCGGCCCAGACCCTGGCCGCGGCCCAGCTGACCCTGCTCACCGTGCTGCGCCTCGATCCCGAGTCCGGCTGGACGTTCGAGCCCCCTGCGCCGCTCGTCGCAGCGGGCAGCGCGGACGAGCTGCTGGAGACCGCGATGGCGAGCCGGCCGGACCTGCGGTCCGCCGACGACGCCGTGCATGCGGCCCTGGCTTCGCGACGGGTCGCGCTCAGCGCGTTCTTGCCGGCGGTGGGCCTGGGAGCGGGCGCGTCCACGTCCTGGCTGTCGTCGAACCCGGACCCGTTCTTCGGACAGCTGGGCAACCAGACCCGGGCGTGGGCGACCCTGGACATGAGCATGACGCTGCTGGACGCCGGGGTGCGCAAGGCGAGGATGAGCACCGCCGATGTCGCGGTGCGGGAGGCGGAGCTGGCCAAGGAGCGGCTCGTGGACCAGGTGTCGCTGGACGTGCGGGTCTTGCTCTCCCAGGAGCGGGCTGCGCGGGTGGCCCTGGACGCCGCGAGCTCCGCGGCGCAGTCGGCCCAGCAGGCGGCGGATGTGCTCGCCCTGCGGTACCAGACGGGCGCCGAGACGCTGATCTCGGTCACCCAGGCGCGCGCCGCCCAGGTCGAGGCCGAGCTGGAGCGGGCGACCACCGAGTTCGAGGTGCAGCGCATCCGGTACCAGCTGGCCTGGGCCACGGGAGACCTGAGCGGGTAAGGGGCGCTGCGCCCGGCGGATAGGTCACATTAAGAAGGCTATCGGACGAAGTACTCAGCGATAACCTAGCGATGAGGAATTAGATCGTGAAATCTTCAATATTAACCCCGATGTTTCACGGAGGGCAGGGTGAGGTGGTGAGCTGAGAGGTTGAAGAGTGCCGCCGGCAAAGGGTAGTAGAGGGTTACTACAGACATCCAAAACCCTCTCCCAGCGGACACTCAAGGTGAA
>Ga0222662_1001671_pt1 | contig 9953 bp, 10 predicted proteins | sample AntAcemetagen600_FD_179821 | JGI IMG/M metagenome (GOLD analysis project Ga0222662, IMG submission 179821) | Saline water microbial communities from Ace Lake, Antarctica - #600 | ecosystem: Environmental > Aquatic > Non-marine Saline and Alkaline > Saline | place: Antarctica: Ace Lake | collected...
TATCCCGCCACCATCGCCACCCGCCGAGTTGCCGGTGAAGGTGCAGTTGGTGAATTCCGGACTGCTGTTGTAGTTCTCGATGGCGCCGCCATTCTGCGTGGCGGAGTTCCCGATGAACGTGCAGTCCGTGAGCGTCGGATCCGAGCCGTCGTTGATGTAGATCGCGCCACCGCCGTCGGCGGCCGTGTTGGCCGTGAAAGTGCAGTTTTCGAGGGTCAGATCGGCCCCATCGCTGATAGACATCGCGCCACCTATCGTGGTGGAGGCGTTGTTCTTGAACAGGCAGTTGAAGAAGGTGGGTTTGACGAACTGGACTTGGACCCCGCCTCCGTTTACGGAACTTCCGTTCTGAATCACCAGGTTCTCGAATCGGCTGTCGCTGGTCTCGCTGGTGACGCACTGCAGAACGCGATGCTTACCCGATCCGTCCAGAATGCTGGTGGGGTTTCCCGCCTTGTCAGTCGTGCCGCGAATCGTGATCTTGAGCCCTCCCGTGTCGTACATTTCGCCTTCTGCGTAGGTCTCGGCCTTGAGTTGGATGATGTCGCCATCCTGTGCGTTGTCGATCGCGATGATCAGCGAGTTGTAATCGCATCCGGCGGCGCAGACCGTGATGGTCTCGGCATATGCGGTCGTGGTGGACGCGAAAAGGCCGCTCACGCTCAGGGCGACGATGGTCAGGGTGCGGTGCATGTCTTTCTCACTCGGGTTGGTGGTTGTAAAGAAAATCCAGCATAACCAAACTCGAAGTGAGATCCAAGGTAAAAATACTGGCCTCGCGGTGAGAATCTGCGATGGAATCCGTCCCCGCGGGCAGTCGCTCGTCCCGTCTCTTGACCTCAACGTGGAACCGCCCTCGGATTGGAGCCAAGAGCGATTGGTTCGTCATCCTCTTTCAACGCGAGTGAACGGGCTCGAACTGCCGACATTCAGCTTGGGAACGTCCGTTTTCACCTTCAAAAGTCGCTTCCTGTTCACAGGAATCGGGATGACTGTAGCAATTGTCGCGTTTGTTGACTCAACAGCGTCAACAGAATCCATGAGCCCGAACGAAAGCCCGCCCCGACGCGTGGTCGAGGCGGGCTGGTGAGTTGCGGTGGGTTCAATCCAGTACCGCGTCGAGTTCGTCTTCCGCTCGGCGAGAGGGGTGCAGGAGGTCGTCCTGGGGAGCGACGCCTTTTTCTTTTGCAAGGAGGGCAAGAGTCTCTCGATACTCTGCGGCTTCGGCCTTCATGGTCCAATGGACCTCGCCGCACCCAGCTTGTTTCACGGCTGACCGAATCGAAGCGAGGTCGGCTCGAAAGAACTCCTTGCGTCGATTGACCTTGTTCACACGGTGCTCGCCAAGAAGGTCATGGAGGGACGATTCCAGTGCGGGCGAATCATCGGCCTGAATGAGGGCGTGCACATCAAACCTGAATGGGACGCTCGCGTCTCCTAGTTCATCGACGCGGTCCTGAGGCTCTAGGCGGCGAGTCAGGCCTACCTTGTAGATTCCTTCGCCGAAGGATCCGACGTTAGAGATAACGTACACCGTACCCTTTCGAGTCTGTTCGGCCATGGACTTGGCTCGCTCTCGCTCAGCCAGGGCTCTTTCGAACTCAAGTCGTTGGTCTGCCAGTTCCGCTTCAAGGCGAGCGCGATCCGCGTCGGATGCCTCGCGGACCCGTTCTTCTGTTTGAGCGATCGCCTTCGCGATGATCTCTTCTTCGTGCTTGGCATTTTCCTCAGCGATCTTCAGTTCTTTTTGGACCTGCTTCTCTTCGCGAAGTCGTTCTCTGATTTCGCGTTGTTCCTCGCGGTCCTCCTCCTGCAGGCGACGGACGACAACGGCTTTCTTGAGCTCGTCGAGCCGTGCCTCGAGGTAGTCGTTGGAGATCCTTGATCCTCCCATTGGCTCACCGAGAAGCGAGATCTTCTGGCTCGAGTCAAGGATTTTCTGTTTGAGGACTCCGTAGTTGTCGTGCTTCACTCGCTTCAGAATCACTTCGGCCTGCTCGTTGAAGTAGCCAAGCAGGAGCTTTCGCATCGCCTCCTCGACCTCGCTGTCGAGAAAGTGGTCGCGCATCTGGATCGCTTGCTTCGATTGGATGATTTTCTTGCTGAACTTTCTGGCCGCCTTGAGGTCGAGGCCGGCGTCCCTGAAGTCGTATTCCTCTGCGAGTTCATCTATGAACGGATCGATTGACTCAATGTATCGGTCGCCGTAACCGTCGACGATGTTGCGGAGGGATCGGGTGATCTCTTGAAGGTGTTGGGCTTTTTCTAGGGCCTTCTCGGCCTCCGCGTATCGCTTCGCCTGGACGTCTCGGGCTTCGCGCTTGACCTTTCGTGCGGCCGCCTCGGCGTCATGCAGTCCGCGGTACTTCTCGAGTGGTTCGTATTGCCGCTTCAAGTCTTCGCGGAGTTTTTCGGTCTCGAATTTCGCATTCCGATATTGGATCATCTGCCAGACGAAGAAGATGCCGCCAACGAGGAAGAGGATTCCGGTGAAGAGTACGAACATTGATCCTGCGGTCATTCAGTAACCCTTCTAGTGTCGTAAGTCTTCCGGCCCGTAGGAGTATCCCACGGCGTCTGGACATCAGGCCGCGGCAAATGCAACGTATTACCATTCCAAGGAACACCAAAATATACATGCCTTGGGATCTTTGCAGTCAGGTCGAGGCTGGCGATCGACCCAGCGTATTGATGGGACGGGGCGAATCCAAGGAGTTGGTGAAGACTCGTCGTAAACGCATATGGTGCGCCGAACTCTTCATCCGCGATGTTCCGCCAGTTGGCGGCGGACGCAGCCTGATCAGTCATTTTGAGGCCTGGCCGAGCCAGCGGTGGCGCCGAATCGGGATTGTGGCGCGACCGTGACCTCTTCGAGTGGGGGAGTAGCTCGGGCGTTCGATCGATTGAGTTTGGAAGGCCGAGTAAGAAGGATGATCGCGGCGTTGCTTGTCATGACGACGTTCACTCTGTTCCCGTCGAACATCAGGCTCTTCCTCGGCCATCTCGTGTCAATGGCGTCGTCGGTGGGAGGCTGCAATTCAGGGATCGGATGGGTCGGAGTCTTGAGTCACGTGGTCGAGGACCTCTTGAAGACGTTGCTCCATTCGATCCAGTCGAACTTGGATCTCATCCTGGCCTTGAGGCTTCGGATCTCTCAATTTGCCAATGAGGAGGCCAAGGGTGCTCGTGACGGTGGCGAAGGCTCCGATTCCAACCACCATGAGACCAAACGCGAAGATGCGGCCCGCTGTGGTGACTGGCGTGGCGTCGCCGTATCCCACGGTCGAGCACGTGACAACTGCCCACCAAAGAACTTCATCGGCGGTATCGAGGGAGACCTTCGCCGCGATGGCTGGCGGAAGGTCGGGCCTTGTCTCGGCCCAGAGCACACCGATACAACTGCCGACGGAAATGACGATGCTAAAAAGCAGGATTCCCGTGAGTACCGCGCCCGATCTGTCGCGGCGTGCGAGCAGGATGAGCATTCGAACCGACCGAATGGCGCGAAGCACTCGTGCCAGGCGTGCAAGACGCATGGCGACAGGCGCGTATCCTAAAGCAGCGCCGGGAATGGCGATGACTGGAATCGAACTTACGAGATCGAACCAGCCCCAAGTCCGAAGATAGTGCCACTTGTTCTCCGCTTTGAAGAGTGAGCGAAGAAAGTCAAGGAAGAAGAATCCGCAGATGGCTGTATCAATGAACACCAGTAGTCGCGGCATCTCAGCGCTCGAGGAAAGGACACCACTCAATTCAAGCAACGCGAGCGCGAACGCCACGATGGCGAGAGAGGCCAACAGAAGATCGGCAAGGGATACAGATGACCGGGGAGCATGAGCGGTGGCGTCATTGTCATTCTTCATATTGTGGATTATGGTGTAAGAACTGAACTGAGGCGATCGCCGAGAAGTGGATCAATCACCATCAGCATCTCCCGTCGCATCCATCACGGGTGCGGCGTTCTTGAGCGGTGCTCCTTCGACGGTGGCAGCGGTGCCAGAGACGACTCCCCGCTCGCCCTGGCTTTCCGACCCCATTCGCGAACATTGCCGCCGTTTCTGGCGTCTCAATGGCCTTCGTCGGGGTATGGTTGATGACGTTCCTTCAGGTTGAGTTCGTACAACCAACCCGAACACACCTGTTGACGCATGTTGACTGGACAAATCCAGTCCACCCATCTTGACACGGCTATTCGAAAGGCCAAAGACCATGACTGAAAAAAAGAACCAACTCGCGTCCCTTTTTGCCGCCTGCTGGAAGGACGAGGCCTTGAAGGCTCGTTTGATGGCTGACCCCAAGGCCGTCCTGGCCCAGCACGGCATGGACGTCCCTGATGGGATGGATGTCAAAGTGGTGGAGAACGCAGACAACTGCGTGCACATCACGATGCCTGCAGCGCCCGTCGGTCACTTGACGCTCTCAGATGAAGAGTTACGCAACGCGGCGGGGGGTGGCATTTTGATCTCAACGGAACCCTGGAAGGAATGCCAGGCCACCTGTTGACGCATGTTGACTGGACAAATTCAGTCCACCCATTTTGACACGGCTATTGGAAAGGCCAAAGACCATGACTGAACAGAAGAACCAACTCGCGTCGCTGTTTGCGGCGTGCTGGAAGGACGAGGCCTTGAAGGCTCGTTTGATGGCTGACCCCAAGGCCGTCCTGGCTGAGTACGACGTGCTGGTTCCTGATGGGATGGATGTCAAAGTGGTGGAGAACGCTGACAACTGCGTGCACATCACGATGCCTGCACCGCCCAGCGGCTCGAACGAACTCTCAGATGAAGAGTTGAGCAACGCGGCGGGGGGTTTCCGCATGCCAGGCTGACGACACCTGTTGACGCATGTTGCCTGGACAAATTCAGTCATCCATTTTGACACGGCTATTGGAAAGGCCAAAGACCATGACCGAACAGAAGAACCAACTCGCGTCCCTGTTTGCCGCGTGCTGGAAGGACGAGGCCCTGAAGGCTCGCTTCATGAGCGATCCCAAGGCCGTCCTGGCTGAACACGGCATGGACGTTCCTGATGGGATGGATGTGAAGGTGGTGGAGAACGCTGACAACTGCGTACACATCACGATGCCTGCACCGCCCAGCGGTCACCTACAACTCTCAGATGAAGAGTTGAGTCACGCGGCGGGGGGTGGGTATTTTGACAACTGCAGTGGAGGTATGAAAACCTGTGCGGGGGGTGGGCATGGATAACTCGCCTCGCTGTTTGCGGCGTGCTGGTCTGGCGATTGAAGTTCGGTTCGGTCGTGTCTGGTCTTGATCGAAATCACGAACGCCGCATCCATCACGGGTGCGGCGTTCTTTGATTAAGTACCTCGGCAGCTTTGGTAAGAGTACGCTGTGACGTGGACGATCTCGTCGTCGCAAGTGATTCCGCTCGCGTTCACTGGAGGCAAGGATGGCCCGTCACTACCTGAGATCTCTGCTGGTCCTCGTCGGCCTCGTCTGGCCCGCGACGGCCCTGGCCGCGTCTGCGGGACTACGACCATGACCGATTCGTCACGCAGCCTGTCGACGCGGTGCGGGACTTCGAAGCGTTCTTCGAAGCGTTCAAGGTGAGCTTCGATACCGACCAGGATGCGGACGGCATCGCACTCGGCGTTCCGGACTGGGTCGCGTACGAACTCCGCCGCGACGAACGGGCTGGCGGGAAGTCGCACAAGCGGCCCTCGAGGTGGTCGACGGATCCGGATCTGCATCAACGAGGGATCGCGCCCGACGACTCGTCCTACCGGAACTCGGGCTACTCACGCGGCCACATGTGCATGAAGTCGCACGCCGCCCGTATGGGTGCGACGGCGGACCGAGAGACGCACACGGTGCTCAATGCCTGCCCGCAGATGCAGCGGATGAACGGCGGGATCTGGCTCGCCATCGAGTACCTGACAGGCCGCTGGGCCAACGAGCAGGGCGCCGTCTGGATCGTCACGGGTCCCGTATTCACGGAGACCTCGAGGAACTGGATCGGCGACCCCGGCGAGGTGCGAGTCGCGGTGCCGGATGCGTTTTTCAAGATCGTTGTCAGAGACACGGGCCAGGCCGTCGAGGCCCTCGCGTTCCTGGTCCCCATGTACGGCGATGCAAACCACGCACGGAGCAGCGGAGACGTCAGGCCGTACCTCACCAGCATCGACGCCATCGAAGCCATCGAAGCCCCTGTCAGGCCTGGACTTCCTCTCCGCACTGCCTGACGCCAAAGAGGCCGTGCTCGAACGGGAGATCGCCACGCAGCTGTGGACCGCTCCAACGAGGCCTGTGGCGGTACGTGACGCGAGCAAGACGACGCCCACGGCTGACGATGCCACGCCGTCGGTCACGCGGGCGAAGGGACTGCGTGCTGGGCGCGATGCATCTGGAGCTGACACCGCGATCGCGACCGAACTGGTCACCCGTGGCTGGACGTACGTGATGCCGCGGCCGAAGACCTCGCAGGCGAAGTGGGGGAACACCGACGCCCGCACCACCTGGTGGAGCGGCTACTGGAAGAACGACGACCTCGATCTGGTGTCTACCGCTCAGCCTTCCGAATCAGATGGCTTCAAAGGTGACGGTGACCAGCCCGACTGGCGTCGTGGCGGCTCGCCCGCGTCGCCGTCGGGCGTGGAGTGGCTGTCCTCGGAGTCGGGTGGACCGGCGAGCGGTGGCTGATCAGGCGGTGCCGGTCAGGGGAGGTCCTCGCCGCGCTTGCCACCGGCAGCGCGGAGGACTTCGGCGTTGTTCGGAATGGGCTTATTATTCCACCCCGAAATGGCCCGGTCCAGTGGCGTCGAGCCGTTTTCGTCCTTCGCATTCACGTCCGCCCCAGCCTTGATGAGGATCGTGAGCACCTCCGGGTTCTTGTTGCGACTGGCGGCCCAGTGGAGCGGCGTACGGCGGTACTCGCCCTTCCCATTCACGTCTGCCCCGGCTTTGATGAGGAGCGTGAGGACCTCGGGGTTCTTGTTCACCATGGCGGCATCGTGGAGCGGCGTCATGCCCCGCGCGTCCTGCGCATTCACATCCGCCCCAGCCTTGATGAGGATCGTGAGCACCTCCGGGTTCTTGTTGCGACTGGCGGCCCAGTGGAGCGGCGTACGGCGGTACTCGCCCTTCCCATTCACGTCCGCCCCGGACTTGATGAGGAGCGTGAGGACCTCAGGGTTCTTGTGGACGGCGGCCCAGTGGAGCGGCGTCCTGCCGTAGTACTCGTCCTTCGCATTCACATCCGCCCCGGCCTTGATGAGGACCGTGATGACCTCGAAGTTCGAGTGGCGGGCGGCGTAGTAGAGCGGCGTCCGGCCGTCCCCGTCCTTCGCATTCACATCCGCCCCGGCCTGGATGAGGAGCGTGAGGATCTCAGGGTTCTCTTGGACGGCGGCGTTGTGGAGCGGCGTCCAGCTGTTCACGTTCTTCGCATTCACATCCGCCCCGGCCTTGATGAGGGTAGTGAGGACCTCGGGGTTCGAGCTGGACATGCCGGCCCAGTGGAGCGGCGTCCAGCCCTCTTCGCCCTTCGCATTCACATCCGCCCCGGCCTTGATGAGGAGCGTGAAGACCTCGGGGTTCTCGCTCGTGTAGGCGGTCCAGTAGAGCGGCGTCCGGCCGCCCGCGTCCTTCGCATCAATGTCCGCTCCCGCCTTTCGGATGGCATCGATGTACCGCGAGAACTGATTTGGGTTCGTCTTTGGATCTCTCGCTGCCTCAAAGATCGTCCGCCCATCAACGAAGATCCATGCCGGATGTTCCTTGGCTCCGGCGCGGACCAAGACGCCCTCGAGTTCTTTCTGCTTGCCCTTTCGTGCGTAGTGGAGGGCGGCGAGGCCGTCCTTGTTTCGAGCATCAACATCGCCCCCGTTCTCGATGAGAAGCTTGGCCGAGGCGATATCGCCGCGTTTCACGCAGAGCAAGAGCGGCGTATTTTCATCCTTGTCCTTGGTATTCAAGTCGACCCGTAGATCGAGGAACTTCTGGATTGCCTCCGGAGTGGCATCGTCAGACGCGCATAACTCCACTAACGTGAGAGACGTCTTCTCTTCCGACTGGGCAATCGCCTGACCGGATTGGAGCAGTAGAGCAATGAGGGCGGCAGCAATGGCGAATCGGTGCATGGGGTCCTTCCAACGGGTTCAGGGTCTGGCACCAGAATACGTTATCCACGAACTTCCGCCGGATCCGCGGATCGCCGCAATCCACCGCGTACCGTGATCAGCCGCGGGGCAGTAAGGCACGGCCAGGCGTTGTGGGGGCGGCCTGGTCGCGGTGCCCTGCCCGCGTTGTTCCGCCACAAACCGCCAAATGGGCTTGCGTCTCCTCGCAATCCAGTCACCGCCCAGCGAATTCCGCATGAAACAGCGGCGGCGTCGACTACTATGCACGTCGCGGCGGCCAGTTCCTGGCCGTCCCTGCCGACTCGAGATCGAACCCGATGAACTGCATGTACCGAACACTGCTCGCCACCGTGGCCCTGGCCTTCTCGAGCGTGACCGCCTCCGCCGATACGATCACCGTGTGTGCCGACGGGTGTGACTACACGTCCATCAACGCCGCGATCGCTGCGGCGAGTGATGGTGATGTGATCCAGCTCTCGGCGGAGACGTACTTCGAGGGTTCGCAGATCGACACGCTCGGCAAGGCGATCACGTTGCGGGGCGTGCTGTATAAGGCTGGCGAGCCTGCGAGCGTGCTTGATGGGGCGGGGACGCATCGGGTGCTGATATGCCAGAGCGGCGAGGGTGCTGGAACCATCTTTGAGCGATTGGTGATCCGGAATGGGCTGGCCAGCGGTAACTTTCCGGACGGCAACGGCGGCGGGATGCTCAACCAGTTCAGCAACCCGACCCTGACCAACTGTACGTTCACGGGCAATTCGGCCACGTATCAGGGCGGCGGGATGTACAACTCCTACAGCAGCCCGACCATGACCGACTGCACGTTCACGGGCAACTCGGCCGACGATGGCGGCGGGATGTTCAACAACTCCTCCAGTAGCCCGACCCTGACCGACTGCACGTTCGCGGACAACTCGGCCGACTTCGGCGGCGGGATGTACAACAACTCCAGCAACTCGACCCTGACCGCCTGCACGTTATGCGGGAATGCTCCGACTCAGGTCTTCGGAGGTTTTACGGATCTGGGCGGAAACTGTCTTGCGTACTCATGTGATGATCAGGATGGAGACGGCGTTCCAGACAAATGCGCCGAGGATGGTGTCTCCACCCTGCTAGTCCCCTCGCAGTATGCAGCCATTGAGGATGCGGTCGAAGCCGCGGGCTACGGCGATGTCGTTCTAGTGGAGGCGGGTACCTACTTCCCGACGCGTACGATTAATCCCGGCGGCAAGCCGATCACCATTCGGGGTTCGGTCGATGCAAGGGGAACGCCGATCACGTTCATCGACGGTGGTGATCAGATCCGAGTGCTCGAATGTAGTTCGGGGGAGACCAGCACGACGGTCTTTGAGAATCTGGTGATCCAAAACGGCTACAGCAGCAGCGGCGGCGGGATGCTCAACCAGTTCAGCAACCCGACCCTGACCAACTGCACGTTCACGGGCAACTCGGCCGAGTATTACGGCGGCGGGATGGACAACATCATCAGCAGCCCGACCCTGACCAACTGCACGTTTGCGAGTAACTCGGCAGACTACGGCGGCGGGATGCGCAACAACTACTCCTCCAGCAACCCGACCCTGACCAACTGCACGTTCACGAATAACTCGGCCGAACGTGGTGGCGGCGGAATGTTCAACCGGGGCTCTAGCAGCCCGATCCTGATCGACTGCACGTTCACGGAATGCTGCCAAGTCGATCCGCCCCGGTCCTTCGTCGATGGCGGCGGCAACGATTACGAATCCTGGTGCGACGACTGTCGGGCCGACGTGAACTGCCGCGACAACGCGGTCAACGCGGCTGACCTTGGCATCCTCATCGGCTCCTGGGGCACCAGTGATACGCAATGCGA
>Ga0222662_1001673_pt1 | contig 9949 bp, 4 predicted proteins | sample AntAcemetagen600_FD_179821 | JGI IMG/M metagenome (GOLD analysis project Ga0222662, IMG submission 179821) | Saline water microbial communities from Ace Lake, Antarctica - #600 | ecosystem: Environmental > Aquatic > Non-marine Saline and Alkaline > Saline | place: Antarctica: Ace Lake | collected...
GTCTTCGAGCTCGTCCCAGTCGAACGTCACCGCGTCGATGGTCACGCCAGAGCAGACGATGCGCAGCTCTTCGTTGCCGCTGTTGTTGAGCGTCAGCGCGCTCCACTGGTGGTCCGTCACCCGCTGGCACGTGCTGCCCGAGCTGTCGGTGAACGCCACGCAGGCCGCGTCGTCAGCGAGGATGGCGTAGCCGCCGGCGGGCACGGTCAAGCCATCGAGCGACTCGTCGGTGGTGGGGTCGGACAGCGTGCAGCCATCCATCGACACGTCGGCGCCGGTGGTGTTGAACACCTCCACCCACTCGGGTGCAGAGCTGGAGTCGATCATCAGCTCGCTCAGCACGATGTCGCCCGGCTGCACCGCAAAGGCGAGCGCTGGCAAGACCGCGGGGAGCAGCGCAACGAGCCAGGCGCGCATCAAAACTTCACCACCATCTTGAGGTAGAAGTCGCCGAACCAGCGCAGGTCGTACTTGTCGGGCTCATAGACCACCGGCTCGATGAACTGCTCGTTGGCGCCGAAGTCACACGGCGAGGGCTTGTTGGGCAGCCGACGGCCAAGCCCCGCTCTTGCCTGCAACGTGATGGCGTCCTTGATCTTCTGGTTCACGCCGACGTAGCCGCTGAACCCGTGATTCCCCATGTTCGCGCCGCCGCTGGTGGGCCCCGCACGATTCCCGGCGACGTCGGCGTCGCGGAACGTGATGGAGCCTTTGATCGCCGTGGTCTTGGTCGGCTTGACGTTGCCCCAGACACGCAGCTGGTGGCCCTGGAGCATGTCCACCGAGCACGCATCGCTGTTGCCCACCTGGTAGGTCTTGCCGTTGTCCGACCAGACCCGGGTGTAGCGCACGTTGATGGCGCCAATCTTCTTGTGATCGGCGCGCAAGCCGCCGGAGATCTTGAACCGCTCCCCGGACAGCGCCAGCGTGAGGTCATCGGTGTCCTCGGCGAGGTTGAACGCGATGAGGTCGTCGATGGTCAGCGTGCCGCCGTAGATCTGCTGCCGCCCGTTCGCCGCGAGGTTCTGGTTCTTGAACGCCGTGATGACCTCGACCTGCAGCCAGTCGAGGGGGCGGCCCCGGACGCTGCCGAACATGTCGAAGTCAAAGGTGTTTCGCAGCAGGTTGCGGTTCAGATCGAAGCGCATGCGGGCGCCGATCCACTTGACCGGCTCGATCTTGATCGCGAGGCGTACGCCCTGCTCCCCGCGGGTGCGCAGCCCGCCGAACAGGTTCGCGGTCGCCTGGGCCTTGGCGAAGGGGTTACCGAACTTGAGGTCGTAGTGCCGGGCCGTGAAGACGAAGTTGCCCCACGCCGGCTCAAACTCGACGAACAGGATGGCCGCCTGCCCGACCTCATCGCCCACGGACAGGGCGTACTCGCCGGACACCTCGAACAACCCAAAGCCGATGCGGCCGTTGAGGCCCACGGAGCCAAAGCTCGTGGCGACGGGCCAGCGACGCTTGAGCAGGATCTCGTTCTGGTCTTCGACCCCGTTCATGATCGTGCGGTCGATGAGTCCCGCGTACCCGGTGACCCCGAGGTGGGTGCGCTTGTTGATGCGGAAGGTCGCGTTGCCGCCCAGGACGCCAACGCGGAACAGGTTCGGCAGGGACTGGTACGCGATGCGCGAGCCGTCCACCCAGACCCGAGGACCGTCGAGCCCGTTGCCCACCGTGGGGTCGAAGACCTGACCGCCCGCGATCTTCACGAAGCCGACGTACTGGTCGTAGTTCCTCAGCGAGCCGAAGACCGAGACGTCCAGCTCCGCGCCGCCGGTCAGGGGGGCGATGACGCGGCCCACCGCGCCCATCAGCCCGTCCCACTCGCGGAAGCGCCGGTTGCCTGAGCGCTCGATGGACAGCTGGTTGGAGATGGAGTGCCCGGTGCGCTTGCGGCCGCCGAGCGTGTTGATGACCAGCCCCTCGCCGTAGTTGATCTGGTAGCTGCCCACGAGCAGATCGACCCGCGCCCGACCCACCTGGCGGCGCAGGCGCGCGAACATCGTGTAGGGACGGAAGACCGGCGTGCCGTAGGAGCCGGTGATGTCGCGGCTCTGGGGATCGTAGTTGGTGTTCCACAGACCCTCCTGGGCGGAGCCGATGAAGCCCAGGTCGAGGAAGCCCATCACGGTGCCGTGGGCGCCGATGGCGAAGTTGGGCCACTTCTCGTACCCGAGCTGGTTCGGGGCGTGGCTTCGGGCGGGGTAGTCGTCGGCGATGGGCTGGACCGCCCGGAACTCCTTGAACGCGATGACGCCCATCTTGCCGGTGAACGGCTTCGCCGTGCCCTCGGTCGCCCGCACCTGCACGAACGGGCGCATGGTCTCGAGCATCCGCCAGGTCACCCCGTCCACCCGGTTCACGAGATCGGGCAGCACCGCGTAGGGACCGTTGAGGATGCGTTCGTCGACGATGGCCTGAGCGAGCTGGGAGTCCACGCCCGGGAGCTGGAAGACGTCCTCGCCGCCCGCCCGGTTCAGATCGAGCGGGTTCTCAATGAGGTTGAGGAGGATCTCAAACTCGTCCTCCTCGATGATCCCCTCGAAGTAGAGCTCACGCAGATCGTCGGAGTCGATGACCTCGATGTACGTGGAGTACTCGCGGGCGGACGCCGCGTTGGGGAGCACGAGCGCCACCATGACCGCCGCGAGCGCGACCAGACGATGGAGGCAGAGACTGGGTACAGCGGTCCTCATAGAGGACCAGCACTGTAGATCACAACGCAGCGCGAAGTGTTGCGTCCCGGTGACGGCGCCGTTGTGCCCGATCGGTGCACCTACCAGCGGTTCGCCAGCGTGGTGACCCGGCCGTCACGCACCAGCTCTGCTCGGAGCACCCGGCGCGACAGGGCGTCCTCGGCGCCGCGGGCGACGTCCTCGGCGGTGGTAATCGCGATGCCGTTGAGCGAGAGCAACACGTCGCCCGCGCGGAACCAGGAGCCGGCCTCCGCCGCGACCACGAGCTGGCCTCCCTCGATCCCCGAGGCGACCGCGGTGTCCGGCAAGAGGCCCTGCACGGTGATGCGCAGCGCCGGGATGCCCACCGGGTCACCGGCGTTGCGGCGCGCCCACGCGTCCCGGGCCTCCAGGCTCAGCGTCGCCTCCAGTCGCCCGCTGCCGCGGCGCACGGCCACCGAGCGCACATCTCCCGGGAACGCGACCTCAAACCACTCGGCCCACGACGCCGTGGTGGCGACGGGGCGCCCCTGCACCGCGACCACCTGGTCGCCCACCGCGAGCCCGGCCCGAGCCGCAGGCCCGTCGGCAAACACCCGTCCGACCTTGAGCTCACCACGCGCGCCGACCTCCAGCACCAGCCCCGGCCAGCCCGGCGTCACCGGCCGGCCCGCGCTCAAGGGCCCCAGGGCGCCGCGCACGAGCTCGATGGGCATCGCGAAGCCGATGGCCTCGGCCCGGGCATCCACGATGGTGTTCACCCCGATGACGCGGCCCTGCCCGTCGAACAGCGGACCGCCCGAGTTGCCGGGGTTGATGGCGGCGTCGGTCTGCAGGAACAGGTCGAACGCGTCCCGCCCCAGCGAGCGCGCCCGCGCCGACAGGATCCCCTGGGTGACGGTGTGACCGTGGCCATAGGGGTTGCCCACCGCGAAGACGTCGGCGCCGACCCGCAGGCTCGTGCTCTCGCCCAGCGTCACCGCGGGCAGGTCGAGCCCCCGAACCCGAAGCACCGCCAGATCAAGCGCCGCGTCCGCGCCGAGCAGCTCCGCCTCGGCGATGCGGCCGTCCCACGCCTGGATCTGGATCTGCGAGGCGCCGGCGATGACGTGGGCGTTGGTGACCACCAGTCCCCGCGAGCGATCCACCACGAAGCCCGAGCCGAGCGAGTTGAAGCGCTGGGTGCCGCCGAACAAGGCGTCCCACGCGGTGCGCGGCGCGCGGGTCCCGGTGGTGTGGATGTTCACCACCGAAGGCGCCACGGACTCCACGAGGTCCGCGAGCCGCTCGTCGGCCAGGGACTGGCGCGGGAGCAGCAGGGCGAGGGTCAGCCCGATGAGGACCGCAAACGAGGGGAGACGAGGCATCGTCACTACTTGCCGGCTCGGTGCCTCAGAACCTCGAGGGCGCCCAGCATTCCGACCAGCGCGTGCTGGTTGTTGTCGATGCGGATGTGGTTGTCCACGATGCCCATGGGGTAGGCGCCCAGCACCTTGTCCGGCACCGGCACGTACCAGACGTTGTCGGGCCGGAACTGCTTCTCGATCAGGTGGTCTGCGCCACCGAGCAGCAGGTCCTCCCAGACCGTGGCGTCCCGGCCGTCCTCCCATGCGAGGTGCACGACGCGGCGCACCGCTTCGAGGCGCGAGCCGGCCCGGGTGGTGCGGGGCAGATCGTCCTTGCGACGCCAGGCTCCGTGATAGTCGGGGAACGGCGTCCACACCACGGGGTACTGCTCGGCGGCGCTGTGGGTCGCCATGGCGTATCCGGTCTCGGCGTAGCGCGGGTTCTTCGTGGTCTGCCACAGCCGATGGAAGCCCTGCATCACCCAGTGGTCGGGGAAGGAGAAGCGCTTCTTCTCGTAGTGGTCGGCCTGGCGGTCGCCGATGCGCTTTGCGCCCTCGAGCCAGCGAGGATCGCCGGTCTTGCTGTGGAAGAGCATCAGCGCGAGCATCGTCTCGCCGGGGTAGTACAGCGGCTCCTTGCGGACCTTGTCGTACTGCAGGGACTCCTTGTAGGAGAAGAAGACCTTGCCGTCCTCGTCGATCATGTCGAGCAGCGCGAGGCCGAAGCCCTCCATGATCTCGTCGTCCTCGGCGCGATAGATCCGCTCGCGGTAGGTCGGCGCCACGGTGCTCGGGTCCGGCCGGGACAGGAACGTGAGCAGCGTCAGCGCGATGGAGCCCGACTCGCAGCGGCCGTCGCTGATGAGGCAGCGCCGGTTCCCCACCGGGTCTCCCTTGGGCGAGGCCGTGTCGTCGTAGATGTAGCCCATGGCCCGGGCGGCGGCGGCGATGTACTTCTCCTGATCGCCGGCCAGCGCTGGCTCCTCGCCGGCGACGTGGGCCATCTCGAAGAGCCCATACACCGAGCCCGCGTGGCGCACGATGTTGTAGCCGCCGCTGTGCTTCGCGCGGTTGGGGAAGTACTCGTAGTCGAACTTGCCGTCGTCGCGCACCGTGTTCACGAGCCACAGCCCGCCGATGCGCAAGGACTCGAGGATGGCCGCCTCGTCCGGCGGCCCGTCGATCAGCGTGTTGCCACGGAACATGGCGCGAGCCTTGGTCCCGCCGGGCTCTGTCGTACCAAAGCTGGTCGTGCGGAAGCGAAGCACGTCCGTCCCGTCTTCGCTCCAGCCGTTCTTGGCGAGGTTGGCGCGCTTGCTCGCTTCGCGCAGCAGGGCCTGGGTCTTCTTGTCGCGGTTGCGCACCCGGGGGGTCAGCAGCCCCTGAGTCACTGGCTCGTGGGGAAGGATGACGCCGTCCGAGCCGCCATCACCGCGCACGACCAGCCCGTCGATGCCGGGCTCGAGCAGGTACCACAGAGACGCCAGCGCCAGCGTCGGGAGCGCTTGCATGGGGCCCGCCACATCGATGGCGAGCCGTACCTTGGCGGCGTCGCTGGTCCAGGTGGCCGCTTGATCTCCGGCGGTGGCCAGCGCGTTGGCGGTCGCTTCGGCGACGGCGGCGCCCAGGGTCTTGGCGGTGGACGCCCCCCGCAGGCGACGCACATCACCGAGGCGGTACAGGCTCACGTAGACCGGGTTCGGCGTCGCCATCGCGAGGGCGGGCGCGTCGAGCGCCGGGCTGGCGCCGGTCAATACCGCACGGGCCACCGTCACCGCGGCCTGCTGGGCGTCGGCGGGCACCGCAGGCGCGCCCTGCTTCGGCTGCCACGCCTTGAACAGCAGATCCGAGGTGAGCCCGCGGTCGTATCCAACCCGGGCCTCCCAGGCCTCGGTGCGCCCGAAGAACTCACCGATCTGGCCGTCCTCACCCACCAGCGCGGCGCTGCGCGGCGACCATCCGCTCGCGCTCGCGAAGCTGCCGTCCACGTCCACAGCCGCCCGTCCGACCCGCTGGATCCTGCGGTCCACGAAGTACTTGTCGATGGTCCCAGGCTCGGTGCCCTCTTTGAACACCACGACCAGCCGGAACCCCATGGGCGCCGCGCCGTCACTGAAGTAGCGAATGGCTCGCTGGGCAGCCCGATTCTGCTTCTCGCGGGTGTTGCCGTCGGTGTAGACGACCAGCGAGTTCCCGGAGAGCAGGTCACCGATCGTGGTGGCCTTGCCGTCCACCTCGACCTTGGCGTCCATCGGCAGCCGATCGGAGCCCGTGACCGGGGCGACGTCGAGCGGCAGGGGCTCGCTCGGCCAGACGCGAGGCGCCTTGTCCTCCGCCTTCTTGCCGTCCTTCGCCTGGACGCGATCCTTCGGAGCGGGCTTGCTGTCGCTGGGGCACCCGGGGGCGGCGCACAGGGCGAAGGCGGCGATCAGAGCGGGCAGAAAGGGGGTCCGGAAAGACATGCGCGGGACCCTATCGGAGCGCCCTGAGGGCGGCAAGGTGCCCGCAGCACAGGCGGCGGTGAGTCGCCGGGGCTACTGGATCTGCACCATCGCGACCGGGATGCCTCCGTTGCTGAAGCGCAGCAGCGGACGGCCGATGGCGCCGGCCGCCTCGGCCAACTCCAGCTCGGGCGAGAGCACGTAGATCGAGTGTTTCGGGCGTCGCTCGCGCAGCAGGTTGGCCCACGCGCGCCACTCGCCCTTGGCCGAGTCCATCTCGCGACCCGGGTCGATGCGCTTGCCGTAGGGCGGGTTCATGATGATGACGCCGGGCTTGTCGTTCGCTGGCGTGTCCTGCAGGCGGCGCTTGACCACCTTGACCCCGTCCACGTAGACCCGGCCGAGGTTCGCCTTGGCGGCGCGCAGCGCGGTCGGGGCGGAGTCGGCGGCGACGATCGGCGCGGGGAGGTCGCGCATCTGTCCGGCGATCCGGCCCACGACCTCGGACCACACGGCGCCATCGAAGCTCGCCCAGCGCTCGAACGCGAAGCCTCGATCCAGGCCGGGCGGCCGCTGCGCCCCGATGAGCGCTGCCTCCGCAGCCATCGTGCCGGAGCCACACATCGGATCGAGCAGCGGCTCGTCGCCGGTGTAGCCGATGCGCAGGAGCATGGCGGCGGCCAGCGTCTCGCGCAGCGGGGCGGTGCCCGGGTCCTTGCGGTATCCCCGACGGTGCAGGCTGCCGCCGGTGCTGTCGACGCAGACCGTCCAGTGGTTGTTGGTGCCGCGCACGTCGATGGTGAGCGCGTCGTCGCCAGGCGGCTCGCCGGAGAGGCCCCGGTAGACCAGAGCCTCACGGATGGCGTCCGCGACAGCGCCCGTGTGATAGAGCTGGCAGGCCCTCACCGACGTCGAGATGCGCACGCCCTCGCCCGCGGGGATGAAGCGCTCGAGCGGCATCTCGCGCACCGCGCGGTTCAGCGCGATGGCCGGGGTGGCCTCGAACTCGGGGCCGAGCGGCGCGAGCACGCGATCGACGGTGCGCAGCTGCAGGTTCGCCCGGAACACGGCGTCGTCGGGGCCCTGAAACATCACCCGGCCGCGGTCCTTGCGGGTCTTGCCGATCCCGCCGCCCAGCGACCGGATCTCCTTGGCGGCGACATCTTCCAGGCCACGGGCGACAACGGCGATCAATGGGGTCATGGGTCTCTCCAGGGGCGCGCGGGACCGCGCAGGCGGCGGAGTCTACAGCGCGACGAGCGGCAGCAGTTCCGGCGGCACCACCTCGCCGCCGAACACCACCTCCAGGTCTTCCACGAGCACCGAGCGCGGCGCGGTCACCCCCATGGGAACACCTCGGGTGGACGGCGCGCGACCGCCCGGTCGGGCCGAGCCGAGGTACGGGCGCACGGTGGTGGCCGCCGTCGCTGCAACCACCGAGCGCAGGGTGCGTCGGTCCACCCCGTCGAACTGCATACCGACCGCGGCGACCTCGGTCCCATCGGGGAAGCGCCACACCGCGTCCAGCACCTCGGGCAGATCGCCATCCCATCCCGCTCCCAGGCGCCGCACCACGAGCACGCCCTCAACCCGGGCCGCCTTGCGCGCCGCGGTCACCCTGCGCTCGAACGCCTTGCCCGACAGGCCCTTGCTGGGATTGACCTGCCACCACGACAGCCGCGCCGACGGCGCCAGCCCCACGCTGCCGCGAGCCGCGCCGGTCGAGCCCGAGCGGTCCAGCCTCGGCACCCGGGTCATCACGAGATCCGCCACGTAGCCGTCATCCACGAGCTCCACCCGCCGTCCCGGCACGCCCTCGCGGTCGATGGCGCGGGCGCCCGCCATGCCGTTCGGGGTGCCGCCGGGGTCATCGAGCACCGACCAGCCCGAAGGCAGCAGCCGCCGACCGATGCGCGGCGCCACGCGCTCCTGCTGGGCGGTGGACGCGCCAGCCTCCAGAGGCGCCGGCGTGCCGCGAAGCTCGGGAGGCAGCAGGTAGCGGAAGAGATCCGCGGCCGCTTCGTCTTCGAACACCACGGGGCCCTCGAACCAGCCGACCAGCGGCGCGGAGCCCTTGACGACCACCGCCTCCGCCGCGAGCCGCGCCTGGGCGACCATCACGCTGAGCGCCGGGAGCTGCGCCCCGCTGCGGGCCACCCACTCCAGGCGGTCACGCACCGGGATGCCGTCGGGGCGCCGCAGCTCCAGATCGAGACGCACGGCTGCGTATCCGTCGGGCTGCCGGACCCGCATGCCGTCGGTGTCCACCTGCACGTGCACGCCTTGCTCCTCGCGCACGGATGCCCGGGCGACCAGCAGACCCGGCACGTCACGCACGGCCTTGGATAGCTCGAGCGCCCGGACTCGCAGCGCGCGCCGGTCGATGGGGCTCGGCGAGCCGGCCTCGATCCTCACCAACGCCTTGCTCGCCGTCCAGTCCGGCGCCCGGCGCTCCTCGGGGCGGGTCGCCAGCTCGGCGGTCTTGAGGTTGAGGCGCTGGACCGCGCCGCGATAGGCCGCATCGGCGGCGAGCCACAGGTCCCGCCGCACCGCCGCCGGCACGTCGTCGATGACAAAGCGGGGGTTGCCCGACGCCTCGGGCAGCTCCAGCACCGCGCCGCCATCGAACCGCAGCGAGTTCAGGGTGTTATCGCCGACCATCACCTCGACGCGAGAGGGGCGAGACGGCCCGCCGCCCTCGGCCTGCAGCGTGCCAAACGACGCCGCGACCTCCCAGCTGTCCCGGTCCCAGGTCTCCACGGTGATGCGCGACGGTGGCGGGCCGCCCTGCACCGCCAGCGAGCCTTTCGCTCGGTCCACCTCGGCAGCGAGCAGCGCCACGAACGGAGGCAGCTCCGAGGTCACGGCGCCCGCAGGCGGCGGACCGCTCAAGGGAGGCGGGTCCTGGCCCTTCATCTTGCGCTGACTCTCGACCTGGCTGAAGAGCATGGCCGGCGACACCGCGCTCACCGGCACCCACCCGCTCTCGGCGCCGCAGCTGCCGTTGAACACCGAGGGCTGCTCGCCCGTCGCGACGATGCGAGAGAACGTCTGCAGCGGAGTGCCGATGAGGTCCACCCCGCGCACCAGCTCGTCCGCGCGTCCGTCGACGTAGATGCGCAGCGCCGTGCGCACGTCGATCTGAAACGCGTTGGGGATGTCGCGATCGGTGAACGTGAAGCCGCCTTCGAGGTCGAGCACGTACAGGCCGTAGGGCAGGCCCTGCTCCTTCGCCAGCGCGAGGAGGCGCTGCCGCAGATCGGCATCCGGCAGACGGTTGCTGGACTTCACGATGAGGTTGCCCTGGCGCGTGACGGCCTCGAGGCCCGGCTGGCGGCGACCGTGGCCGTTGCTCGCTTCGCTGTGCACGGGCGAGCGGCTCTCGAGGAAGCCCTTGAGCACGCCGTCTTGCACGATGGTGGCGGGCTGGGCGCGCACTCCCTGGTCGTCGATGACGTAGTGGCCGCGCAGGTCCACATCGGCG
>Ga0222662_1001675_pt1 | contig 9929 bp, 17 predicted proteins | sample AntAcemetagen600_FD_179821 | JGI IMG/M metagenome (GOLD analysis project Ga0222662, IMG submission 179821) | Saline water microbial communities from Ace Lake, Antarctica - #600 | ecosystem: Environmental > Aquatic > Non-marine Saline and Alkaline > Saline | place: Antarctica: Ace Lake | collected...
AAATAAAAAGCAATATATCTCACTTATTTCTGCAATTAGTTAGGCCAACGCGCGGAAAAACCAGAAGATAACAGCAACTAAACGCCATGCCCTGCGGGACACAGGCGTTTAGTTGCATCCCGTTAGGTGTAATATTCTCTAAGGTCAATGCTACTATTAACTTCATCTCCCCAAACATCCCATCCATCTGTTTTTTGTCTTGCAAATAGTTCTATTCTTGGAATATCACCAAATAATTCTATTATTTTGTCCCTGAATATTTGTGGTTTTTTAGAGTGTTTACTTCTGTCATTTTCTATAACTTGGTATATGTTATTTGCAATTTTGTATTTACTCATTGCCCCCTTCGTTCCAAATAAACATATTTCACAATTTTTCATAGTCCATGCTCCAGTATTGGCATATAATTTTCCATTTTTTGTTTTTTTAACCCATACGAACGATATTACCTTGTATTTAAAACCCCAACTTTTCATTAATTCTATTCCTTCTTCTATGTGGGAATCATTACACCACATAAATAAAGCGCAATCAAAATCACTAATTTCATTTATTGGTAATTGTTTTAAGTCATTTTTGTTCATTGAACTATACGGTAAATCTCTTAGTGGCCTAACTTGTTTCCTTTTGGGAAAAGTTTCTTGATATACTCCAACATCATTGTATTTCCATGGTGGGTCTGCGTAAATTATATTGTATTTTTTCATCTTTCGTTATTTTAATCCGTTCATACTACACCTAACAATGTGTAAAACGGCATTAAAACGACCGCATACACTCAGCGTTAATTAAATTCAAGTTGTCTTGCAATCACAACCCACCCAACTTAAAGCTCCTTGTTTTGGTTTTACGGATCGGGTATTTCTGAACGCTGTAATACGACCAGGCTTCCGCGGCGTGCTCTACATTTCCCTTTTTATCAATTCCGTCACCTTTTCGTTTGGACTGCTCTAGGGAGTCAATCAGGTTTGCGCATTTATTGGATATAATTACAAAGGACTCTCCGTCACGCTGCCAGTCTTTCAATCGTTTATTCGACGCGTCAAGACGCTCAGAAACAGGCGGGTTCGCCGTTGGTACATAGTCCTGAATCTCCCACTGTTCGGCAGCCAGCACCTCTTTGATGATCTGATAGTTGGATTTGATGCTCGATGTGTGCCCGTGTTTTCCCGAGGCATCCCCGTATAGGTGAATGATCTTGTTTTCGTGGTCCCGGTAGATCCGGACAAAGTCCTGTATGTGGTACTCCGTCCGGGTTCTCTCATTATCAACCAGCTCCCCAAAAACGACATCCATTGGCGGCATGTCGTGCAGAAGGATCCAGCTCATGGGCTCGATGTTGAAATCGCAGCACATCACAATAGGCATGGCCGGGTTATACAGATCCTCGTCGGTAACGTGGGCTTGGTAGTCAAAGTTCTCCCATGCCTTATTGCTGATTGACGCCGTGTAATCGATATCCACCTCGGCGGCCAGATCCTGCTTAGACCTTCGTTTCTTCTCCCTCTCGTACCAAGCCTGCGTTTTAAGCGGGTGAGCGCTCCAATACATCCGGTGAACGTCGATCTGCCCGGCGTTCTGGCTTCTCAAAGCATAAAAGTGATTGTTTCGCCCGTTTGCCGAGCTGATAGCCAGTTTACAATCTGTCACATCGGAGGCGGACTGCCAAGCGCTCTCATCAGTGTTGCTCCACTTACCAAACTCGTCAAAGATCACCGCCTTTTTCCGGCCACCCGTGGCAAAATAAGGGTTATTGCTCTCCCCGGTGATGCTCGATCCGGTCTGCGGGTTGGTGATGTTCATGAACGACATGTGCTTTTGAACATCAAAGCCATCGGGAAGCAGCCACTTTGGTTGTCGCTTGATCTGATATCTAATTTTCGGAAACAGGGCGTCCATGTCCCCGATCTTATCCACGAAGTCCTCTTTACGCGATCCCACCTTAAAATCATTACCAGCCCCCCCGAATTGCCAGTACCACTGAATAACCGCCAATACAAGCCAGCTGGCTCCCATGTCCCGGGACTTCTCTGTCAGGCCGTCTTTGCCACCATCGATGTGATCTACCAGCCACATCACATACTCGTCCTGGTATCCCCACGTCAAAAACAGAATGTGCGCGTCGTCGTAGCCAAGCTTCGATTGGTTTTCCGGGCGGGGATCGAACGTCCATCCAAAGCAGTTTAGCCAGAAAAGGATATCCTGCTTACACCACGCTTTTACAGCTGATCGGAACTCCGGGTCTTTGTCTGCCTTTGAAAGGATCTCCGCCCGGTATCGATAGTTATCCTCGCGGGTTTTGGGGTATGGGGGGTTATTGCTCAATTTCTTTCATGGTGAATTAATTTAAAGTTGGTATTATCTCGGTCAGATTGCCGAGTTTGGGCGGTTTTGGTTATTGAATAATCACCCCCCGGTTATCTTACCTTGAACGTAATCCCGAGGATCGCCCTTTTCGGGATCCCATTCGGCGGTTTTCATATTTACGTCCAGTTTTTCAGGTGCGTATTTGCCCCAGACTTTCAATATCTTGTCAATCGCGTCCTTTGAGTCGTGGAGTTCGATTTCAAAGACGCGATCGGTTACAACTTCATCATCACCGGAATGTGATTTTCTTACTACATCCTTCTGTTTGATCTTCTTAATCAAGTGAAACTGCTTTCTCGCCTCTGGATTGGACAGGTCGATTTTAAGCGTTCCGTCCTGTTGAACTTCCATGAAAGACTCGAAGCTTCCGCGCCCCATGTCTGCCAGTCTCTTGACTGCCTCCTCTGCGCTCATGGACAGTTCGTCCATGCGTTTCTTGATTGCGTCCTGAACTGAAGTTTTCTGAAGGAGTTGATAACCCTGTTCTGAAGCTGTTTTTTTCGAGTACCCAGCACTTATCGCGGAGCGCGTAGCGTTGTAATCAATGCAGTACTCTTCAACAAACCTTTTCTGTTTGTCCGTCAACCCCGCTTCAGGATCCTGCTGCTGATGAGCCTTAATATGACAATACTCCGAACCCTTTATAGCACTGCTTTTACAGCTTTTACCGCTTTTTGTATGTGCCTTGCATTTGCTCATGTTATCAATCTATCTCATTGAGGGTGGTTTGGAAACCTATTTTTAAGGGGTGTTGGTTTCATAGCTGCTCACCGTTCATAAATGATTGACTCTATGGTTTTCTCACTGTAATGAAACTTTTTGCTCAGTACACTCACGCTCTCCTTGGATCCGATTTCGCCCTTGATCTGATCGTATTCAAGTTTAATCTGCTTCCATTTCTTTCGAACCCGTATTCCCTGGACGATAATCTCCCGAACGGGCTCGTCGACGATAATACGCGCTGCGCTTTCGAGGAAATCAAAGGCTTCGAGTTCTTTGCCCGGTGTTATTTTTTGAAGAACCTGCTCGATTTCTTTGAATGTTTTCATAGTGAGTATGGGGTTTATCGGTTTTTGCGGAGCTTCATCATAGCAATCTTAACCCGCTGAATATTCACCAGCTGGCTAACACTTGAATTAGACGATAAATCCCCACATATCCAAGACCGTGGTTTTCGCAGTATCTACGAGCATCGGCAATTGTAATGCCCGGCACTACTGGCCCGGCAAAGACCTGAAGTTCACCATCTATTAAGGCGGTCACTCTCGTTGCGTATTTATTCATTTTGTCTCCTTTAAAGTTCTGTTCTTTTAATAAGCCATACACCTAATTTAACACGCCAATCATTCCAGTTTTTATACATTCTTGCCATTGTAAACAATTGTGCTGTCAGTAATGCTTTTTGTCCATTAATGCCAATAGTCAATTCTGTTTTATGGTATTTATTAGGCGTTTCTTCTGTACACAATAAATCAAAGTCTATCATAATGCCTGGAACTTCTGGCCCAATGAATGACTGAAGGTCACCCTTTTTGTTTTTCTCATAAAATTCTATCAGGCGATGAATACACATAGCATCACCCGTGCTGCTATATTCATATTTATTTCTCAGATGTTCTACCATCTGGTCAAGTGACAGAGTATTCCAATCTAACCACCCTTCTGGTACTTGTTTCATTTAGTCTCCACGTTTCTCGTCCCAAAGTCGGATTGGTCGAATGGGTAGATCCCGATTGAAAGTAGATAGTTTTGAACTACCGCTGGCATATCCGCATAATGATAATTAGTCCAGACCATTAATCTATACCTGATTTCTCCGAGCGGTGTTATATCTTGTTCCTGAAATGTTGGACACTTTCTCAACTCTTCATCTGTCATGTCCTCAATCTTACGTGCCACGAGAGTACAATAGCGCACATTAATCAGAGCACCATTAAGGATAAGGAAACACCCATGAAATTCAGTTGAATAGCCTTCTATTTCAATGTTCTCAGGAAAGTTGAATTTATTCTCTTTTATTGAGAATTTCCCATTTGAAAATAAGTTTGGCACATCTTTCCAGTTCATTCTGTCTCCTTTAGTTAATATTCTACTTTATCAGCAACTCAAAGCATCTTACCGCACTTCATACAGTATTGAACCTCTAAGTATCCGCTACCATGTCTTTCAGATGTTGGATGGGCGCATTTCATATAATCCAAAGCCTTTTCCCCTTCGAGGCGTTTCTCATCCCAAAACTGGACATAGGCCATACCTGTTTCACCATGTCCGCAACAGGCGTTCATTACATCCGAGAGAGTTCCAATGCAGCCGTCATGACCCTCAACAGTTCTTCTCAAACCACAATGCCCACAGGTTTCTTTTCCGTATCCGTCTAAATAATTACTCATTTTGTATCCTTTTTGGGCTTAAAAAGCAACAGTGGCGTATTCAAAGGCGAAGGATTCGTCTAACATCCATTTTAAATGGCAAACCCTAAAGCCCGCCACTGTTGCTCATTTTGTCTCCTTAAGGGTTAATCGTCAAAAGCGCCTGAACATTCCTCACACAACCCGCCGAACATATCAAGCTCTTCTTGGGATGTTTCTTCCATACATTCAGGACATTTAGTTTCTTCCCCATTTTAATGATCGATACTTCTGGGTTTTCACAGTCACACTCTTCAATGTGTTTTCGCGGATTGGTCCCGCTGATTGTAATATCTTCAAGTAGTATGTGTTCGACGTTCATTTTTTCTCGTTCTTAGTGTGTTAAGGGTTTTTTATTTTTACTTCTTTCTGTGAAGTTTCATCATCTCGATCTTTACTTTTTGCACGTTTACCAGCTGGCTAACACTTGAATTAATCGCCTTGGCCTGGCCGACGTAACCCGGGTTATCTTTTACTTCTTTCATTGTGGCCATCAATACATCCTCGACGCTGTTTAGATTTTTAAAGTCCTGACTTTTGTGAGCCAGACCGTTGCCACTTGTAACCTCAGGTAGTTGAGTGCTCTCGAATTTTTCGATCTCCTCAGCTACATCGCTTTTGTTGAAAATAATGGCTGTACTATCGGTTAGTATATGTACACGGCCATCAGCGATATGCCACTCCTTCAGCTGGTAGGCTTTTGATTTGTAGATCACCCGACTTCCCATCAGGTCGTCCAGTTGATTATTTATTTTGCTCATCTTCTATTTGTTTAAGTTTTCGGTTTAGTAAATATCGTTTTCGGGCCACTCTGATCAGGTCCTGCCGGTGCTCAATCAGGTACTCCCGCAGTTCTTTATCACCACCGACGAGGTGCCCCGCGACATAAGAATCGTGCAGATCCACCGCTGGGTGGCCGTGTTCTTTATAGAATTTTTTCAGAGCAGCCGCGGCCTTTTCTCTGTTCACATTTCTGCACGCGTGCTCTCCCCGGGTAATCAGCTCCCAGTTACTTGGCATACAGTTCATGGTATTGCCGTCCTTGCAGCGAAGTAGATGGCCTTTCGGAATCGAGCCGTTTTTCTTTTTCCAATTGTGGCGGTGCAGTAGGTCCCATTTGGCTTTGGCCACCCGAATGTGCATGTATGGAGTACCTTTTGAGTCCACCCTGCAGCTTATAGCCCCATCCCATTTGGTGTTTACGGGCGAGTGACCTTTTTTGAACCGGGTTTTTTTGGTCTTTTCGATCGCCTCCCGGCTCATGTAATCGGTTTTCTTTAAGCCCTTATTCTCCGGAGTGTGGCCTTTTGGATATCTATTTTTAACAGCCTTTTCACATTTTGCCAGCTGGGCCCCAAGTCCCCGGTTCTGCTCCAGCAGGTAATCCGGGTTCTTATGGATCCCCAACAAAGAAACGCGGCCATATATCGATGACCTTGTTCGGCCACCAAGCATCTTCTGAACCTCGTTAATTTCCGTTGTTGGATAATAATCGCGTAGAATCTGATCCTGTTTTTCGGTCCATTCCCTTCGAATGAATTTGATCAATCTCATCTTTTTTCTGGCGTTACGGACTCCACCTGGCTTCACGCCAAGGTGGTCAGCCATCTTCTTATCAGATAAATCCTGCCAGTTATCACGGATAAACTGTAGATCCTCCTCGGTGTACACCCTGCTTCTTTTGGGTTTACTCATTTGAAAAACTCCTCAAGTTCCTCGATCGATTTCTTAGCAATCCCCTTCCCTACGATCTCCATTTTAAGGGTCTCGAGCAGGCTGGCATCAGGACCAGTGTTAGATGGGACGGTGAAGTCTAGTCTTGAAATGATATTTTGCTTTTCCTTTTTTGAACCAGACTTATAATGATCGTTAATCGCATCAATAAGGTCTTCTGTCTCCATCTCTGAGAAATGAACCCTAACATATTCACATAGTTCTACTTCAATATATCCTCCTCTGGCCATAACTACACCCTCACCTGTGATTCAGATTGCGGATCCAGATCGTACAGGCTGCTCACTGTGGCCTGAATCGTTTTATACCAGGTGTTCCCGTGTTTGTCGTTGATCCGATAGAAGTCAGTGAAGTCCGGCTTACGGATATTGAACTTCCAGTACCCTTCCTTGGGTTTATACCGGGAGTAAACCTGCATTAGCAGGTGATAAAGCATGAACTCCTTCGTATCACCGTCCAGCATGTCCCAGAGCTCACCGGATATCTGAATCAGGTAATCGAATCCGGAAAAGAACTGGCTGACTTCGTTTTCTTTCGTGATCCTCGCCGCACGTTTTTTGCTGATATTCGGGTAGATCAACAGGCAGCCCACACTGGCCGGACCGATATCAATACCACGCTCCTCCATGACCCTCTCGGCCAAGTCCCGCATCTGCGTGCTTTTTATGATACTTTTAGTCTGCCCTTTAAATTTTTCATTAATGCGCGACTGATCGAAGTTGGTCCGTATGGGAGTAAATCCCTCGCCGTCCATTCGAAGCTGTTTTGCAACCGCCTGCATTTTTTTAGATGTTGTTTTTGCGGTACGTCCGCTACTGTCTGTAATTTCAATATCGATGTCATTCATAGTATTCTGGTTTAATTGTTGTTATGGTACTTTAAAAGTCTTGTCGTGTAGCGTCGGATCTTCTCCTGCAGGTAGACAGAAATCTCTTTATTCCGATTGTGTAGCAGGTTTGATATATCTTGCTCACTACAGCCGGCTATTACTGCGATATCTTTACTTCTCATACTCTGTGATAGCTTTTTAATGATTTTCACCACTTGGTTGAGATCCGGGCTTCTGCGCTGATCCGGAAGATTCCCGCTAACAGCCTTTTCATGCCTGGTTATCGCCGTTCGCAGAAAGCTTGCGTCCTCCTTGGCCTGCCTTAGAGCCATAGATCCCACATAATCTCGATAGTTCACCCGTTGGGTTTTTGCCTTTTCAATCACTTCCAGGGACTTTTTGAGCTCCCGGCGATATCGGGTGATTTCAGGTTGTTTCATTGACAGTGATCTTGGTAGTGATGTATTCATGATTTTTTGGATTGTGTTACAAGTCCGCGACGCTCAGCCTCGTTAAATATTCGCTTGATATACCCTTTTCCATTTAATCCCGACATCCATTGATCAAATGATTCATTTCCCATAACCTGGTTGATCTTTTTGTGTTGATCAACGATCGTCTCATCCGGCCAATTCTCAACTTTTTCCCCGGATATCATCCTTTCATGGTCTGTTTCGTCAATTGGAGTTGTTTGCCTGGGTAGTTCTTTTGGTTTTTTCTGCGGGTAGTACTTGTTTCTCGTCTCATACAACCGATCTCTGACCCCGCTTGAAACAATCCAGTCATTAAAAGCCGTCACAATGGCTGCCATATTGTTTCCCCTTCGGGGCGCGCGGCCACTAACAAGAGCTTTTGTAAATTCAGAAACAACGATATCTCCCGGGATATCCTGGGGCACTAAATGATTTTCATAGAAAAGAGCCACCCATAACTCTGATAAAAAGCTTGAAATTTGATCCTTATCAGACGGAAGCTCGTTTAAAGCACCTATTTTGAGATACATTTCGTACAACGAGTCGGTGGCTGGTCTTTCTGGTTTTGGATATACATTTCCCCCGTCACTTCGATTCGAGATGTATGTCAAAGCCTTCTCCCGACTAAAATTAACAGGGATTTCTATGTATTTACGCTCTTGAAAGGTACTCGACAGCCTGGTCTCCTTTTGTTTTACTATGTCCATTGTTTATTTTTTTTTGTTTTTCTATTGGAGGATAGGCCTGCCAGTCATCAAGCCATGTTTTTTGGTTTAAAAACGTGAGTGGGTTTTTACGGAACTGATTATCCGGCTGATGTTTCTTGTAGATGGGAATAAACTCCTGAATCAACTCCCTGTCTGACTCAGATATTTTTTTCCATTTCTTTTCACACTTGGTCCGGTCTTTCTTTTTATCGTAATCCTCCCAAAAATCATCAAACTCATAGCAACTCCGTTGCGCGGATATGGATTCGGATTCGGATTGGATTGGATTGGATTCACGGGCGCAATTGATTTCAATTGATTTCAATTGATTACGAATGCTTTCAATGTGAGATAATTGATCATTTAAATCGTCAAATCCATCCCCTTGGGGTTCCGGATATTTAGATCTCTGGTTGCGCACGGTTTGATGGTTTTCCCATGTCACGAAGTAACCATACGGCTTGTCATCTTCACCTACATAAAGCCGTATCAACCCTGTTTTTATAAGCTCACTTATCCAGGTATTAAAATCTTTGCTTCTAACAGAGGATTTTAGAGGGAACAACTGCGATTGCAGTATCCTTATGTCGCTCGGAAATCGTCCGTAATCATCTGCGAAGGTTAATAACCGGTAGAATGTAACTTCAGCACTGGGTGATAGATCTTCTATTTCGTAAGAATACCGTACTGACTCTTTAATAATTCTGTTAGGCATTGTTTATCTATTTTTTATTAAATTCTAACAAGTCTTCACGTAGGCTTTTATCAACCTTTTCTTTGAAATCGTGGTTGCTTACCAGCATCGATCTGCTGCTGTTTCTTTAGAATATCTCTGTGTGATAATGGAGTATTCGAGATTAGTTTTGACTGTTTTTCGGAGGCCCACTTCCACTGGTGTTCGGGCTTATCAAATATCCCCAGTGCGGTTCGATCTGTCTTCACAAGGATACCTGCCTGGGTTAGATTATTGATTGCCCGGCGTGTCGATGTTAACGGCCACCCAAAGCCCTCTTTGTGGTGTAGCACCCCCGGCCCGATCAGAAGATTCTTGTCTTTGAAGAATATCCGGGCTATCTCTTTCTCTTGGTCGGTGGCCTTTTCATTCAGGTAGGCGATTTGCTCTGCTGAAAAATGATCTGTGCGATACGTTTTCGCCTGGTGGTGTTCGATTTTATTTTCTACTACCTTATTCATGGTAATCCTTTATTTGGCGCATGGCAGAAGACAACCGTATCCCTTGGAGCGCAGTTTTCGGCAACTCTCAGGGCACATGCTTCGCCTGCAGCACTTCTGGTTATTTTCTTACTTCGGGTTTTAACCGGCTTTGGTATTGATATCATCACTCCCTCCCCGCATATCGATCTCGGTTTCTGTGAATCTCCCCAACGACATAACCCCTCTCTGTGGCTAC
>Ga0222662_1001679_pt1 | contig 9926 bp, 6 predicted proteins | sample AntAcemetagen600_FD_179821 | JGI IMG/M metagenome (GOLD analysis project Ga0222662, IMG submission 179821) | Saline water microbial communities from Ace Lake, Antarctica - #600 | ecosystem: Environmental > Aquatic > Non-marine Saline and Alkaline > Saline | place: Antarctica: Ace Lake | collected...
GTGAAAGCATAGTCGGTGGCTTGAATCATCCATGGTAGCGCAACTCAGAATACGCCTGTTTGCAAACAAAAAAGAACAATCCTGCACCATTACACGTTCCTAGCCCTTAAATAAAAAAGCCGTGGGGACGGATATGGAAAATAGTTCAAAGTAGTTGACACGTGATCCTCACTGACTTCTGTTAGTTCTCGAACGTTACGACTATTGCCTTCTTAGGCATCACCTCCTCCGGGACTTTCAAACGTTTGCCGATCTTTGATCGGTCAATTGAAACAAATAATTTAATCTTATTCTTATGAAATCGACTTTCGATAAGCTCGATTGTGAGTCGCCGGAAGAAGTCGCGCATCCTGTTGCCTTCCTCTTGACGAACTACAATTTCGACAAAGCCTTCGATGGCTTTTTACTTCAATTTCTTCGTGAGTGGTATGACGCTCTCCCGAAGGCTGATAAACGTGAATTTGAGCGCTGGCTCAATGCGCTGCTCAAAACTACAGATACGAGACCTGAGTCTTCACTCTGGGAGCTGGTCAATTACTTTTTGCTCCCTCTGCTCCAGGATTGGCAGAAGCATCTTGCATCTACACTGGAACACTATCCTGCAAAGGAACTGGCATCGTGGAAGGATGTGGAGACCTTGGACGCCAGCTGTCAGCGCTATGCGAATGCGTTCCTGAATGATTACTTCGTTCAGCGCCCAATGAATCGATCTTGGCTGGAGAACATTGTTCAGGTTAGCCAACGGCACCGGTTGCCGGTGCTTGCCAAATTGAGGCCCGAAGCCATTGCCTCTCAACTCTGCGCCGATTCGAAGGATGATCTAGATCTGGTTCACTCACTTTCAATCTTTGCTCCGCCGACAGACGAGAATCACCCTGCGTCTTTCGAATTCGAATTGCAGCTTCATAAAGCACTCTTTGCGAATTACCGAGAGACGTTCGAAAAGCTTACAGTTCTTCAGCAATTGGAACGAATTCGATTATGGGTAAAGCATGAATTCCCGTGCGCTGTCATGCAGCAGGCTTGTTCGCTTATCATCGATCATTTTATCCGCCTGGAGCAAGAAGTGATGGAGATGCTAGACCGCGATGGCCTGCTGACGCTAATGCATTGCGCTGACAGGTCCGAGCGCTGGGCTGAACTGCCGGAGCCGATCCGCATGGGATGCTTCAAGCGGCTTTGCCATTTGGAGTTGCCCCTAGCTAAGTCGAACTCGGTCTCGGTCAGCTTTCTTCCAGACACAGAAGAGCAAGATCCAACCCGGGACTCATGCTTTTGGTTGGTTCGCCCCGATGGTGAACTGTATCTAAGCCCCATCCTCGACTGGTTGCAGGCTCAGTCGGAGGAGGGGCAACTCGAAGCGCTCTCACATTTATTGAAGTGGCAATGTAGATATTCGGAGGTGATCCTTGAAGCGCTACGGGCAGTCTTGCAGGACTTTGCCGCTCGAATACACAAGCTTCCCATCCCTGCCGCCTACCGTTTAATCTCAGACTTTTGTTTCTGGGACTGCTTAGACCAGAATGCACTGTCTGAAGTATTCCTCGGCCGTATGCGGCAAGTGGATGCATCTTCCGCGGAGGATTACTCCAAATACTTTTCACAGCCTTACGGGCAGCTATTGGATCGCGATCCATTCAAAGCGCTACGCCGCCTTTTGGATGCGCTCGTCGTCGCCAAGTCACCCATTTCAGAGGCTGATCTATCATTCGTAGATGATCTGGGAGGTTTCTATCTGGTGCCAACCAGCTCTCCCTCATCCGTGCGATTAGATCCAGATGGCCCAGCAGCGTGGCTCATGCTGAAGCTCTTCGAATGGATGCTTCGCTACGTGACTGGAGCGGTATGGAAAGAGCAAGGCAAACCTAGCTCAATCTGTGGTGAGGGCATGGACCTCGATTCCATTCGACGCTTTTGGGCGGAGTATTGCTGGAAGAAGCTGGATCTGAAAAAGACTGCCAAACGAAAGGACCCTGCGGAATTGACAGCGGAGGATTATCTTGAGCCCCGGTCCGATTGGCGTATCGCGCATCTTAAGAGTCTTGGCGATCTCGGTGAGGATTTGGGCAACAAAGCCCACCGACGTATTCATGCGATCTCGGAGCATGATCCCGACGAGGAAGTTCGTGCAGTGGCCAAGGAGGTCTACCATAAGACCCTTCGCGAACGCATGAAGTCCGCAGAGAATCCATTTTATAGTTTTATCAAGGTCACCATGTGGTTCCGCATTGCGAATCGCGAAAGCCTCGAACTCGAAATCGACGCGAAGGCGGCGACCTCAAACCGAAACCGTGAGCTCCGCTTGGCCAAGGCGATCCATGATGAATACATGAAAGGCTGATTTTAATCAATTTCAGGGGATGTAGGAGCCTAATGCTCCACCCGCGCACAGCGCCATCTCCGGTTCCCACAACCAATCCCAACCTCAACAAGGAGGAATACATATGCAGCAATCGCTGTCTTCAGACGCATCGCGTCCATCCACCCCTGTGGCCCCATGCGGCTATCAGGACCACTCACTAACAGGCAAGCGCATCGTCGCCATCGGCGGAGATCGTCGTCAGCCCGCTATTCGTAGAATCCGTCGAGACTTAAAACTCTCGACGGTCAACTGGGTGGCCACACAGGAGTCAAAGCCTAGTGGCACTACCTACTTGCCTCGGATCAGTCGGGCCCAGCCCGACATCGTGATCTTACTCATTGGCCTAATGCGCCATCAACAGATCTCTGACATTCGCAATTTCTGTCGAAGGCACGGTATCCCCTGCGTGACTCTTCACCGGAGCCTTTCCTCAGCACAGCTCGCGCACGCGTGGCAGAGCCAGTGCTATTCAGCCTAAAATCCCAAACAGTGTAGAAAGGAGGTAAAAATATGAGTCAGGATAATCCAAACTATCCCAGCACGACGGAGAATCCGTCTGGTGGCGGTCGTGGTAACCAATCGAAGTAGTCAGCCGTTTATTCGGTAATGATGAATAGCAAGAGGCGGTCCTGATCAGACCGTCTCTTTTTTCGTCTACAAACGAGAATCTCCATTTGATCAGTCTTGTGGATCCCGAAGGATTTCAGGTGTTGCGGTGCGTCTCGTGGCTAGAATCAGCCTTTTCTACACATCGAGGTCGTTTTTACTGGATTGTTCGACAGGGGGGTGGCTTCATCCGGTTCACGTTATTTTAGACTTTTAGCTATCTTGAACACAGAAAAAATTACCCTCTCTCAACTTGAATCCTTTCTGCTGAAGTCGGCGGACATCTTGCGTGGCAAGATGGATGCCTCGGAGTTTAAGGAATTCATCTTCGGCATGCTGTTTCTTAAGCGGCTCTCGGATGAGTTCGACCTGAAGCGTAAGCAGCTGCGGGAGGTCGAATACGCCCACTATGCGGATAATCCGGAGGCCTTGGCTGAACTGCTGGAGGACAAGACCTCCTACGGGGAGACCTTCTATGTGCCGCAGCGGGCTCGTTGGCATACTGCATGGACGGACGAGAATGGCGACTTGGTTCCGGCCATCAAGGATCTGAAGACCGACATCGGCGCGATGCTGAACAAGGCCATCGCCGCGATCGAGGACGAGAACGACGCGCTGGATGGCGTCCTGAAGAACAATATCGATTTCAATGAGATCAAGGGGAAGACCAAGATCTCGGATAAGAACTGGAAGAACCTGCTGGATCACTTCAACAAGCCCGGCTTTACGCTGGTGAATGACAATTTCGAGTTCCCTGACTTGTTGGGTGCGGCTTACGAATACTTGATTAAATTCTTCGCGGATAGCGCGGGCAAGAAAGGCGGCGAATTCTATACCCCGGCCGAGGTGGTGCGCTTACTGGTGCAGCTGACTAAGCCGGAAGCGGGCAACACGGTTTACGATCCGACTTCGGGTTCCGGGGGCTTCCTGATCCAGGCGCATCAGTATGTCGAGGAGCAGGGGCAGAACGCGGACGACCTCTACCTTTACGGGCAGGACTCGAACGGCACCGTCTGGTCGATCTGTAACATGAACATGATCCTCCACAATATCACCCGCTTCACGATTGAGAACGGTGATACGCTGGAAGATCCACAAATCTTCGATAGCGCCGGGCGGCCGGAAAAGTTCGACCGCGTCCTAGCGAATCCGCCTTTCTCGCAGAACTACGACCGCGCCAACGTCAAATTCCCCAACCGCTACCGCGAGTGGTGCCCCGAGACGGGCAAGAAGGCCGACCTGATGTTTGTGCAGCACATGCTGGCTAGCCTGAAGGGGGATGGCCACATGGCGACGGTCATGCCGCACGGGGTGCTCTTCCGTAGCGGCAAGGAGAAGTTGATCCGTGAGCTTTTGATTAAGGACGATGTGATCGAGGCAATCATCAGTCTGCCAGCAGGGCTCTTCTATGGCACCGGCATTCCTGCCTGTGTGATCGTGTGTAATAAGAACAAGCCCGAGAGCTTGGCGGGCAAGGTGCTCTTTATCAATGCCGACCGCGAATACGCCGAAGGTAAGAACCAGAACAAGCTGCGACCTGAGGATGTCGAGAAGATCGATTACGTCTTCACCCATAAGCGGGAGCTGCCGAAATACAGCCGCTTGGTGGATCAGTCTGAGATCGTCGAGACCCACGACTTCAATCTCAACATCCGCCGCTATGTGGACAACACGCCGGACCCTGAGCCGCAAGATGTGCAAGCACACTTGATCGGCGGTATCCCGGAAGCAGAAGTGTGCAGTGAGCAATTGGAAACGCGACGCGCTGCCTTTGGTTTGGACTTTGCCGCGCTGTTTCGCACGGAGCGGGCGGGCTATCTCGGGTTTGCCGAGAGCATTGATAGCAAGGCCGCAATCAAGACCAGCATCGAGGCCGATGCGGCACTGCAGCAAACGCTGGCCACGCACCACGAGGCGCTCGAAGCTTGGTGGGTGATTGCGCGTGACGACTTTGCACAACTCACCAGTGGCAAGAAAATGCCGGAGGTGCGGCAAGAGCTACTGAGCACGATCAAAGAAAAGTTCGTGCCGCTGGCGGTGCTGGACGAGTTTAAGAGTGCCGGGGTGTTTGTGAACTGGTGGCAGCAGATCCGCTACGACCTGAAGACCATCGTCGCCACCGGCTGGCACCACACGCTGATCCCCGACGACTATTTGGTGGCAGCCTTCTTTCAAGCCGAGGCCGATGCCATCGAGGCGCTCGACGCCACCATTAGCGAAGCACAGAGCGAACTGGCCGAAGCGGTTGAGGCCGGGCAGGAAACTGCTGAATATGAGCCGGACGAAGGTGAGAGCGTGACTGCTTCCACCATCAAGGGTGCTCTGAAGAATCTGATCGACGACTTAAAGGGCAGCGAGGGCGCAACAGCCAAAGATGCGTTGAAAAAGCTCAAGGCCTGCGACAAGGCGATTAAGGATCTGGAGAAAACAATTAAAGAGGCGAAGGCTCAGCAGAAGGCACTAGTGGATGAGCTGGCGCTGAAGCTGGAGCTCAAGCGCTTGGGCGGCGAAGGGTTTAAAGCCGAAAGTGAAGGACTCTTGCAGCAAGTCGCGGCGCAGATCGCGGCACTCGACCCGGCCGATAAAGCCGAGAAGAAGCAGATCACTGCCCTCGGGAAGGACAAAGCAACACTGGAAGCGCGGCTCGCCAAGACGGATACTTTAATCGTCGAGATCGGCGGGCAGCTGACCGATGAAGAAGCCCGCGGCCTTATCCTCAAAAAGCTCTACGATATTGTGACCGCCGAGCTGGAGCGCTACCTCAACACCGAGAAGCGTCAACTCATCGCAGGCGTCGAAAACCTGTGGGATAAATACGCGGTTAGCAGCCAAGCGCTGGAGAGTGAGCGTGAAGGCACCCTCGGTGAGCTGAATGGATTTCTAAGTGGATTGGGGTATCTGGAGAATTAAGAGTGTCCATTCCGTAATCTCGGTCATTGTGAATCAAAAAGCGCCAAATATGATTAACAACTTGATTTGTGAATCATCCGTGATAGACAAAAGCCATTGTTAATCAAAAATACAGATATCTGATCGTCAAATGGAATTAAACTTCGACAACGCCGTATCCTACCATGAAGGGCACTTCCCCCCTCCAGATGCTGATTACAGCCGAATCATCGAGGCGCTGTTAAACGCGAACGACGCGCTGGCACGCTACGACCAAGCACTCGTGCACCTACATAATCGAGAGCTATTTCTTGCCCCTTTACGGAATCAGGAAGCGGTGCTCTCCTCACGCATGGAGGGCACGATCAGCACCATCGATGAAATCCTCGAATATGAGAGCGACGATGAAACCAGCAAGGACGACGAGGGCGCTGTCCGTTCAGACATCATCGAAACGATCCTTTACCGACGAGCGCTCAATTTCGCGCAAGCAGACATCGAAGAGGGTCGGCCCATGAACCAAGTGCTCCTACGCAGCATGCACCAGTTACTGCTCTCGTTCGGTCGTGGAGCCGCTAAATCCCCGGGGCAGTTCAAGAGCGAACAAAACTACATCGGCGACGAACGCACAGGCCGCATCAGTTATATCCCGATCAGCCCCGAAAAACTCGACGAGGGCCTTGATCGCCTCTTCAAATACATCGGTAGCGATGTGCATCCCGCACTGATTCGCACCGCGTTTGCCCATGTTGAATTCGAAGCCTTGCACCCATTTAAAGACGGCAACGGACGCATTGGGCGCATGCTCATTACCTTAATGCTCTGGTCCTCCGGTATCATCTCGTCCCCGCATTTCTACATCAGCCGCTACATGGAAGAGAATAAGGACACCTACATCGCGCAGATGAAGGCCGTCTCCGCTGAAAATGATTGGACAGGGTGGCTCATTTTTTTCCTAGAAGCAGTCAAAGCACAGGCCGACTACAACCTCAACGCCATGAATCGTATCCGCGAACTCTACGAAGAGATGAAAGGCGTGTTCGCAGAGATCACTGGCTCGAAGCATTCCATCGCGGTGTTGGATGCAGTCTTTACGAGCCCGATCTTTAGAAACCAGCAAATCTGCAAGCGCTCAGGCGTCCCCCCCGCAACCATCAATCGCTTCACTAAAGCGCTCTTAGCCGATCCGCGCACCCTCCTTAAAGTAGCCCGCCCCGCAGCTGGCAGGCGTGCCGCAGTCTACTCCTTCGAGCCCTTGCTAGAGCTCATTCGCGTGTAATTCAAAGATCAGGCACAAACAATCCCATGAATTCAAACAATCGGCCCACCTCAGTTCCGCAGAACAAACAGAGTGCCGTAGCGTGCAGCTTCAGCAAACGAACCACGCGGGCGCAATTAGGATGAACCAGCCACAAGAGAAAAGTGTCAGTGAGCAACTCAAAGAGCTTCAGGCACGAGTTGAAGCCAGTCGAGGCGTGCCGACCGCTGAGGAATTACTCAAGCGCCATTCAATGACTCCGTTGAGTGGACAGGCTTACCGCAGGAACTTAAAAATGTCTAAACCACGTCCGCGATGACACGACGTTAAATCGCAAATGAAACCGCCTTATTCACACCAACACACCTTCGTGATAATTAGAAACCACCTTATTCACACCAACACGACTTCACGTTAATTAGAAACACAGTTATTCACGTCAACGATAGTTCGTGTTATTTAGAACGTCCCCGCTTCACCAAACAGCAAGCATGCCCCTCTTAAAAACCAGCCAAGATACATTCCGTCAAGTAGACGAACTGATCAAATGGGCAACTATCGAGGAATCCTCGGTAGTTCAGCTCAGAGATTTTCGTAGCGTGCAGCTTCAGCAAACGAACCGCATGGAAGTATTCACACCAAAACCTAGGGTCGCGACTTGCGTGGATAGGATTCACAACCGCTACGCTAGAGGGCCCTACGGGCGAGTTTTGGGAGCTTTAAATGAAAAGGCCGACGACAATCTCTACCGGAATCATCCTTCCCAGGATCTCAGTCTCCCCTCCCAAACTTCCCTCTCTAGCGTAGCGGTTGTAAAAAAATCAGGATACAGTAACATCGCAACGTGCCGTGCCCTGCGCAGCTCGAAGAGTCGATGCGTGGGTGACGCCCGCATCAGATTGGAGAATTTAGGATGAGTGCGATTGAAGGATGGGAGACAGTCCAACTGAAAGAGGTTGCGGCGCTCAACTACGGCAAGGATCTTTCTGCCATTGTAGATGTTGCTGGAACTATACCTATTCACGGGACGTCAGAGTCGGTTCGCTGGGGGCGTGGCTATCTATATGATGGCGCTTCTGTCATTCTAGGACGTAAGGGCAGCATTGATCGGGTTAAGTATGTCGAAGGAAAGTTCTGGACGATTGATACCGCGTATTATCTGAGTGACTTCGAGGAGGCTTTACCAAAGTGGCTCTATTATTTTCTTTCTACGATAAACTTAAGGTCTCTTAACGAAGCGACGGGTGTGCCAAGTCTTTCACGTGATCGCTTATACATGATAGAGGTGCCTAGACCACCACTCCCCGAACAAGCGAAGATCGCGGAGGTGCTTTCGACGGTGGATCGTGCGATAGAGCAGACGGAAGCCTTGATTGAAAAGCAGCAGCGGATCAAAACGGGCCTGATGGGCGACCTCCTCACCCGGGGGATCGACGAACACGGCAACCTCCGCTCCGAAGCCACCCACGCATTCAAAGATTCCCCCCTAGGCAGAATTCCGGTTGAGTGGCAGGTGGTTTCACTCTCCATGATTGTTGACGAGAATATTACTTACGGAATTGTTCAAGCTGGTCCGCATCTCGACGGAGGCATTCCATACATTAGGACCGGCGATATGTCAGGTGATCGTATTGTGCTGGATGGACTGCTGCGCACGTCAAAATTAATAGCAAAATCCTATGCTCGTTCTACGGTTTACCTTGGGGACATCGTCTTTGCGCTCCGTGCAACTGTAGGGAAAGTGCTCCCAGTGACACCTGAGATCAATGGCGCGAATTTAACTCAAGGAACTGCGAAGATTTCACCTAGCAAATCTACCGACTCCGACTTTTTACTATGGGCCCTTCGATCGGAAGCAGTTCAAGAAGCAATCAGCTTGGAGATGAAAGGCACGACCTTCATGGAGATTACTTTAACGAACCTCCGAGAGGTGAAGATCGCGGTGCCATCGTCAACCGAAGAACAACAGCGGATAGCAGAGATCATCGATATTCAGCATGCCGGCGAATGTAAGTTTGTCGACCAGAAGAACAAACTCCGCTCCCTGAAAACCGCCCTCATGCAGGATCTGCTGACAGGGCAGACGCGCGTTACGCCGCTGCTGGATCAGGAGGTGTCAGGGTGAATATATCGGAAGATACATTTAAATTTTGGTCTAAAGGGCCTAGCCAAACAGAGGCTGAGAAATGTAGCCATGCGGAGTCGGCAGTGAGAAAAGCAATTAAGGCTGATCCTCAACTTTCTAGTTTGGATATATCGATCTTTGCCCAGGGTTCGTATCGTGCACGGACGAATGTCAGGCAGGATAGTGATGTGGATATTTGTGTGCGTTATAATGCTACATTTTTTGAGGACTATCCCGCTGGGACGACTAGGAGTGACTTTGGAAATGTTGCTGGAACAATGAGTTTTCCTGATTACAAAAATATGGTGCAGGCGGCTCTGGTATCATATTTTGGAAGCGACGGCGTTACGCGAGGCGGCAAAGCTTTTGACGTTCATGCAAATACATACCGGATTGATGCTGACGTAGTGGCGACGTTTGAACATCGCTGGTATACTGGCGACAAAACTTCAAATGGTGATCATCATTATCATTCTGGTGTCTCATTTCATTCGGATGACGGGACTGCTATCATTAACTGGCCTCAAGAGACTTATGATAATGGAGTCACTCGTAACAATCGGCAGCGTCCCGTGAATTGTTAAAAGTCTAAGGTGGTTTCCCTCCTGATAGCGACCAAGCTATCGTGGAGATAAAACCGAAAGGAAACCACCAATGAATAGAACTAAAGTCGAATCATCAGAAAC
>Ga0222662_1001681_pt1 | contig 9924 bp, 8 predicted proteins | sample AntAcemetagen600_FD_179821 | JGI IMG/M metagenome (GOLD analysis project Ga0222662, IMG submission 179821) | Saline water microbial communities from Ace Lake, Antarctica - #600 | ecosystem: Environmental > Aquatic > Non-marine Saline and Alkaline > Saline | place: Antarctica: Ace Lake | collected...
AGTCCATTTCAATAACATGATACTTATTGAATATTATGTTCGGTTTAGATAATAATTTTTTATAATATACTGACTGAATTCATCGTAAATGTATTACCGGTTAACCCCTTCCCATTTCGGAGGTTTGATGATTATTGGCTATTAGTTTTGGTTTTAAATATAATGCGGTATAATATTTAAGTAAATCATCACCATCGGATATATCTACTGCTAATTTATAATACGATTTCGCAAGTGCACTATCAGTTGTTTCATTATTATAAATCTTCGGCCATGGGTTATATTGATTTACTTGATTGTTAGCATTAATTGCGATTACAATCGCATCACCAGCCTTTCCGTAATTAGTTGCGGCTTTAATTTTATTACCTGCAGTTTTATAATTATCACCTGCCAATTTGTATATTTTAGCACATGACTTATAATTCAGGAGAAGTGTTTTTAAAGTATTACTTACAATAATCCAACTATTTTGAGCATACCACGAGTTAATACTATAGCCTCCAAAGTTTTGATATTCGGTTTGGTTAAGTTGAAGGGATTTTATTCGGTATTTATTTAATTCTTCAATAGTTTCATTAGCGGCTAAGTTATAATTTAAACCGGCGTTAATATTATCACCTCCAAGCACATAATATTTAGCAGAATTTACGTAATTAGTTGCTTTTTCCGTACCAGTTGAATTCATAGCGGCTAAGTTATAATTAAAACCGGCTTTAATATTATCACCTCCAAGTGCATAATATTTAGCAGAATTTACGTAATTAGTTGCTTTTTCCGTACCAGTTGAATTCATAGCGGCTAAGTTATAATTTAAACCGGCGTTAATATTATCACCTCCAAGTGCATAATATTTAGCCACTTTGGTATAATTAGACACCGCCAGTTCAGGCTGATTTTCTTTAATATATATTCCGGCATAGTAAATGAGGTTACTCAATGTGATGTCTTCCAACCAATCCAAAAAGTTATCCACAAACAAATTCATTTGACCCTTTATTACATCAGACGAACCATTCGTTTCACCAGGCAATAATTCTAAATTAAACGTAACCGTGGTTGAATCAGTCCTTGAATATCTAACACTATAAGTTCTCTGTTCTTCTGAATGTACAAGAACTGCGTTAGGAGGGTCTTTTTCAAAAGAATTATTAGAATTATCAGAAGTGAAATCAGAAATGAATTCAGTAAATGAAATAAAGGAAGTTTGTCTAAACGGACGATCGGAGAACATAATAACATTATCATCGGAATGTAAGGGTAAATCAAAGGTGAGAGTACCCCCGATAGTAGTAGGTGTAAAAGTAGCGTTTTTTAAAAGAAGAGAGAAAAGGAAAGAAGGACCGACAGGACCGTCAGGACCGACAGGACCGTCAGTACCGACAGGACCGGGTTTAATATTATCAGATTTAATAGAGAGTGTGTATAGGCGATTAGCGGAGAGTTTATCAAAATAACGAGAGTCTAAAATGCGAGAGGAAGCCATATTGTTTATATAAAGTAAAAGAAAATAAAACGAAAAGAAAATAAAAGAAAAGAAAATAAAACGAAAAGAAAATAAAACGAAAAAAAGAAAACAGTATTTTACATTTAACTTGAACAATTTAAACAAGGTTCATGATTATCATTTAATTTATTTTTAAAATTTATTTCAGTTTTATAATCCATTGAAAAATTTTGAGTACTTAACGCCGGTTTAGTTCTAATATAGTATGAACCAGTTTTAAGTCCCAATGAATGTCCATATAAATGAACACTGTTTAAAATTTTTGGGCCTGCTTTTTCAACGAATATATTTAAACTTTGTGATTGACAAATATATGGTGCTCTGTCGGCGGACATTTCCAATAGAGTTTTTTGTGAAATTTCCCATACAGTTTTATATACTTCCTTTACGTGTTTAGGTAAATTTAATCCTTGTACAGAACCTTTTTGTAAAATAATTGAATCAATAATATCTTTTGTATACATATTATTTTTACGTAGATATTTTACTAAATGTTTATTAAAAACAATAAATTCACCAGATAAAACTTTACGTGTATACATATTTGACGTATATGGTTCAAATGATTCATTATTACCCATAATTTGTGCCGTTGACGCAGTTGGCATTAAGGCAATAAGTGTAGAATTTCTAATTCCATATTTCATAATTTCTTGTTTAAGTAAATTCCATTTATTTGTTGAAAAATATTCAGGGGTTTTATTCCACATATCAAATTGAAGAATACCATTACTGGCGGGACTTCCTACAAATGTACTATACGCACCATCTTTTTTCGCAAGTTCACACGATTTTTTAAGAGCATGATAATAAATTACTTCAAATATATTTTTGTTTAATATACGTGCTTCTGGCGATGTAAATGGTAAATTCATTAGTATAAATACATCTGCTAATCCTTGGACACCAATTCCTATTGGTCTATGTTTTAAATTACTATTTTTAGATTCTTGGGTAGGATAATAATTATTATCAATAATTATATTTAGATTTTCTACAATTATTTCAGTCATATATCCCAATTTTTCATAATTGAAATTAGTTGCGGAATGTACATTAAAATAATCAAAAAGTTCAGTATATCCACCAATTCTACGATTATTAATAAATATTTGTGGCATACTATTTACAATAGTTTCTGCTTCTTCGTCCGTATATTTTTCATAAAAATCTACTCTTTCATTTTTATCATTTAATAAAATTTCATTGAAATTTATTGATTTTGATTTTAAAAGTTCTTTTGCAAGTACACAATAATTACAATTATCTTTTGAATAAATTGTAACTTTTTCTGTTACTGGTCCTGTTTCTGTTCCTGTTCCTGTTCCCGTTACTGTTTCTGTTTCTGTATTTACAAAATTTGGAAGGCATATAGATGCTAAATTACATACGGCAGTTTCTTTTGAATCTGAAAATAAATTTACTTCAACACATAAATTTGAACTTTTAATTATACCAATATTTTGTTGATTTGATTTATTATTCACGTGGTCTTTATAACACATATAAGGTGTACCGGTTTCAATTTGACTATTAATAATAGTATTCCATAATTCCATTATATTAATTTGTTTTTTATATTTACCTTCCGTTTCGTACTTTTCATATAATATTTCAAATTCTTTACCATATGTTTCAGTTAATCCCGGACATTCATTCGGACACATTAATGACCAACACCCTTTTTCTTTTACCCGTTTCATAAATAAATCTGGTATCCAAAGTGCGTAAAATAAATCCCGGGCACGTAGTTCTTCCGCTCCATTATTTTTTTTTGCTTCAAGAAATGTGAATATATCAAAATGCCAAGGTTCTAAATAAATAGCGAATGAACCATTCCGTTTTGAACCTTGATTAATATATCTGGCAGTATCATTATAAATTTTTAACATTGGCATGATACCTTGCGATTCTCCATTTGTTTTAGATATTAACGAACCGTCAGACCTAATATTTGAAACGTGTACTCCGACACCTCCTGCCCATTTAGAAATACTGGCAACATCACTAATTGTTTTATAAATACCTTCTACTGAATCTTCTGTACCAATTAAATAACATGAACTCATTTGTGGATATTTTGTACCCGCATTAAATAACGTCGGTGTTGCGTGTGTAAAATACTGTGTACTTAATAAATTATATGTTTCAATTATTTTCGGCAATTGTTTATTAAATGTATCATTACATTCAGACATTTTAATATTAGCGTGAATACCCATAGCAACACGTAAAAATAAATATTGTGGTCTTTCAATTGATTTATTATCATTTTTTAATAAATAACTTTTAATTAAAGTATTAAAACCAAAATAAGAAATTAAGTAATCTCTTGAATGCTCTATAATATTATCTATTTTTTCTTTATGAGTTTTACAAAGAGTTAAAATTACATCATTAATAAATTTTTCAAGACATAACATAGTTTCACAAAAACTACTTTTTGTATTTTTCTGATGATTATTAATAATTAACCGTGAAGCAATTTTTTCATAATCTGGGTTATATAAAGACATATGTGCTGCTGTTGATGCGGTAAATTCATCTAATTCAGATGTTGTTATTCCGTCGTAAATCATACCAATTACATTACGTGCTAAATTTTGTGCGTCAATATTTAATTTTGGTTCTTGATTTGATAAAGTTTTAATTTTCCTTGTAATTTCATCAAATTCTACTTCTGTTTTAGAACCATCTCTTTTAATAACTTTCATTTACTTTTATTACTTTTATTACTTTTATTACTTTTATTTTTGTCAATTTTTTAAGTAATTCGTAAATAAATAATTCATAAAAATAAATGAAAATGAAAATAAAAATAAATATTATATATAAATATTAATGAGTTATTTAGATAATTTGCCCAGTGACTTAAAAACCAAAATTTATGAATTAAGATTACAAAGACAATTAGAACCACTTTATTATAATAAAATTAAATGTTATCCCAATAAAGATATTAATAGATTAACAAAGGACGATATAATAGATTGTATAATTGAACGATATATATTCATTAAATCAAAATATATATATTTACAGGGTAGGACAAGATATAAATATGTTATAAATGGATATTTTTTTATAAATTTAATGGCGAATTTAATGGAATTAACACCAAAATTAAAATTACCAAAAAATAAAGTAATAGAATTTATAAATAGAACTTTAAAAACCTACAAATTATCTGATTTAATGTTGCGTAAATATAAGAATGATATAAATTATAGAGAGTTAGAAGAAATATTAACATTAACTCCGGACGTAGAAGAAGATGAAACTTTATTAAATGAATACGTCAATTTATCAAAAGAAGATATATATAATATATTAAATATTTTTAATAAAAATGTCTTAAAAGATTTATATACAGTTTTAAATAATTTATTCAAAGAAGAAGCGGGTGTATATTAATTAATTCATAATTTTTTCATTATGGATTTAAAATTACAATATATATAACAATATATATAACAATATATAACTTAAATGGTTAAATATAGTTGTGAACGTTGTGGAAAAGAATTTTCTCAAAAATCTCACTATGATTCACATAATAGACGCAAAACGCCTTGTGACAATAATGTTGATAATATTAAGGGACTGGTAGATAATGTAGTTGAAGAAAAATTAAAAGAATTAAATAATGAAAAAGTAAATGTTAATACATCGGTAATGAACCATAAACTTAAAGTAGTTTCATTATTTACTGGAATTGGTGGTATAGATATGGGATTTGACGGTGAAGTAATTGTTCATAAAGATTCAGTTGAAAATAATGAGTTTATAGATAAATGCTATACAATCAAAGATTTTGTCATATTGAAAAAAAATAACTTTGAGTGTGTATTTCAAAATGATATACTTGAAGGTGCAAAAGAAGTATTTGGGTTTAATAATGATAATTCAAAATATAACACAATAAGTATTTATAAATTAATTACAGAAAATTTCATATTTCCGAAATCCGATATAGTAATAGGAGGTTTTCCGTGTCAGGACTTTTCACATGCAGGAAAAAGGAAAGGTTTTGAAAGTAATAAAGCTCACGATTTAAAAGAAAAAGTAGTATCAACTGAAAATAGTAGAGGAACATTGTATAAAAGTTTTGTTGAGGTAGTTAAAAGAGTAAAACCTAAAATATTTGTTGCTGAAAATGTATATGGGTTGATAACTATGAAAAATGAACCAATAAAGCAGATTATGGAAGATTTTTCGGAAATTGGTTATGATGTTGATTATCAAGTTATATATTGTCCAGAATTTGGAATACCACAAACTCGTAAGAGAGTTATAATTATGGGAATATCAAAAGAAAGGAGTTTAAATATTAATAAAGAGTGGAATTATATTACAAAAAACAAAACAGTATGTAATATAGGAAAATATTTTAATCATCTTAAAGAACCAAACATGACAGAAGATATATCACAAATGGTATATTCAAAAGCAAAAAAACTTGAAAAAGGACAAGGACAAACGGAAGTTAATCTTGAATCATTTGCACCTACTATGAGAGCAGAACATCACGGAAATATCGAGTTTCGGAGATATAAAGACAGTAAAATAAATACAAATGAAAAAAAAATGGATGAACGACGACTAACAGTTAGAGAGGCTGGATTAATCCAAACATTTCCCCCTGATTATGTGTTTAGTAAGAACAAAAATATGACCGCTTATAAATATATCGGAAACGCTGTGCCACCACTATTAGGTTATTTAATTGCCGATAAAGTATATGAGTTATGTAAAACTCATTTCAAGTAATATTAACACTTTCAAGTTGTAAAGACATCTTATCTATTCTAAATTGTTCCGAAGTTGTATTCCTAATATATTGTTCCAGAATTTCTTTTTTCATTATTTTAATCATCTCATCTTGCCAAGATTTTTGACATCTTGTAGTTTCTTTAATCCGATTTAACCCACATTTTGCATAATAATCTATCCAAGAATCTTTATCTATAATAGTAAATGGAAGAGTATTATCTAATTCATTCATTTTTTCAAAATTAATAAAAGGTCTTGGAGTTCTGTCTTGAAATAAATCAATATCACTTACGCCCATAGCATAATGATATTGAGAACACTTTATTTTGTATGTATCTGAAACAGTAGATGGTCTTAGACAATAAATTAGTGGTTGATTAATATCTAATTTTTTTATTGTTGAACCTGGCATTTTTATACTTTTAGAACTTTTCAATTCTATTTTATGTTTGGTAGTTTTTTTATCAGGATAGGTAAATATAATATTTATATCAGGTCTATTGCATTTAATATATATTTCAGCAAAATCTGTATAGTTTATTTTCATTTTATTCCAAGCACCTTCACAACAAATACACGCTAAATTAGAATATTCAGTGTCAAGATTAGATTCACCATTCGTCCAAGTAATATTTTGTAATTCTTTTTGTTTGTCAATCATTATTTTTGTCGTTTCAATTCCAAGTTCATAAATAATTTGTTGATTAATTAGTACAGAAATAGTCATCTTTTGTTACTCCATATTTAATTTCTTTAAATATAAAATAATTTGTAGATTAATTAGTACCGTGATAGATAACTTTTGTTACTCAATAAAAGTAGTAACAAAAGTTATCTAAAAACTTATTTTTTTAATAATTTGTTTATTGAAATGTTAATTAACATTTACCACGTAATAATCATTTTATTTTTCCCTTTAAATTCCCAATTAAAATTAGCACCAAAGAGAGTTTTAAATGTCATCGGATTACCATTACAATCATTTGTAATAAATTCAGAATTTAAATAGCACATTTCATACATAAACTCATTTAAAAATCCTTGTGGTTTACCAAGACGTTCATTTACAAAATCATAGTAGTTATAATAAAAATTTATACTTGTGTTACCTTGTGATATAGATTTAATCACAGCTTCTGTAATTTTATTAAAATATTTATTTGCGAGTGATGTCATATGTATTTTTCTTTTATTTTCCTTTATTAACTTATCAACGTCATTCTTCATCGGTGTATCAATACGTCGCCGTTGACTATTATTAGATTTAGCATATATAGTAGCTGAACCAAGCATTATTATTATTATTAATAACTGTTATTAATTAATTATAATTTATATTTTAAGTAAATTTATAAATTATAAGTAATACTAATTTTTATTGTTCTTTTTTTCATTTAATTCTTAAATTACATATTCAAGAGGGTGGTTACTCCCGTTACTTTCGTTATTCCCGTTATTCCCGTTATTCCCGTTATTCCCGTTATTCCCGTTACTTTCGTTATTCCCGTTACTTTCGTTATTCTCGTTACTTTCGTTATTCTCGTTACTTTCGTTATTCCCGTTACTTTCGTTAATTACGTCACAGTATTCCTGTGATAGTTTATTATAATTATACACAATATAGTTATTATAATTACAAACATATATAGAATATTTAATGTAATAATTTAATGTTTTTTTTAGTTCATCAATATAATATTCATTTTTCAGATTTTGGAAATTATTTTTTTTAATTGTTCTATTTAAATGTCTAAATGTTCTATCACTAACAATAGATTTATTGGTTTGAGCACAGTTACAATAATTATTAATTTTAACCATTTATATTTAAATTTGGGTTTTATCTTTAAATATTTTTTTAAAATAAATAATTATAAAAGAATCGTAGTATGAATGTTAAAAGTGATAAAAAAATTATTTTAGATAATATATATTTTACATTTTATATTGATGGAGAAAATTATACAAATGTACATTTAGATTCTAAACCAAAAGAAATACAAGAAATATATTGTACAACAGAGATTTTATCAAATGAAAAAAAACTGGAATTTGTGGACCAAGTTATAGAATATTTTTATAATTTTTGGAAATTAATTGAAACTACCGGCGATACAAAACAATATTATCTATATTTTAATATAAATTTAATTTTGATAAATATGCCAGTAAATTATTATATTAAAATAAAGAATTTACTTGAATCATTAAAAAATGTTATTTCTACGAATATTATTGAATCTTATTTTAAAGTTGATAATAAATTAACCAAATGTATTTTTGATATTATATTAACTTTTTATACCCCCATTAAACCTATCCATATTATTTAGTCAACATCCTCAATATTTTGACTTTCAGGAGGACCGTCAGGACCGTCAGGACCGTCAGGACCAGGTCCTTGTATAAGTGGTTTCATTTTGTCCTGGAATTCTGTTTTACGTGCTTCATAAATTTCTTTTTCTTCATTTTGGTGTGCTTCTAACCATGTAAGTAAATCTGTAACTTCTTTATTTAAACTTTCTTTTAATACCGGTTCAATTGACCCGGATATTTTTTCATCGCCGAGCATAGACTTCATTTGAAACCCCATACCTTCTAATGAATTTTTTGCTTCAATCTTATCTTTTAAATTGCGGTCTTCATCGGAATATTTTTCAGCTTCTGCCAACATTCTTTCAATATCTTCTTTTGATAATCTACTACCATCATTTTTAACTTCAATCTTTTCTTCTTTACCAGACGATTTCTCACACGCAGTTACTTTTAAAATACCATTCGCATCAAGATCATAGGTAATTTGAATCTCTGGAACACCTCTTGGCATAGGGGGAATACCGGAAAGTGTAAATTCACCCAATTTATTATTATCCTTGGTCATTTGACGCTCACCCTCAAAAATTTGAACCGTACATGCCGGTTGATTATCGGAATATGTACTAAATGTCTGTGACTTTTTAGTTGGAATTGTTGTATTTCTTTCAATGATTTTAGTCATTACACCACCAGATGTTTCAACACCTAATGAGAGCGGTGTAACATCAAGTAGTAATAAATCATTAATTTTAGAATCTTTACACCCAGTTAAAATAGCTGCTTGAACCGCCGCACCATAAGCAACTGCTTCATCTGGATTAACACTTTTATTCAATGATTTTCCATTAAAAAAATCAGAAATATAATTTTGAACCTTTGGAATACGTGTAGAACCCCCAACTAAAACAATTTCGTCAACTTTACTTTTAGAAATTCCAGAATCTTTTAAAACTTTATCAATTGGTTCAAAAATTTCTCTAAAAATATCACTACATAATTCTTCAAATCTTGCCCGAGTAATACTGGCAGAAAAATCAATACCCTCAAATAATGAATCAATTTCAACCGACGCCTGTGTACTACTTGATAGATTCTTTTTAACATTTTCACACGTAGTTTTTAGTCTACGCATAGCTCTTTTATTTTCAGTAATATCTTTTTTATGTTTACGTTTAAATTCTTGTGCGAAATGTTGTACTAAACGTGTATCAAAATCTTCACCTCCTAAATGATTATTGCCACTTGTCGCTTTTACTTCAAAAATACCTTCGTCAATAGATAATAATGAAAAATCAGTAGTACCGCCACCAACATCTGCGATTAAAATA
>Ga0222662_1001684_pt1 | contig 9907 bp, 4 predicted proteins | sample AntAcemetagen600_FD_179821 | JGI IMG/M metagenome (GOLD analysis project Ga0222662, IMG submission 179821) | Saline water microbial communities from Ace Lake, Antarctica - #600 | ecosystem: Environmental > Aquatic > Non-marine Saline and Alkaline > Saline | place: Antarctica: Ace Lake | collected...
TGTTGCTGTTCGGGTACAACGTGTTTGTTGGGCTGCGCAAGACCACCAGCATCGAGGACGTGTTCTCGGTGCAGCGGTTCTCGGTGCGGGACGACGGGCTGCTGGAGTTCACGCCGGCGTCGCCCGAGGAGGCGGCGTTCCTGCAGGGCGAGGAGTTCCAGCGCAGCTTCACCTCGCTGTACCACTACTACGCAGGGACCCGACTCATCTCGCTGCGCAGCGACGGGCGCAAGCTGCTCGCGGTGTTCCAGACCGGCGAGGCCGACGACTCCATCAAGGTGTTCCAGTGGGGGCTGGGCAGCAACGGGGAGATCGAGTACCTGGACGACCGGGGCGAGCGGGCGTTCGCGCCGCCGCCGACCCACGACTTTGCGTGGAGCGAGACGTCCCGGGACGACCACATTTTGGGGCGGCACCCCCACGTCAGCATCGAGGATGTGGTGTTCGTGGAGACGGTGGGCGGCGACCTGACCATCAAGGTCGAGGACAACACCGAGGACGGCCGCGGCATCTACCGCGAGGGCGTAGACGACCCCAACCAGAGCCTCGACGACGCAAGGATCCTCTACGCGGTCCAGGGCTCTCTCGTGCTGATGCGCATCCGCCCCTACCAGGAGGAAGCGTGGCGCCACCTGGTGTTCAACGCGCGCACCCAGCACGCGATGCGCATCGACTCCATCGGCGACAGCTGCGTGGCGCTGCCCGAGGACCACGGCGTCATCTTCCCCGGCGGCTACGTGCTGCAGACCGGCGAGTACAAGGTCTTCCCGGACGTGGACAGCGACCTGCGGTTCCAGCGCAAGGTGGCCTCCCCCAACGGCGAGGACGTGCTGTACGTCTTCAACCGCCGCCGGGACGGCCTGTACGTGCTCTTCCCGTACAACCTGATTCGGCGCGAAGTGCAGACGCCGATTCGGTGTCATGGCTGGTCGCTGTTCGAGGACGGGCGCCTCGTGGTGTTCCGCGGCGCCTCCGACGAGCCCACCCGCGTGCACCCGATGCAGGTGTGGGACACGCCGTTTGCGTCCGCTGAGCACGCCGCCGCGGTGCCGACCGATGGCTCGCTGATGGCGCGCATCGGCAACAAGGATCTGGTGCGCGGGCTGTCCGACTGCCTGACCGTGGGGCGGATGGTGTCCGAGCAGGAGCCGTCCCGCGGGGTGTACGAGGCCCTGGTGCAGAGCTGCCAGCGGGCGCTGGACAGCTACTTCTGGCTCGGCGAGGCGGAGATCGGTCTCGCCTCCAAGGTGGCGCAGGCCCGGGACGTCGCCGAGCTGATCATCGACGAGTTCGAGAAGGTGCAGCTGCTGCGGCGACAGGCCGAGGGCGCGCTGGAACAGACGCGCACCAAACAGCGCGCGCTCAAGGACGAGCTGCACCCGGACAGCTGGGTGGAGGCGGAGCAGTTCATGGCGGCGCTGACGGGGCTGCGCACCCAGCGCGGTCACCTCATTACGACCCGGGACGTGCGCTACATCGACCGGGCCGCCATCGACGCGATGGAGGTGGAGGTCGCCTCCGAGTTCGAGCGCATCTCCCGGGCGACGGTGGAGTTCTTGCTCGGCGAGGACGCGCTGACCCCGCTGACCAAACGCATCGCGGAGCTGCACGAGCGCATCGAGGGCGTGGAGCGCCTGGTGGACATGAAGCCGCTCATCGAGGAGCAGACCGAGCTCATCGGCGGTCTCGATCTGATGACCGAGGTGGTCTCGGGGCTGGAGATCGACGACGCCACGTCGCGGGCGGCCATCCTGGAGCGGCTGGGCGAGGTGTTTGGGCAGCTCAACCGGGTGCGGGCGGTGCTGGCGAACCGGCGCAAGGAGATCGCGGGGCACGAAGCCCGGGCGGACTTCGGCGCGCAGTGGAGCCTGCTGGGGCAGAGCGTCTCGAGCGCGGTGGCGCTGGCGGACTCGCCGGAAGCCTGCGACGACCAGCTCTCGCGCCTGATGCTGCAGCTCGAAGAGCTGGAAGCGAGGTTTGGCGAGTTCGACGAGTTCCTGCCGCAGCTGACGAGCAAGCGCGAGGAGATCATGCAGGCGCTGGGCGCCCGCAAGCAGGTCCTGGTGGACGAGCGGCAGAAGCGGGTCGGCAACCTGGTGACCGCGGCGGAGCGGATCCTCGCCGGGGTCGCGCGCCGGGCGAAGAGCTTCAAGGGGCAAGACGAGCTGAACGCCTGGTTCGCGTCCGATGCGATGGTGCTCAAGCTGCGGGACCTCGCCGACAAGCTGGTGGGCCTGGGCGACGCGGTGAAGGGCGAGGAGCTGCTGTCTCGGCTGACGGCGTCACGTCAAGACGCGCTGCGGGGGCTGCGGGACCGGCTGGAGCTGTTCGACGGGGACGCAGGCAACCTCATCAAGTTCGGCAAGCATCGCTTCCCGGTGAACACGCGGCCGCTGGACCTAACCATGGTGCCCCGGGACAAGGGCATGGCCTTGCACCTGACCGGCACGGACTTCTACCAGCGCATCCAAGACCCCGAGGTCGCTGAGGCGAAGCCGTACTGGGATCAGGCCCTGCCCAGCGAAGGCGCGGGGGTGGCGCGGGCTGAGTATCTGGCGGCGTCGCTGCTCTTCGCGGCGGAGGCTGGCGACGGGCTGAGCGTGTCGAACCTGGAGGACGCAGCGCTGCAAGGCGACGGCTTGCTCAAGGTGGTGCGGGACTGGGCCGGCGAGCGGTACGAAGAAGGCTACGAGCGGGGCGTGCACGACCACGACGCGGCGGCCATCTTGCGGGAGCTGCTGCACCTGCGAGGCACCGCGGGGCTCCTGCGCTTCCCGCCGAGGCCGCGGTCGGCGGCGATGCTCTTCTGGGCGTGGTGCGCGGAAGGAGACGAGCGCGCGCGCTGGCAGCGCCGGGCCCGCAGCTTTGGGCGCCTGCGGGAGAGCCTGGGCGCGACCGGCGGGCTGGCGGACCTGGCTCACGAGCTGGGTGGGGCGGTCGCCGAGCGCCTCGCGGGCGTGGCGCCATCTCTGCAGCTCGCACCTGACGAAGCGGCCATGGCGGGCAGGTATCTGGTGGAGGAGCTCCAGGCGGAGCACCCCCGCTTCGCGGTCAGTTCGGAGGCCGAGGATCTGCACGCAGCGCTGGTGCGCCACCTGGAAGACCACGGCGGGCGCCGGGTGCTCGACGACGATCTGGGGACCCTGCACGGGCGATTCGAGGAGAGCCTGGAGCTGGTGACCGCGTGGGCCGAAGCCGTGTTTGGGGCCGAGGCTCCCTCTGCCCTGCCACTAGAGACCGCCACTCGCTGGCTCACCGAGACCGATCTGGACCACGCCACCTCGGCCGCCATGACCGGCGCCACCGTCACCGGCCTGCTGTCGCAGCACCCCCGCATCCACGAGGGCTCCCTCGACCTGCGGCTCGACGAGTTCCTGGGGCGCTTGTCCGCGTGGCGCAACCAGACCGTGCCGGCGTTCTCGGCGTGGCGAGAGGCCCGCCAGCGCATCCTGGAGCGCGAGCGCCGGCGGCTCCGGTTGTCCGAGTTCGAGCCCCGGGTGATGACCGCGTTTGTGCGCAACAAGCTCATCAACGAGGTGTACCTGCCGATCGTCGGCGACAACCTCGCCAAGCAGATGGGCGCCGCCGGCGACTCCCGCCGCACCGATCAGATGGGCCTGCTCCTGCTCGTCTCCCCTCCTGGCTACGGCAAGACCACGCTCATGGAGTACATCGCCTCGCGCCTGGGGCTCGCGTTCATGAAGGTCAATGGGCCGGCGCTCGGCCACGAGGTGACCTCGCTCGATCCCGCCGAAGCGCCCAACGCCACCGCGCGCCAGGAGGTCGAAAAGATCAACCTGTCGTTCGAGATGGCGAACAACGTGATGCTCTACCTGGACGACATCCAGCACACCAACCCCGAGCTGCTCCAGAAGTTCATCAGCCTGTGTGATGGCACCCGGCGCATCGAGGGCGTCTACAACGGCCGCACCCGCACCTACGACCTGCGCGGCAAGAAGTTCTGCGTCGTGATGGCGGGCAACCCGTACACCGAGTCCGGCGAGCGCTTCACCATCCCCGACATGCTCGCCAACCGCGCGGACACCTACAACCTGGGTGACATCCTGGACGGCCGCGAGGAGGCGTTCGCGCTGTCGTACGTGGAGAACTCGCTGACCAGCAACCCGGTGCTGCAGCCGCTCGCCACCCGTGAGCAGACCGACGTGTACAAGCTCGTCGGCATGACCCGGGGCGAGGAAGTCCAAACCTCGGAGCTGTCCCACGACTACAGCAGCGTCGAGCTCAACGAGATCCTCGCCGTGCTCGGCAAGCTGCGCCGGGTCCAGGAGGTCGTGCTCGCGGTGAATCAGCAGTACATCGCCAGCGCCGCCCAGGAGGACGCCTTCCGCACCGAGCCACCGTTCAAGCTGCAGGGCAGCTACCGCAACATGAACAAGCTCAGCGAGAAGATCGTGCCGGCCATGAACGAGCAGGAGCTCGATGCGCTGGTCCGCGACCACTACATCGGCGAGGCGCAGACCCTGACCACCGGGGCCGAGGCGAACCTGCTCAAGCTGTGGGAGATGCTGGGCGTGCAGACGCCGGAGCAGGCGGAGCGGTGGGCGGTGATCTGCAAGGAGTTCCGTCGCGTGGCGTTGACCGGCGGCGGAGACGACGATCCGGTGACTCGGCTCACCGGCGCGCTGGGAGGGCTCGACCGGCAGCTCGAGGGCATCCGCGAGACCCTGGTGACTGGCGCCACCGGCGATCTGGGCGCGGGGCTCGACGCCATCGGCGACAAGCTCGCGGCGCTGAGCGAGCAGGTGCAGCGCGGCGCCAACGCTGTGGGGCACACGGCGAAGGGCCTCGCCCAGGGCGTGGAGCTGCAGAAGAAGCTCGTGGACGCCCAGGCACAGGAACCCAAGGGCTCCACTCCAGCCGGCGACGTGGTGATGAAGCTCGATGTGATGATCGGCGAGCTGACCCGGGAGCTCGCGGGCATCCGATCGGGCGTGCAGGGAACCGCGCGAGGCCTCGCGGATCTCAACGTGCTGGAGTGGCTCGCGGCCAGTCCGGACACGGTGCGCACCCACGAAGAGGTCGCGGCGGTGCAGCGCGAGGTGCTGCTCCAGGCCCAGACCGCTCTGGCGGGGAACCTGCGGGACATCGATCCCGACGACCTGACCCTGCGCTCCCCGCGCAGCGCGGTGCTGGGCGGCTCGCTCCCCGTGATTCAGGACCTGTTCCTCAAGATCGGTCAGCTGCTCGGCAGCGTCTCTCTGTCCCAAGAGGAGTGGAGCTCGCTCATGAGTCAGCTGCGTCAGCACGTCGCGGAGGCGGTCACCGATCTCGCCCAGGAGTAGTCCTCCGGGCCCGATTCAAGTTCCCCTCTGTCTCCGCCGATGGCACTGTAGTAAGTGCCCATGATCCCCAACAACGAGAAACCCGGCGCTCCGATGCAGCTCTTCGCAGGGCTCAAGCTGGAGCGATTCAAGCTGAAGAAGCGCCTGGGACAGGGCGCATTCGGACAGGTGTGGCTGGCCGCCGAGCAGAGCGGGCTCGGGTTCGAGCGTCCCGTCGCGCTCAAGTTCATGCTCGATCCCATGTCCCGGCACTCGTTCAAGGCGCTGGTTGTGGAAGCCCGAATCTCGGCGCTGCTTCGCCACGTGAACGTCGTGGCCATCAACTCCGTGGAGATGCGGCAGGACGTGCCGTTCCTGGTGATGGAGTTCGTGGACGGCATGAACCTGTCGCAGCTGGCCCGGGGCCTGAAGAAGATCAACATGTCCATCGCGCGGTCTGCGCTGGTGGAGGTGGGCATCGGCATCAGCGACGCGCTGGACCACGCATGGTCGGGGGAGCGCCCCGACGGTCAGCCGCTGCGCATCGTGCACCGGGATCTGAAGCCTTCCAACGTCATGCTCAGCTCCGACGGCACGGTGAAGGTGGCGGACTTCGGCATGGCGAAGCTGCTCAGCGACATCAGCACGTCCCAGACCGGGGCCCAGCGTGGGACGCCGTCGTACATGGCTCCCGAGTTTCTCGAGGGCGGCCGGGACTACGCGCCGAGCTCCGATCTGTGGGCGCTCGGCGTCATCCTGTACGAGTTCGCCACCGAGCGGCGCTTCATCGACCCGTCCAGCACCCTCCTTCAGCTCGCCAACACGGTGCGCAACCGCGACCCCGATCTGGAGGTCGAGCAGGTGGCAAAACGCTTCCCTGAGCTGGCCCCGCTGGTGCGTGAGCTGCTCCAGCGAGACCCCGCGCTGCGCATCCAGAGCGCCAGGGAGGCCGGCCACAAGCTGCGCGCGCTGCGACGCGTCACCGAAGGTGGTGACCTCGTGCAGTTCACGCGACTGCTCGAGCGCATGCAGGTGATGGGGAGCAAGCCGGCACCCGCGGACGCCGACGAGCACGACTCAGGCTTGGAGTCGCTGGTCCCTGGAGCCAACGACAACACGGTCACCCAGCATGGGCTCCCCAGGCCCTTCCCGGGCGAGACCACGAAGATCAGCTGATCGGGCTCTAGAGCCCCTACTGCTGGCCTGCCCAGTCCTTCCAGACCGCCCGTCGCTGCGCGTCCACCGTGTGTCGGGCGAGGGTCCGCGCGACGGTCTGGGTGCCGGTGTGCGCGTAGTACGCCGTCGATGCGTCCAGCGCGGCGGCGATGTAGTCCCCGCCGGTGCCGGCGACCTTGAGGATGCCGTCGAGCTGCGCCATGGCGCCGGACTGGGTGATGCCTTTGTCATCGATGAACCGGCTCACCCAGTCGCCCGTGGTGTTGAGCGCGTCCGTGATGAAGCCGCGCTTTGCGTCCACGGACTCGCCGGGGATCTGCCCCCCGATCGAGGCGAAGACCTTGTTCCCCGTCAGCGCGTTGGTGACTTTCGGGTCCCCCCAGGTGGCGAGCACCCGCTGCAGGAAGTCCGCACCCAGCGGCACGACCCCGTCAAACACCACCCAGGCGGCGATGCGCATCAGGTCGTAGCGCCCGTAGTCCTCCAGAGCCCCGGCGAAGCGCGTCAGGCCGCCCTTCTTCGTGGTCGGCATGCCATTGAGCAGACCAAAGCCGATGACCTCGGCGATGAGCTTCATGCCTGCGTCCAGGCACTGCGTCGTCTCGGGCTTCGGCGTGATCTCCTTGAGGAACCCGAACCCCTTCATGCCGCCGAGCAGTCCGCCCACCGCGCTGGCGACGGTCGCGCCGGCTGCCACCTGGTCCATCGTGTCCAGCATCGTGAACACCGAGAGAGCGCGGGCGTACCGGGGGTTGCCTTCGAGATCCCGCGCGCGCGCCGTGATCTGCGCGATGACGGAGGGATTGTCGGTCTCGGCGAAGTCCTTCACGAACACGCTGAAGTCCGTCACGTTGTCCCACTCGCCCGGGATCACCTTGTCCAGGCTGCGCAGGGCGCTGACGGTGAGGCCGTCGTTGGGGAGGGCGGCTAAGGCAGCGAGGACGGACATGGGGACTCCGAGTCTTGTGGGCCGGCGAGTCTACCCGCCACCGCGACTTCGTCGTCCGCGAACCAGCACCGGGCGATGTCCGCCGCGATGGCCTCGTTGGCGATGGAAGCGGTCACCCCGTGCATGCGCTCGTCGAGCCGCCGCTCGATCTCCGCCGCGACGGCCTCCAGGACCGCGAGGTTGCCGGCCAGCCGCTGCTCGAGATCCGCCAGGGGAATCGAGTCCACCATCTGGGCCTGGAACTCCCGCAGGAATCCCAACTCCATGGGGTCAACGAACGCCGCCTGCAGGCTGGTGGGGTTGGGCTCGACTCGCGCCCAGCGCAGCAAGCGCTCCTGCATCGTGCGGTTCAGCTCGGTGATCCCTTGCCACAGCGCCCGCGTCCGCGTCATGAACCCCACGTCGAGGAAGCCCGAGTTCACGAACGCGGGCACCTGGAAGGACCAATAGGTCGAGAAGTCCCACACCACCTTGAGCGCCACGACCTGGCCCACGCCGAACGTCTCGTACATCCGCTCGTAGATGGGGACCCACGCCTCGAACATCTGTAGGTACGTGCGGTTGTACTCATTGATGCGGCTGCGCACCCGCTCGCCCGCCAGATCGCGCGCGACCAGATCGGTGATGTACGTGTTCGACAGCGCGATGAAGTCCGTGCCCGGGCTGTAGAACGGGTCCAGGAACACGCCCGCGTCCCCGGTCAGCGCCCAGCGCAACGGATGGAAGACCCGCTCGGCGCCGTGGCTGTACTTGCGCAAGGCCAGGAAGTCCTGCACCTGGTCGCGCAGCGGGTCCAGCGCGGCGGCGGCCTGAGGCTCGTGCTCGCCCAGCCACTGCATCGCGGAGTCGAAGCTGGCCATGCTCTTGAGCGCGTGGCGCGTGGGGTCGCTGACGATGCCGACGCTCGTCGAGCCCGACGACAGCGGGATGAACCACACCCAATACCCGTCGCCCATCAGGTGATTGGTGCTCAGGTGCCGCACCCCGCGGGGCATGCGCGCCAGGAACGACGGATCGTCGTCCCACTGTTCGATGTCGATCTCGGCGGCCACCCGGAACCAGACCGCGTTGCTGTCGTGCGGGGAGTCCTGCAGCGCCTTTTGCTGCCGCTTGAGCGTGCTCGCTCGACCGGTCGCGTCCACCACCCAGCGGCTGCGCACCTCCCGTCGCCCGGACGGCGTCTTGACTTGCGTGGTGTGGCCGTCGCGATGCAGGTCGACCTGTCCCACCCGGCAGCTGCTCCAGAACCCGCCGCCCGCTGCCTGCACGCGCTCGGCGAGCTCCGCTTCGAGCATGCCCCGGTCCAGCTGGTGGGACGGCACCGGCAGCTCCCCGACCGCGCCGAACTCTGGCCGCTCGGACAGCGAGGCCCCCGGGGTCGTCTTGAAGAAGAACCGCAGCCCGAGCTTGGGCAGGTGCTCTGCGTCCAGGTACTCGGCGAGGCCCAGGACCTCGCGCAGGTAGTAGGTGCCGAGCTCGACGGTGGACTCGCCCACCTTGTGGGCGGCGACGGGAGGCGGCCAGGACGCCTTCTCGAGCACGATCACAGAGGTCTCGGGGCGGGCGCGGAGCACCTGCAGCGCGAGCGTCAGGCCAGAGAGGCCGCCGCCGAGGATGAGCAGATCACAAGATTCCGGGTCGTTCATCGGAGTGCGAGCATAGAGCCGGACGGTTCAGCGCGCCTGCCGCAAGAACGTCCAGGTCAGCGTGCGAGGCTCGCCCCCCACGGTGCCGGAGATGACAGCGGTGAGCTGACCCTCGATGTCGGTGAGGCCGTAGCTGATGTGCTGGGGGAAGTCGTGGGTGGGGTTGCTGAACTCGGCGTAGTTGGCGCCGAGCTTGGTGAGACGGAACGCGGTCTCGCCCTTCCCCATGGGGTTGGCCACAAGGTAGAGCCCGTCGCCCTCTCGCTCCTCGACCCGCAGCTGCTCCCAGGACACGGTGCGCTCATCTTTAGTGACCCGGTTGACGCCGAGCATCGTGCCGCCACGAGGCGTGGTCCAGACCTCCTCCGTCACCGCGGCGCTCTTCGCCTTGCCGGGATCGGTCTCCCAGGTCCCCGCCATGAACTGGAGCGAGCCCACCGAGGACACCTCGCCCGGCGGTATGTCGCGCGCGGAGTAGCGCCCGGGCACCGCGCCGAGGAGCAGCACCAGCGTGGCGGCGAGCAGGACGAGACGAGCAGTGGGGAGGGAGCTGCGCATTCAGCCTCGAATGTATCCCGGGCGGCGCCGGCGAACGAGGGCGCCGCCCAGGGCGACCAGCGCCCAGGCCGCGGAGATGGGGGACTGCGCGCCATCGGTGGAGCAGGCGCAGCCGGTGGTGTCGTCGTCGTCATCGCCGACGGAGATGCTGTCGTCGTCGTCGTCGTCGCCGGTCGCGTCGTCGTCGTCGCCGGTCGCGTCGTCGTCGTCGCCCGCCGAGTCGTCGTCGTCGCCGGCCGCGTCGTCGTCGTCGCCCGCGGAGTCGTCGTCGTCGCCCGCCGCGTCGTCGTCGTCGC
>Ga0222662_1001685_pt1 | contig 9898 bp, 9 predicted proteins | sample AntAcemetagen600_FD_179821 | JGI IMG/M metagenome (GOLD analysis project Ga0222662, IMG submission 179821) | Saline water microbial communities from Ace Lake, Antarctica - #600 | ecosystem: Environmental > Aquatic > Non-marine Saline and Alkaline > Saline | place: Antarctica: Ace Lake | collected...
CTTCGACGCGGCCACCAGACTCGGCGACGATCTTGATGGCGCCACGAGCGTGCTCTTTATCCACGGCGATTGCGGGATTGGTAAGACCCATCTTCTTCGCGGAATCTGCGCCCGCCGAAAGCAACGGGACCGGCGAGCCAAGGTCCGTTACTTGACCGGCGAACAGTTCACCAACGAGTACATCCAAGCCGTCCGCAGCAGCGACCTCGACAATTTCCGCCGGACCCTCCGTCGGCTCGACCTACTGGCCATTGACGACGTTCATTTTCTGTCGAACAAGAATGCGACCCAGAGCGAATTCCTCCACACCATCGACGCCATCGCCATGAGCGGCGGCGCGGTTGCGGTGGTGTGCGACGATCATCCGCGAACGATCAACAGATTCAGCGGGCCGCTGGTCAGTCGGTTTCTCTCCGGCATGGTCGTCCGAGTCGATCGACCGGATCGAGAACTCCGGGTCAGACTGGTCAAGAGACTTGCCTTTGATCGTGGAATCCGGCTCGGCGAATCTGCGATGGAGACCCTGGCATCACGCTGTGTCGGCTCGGTTCGAGAACTTCTTGGCGGACTGACCCGCATTGATGCACTCGCCCGCCTGGATTCCAATGGGGGTAGCCAAGACGAGATCGGTTCGATTGCGGTCCAACGGGCACTCGGCGATGAATCGATGTCCACCGGCGGAAAGCCGATTCGGCTCTCTCGAATTCTGGAAGTCGTCTGCAAGGAGGTCGGCGTGGACCGAGACGAACTCCTTTCGAGCGGGCGGCATCGTCGAGTCGTTCTGGCCCGTGGGCTCTGCGCCTACCTCGCTCGAGAACTGACGAATGCGTGCTTCCCAGAGATTGCCTCCGCCCTCGGCCGGACGACGCACTCAACCGTCCACACCGCCGATCGACGGATCCGCCGGCAATTGGAGGCCGACGAGCTCGTCTCGGGCCACGCGGAAGAGGTCGTTCGACTTCGAGATTTGGTCGATGAGATCCGCCAGGCGCTCCGGCGAGCCTGATATCCGACGGCCCCAAGGCCGACACGGCCACGTCCGGAAGTCGTTCGTCGGTACACTCCGTCAATGATTCGCCGTTTCTCCTGCCTCTCTTCGTCCACGTTGGCCGCGGCTGCCGCATTGATGATCTCCAATGCGACATTCGCCCAGTCCAACCCCTACGGACGCGTCGACCCAATCGAAGCGAGTGTGTCGGTGCTGCGTCGAAGCGTCGGCGGGGCCGGCTCGCCAGCAAACGTCAGCGAGTTCAACGAGTTCAAATTTCCTGGCTTCTCTTCAGTCCTGCAAGCTGGCGTAACGAATCTCGACCCGTCGATGCGGGTCCGAGCAGCGATCAGTTTGGCCGAGGCCGGCGAACCGATCCCTCTGCTGCTCTCGAGACTCGAATCTGCGGATGAGCGGGGCGCGTTGATCATCTCCGCGTTCGGCGATGATCTCCTTGATGCTTCGATCGCGGGGACCATCGCAAACGATGATCGCACGAACGACGTCGCGCTGGCGGTGCTGCTGGCGGTCGCGGATCGAGATGAGGACACCGAGAGGCTGGCTGCGCTGGCCTCGAATCAAGAAGCAACCTGGCTCACCCGTGGCGTCGCCGCGGTGACCTTGGAACAACGAGGAATCCCGGCCCTCAAGGGTTGGCTCGAGGCCCTCTCCGAAGTCACGGTCGCCGCGCGTGACCGAACCATCTTCGAATTGCTGGCCACGACCGAGCGGCTTGGCTTCGACATCGCCATCAAAAAAATCGCAACGCTCATTGGCCCCCGACCATTCAACGACGCCATCCGCGCGGCCTTGGTCGAATCGCTCCTCGAACTCGCTCCAGACGCCGGTATCGACGCTTGGAAATCGATGGTGACTGATTGCCCCAGCGACGGAAATATCACGCCGATCGGAATGCTCCTGGTCTCCGCCGGACGGCCCGCACCCCTCGAATCAAAGAGTCGGTTTCCTTCGGACGACCGATTGTCCCAAGCAATCCGCGAATTGATCTTTACCGCGCCGGACCAACGGCCTGAAGCCGCCATTGCCGCCGTCAAAATCGGCCATCGACCGACCATGATTTGGGCGATGGCGAAGGCTGAAGAACTCGCAGATCTGGCCTTGCTAGAAGCACTCTTTGATGCCTCTTCCCAATCACAGCGCACCGGCATCGAGTCTTTCATGCTTCGAGCCTCGGAAGCACTCGGTTCGACGGCTCCTTCTGCACTTGGAAGACGACTCGTTGACCAAGAAGACCCGTTGGTCATCGAGGTTATTTTTCGTGGTCTGATCGCCGCCGGAACAACCCAAGCCGCCGCAGAGGCCGCGCCGTATCTCGAAGCTTCCGATCGAGCCACCAGATCACTCGCGCTACTCACGGTCGCCCGAGCCGGCGATCTCGACGAGGCCCAGACCCGATTGTTGGGACGAGCAGCGGCGGGTGGCGGTGGACTGCCAAAGGATCTCCGACCATTGGCCGCTTGGCTCTTCCTCAAGGCTCGCGGTGAACTCAAGAACTCGATTCCACGAATCGTCGAGCCCTAAAATCTTTTCGTTCCTTTTGTGGACGACCCAAGCCACTTCATTTAGATTCACCGTGCAGATTGACCTTCCATGAACTTCATCCCGCTCAATCGACCCGACATCCGAAATCATGATTTTGCAGCATTGGAAGGCGCGCTTCAAGCGTTGGCCGAGGAGGACACCTCACCAATCCGAGCGCTGGAACAGCTCGCGTCCAGAATCACTGATCGACCCCATGCCGTGGCGGCCACGACGGCAGGCGTGGCACTGGAAGCAGCCATGCTCTCGGTTGGATTGAACGTCGGTGACGAGGTCATCTGTCCGGCGTTCGTGCCGGCCCGTCTCGCCGCGGCCATCGTTCGATCCGGAGGCATCCCTCGCTTCGTGGATGTGGATTCACGGACCGGTGGAATGCCCGCCGATGCGGTCGAAGCGGCCATTACGGATCGAACCCGTGCCTTGGCAGCAATCGCCCCTTGGACGGCACCTTCCGTCCTTGAGGAACTCGCCTCGATCAGCCGAAAGTACGAAATCCCGCTCATCGAGGATGCCATCGAGAGCCTGGGGACGACCATGCCCTCGGATTCCGCCGCTCGCTTCGGCGTTCTGGCGGTGATTGGTCTCGGTCGAGAGAGCCCGGCAACCGCCGCTGGTGGTGGCCTCATCGTCACGCACGACGAACGGATGGCCACCAAGTGCCGTGAGATCCTCAGGGAAGGCAGAGCGACCCCAGAGGACGTCGAGGAGGAAGACGACACTCAAGAGGGCTGGTGCCATGTCAGAGCCGGCCTTGACGGACGCCTCGACGTGCTCCGAGCTGCCGTTGGGATCGGCACCCTCGAGCGAATTGAAGAGACACTCGCCGCTCGTCGCGAAGTGGCGGATCGCTACATCGCCAGACTCGGTGGCGAAGCCGATCTGATGATCTCCTCACCGCCCCCGGGCGTACTGCCGAGCTGGACGGCCTTCCCCGTGAGGCTCGACGAGCGATTCGTGCAGGAGGATCGCGACGCCATCATTCGCGGCATGCGTCGCCACGACATCGGCGTCACCGCGGGCTGGGCCCTCGGCCCCGCGCTTCCCATCTCCCATCACGGCGGAGACCCTGAAAGTCGCTGGCCGTTTGCGGCGCGGCTCGCATCGAGAACGATGCTCCTCCCCTGCCACTCGTTCGTCACCCCAGCCGACGTCGACATCATCTGCCAGACACTTCTTCTGATCATGAAACAGACCGTCTTCAGTCGCGGCAGCCAGTGAGGCAAGCTCACTCCCACTCGATGGTGGCAGGCGGCTTCGAACTGATGTCGTAGACCACTCGATTCACACCGTTCACTTCGTTGATGATTCGGTTCGAGATCGAGGCGAGGACGCCGTAGGGAAGCCTCGCCCAATCTGCCGTCATGAAGTCCTGCGTCTCCACCGCGCGAACGGCGACCACGTTGTCATAGGTTCGCCCATCTCCCATGACGCCGACGGAACGAACTGGCAACAACACGGTGAAGACCTGGTTGGTCGACCGATAGAGTTCGTTGGCGACGATTTCCTCGAGGAGAATCTCATCGCAATCTCGGAGGAGATCAAGTTTCTCGATGGTAATGTCACCTAGGACCCGAACGGCGAGACCAGGCCCTGGAAAGGGATGTCGCCAGACGATGGCGGGCGGAAGTCCGAGGACTTCGCCAAGCGTACGGACTTCATCTTTGAAGAGATCACGAAGCGGCTCAACCAGTTCGAAGCCGAGTTCCTCCGGCAGACCACCGACGTTGTGATGCAGCTTGATACTCGCCGCGGTTCCTGCCAAGGAGTGGCCGCTCTCGATCACGTCGGGATAGAGCGTCCCCTGAGCCAGAAATCTAGGCTTCCCATAACGGGACGGCTCGGACTCGATCTTCCGCGCCTCTTCCTGGAAGACCGTAATAAATTGATGCCCGATCAGACGACGCTTTTCCTGCGGATCGTCGATCCCCTTGAGATCGTTGAGGAATGCGTCGGCCGCGTCGACCACACGAAGATCAATATCAAAGTGGCCACGGAAGGTGGTCTCAACGAGCTCACGTTCGTTCTTCCGAAGGAGTCCATTGTCCACGAAGATGCAGGTAAGCCGATCGCCGACCGCGCGTTGGAGGAGTGCCGCAACCACGGAACTGTCCACTCCACCAGAAAGGCCGCAGATCACCCGGTCATCACCAACTTGCTCTTTGACCCGCTGACATTCCGCGTCGAGGTACTCGCTCATCCGCCAGTTGCCGCTGCAACCACAGATCCCGAAGAGGAAGTTCCGCAGGATGTCGATGCCGTGCGGCGTATGGGTCACTTCCGGATGAAACTGGACGCCATAGAACGGACGTTCGCGATGACGGACCGCGGCAAACGGGCAGGTCGCGGTCGAGGCCACCGATTCAAACATTTCCGAGAGACCGGTCACCTGATCGCCGTGACTCATCCAAACAGAAGTACGGGCGGGAATGCCCGCCAGCAGATCAGTCGAGTCGTTAATCTCAAGTTGGGCGCGTCCGAACTCACGAGTCGTCGAACTCTTCACCGTGCCGCCAAGCATTTCGCAACCAAGTTGCATGCCGTAGCAAATTCCGAGTACCGGAACTCCGAGATCGAGGATCCCAGGATCGCAGGTCGGCGCTCCGGATTCGTTCACGCTCGAAGGGCCACCGGAGAGAATGATCCCCTTTGGATTCAGCCCACGAATCGTCTCAAGATCGGTATCCGGTGCCACCAAGAGGCTAAACGCACCCAACTCCCGAATGCGTCGAGCGATTAGCTGCGTGTACTGGCTTCCAAAATCAAGAATTGGAATGGTTTCGGTGGCGGGAACGCCGCTGACGGTCACGTTGCTCATGAGGTATTCGGATCCGATGCCAGAGGGACTCACCCGGTGAGGGGAAGGCGGAGAGGCTACCGCGCCCTCCATCCCCCGGGGAGCCTTCGACCAAATGTCCACTCCCGGGAACACATCGATGGCGATCGTGATGGGGTGGTATCCTCCATTCCATGGAGGCCGTGATCAATCTTCGAGGACTTCTACTCAGCGGAGTCGCCGTGCTCTTCCTGCTGACCGGATGTGCGCCCCCCATTCCGGATGGCGGATTTAACGCCCCGGATCCCGCCTCACGCCTCTATGCCGCGGCCGGGGTGGCCGCCAAATGGTCCTCGATTCAACCACCCGAAGATCGAATCCGGCCGTCGATCACCACCCTCCAACAACTCGTGGTGATGCTCGAGTCGAGCGACCCCGCCGAACGGCTGGTCGCCTCCGAGACGCTCCAAATGGTCACTGGCAAGGACTTCGGCTACGTAGCATCGGACCCGCGGCCGGAACGGTTTCTCGCCGTGAACCGCTGGCGATCGTGGGTTGATTCACTCCCGCCTCCTCAGTCTGCGGTCCGGGGGCTTGAACCTTGAAACCCCAATCGCCACCCATCCGAATTGAGATCCTCAGCCGAGCAGACCTCTTAGCCCCGGTCCGTGCCATGCTCATCTCGTTCTCAGAACGTTTCGGATTCGACGAAATCGAAACCGGCCACCTCGCGCTCGCGGTCGATGAGGCCCTCGCCAATGTGATCCGACATGGGTACGAGTCGAGGCCCGATGGTCGAATCTGGATCTCGATATTTCTCCTCGAAGAACCCGAACGTCGGATCAGGATTGAAATCGAGGACGAAGGTCGGCAAACTGATCCGGCCCAGATCACGTCGAGGGACCTTGCCGTGGTACGGCCGGGCGGATTAGGCGTGAATATCATGCAGGAGGTGACGGATACCTGTGAATTTCAACGCCGGACCCCGGGCGGCATGCGGCTCATCCTCGAAAAGACACCCCGAGGAGAACTAGACTCGTCGGATCAAAATCACGCCGGCACGCCGGAGAATGGGAAGCAATGAACAACGGCCAAGAGATGGAAATCCAAGTTGAAAATCGCGACGGCTCCGTGGTGGTCACCCCGGTGGGCGAGGTCGACCTCGCTCGCAGCCCGTCGCTTCGGAGCCGGCTCAAGCAGGTGCTCGGTGAATCACCCAACCGGCTGGTGGTTGACCTGAGTCAGGTCCCGTATATGGATAGTTCTGGGGTCGCCACGCTGGTCGAAGCACTGCAACAATGCCGAGCGCATGACTGCTCGCTTTTTCTCGCGGGCCTTCAAGATCGAGTGCGATCCGTGTTCGAGATCGCCCGGCTCGATACTGTATTCAACATCACTGCCGATACGACGTCTGCCTTGGATACCTAAAACACGATGCCCGAAACCATCAGTCAACCTGGTCTGATCGCACGCATCCTCGAGCGGGTCGGTCGTTTCGTTCTCGGGATCCTCGAATTCATTGGCGGCCTCTACTGGCTTCTTCATGAGTTGATCGGGTGGATCTGGAAATCCACCGTTCGGGGTCAATTTCGATTCGGACGTGCGGCTTTCATCTCCCAAATGGTGCGGGTCGGAGTCCACTCGATCAGCATCGTGGTCCTCGTCTCGGGAAGCATCGGTTTGATTCTCGCCTTGCAGACGGCGCCAAGCCTCCAGCAGTTCGGGCAAGTCGACAAGGTCGCAAATCTCGTGGGCGTCGCGGTCTTCCGCGAACTGGGCCCGCTCATTGCCGCCATCGTCCTCACCGGCTTCGCTGGCGCCTCGATCGCCGCCGAGCTTGGAACCATGGTTGTCGGTGAAGAAATCGAAGCACTCGAATCGATGGGACTCAACCCGGTTCGTTTCCTCGTCGTACCGCGAGTGATCGCGAGCGCCATCAGTCTGGTCCTACTTGCGGTGATCGCCGACCTCTCCGCGGTCTTTGCGGGCGGGGCGATTGGCATCCTTCAACTCGGGATCCCGTACGAGGTGTACAAAGACAACACCATTGCGCAACTCAATAGCGCTGACTTTCTGACTGGTTTGTTCAAGGCCGGCATCTTCGGAACGATCCTCGGACTGATCGCCTGCCGCAACGGACTCCGGGTCTCGGGCGGCGCCGCCGGCGTCGGCAAGGCAACCACCGACACCGTGGTTCAAACGGTGGTCACCGTGATCTTCGCAGACCTGTTCTTCACTTCGCTGTTCTTCACCCTTGGCCTCGGTTGATCACGGTCGATCAAGCCCCAAGGGCGAGCCGTTCAGCGGCCCGCGCCGGCAGCCCTGAGGCGATGGCTCTGGACTGAGCCGAAGCAATGTCGTATCCGGCCCGATGCCAGTCGATTTCCCCGGCTTCCAGATCGATAATCGCGTACGAAGCCCGCGGATCGCCATCTCTGGGTTGACCCACCGATCCCGGATTCACAATGCAGTGCCCTTTGAAGTCGACTTCGATCGACTTCGATGAAACACTCCGATGGCTCTCAACCACCGGGTGCTCGGCATCTCCCAGAAGGCGAAAACAAGCCGGCAAATGTGTGTGACCCACTAAGCAGATTGGGACCGTGATTCCACGAAATGCCGGACCGGCCGCAGCGCCGTCAAGGATGTAGCGAGCCCCGCCGGGAATCGGCGAATCATGAACGATCATGAGCTTTGACTCAAAGTAGATCATGCCAGGGAGCTGCTCGATCGCGTCAAGAAGATCCGGCCGCTCCGAGGCGATCTGGCGTCGGGTCCAGTCGATGGTCTCGCGAGCCATTTCACGGAACTTGCGGCCGAGTTCCGGTCGGAACAAGGCCTCTTCATGGTTCCCCACCACCATCAGCGGATCGCGATCGAAAATCAGATCAAGGCATTCGATTGGATCGGGCCCATACCCCACGACGTCGCCAAGACAGACCAATCGATCGATCCCGGCAGCATCGAGCGCTGCAAGCACTGATCGAAGGGCCAGTAGATTTCCGTGAACATCGGAGATAACGCCTAGTCGCATGGGCCTACCCTTCACGATTCTGCAGACGCGGCATTCAAGCTTGGCGTCAGATTTGACGAAACTTGTTCGCCGATGACGAAACCCTGCCTTCTGTCATCGGACATTCGCGGTCGAATCGCCAGACAAGTCCATCGATCTCGAGAATTCCAGCGAGGCCCAGCGATTGGCTATTCGTGGACCGCCGCCGGCCCGCTGGACGCCTCGACGGCGGCGCGATGCAACTCCAGGAGCCCGGCCTGCTCCTGAATCCGCTCCACGATCTGATCCGGATGATCAACCAAGCAGGCCCATCCCTCGCGAATGGCACGATGGCACCCGGCACTGGCACCCGTATCGACCCGGCCCGGCACCGCAAGAACCTCGCGGCCATAGTCTTCGGCCGCCAGACGCGCGGTGATCATCGCCCCACTGCGGGCGCCAGCCTCGAAGACCACCACACCGAGTGAGAGACCGGCAATGATTCGATTTCGCTCTGGAAAACGACCTGGTCGCGGACCGACGTCACACGGGTACTCGCTGACCACCGCCCCACCACCCGCCGCAATCGCATGGAAGAGTGAGTGGTTCTCCGGCGGATACAGATGTTGCAGGCCCGAGCCCAGAATCGCAAACGTCGGGATCCCGGTTCGAAGCGCCGCGCGATGCGCCGCCGCATCGATTCCCAACGCCCCCCCGGAACAGATCGAAAATCCTGCTTCACAAAGGGCGGTGGAGAATCGCGACGCGAGATCGACTCCGAGCGCCGAACATCGCCGCGCCCCGACGATCGAGATGATCGGAAATTGCGTGAGCGCCGCTCGCGAACCCAGAATTCGAAGCACCGTCGGTGGATCTTCAATACCCCGGAGTGCGGGGGGATAATGAGTGTCGAAGACCGTCAGGATCGACCCGCCAAGGGTTTGGAGCCGACGAAGATCAGCGCGAGCATACTTCCGATCGAGCGTTCGCAACCTGGCCGCCACGACCATCTCACGCTCCCCTGTCACCGCGGCGACGGCCGAGACAGACGCCTCCAAAATGCGGGCAATCGTCCCAAAAGACTCGCGCAGCTTGCCAACGGTTCGTGGCCCCCACCCTTTAATTTGCTGAAGCGCCAACGTTTCGACCAATTCATCTTCGTGCATCTGCGACCGCCCAGTCCACCCTACGACAAGCCTACCCGGTGATCAGATCGCTTCCCGCGGTCGTCGACTTTTTTCGCGTGGCGTATCCGCAAGGGTTCAGAAACGTTGCCCCTGATCTTCAAGATCAGCCCAGAGTGATCCCTCATCCGAAACCGGTTCGTAGGTCAACTCCGCGGCGAGGTTCTCTCCGGCGGAATCACCAGGAACCTGCTGGACCTCTTCCACTCCCTCGTCCTCTTCCTCGTCCGCCTCCTCGGCTTCTTCCTCTACCGCTTCCTCGTCCTCGTCCGCTTCCTCGTCCTCGTCCGCTTCCTCGTCCGCTTCCTCTTCCTCTTCCTCTTCCTCTTCCTCTTCCTCTTCCTCTTCCTCTTCCTCTTCCTCTTCCTCTTCCTCTTCCTCTTCCTCTTCCTCTTCCTCTT
>Ga0222662_1001687_pt1 | contig 9884 bp, 10 predicted proteins | sample AntAcemetagen600_FD_179821 | JGI IMG/M metagenome (GOLD analysis project Ga0222662, IMG submission 179821) | Saline water microbial communities from Ace Lake, Antarctica - #600 | ecosystem: Environmental > Aquatic > Non-marine Saline and Alkaline > Saline | place: Antarctica: Ace Lake | collected...
TGGAGCGCGAGATCGCGGCAATGCCTTTGGTGTTCAGGCGTGCCTTCTCAGCCACCAACAGGCTGCCACCGCGCGGTCGGTACACAAACCGAAGCTTGATCCCCCGCCTGCGCTCCCACTCGCCCGGCGTAAACCTGCGCCCACCCGGAGCAAGCCCCGCTGCCTCGGTTGGGATTGCAAGATAAAACCCACTCTTTGATCTGATTGTGGCCCCACGCTCAAATGCGCCGAGAATGCGCGGCGCCTTTGTGTAGACCAGCGAGGCTGCGCGCAGACTGGTTTGACCTTTTGGGAAATTGAGGTTGCGCACCGTATTGCCAAGCCGCGTGCCAAGCCCGGCCGACACCACTTGTTGCCGCCACGCAGATTTGAGATCACCACCTGCGATCTGCATCGCTTTGCTGGTGGCCTTTTCGGCGGCGGCAACCTGTTGCGCCATCAGCGCGATAAGGTCCGGCGAAAGGTCAATCCCGATGCGCATGATGCATCTATTCCTCTGGCTCGGTTTCAGGGGAGACGGTTTCAGCTGGAACGGTCGATACGGGATTGCTTGAGGATTGTTGACGTATAGGTTTGCGCGCCCCCTTGGCATCCAGCGCCACAAGATGCCCGCTTTTGAGCGCATCCGCGGCCTGTGCGTCACTGATGGTCAAAACAGACCCAACGCCCGTGTTGGTGTGGCCAGCAACGATGCGGCCTGCGGTTTCGGTAATGGCAAAACGCGGCATCACCAGCCTCCTTTACAGATTTGGGGTGTCGAACATGACAAGGTTCATCTCGCCAGTCGCACTCCGTTGGATTGCAGAAATCGTATAAACTGGCTGGCCGGGTCGCTGCGATATCTTCACCTGATCACCCGGCTCAATCTCGAACGGGATCAGCCGTGCATCGGCTGGTTCGATCCAGAATTCAGCCACGCTGGCGTTCAACATCAGATCGGCACCAAAGTTTCCGCCAGCGCCACTGATCGGCGAAAGGCCCGGGCCGTCAGAAAACACGCCCTTTGTTGTGTGCTGCGCACGGTCAGGGTCACGCATGCCCTCTGTGTACGGCAGGCGCAGCCTTGGGCGCAGAACCGCGGCCTCCGAAAACATGCCGCTTATGGCACCCGACAGGGATACCTCAAGATCGTCAAACATGGAGGCCACGGTTTTGATCCTTTCGGATTATGTGCGCTTGGCGGGGATCAAAACGCGCGGACGAGTGCAGTACTGCAGGGCGTTCATCTGGAACTCGAGGTTCACACCCTTTCCGTTTTGCATTTCGTACTGCTTGCCGTAGAGCCGCTGGCCCTGCGTGTTGACCGTCTCGATATAGTCTGCCGGCGCATAGACTGTGCGGAACAAGCCCGGAACGCCCAATGGGAAGATATGACACTTGTTTGTGTCTATGCCGATCGAGCCGCCGCCACGGTAGTTTTCGAAGGTAATGCCCCCAAACTCAAATGCGCCGAAGCTGTTCTGCTGGCCATTTGCGCTGGCATATGCCGAGCGGAGCGTTGAGGCGTCTGCAAACCCTTTGTAGGTCTCACGAACCTCAGGATGCGCGATCAAATCGTCGAAGAACGCATCTCCACAAAAGGCATGGATGCCGGTGTACGGCAGGCCATCGAGGATGCCTGCCATCTGACGGATCACCCCGGCGCACTTCTTGCGCAGCGCACCCTCTACCGGGGTTGCATTATCGAGGTCGAAGTCGATCTCGGAAGGTGCGGTCTCGCCAAACTCGCTGAAGTAATTAAAAATCACATCGCCGTTTGCATCGAGCAGGTTGCCGCTTTTGATAATGTTGAGGCGGTGATATTCCTCGGTCAGGGCGAACCCTTGACTTGCCTCGACCGCACGGTCAGCAATCTTTTGCTGCAGGCGCTCAACTGCCACCTCTTGTCCAAATGCCCGGACTTGCTGGACTTCGTCGGCCATGATTGCATCGTCGACCTGAAAGTGTGGCACGCGCAGAGTGCGCATCGACCGCTTGTTTTTTCCAAATGTCTGACCGGGGCCACCGCGTGGAGACGACGCAATCAGCAACTGGTTTTGCTCTTTGTCTTTTTCAATTCCAATATCGAGCGTGTCGATGCTGGTCGTTTGGAACAGGCCGAGCTGACCAATGCGCGATGGAGCATACTTGATTTCACGCAAAGCGTCGGTCAGGCGCATGACGCTGAAGGCATCTTGCGAAAAAATATTCAGAAGCGACATTTAGATGTCCTTTCGTGTTTGACCGCGGATCAGCGGATGATGATGCCAACAGCGGCCAGATCAGAATTTGCAGATTGCTTTTCAGCCGCCTGATCGCGGTCGGCATGATATGTCAGCACGCTGCCGTTAACCTCGGCGTCGCGGACGATGGCGGCGATGGCTGCGTCAGCAGAGGTTGCGTCGCAGCCGTAGAGCGCGACGGCAACAGCGGTTTCAGAGCCATCATCGGCACCAACCGCAGAGGCGACAAACTTGCCGGTCGCAGTGATCTTGCCAAGCACGGTGCCCGGCGCGATGATGCCCGCGCCGCTGGCAACGGTGATGTTGCCGCGCGAGCGCTGCCCATTGGCTTCAGTCATCAGGAACTCGCCGGGATGCCGACCTTCGTTTAGAATTGTCATTGAATGATCTCCTCAGACCAGATTGTGGCTCAGACGAACCGATTGTTTGCTTGAGCCACAGCAGCGGACCAGCCACTCTTGACCTTCTCAGATGTGTCAGCGCGGGCACCGGACGCATCGCCACCGAACTCGTTTTCACGCGCTGCGCGATCTTCAATCGACGCGACGGACGATGCTTTCGGGGCCATTCCCAAAACCTTGATCGCTTCCTCAGCGCTCATGCTCGTCTCAAAGGCAAAGCCCATGGCCTGCGCTTCACGACCGGCGGCCGCCTCACAGGTGAGAATGCTTTTGATCCGGCCGCTTGCGGCGGCAGCACCCTCTGCTCGAGCTGTTTCAACAGCAGCATTGAGGGCTGCTTCAGTGATGCCGGCGCTTTCAGCCTGCGGGGCAGCTTGGTTCGGATTGCTCATGGCAAACCCTTTCCTTGTTTTGACGGCCCCGTGGGCCGAGGTTGATAGGTTGGCAAGGACCTCATCAAGCGAAGCCACGCGGTCTGCGAGCCCCCGATCGATGCCGTCTTGCCCGATGAATGTGCGAGCTTCGGTGGCGCGGATTGCCTGCTCAGTAATGCCGGAACGACCCCGGGCCACGAGGCCCACAAACTGGTCGTAAAACTTCATCACTTCCGTTTGCAGATCAGCTTGAACAGCATCGGACAGCGGGCCAAACGGATTTCCGTCGACCTTGTGCTTGCCTGCGTAGATCAGCGTCGCGCGGACGCCCTTCTGCTCCAGCTCGCCTGAGCGATCGAGATGCGTCAGTACCACACCAATCGAGCCCACAATCGAGGTCGGCGAGACCACGATCTCATTGGCAGCACTCGCGATACCGTAAGCCGCCGAGGCCGCCATGTCGTTGACAAAGGCCGTGACCGGCTTGGAAGCGCCCAGCTGCCGGACCTGCTCTGCGACGGTGAACATGCCTGTCGCTTCACCACCCGGGCTGTCGATATCCAGAAGAACCGAGTAGACCTCTGGGTCGTCTGCCGCCTCGCGCAGCTGTGCAGTGATGCCCTCGTAGGACACCATGCCAGAATTGGCCCCGATCCACGCCCCGCGGTTGACCAGCGAGCCCACGATCGGGATCATGGCGACACCGTTGGCGACAGCATATTTGCGCGCGCGACCATCTTCGCCGTAACGGTTGCCAAGAAACTGGTTGGCATCCGGGCGCAGGCCCTCGATCTTTGCCCCGTCCATCGGCAACCGTCCCTGCAAAACCTGCAAGATGATCTCGGCCTTTGTCGGATGAAGTAAAAGCGGCCGGTTGAGGACCCGCGACGCGATCTGCGTCAGCGAAGGCCCCTCTGGCGCCTGCATAATTGTGGGTGGCTCGTTCACCGGACCCCTCCTGTTGCGATGGCGCGGCGGCGTGGCGATCTGCCCTGCGATGCGGCGCATTTTTCCTCAAAGCCCCGAATAACCATCATCAGGCGGTCTGGGCTGGCCGCGTGGAACGTGGCCGATCGGGAAACTCCCGTTGGGCCCGCCGTGAACGACACTGTCGCTGCGGCCTGACCCGCGATCAGCCGGTAATAGACCTCACGCAGGGCTTTAGCGGCCGCGCAGGGGTCATTTTCATCGATCGTCAAAGCCATTATGCAGCGTCCTCTTCGTCGTCATCGCCATCATCCGCATCGGCATTGGCTGCAATTGCCTGTGGGCCACCGCCAGCTGCGCCCATCAACATCGGCTCAGGCAGGTTGTATTCGGCCCGCAACAGCCGCTCGGCGGCCAGCTGCTGGTAGACATCATCAACATCGACCCCGTTGTCGTTGCAGATCATCGCGTCGGACATCACACCAAGCCGCTTCCACGTCTCGTGCGCTTTTGCCTTCTTGAGATCATCCGCCGTTGTACGCGGTGCCCCGCGCCATTCCGCCCGGCAGGCCGCAGTCCGGTTGGCCAGAAACGCCTCATAGCCGCCCGGAAACGCGATACCGCCACTGGCGACCTCTTCTTCCAGCCATGCCTCGTAAATTGGCTGACAAAACGGCGCGATGATGTTTTGCCGCCGCGTCTTGGTAATGGCGAAGATTTCAGCCGTCGCTGCCTGCAAGGACGAATAGGTGGCCCCGCTGTTGTCACCCGTCGCACTCTCATAGGTCAGCCCAAGGCAGCGTGCGATTTCGCGCAAGAGGTGCATCGAGAAATCTTTGTAATTCGATGAAGGCTGATTACTGGTGTGAAACTTCAGCTCTTGGCCCGGAAACAGATGCGCAAGGCGACCGTTGATACCAACATCGAGCGAGGAGCCGTCGTAAAAGCCCGCCAGCATATCGATATAAGCCTCCATGGGGGCCACACCCTCGGACGCCATCTTCGCTTGCTCTTGAGGTGTCAAAAGCCCCGCCAGCACCTCCTCTGTTGGCTCATCCGACGTGATCGTTGCCGCAAAGAGCGTTTGCACAATCGCGGCCATCAGCGTGGCATCGGCCAGCTGGTCAAACTGGCGCGCAACCTGCAGCGCGGGCGTCATCGGCGAGATGCCACGATGCGTGCCCGGCAGCCCGTCAAAGACATGGATCACGCGCGGCCGCCCTGCCCCATCGCGCGCACGCACGTCATATTCCACATCATGCTTGAACAGATCCTTGCGGATTGCCCGGTAGCCCACCGGCATTCCGTCCACGTCGGTATAAACCCCGTTGATCAGCCGGTTCATACTTTCAGTTTTGCGCGACAAGCGGTGCGGCGGCAGCAAACGCACCTTGGTGCCGTACCGGTTCCACGGCCTGCGCCGAAACGGCAGCTCGGCGAGTATTTCGCCAGTGATCAGCCATGAGCGAAACGCCGCACTTTGCATCTGCCCAAAGGTGCGCAGACCCTGAATATCGCATTCTTGCGCATTGCGCGCCCACAGCTCAAACCGCCGCTCGACAGTTTTAGACCACTCAGATGCTTCAAAGGCTGTCATGCCAAAGGTTTCGTTCTCCGGGATAGACTTAAGCCGCAGGCCAGACCCGACTGTATTGGCAGCCGCCTGATCCACAGCCCCAGCCAACCAGCCGTTGTTGTGCAAAAGATCGCCCACGCGCGCTGCGGCATCATCCCACGCATCAGCGATATCGTCTTGCGCCTCGCGCAGTGCCGGCTTCCAGCCTGCAAAAGTTACCCCTCGACCACCTCGCATGTATTGCCCAGTCGGCCGAGAGGCCACCTCGCCACCATTGGTCGGCGCAGGCAGAGGTGAACCCACGATCAGATCGCGGACCTTTGAGATAATGGACATGTGTTTACCTGTTCAGTCTGCTCCCGGCATTCGAGAAGCGTTTTCGAAGCACGCCACCACCAGAAGCCCGGGAGGAGGTGGGCTCTGATGGTGGCGGCTGATCACCCTTGGCGGAACTGTCGGAGGAGCCTGAAGAAGGACCTGCCTCCTCGGACCGCTCGACACCCTCGGGGATGCGTTGAACGTTAAGCGTGTAGCCAATGGCCGCACACATGGCCTCGCAATCAAGGAAATGGTTATGGCGTGAACGCTTTACCCATTTCGGACGACCCTCGACGACCATGCGCGCCTCCGAGGTCAGCTGCTTGCAGTAATCCTCAGTCACCTCGCTGTGGACAAAGAATGCGCCTGGCACATCCATCGGCGTGCGAATGCGCGACACCACCAGTGATTTGAAAAAATCAGTCGATAGCAAAACCAGATTGACCGAGTAAAGCGCACGCTTACCGTCGGGCTTGGCCTCGATCTTTGAGACCCGGTAGGGTGGCGTCATTACATCGCGCCCCTTGGTGGGCCAACACAGCCAGTGATAGCGGCGGCAAAACTCATAGACCTTGTGCTCGTTGCCAAGCTCCGGCTTGTCCGGGCGAAACCCACTGTCGATAAACACCTTTTCGATCTGCATGCCCGCCACTGGCTGCAGCATTAGCTCTGCCAGCTGCGACCAGACCTCATCGCTGTCGGTCGGCCCGTAAAGCTGGCCTGCATCGATCAGCCAAGACGTGCCACGCGCACCAAAGGCACGCATAACAAAGACCAGCGAGAACTTTTGCACATCGACGCCCATCACAAGACGCAGACCGCCCATGGGCACTTCGCCGGCCTTGTAAGGCAGGCGACGCTCCATGATTTCTTGCCATTCGGGCACGTCACCCGAGGCGATCATTGAATAGCACTCGCCAAAACTGGCGTTCATTGCCGTCTGCATGCGGTCATGATCGCCCGACTGCAGCGCGGTCAGATAGGTCTCGGCGCGCTGGCCCCATGTCACAAACGGCGAGCACAGACCAGAGGTCCACATCGATAGCGTAGAGCTCTCCTCAGGCGCTCCGGAAACCACCGGGTTGTCATCGACCAGTGTCACACTTTGACCCGGCGCGACCATGTGGCCACGCTGGTTCATCCAGATCTTGTCATCGTCGGTATGCACTCCGCCGCAGCGAGGGCAGCTTAGATATGCGTCCCGCTTTGCCTGCGATGGTGTGGCGCGCTCCGGCCAGTGCAGCTGCTTAAAGCGCGGGATAAAATATTCATTGCAGTGCTTGCAAGGCCACGCCCAGTGATGCCGCGTGCCTTCCTGAAACAGCTTCCAGATCGGGCTTTCCAAATCCTCTGGTGCCGATCGCGCCCAGAACTCGAGACCGCTTTGCTCGTCCAACTCGATCTCCACAAGACCTCTTGCCGGCGTGCTTGTGATTGCGGTCACGAAGTCGGCATATGTTTCGCCCCGGGCCTCAACCAGACCCAGCACATCGCCCTGCCCTCTGACATTGGCCATCATCTCGTCGAACTCGTCGATCAGCGCCAATGCGGCCGGGTCAGATTTCAGAGCCGAGGAAGAGCCAGCATGCGCAAGACGAATGCGCACCCCGGCAACATGCTTGAGCGTTTTCTTCATACGCCGGCCGCGGACAACCTTGTGCTTGAGGCTCTCGGCCTCGTCGAGCAGACCCATGAGACGCGGCTCGAACTGGTCGGTCAGGAACTCACGGGTCGGGCCCACATAAATGATCGGCGCTGGCCGCTGGTCTAGGCGAGCCCCAATGATGTCGAGCATGCTGTCAGTTTTGCCCGACTGAGCTGAAGTGACGGCCACGACCCGGCGGTATCCACCGTTGTGAACCGCCGACGACCAAGGGATCATGTAAGGCGTCAGCGAAGGATCGCGTGGGCCGGGGATGCCAGCCGTCTCTGGATAAATTCGGTTTTCGGCAGCCCAGTCCGCCGGGTCACGCTTCTGGCTCGGCTTCCATATCGATTTGGCCAGTTGCCAGAGCCCGCTCCGCTTCTGTTGTGCGTCGAGATAATCGCTCGAATGCTCCATCGATTTCCTGCTCAAGCCTGCGGCGTTCTTGCATGTCTCGCGTATATCGCGCCGGGACGCCTTGGAACTCCGACCTGACGGCCGCAGCCATCTCGCCAACCACGGCTCGGGCATCCTCCACCGGGATCAGGTCCCTGCTGCGCTCTTTGATCCGCAGCTCAATCTCCCGGGTCCGGGCGTCGGTCGCGCGGTTTGCTGCAACAGACTTGTTGTTCTTGGCCTGCAGGTCCTCGTAGTAGGCCATCACACCGCGCACGACTGACACCAGCTTGTAGCGGCCATGCGCCTCTTTGACGATGAACCCTTCCTTGGTGCGCTGCTGTATCCACTGCGTGCTGCGATCACAGAACTGCGCGACCTGCCCCACCGAAAGGGTGTTGATGGTCTGCTTTTCAGCGTCGTCGGCCATGTGTTTAAGTCTCTGTTTTTGCTTCTATTTCTGTTGATAAGCATCAGCACAAGAGCGAACGTGATTACAGAAGCGCCGCACCCCGCGACGCACCCACACGGAGGTCGCCATGACCCTTTCGCTTTCCGCCACATGCCTCGCCATCGCCCTCGCAGACGAACGCGGCAGGGTCTACAGGATCGCCTGACCGTCTGCCTTAAGCGGCATCTTCTTCCGGCTCGCCATCAAGGCGGGCCGCCATCGTTTCAGCGAAGGTCTCGCCCGACCCTTCCAGCACCGCATCCCGGCCCGTGTATTCCTGCCAGCGCCGCACTGCGACGTCGACGTAAGCCGGGTTCAACTCCACCGCATAGCACCGGCGGCCAGTGGTTTCGGCAGCGATGATCGTGGTGCCTGACCCAGAGAACGGCTCGTAGACCGCGTCGCCGGGGTTGCTGTTGTTCTCGATCGGAATGCGCATGCAGTCGATCGGCTTTTGCGTGCTGTGGCCGGTTTCTGACTTCTGCGGCTTGGGAATTTGCCAGAGAGTGCTTTGCTTTCGGTCGCCACCCCAATGGCCCGTTGCCCCTTTGCGCACCGCATACCAGCACGGCTCATGGTGCGGATGGTAATGCCCACGACCAATGACGAATTGATGCTTTGCCCATATGATCTGCGAACGGATTTCAAAACCACTTGCTTCGATGCTTTCTGCGACTGTGTGAGCCTTGTTTCCAGCGTGCCAAATATAAGCAACATCACCGGGGAACAGCGCCCAAGCCTCTCGCCAGTCTGCCTGATTGTCGTTCAAAACCTTGCCGTGCATCCCGCCTGTTTTTCCAGGGTTCTTCAGCGGCAGCGCGTCTTTGCGCCACGATGCGTCATATTCCACCCCATAGGGCGGGTCAGTCACCATCAGGTGAGGCTTCGCACCCGCCAGCAGAAGGGCCACTGTCTCCGCGTCAGTCGAGCTGCCACACACGATCCGATGATCGCCGAGCACCCAAACATCACCCGGCTGGCTGATCGGATGGTCCTCGTCGACCTCGGGCACGTCGTCCGGGTCCGTCAGGCCACCCGTGACCTCTAGCAGAGCACCGGGCAGCAGGTCGTTCAGGTCGTCCTCAGAGAACCCGATCATCGAAAGATCATCACCAAGACCAAGCTCGCGCAGCTCGGCCCACTCGACCTGCAGCATCTCCGGGTCCCACTCCGACGTCTCGGCAAGCCGGTTGTCGGCCAGCGTGTAAAGCCGGCGGTCCTCGTCAGACCAACCCCGGGCGATCATCACCGGCACCTCAGCCATGCCAAGCTGCATTGCCGCCATCAGCCGGCCATGACCAGCGATGATCGTACCGCTCTCTGACACCAGCATCGGGATCGTAAACCCGAAACGCTCCATCGATGCAGCGATCTGATCAACCTGCTCCTGCGGGTGCGTGCGGGCATTCTTTACGTAAGGCGACAGGTCCGCCACCGGCCACATCTCGATCTTCGAGGCAGGCCACCGGCTGGCGTCAAGGCGGCTCGTGGCTGGGGCTGGGCTGGGGGTCAAAACAAACACCATCCGATTTTTGAATGAAAGAAAAACGCAAAACTATTGCGCCTAGGCGCGC
>Ga0222662_1001689_pt1 | contig 9839 bp, 9 predicted proteins | sample AntAcemetagen600_FD_179821 | JGI IMG/M metagenome (GOLD analysis project Ga0222662, IMG submission 179821) | Saline water microbial communities from Ace Lake, Antarctica - #600 | ecosystem: Environmental > Aquatic > Non-marine Saline and Alkaline > Saline | place: Antarctica: Ace Lake | collected...
CGACGCGACAGCAGCCGGAATAAACTTTGCGCCATCGACACTGACACCAGGCAATGCTGCAAATAGAAAACCTTCGCGCACCTCCCGGCTGTCCGCGGTCAATCCGACAATCTTCATCTCACCAATGGTTGAGGGAAAAACCTGATCCGGCCCTGCAAGAGTTTGAAGATCCATCATCCCCTCATTCCGCCGCCAAAAGAGAGGCAGCCTGGATCGGCGCATCCCATGTACCGACCGGCTGCAACCCCAAAATCGGCGCGATCCGCTGAACGATACGAGAGGTCACAGGGGCAGCGTTCCACCCAGCCGTCGCATAACCAAAGGAATTTTCCGTCGCTTGCGGCTCGTCGAACAGGACCAGCATCGCATAACGTGGATCATTTGCTGGAAACGCGCTCAAGAAAGACGTCAAAAGCGCATTGCGAGAATAGCCATTCCCACTCACTTTTTCAGCAGTTCCCGTTTTCCCCATCACAGGATACCCAACAACATCCGCGTTGCGCCCGGTGCCGCGCTCAACGACCAACCGTAACAATGCACGCATCGCATTGCTTGTTTCTGTGCTCAAAACACGGGTCGTGTCGACGGGTTCGCTCTGGCGCAAAAATGTCGGTTGAACCGCAAGGCCGCCGTTTACCAAAGGCGCACTAGCTGCAACCATTTGCAAAGGCGACACGGAAACACCGTGCCCATAAGAAATTGTCATCGCCGAAATATCAGTCCACCGCGCCGGTAAAAGCGGGCGCCCTGTTTCCGGCAATTCAACGTCGGTACGGGTCAAAAGGCCCAAGCGTCCTAAAAAAGCACGATGCGCCTCACGTCCAATATCAAGCACCATTTTTGCCGTTCCGATATTAGACGAGTGCATAAATATTTCAGGCACGGTCAAAAAGCGTTTTTCAGCATGGTAATCATTGATCGTGAAACGAGCCGCGCGGATCGGCTCGCGCGCGTCATAGCTTGTGCCCAAATTGACAAGCCCAGAATCCAAAGCCGCCGCCACAGTGAACGCTTTGAAGGTCGATCCCATTTCATAAACACCAAGCGTCGCGGCATTAAAGCGCGCACGGTCTGGAGAAGCCATCGGATCATTTGGGTCAAAATCCGGCAATGATGTCATCGCCATCACTTCACCCGTTTGGATGTCAATCACAATACCCATTGCGGCCAATGCAGAAAACTCATCTATGGCAATGGCAAGTTCAGTGCGAAGCGCATGTTGAACACGCAAATCAATCGACAGCGCCAACGGCTCATTTGCAGCACCCCCTGCGCCGTTCAGATAATGCTCCATGCCAGCAATGCCGCGATTATCAACATCCACCCCACCCAGAACATGCGATGCCATAAAGCCATTCGGATAGACGCGTTTTTGTTCTCTCTGAAACGCCAGACCTGGCTGACCAAGATTGTGCACAGCCACCTGTTCCCGAGGCGTCATATCGCGGCGCAACCAGACAAATGCCCGCTCACTGCTAAGTTTGGATTCGAGCGCACTGCGATCAAGATCCGGGAAAATAGAATTTAGAAGCCGGGCAGTTTCCGCCGGGTTTTGAACTTTACGGGCATCCGCATAAAGCGAGGCCGTGGTAATATCGGTTGCCATCACTTCGCCATTGCGATCAACAATGTCGCGACGCTGCACCGGCACCTGAGGGTTTGACACTGAAGCGCGCGCAACTTCATCACCCGAAGTTGGCGCCAGCCCAATGGTCATCAGGCGCATGGCCACAATTGAGAAGGCAACAGCAAACGCCCCAACCGTCAGGGTGATGCGACGTCGACCACTTTCCAAACGCTTACTCTCTGGCGCACGCTCACCGTCCGTTGGCGCAGTGAAACGAGAGCGCGCAATCAGATCATGACCCAACCGCGGTCCGCCATGTTGAGATTGAGGCTCCTTGCCCATCAACGCACCTCGTTGTTGGACTGTGGTGCTGCGCCCGCATAACCGCCCAGTGCGCGATGACCGTTGGGGCCAAACAGGTTTTCTTGGCGAGGCGGCATTGGCAAATCGTCGAAAGTCGCAATCTGAGATGCCTTCAAAGGCACCAAATCCAAATGACGTTCCGTCAGGGACTGTAGCCGAGCCGGACGCGTGAGATAACTCCACTCTGCCCGCAAGACCCTGATCGCTTCTTGCTCATCCAATATCTCTTGAGTGAGCTGCGCACGCTCACGCTCCTGAGCTTCAACTTTATATTTCAGATTGTAGAGCCCAATGGACAAGACAACGACCAACAATACCGACAGCAAGTTGAGAAAACGCATCAGGTGAGCTCCCCTTGAAGGGCAGCGAAACGCTTGAGCCCCATCGCATCGAGATCAAGGTCGATCAACGGTGCATTAGTACGAGTCGCCCCGCGCAAGCGCGCAGATCGCGACCGCGGATTGATATCAATTTCAGACTTGCTCGCCTTTAGGGCACCGCGTGTCACCCCCTCAAATGACGCGGAAGGACCGCTAGACACGTCGGGCAAGTGGCGCGACGGGCGACTTGCCTTGCCCGTTCGTTCAATCAAAAACTTTTTGACAATGCGATCTTCCAACGAATGAAAGGCAACAACAGCCAGACGCCCGCCTTCGCAAAGCAAAGCCTCCGCCGCCGCAAGGCCCCGCGCAAGCTCACCTAGCTCATCATTGATAAAAATGCGCAACGCCTGAAAAGTACGCGTCGCCGGGTGTACGCGGTCAGCCCGTGCCTTTGGCCCCATCACTTCCGAAATTAAGGCAGCCAAATCGCCGGTGCGCTCAAAAATCATGTCTGAACGACGCGCGACAATCGCTTTTGCAATCGCCCGTGAGCGTTTCTCATCGCCATAAAAATAGATAATGCTCGCGAGGTCTTCTTCTTCAAATCCATTGACCACATCAGCAGCACTAAGTCCTTGGCCGCTCATTCGCATATCCAACGGACCGTCATTTTGAAACGAGAAACCACGTTCAGCCTGATCAAGCTGCATGGATGAGACACCAACATCCAGCGCCACACCATCAACGCCCTTGCGATCACCGGCAGCTAACATAGGCGATATCAATTCGTGCATATCCCCAAAACAGCCAGAAACAAGAGTGAGACGACCGTCGAATTCTTTTTCCATCCCCCGGCCACGTTCAATGGCGGTCGGGTCCCGATCAATGGCCCAGACATGACAGTTGGCCGCGTTCAAAATCGCACGCGTGTACCCACCAGCCCCAAAAGTTCCATCGATATAAAGAGCGCCATCCTTTGGCGCGAGCACATCCAACACTTCAGCCAGCATAACCGGGAAATGAGGGGAATTTGCTGGCTGTTGCATCAGATGTTGCCCCCCTGACCGGAGGAAGGCCCAACCCCAGGCGGGGAAATCGCATAGGGGCTCTTCAAAAGAGCCCCATGCCCACCAGCCTCAGCCAAAACATCAGCAAGGTACCGCTCGTAAGCCTTCGGTTCCCAAAGCTGAAACTTGGCACCAAGACCAACGAAGGTTACCTGGTCTGTGATACCCGCCTTTGCTGTCAACATCTCAGGCAGGCTCACCCGCCCGTCCGCATCAAACATCAGCTCGGCAGATTGCGCTTTCAACATGTTCGCCAACACGTTGCGTTCACGAGAAAATGGATCGAGCTGGTTCAACATCATGTCGATCTCAGCATCAAGGTCAGGACCACCCCCCTCAATGCATTGATCGCTTAAAGACGGAAAACAGATAATGCCGGAAAATTCTTGAGCAGCGGTCACGCCACGAAATTTCGCAGGCACGGAAACCCGGCCCTTCGCGTCAATTTTGTTTGTATATGTGCCCCGGAACGACAACATGCCCCGCTCGCCCCCCCCAATTACCGAACATACCCACATCACACCAAAAAGAGCCTCAAGCGCCTCTTTTGCCCCGCGTAAGAAGAAGCTCTGACCCTCCATTACTGGCCGCATCTGGGCCGAGCTCTCCTTCTTACGGGATAGTATGGGATATCATGGGATACTATGGGCGTCAACGGGATTAACCAGTAAAGTCGTGGGTTTAAGCGGCATAGATGCCCTTTTTACCAGCTCTGTTAACCCTTCTCATTTGAGAACATAAGAAGAACAACTCACGTTACTGTCGCTGGACCTACGACATCTTGGGTGAGCGATACCGTTGGAGCACCATACGTTGAAGAACGAAAAAGGTCAGATGGCCTATAAGCCGGGTTCTGTGTACCAGCGGACAAAATCCACCAGCCGATGACCATTCATCTGGGACGCCCATCGCTGAACGCCTCGTGCAACCAACCCGGACAGCGATCCGAAAACAGACCTGACGGTGAAAACACCGTCCGCCATCCCTATTTGGTTTTGCTCCCGGTGGGGTTTACCGTGCCCACCCTGTTGCCAGCGTGGCGGTGCGCTCTTACCGCACCCTTTCACCCTTACCTGAGCCGAAGCGCAGGCGGTTTGCTTTCTGTGGCACTATCCCTAGGGTCGCCCCCGCCGGGAGTTACCCGGCACCGTGCTTCCGTGGAGCCCGGACTTTCCTCTGTTCCCATTGCTGAAAACAGCGATCATCCAGCCATCTGACCTGCCTAAGCAATACGCCTCGCGCGACTTATTGTCGAGCCGACTATTTTGCCGGTGCCGCTTGCGACAGCCTCGCTCACGCCCCATCTTGGCGACATACAACATTCAAATTGGGGAATATTATGAAAGCTGCTGTCGGCACAATGATGGGCGGCAATCAACGCCTCTCCGGTGTCTTCCTTGGGGCGGAGATTTTCTCAGACCGGGCCCACGACATGATCCAGGGCCGTGTGGACGATGTAGCTGCCGGAAAACTCAAAGTCGTTCTTGGTCAAGAGTTTGTCTTGAAAGATGCAGCGGCAGCGCACGCTCACATTGAAGCACGCAAAGCTTTTGGTCGCGTGATCCTGATCCCCTAAAAAGACAAAACACTATTCAAAACACAATTTTCACCATAAACTGCCGACACACTCAAAAAGGGAATGGAACGTGTCGGCAATCAAATCGATTTTGCACAACCTGTTTTTCATCGCCGCACTTTTTTTTGCACCCCACTCCGCTTTCAGTGAGGAAATGGCTCAGGCAAACTCAGGCATCGCACAATGTGCAGCGCAAGACACTGATGCCGCTCGCCTGATTTGCTACGATACACTTGCAAGAAGACTTGGCGTAGATGGACCAATCGTTAGCCATGCCAACGCCGGACAGTGGCGAATAAGAACGGAAGTTTCCGCCATTGACGATACAACAAACGTATTCTTATCACTCGATGCAAAAACTGCCTTTAGAGGCTGGCTAGACGAAGAAGTTGGCACTCTCATGATCCGATGCAAAGAAAACCGGACACAAGCATACATCATAACGGGAATGACCGCACAGTCCGGCTACAGAAGACACGACGAGTCACAAGTCACTGTTCGTTACGACCGAAATGACGCCGTGCGTATTTGGATGAGCGAGAGCACCGACAATAAGGCTTTATTTTTTCCCAATCCCATTTCAGAGATCAAGCGTATGGTTAAACACGAATCTATGTTGTTCCAATTCTCTCCCTTCAACGCGTCCCCAACAATGACCACCTTTGAAATTGCTGGATTATCCGAAGCACTAGTTCCCCTGAGAGAAGCTTGCCAGTGGTAGACGTTAGAATAACGGTACGCACTAGCTCTCTAAATGCTTCAGCGCGCATCTCTCAACAAGCGAAGGGTGCCGACGGTTGAAAGGTCGGCGGCACCATCTATCTGCTCCGGGCGAAAGTGCCTTTGAAAAGCAGTGACCACTTCTGCCGTCACCTCGCCAAACTGCCCATCCACAACAATGCCATAGCCATAGTCGGCCAATTGAAACTGCAGCTCAGCGACATTGTCTCCTCTGTCACCGATGGACATCACAGGCCCATTGATCAGCTCTACGGGCTCGACCCAATGGCCGACGCCCAATCCCGCTAACGCTGCCCACGGAAATTTCTCACCTGGATCTGCCTTCCGGCCAGGGGCCACATCTGAATGCGCAAGAACACGTGTGACAGATATGTTGAGCCGCGCCACTATATCTTGCGACAAGGCCATCACGGCGGTCATTTGCTGAGCCGGAAAATCAGGATAGCCAAACTCGTGTCCCGGATTGACGATCTCAATACCGATGGAGCGGCTATTGATGTCTCTCTCGCCTGCCCAATTGGCGACACCCGCGTGCCAGGCACGATTGTCTTCATCGACCATTGAGACAATACGCCCGTCTTCGAACACGAGGTAATGCGCACTCACCTGTGCGGCTTCATCGCACAAACGGTCCAACGCGCCCGCGCCGCTCTCCATGCCCGTGTAGTGCATCAACAGCATGTCAGCGGCCCCACCCTGCCGATCATTGAAATTCGGCGAGGATCTATGTGCAATCTTATCGCGGATCGACATCGACAAATGGTTTCTCCTTGCGCGCCTGCCGGATATTCACAATCAACACACCGATAAGCGAGACGAGCCCACCAACGATCATACGCGACGTGATCGTATCACCAAGCATCGTGGCACCAAAGAACACCGTGAACAGCGGCGCGAGAAGGGTAAGAGGGGCCGTCTGCGATACTTCATAGCGTTGCAAGAGATAATAAATCCCTGCATGTCCAACAAGACTGGAAGCAAACGCCACATAAAATATCCCGCCCCATGCCATAAGGTCGGCACTTTGCATAATCTCCAGATGATCCCCTTCCAGGGCAAAGGACGCGCCCAGCAACAGTGGTGCAGCGATGACTGCAACCCAGGCTTGCAGTTCAAACACACCGACATTCTTAATTTGCCGCTGGAAAATTGTGCCCACCGACCCGATGAAAGCGGAAATACCAATGAAAATGATACCCGTCACAAAATTAAAGACGGCTGGATCAAAGCTCATGATCATGACGCCCAAAAAGGCGAGGCCAATGCCAAGCCAGCGCCGCCAGTGAATTTCCTCCTTGAGAAAGATCACCGACAAAACAGCTGAAATCGGCACGCCCAATTGCGTCACGATGGCAACGACAGATGCCTCCGCCATCGCAAGGCCAAGAAAGAAAAACCCAAACCCCAAGGGCCCTGCACACAAGGCAATAATGACAATTTCGCGCATGCTTCCCTTCACGATGCGCAGAAAAGGGAACAGCACCAGAATCACAAGGCCAAAACGCAACCCGGCAAACAAAAACGGCGGAAAATGCTCAAGGCTGACCTTTCCCGCAACCAGGGCAAAACCCCAGATGAGATTAATCAGAACCATAAAGGCAGTGTGTTCGCGCGTCATAAAATTGGCCGCTCATCCGGCAGATAAACTTGAAATGAAAGAATAGATTGTAGATCGCGGCAGAAGAAATTTCGGAGGTCCATTTTTTAGCTTCATTGACCATCCGCTTATTCCTTACCTTCTTGTTTTACTGTTTTCGATCTTTTGTGATGCGCTCATAGGCGGTGTTAATCGCTTTAAGTTTCTCTTCTGCAAGATGAAGAAACTCTTCCGGCACACCGCGTGAAACCAGCATGTCCGGATGGTTCTCGCGCACCAAACGATGATAAGCGGTTTTCAGGTCTTCATCTGAAATTTCAGACGTCACACCCAAAATCAGGAACGGGTCTTCACTGTCCGCGCCCAAGTGGCTTGCCTTGATCCGATTGCGCTCAAGTTCGGAAAACCCAAAAATGTCAGCAACCCGCTCAATGAACTCAAGCTCGCTCGGATGGATCTCATTGTCCGCTTTGGCAATGTGATAAAGCGCGTCCAACACATCTTCCAAAACACCCGGCTTATCTTTGTAGATATTGGCAACTTGTTCCGCGTAAGATTCAAAGCCTGCCACATCTTTTTGAGCAATGGCATAGATCCGCGAAACGTTTTTCTTTTCGGCTTCAGGCACCTGAAGAATTTCTTCAAACGCCTTGATTTCCGACTGATCTACAATACCATCTGCTTTTGCCATCTTGGCGGAAAGGCCAATCAACGCGACAGTGAACACCACCTGATCGTCGCGCAAGTTGCGGTCCACGGCAAAATGCCCCGCAACCGCGCCCACAAGCGCGCCCAGTGGCCCACCTACCGCGAGCCCGGCAGCTGCTCCGGCTAATTTTCCCCAAATTGACATGCGGCGCACCATAAGGTGATTTGTCGCCTTGCGCGAGCCGATTTCTTGCCTAACGCCAATCTTTCTTAATGTCAGCTCTTCTGTTTTATCGAGAAGCGACTTATGGCAGGCTCCGCGTCATGACTGGACAGGAAAAATGGGACTTCTGGATCGACCGGGGCGGCACCTTTACCGACATTGTCGCGCGCGCACCTTCCGGCGCCCTGAAGACCCACAAACTCCTGTCAGAGAATCCAGAGAGATATCGCGACGCAGCCCTGCAGGGCATGCGTGAGCTGCTTCAAGTCCCGACAGATGCCCCTTTTCCGACGGCCGAAATTAACGCCATCAAAATGGGAACAACTGTCGCCACCAACGCACTGCTGGAACACAAAGGCGACCGCCTGCTTTTCCTCACCACACGTGGTTTCGCCGACGCCCTCAGAATCGGCTACCAAAACCGCCCCCATCTTTTCAAACTGAACATCGTAAAGCCCACCATGCTGTTTGAAATAGCGGCTGAGGTGAGCGAGCGGGTGACCGCTGAAGGACAGGTCCTCCAGCCGCTAGATGAAGAAGAAACCCGGACAGCGCTAGAGGCCGCCTACGCCAAAGGCCTGCGTGCCGTGGCCATCTGCTTCATGCATGGCTATCGCTATCACGCCCACGAAACACGCGCGGCTGAAATCGCCCGCGACATTGGTTTTACCCAAATCTCAACCAGCCACCAAGTAAGCCCGCTAATGAAGTTCGTCGGGCGGGGTGACACCACTGTTGTCGATGCCTACCTCTCCCCCATTTTGCGACGCTATGTCGAACAGGTCTCATCTGCGTTGATCGCGACCGTTGACGACGAACCACCGCGTCTGTTTTTCATGCAAAGTTCCGGAGGTCTGACCGACGCCCGCTTTTTTGAGGGCAAAGATGCCATCCTCTCGGGACCGGCGGGCGGTGTTGTTGGCGCGGTTGAAACGGCCGCCATGGCAGGCTTTGACAAGATCATCGGCTTTGACATGGGCGGCACGTCAACCGACGTTTGCCATTATGCAGGCACACTAGAGCGCACCTTTGAAACAGAGGTTGCGGGCGTGCGCATGCGCGCGCCCATGATGCAAATTCACACGGTGGCGGCCGGTGGGGGGTCTATTCTCCAGTTTGATGGCGCGCGGCTCCGCGTAGGGCCAGACAGTGCTGGCGCAAACCCAGGCCCTGCCGCTTATCGCAACGGAGGCCCCCTCACTGTCACGGACGCAAATGTCGCATTGGGCAAACTTTTGCCCGACTATTTCCCGTCAGTCTTTGGACCAGATGGGGACGCCCCGCTGGATGCAAACACCGTGCGCCAACAATTTAAAACCCAAGCGGGTCTCATCGCAGGTCATAGCCTTGAGCAGATTGCAGATGGTTATATTGCCATCGCCGTTGAGAACATGGCGCAAGCCATCAAGAAAATTTCCGTACAGCGCGGCCACGATGTTTCCAATTATGCTTTGGCGTGCTTCGGCGGCGCAGGCGGTCAACACGCCTGCCTGGTTGCCGACGCACTCGGCATGTCGAAAATTTTCTTCCATCCCTTCTCGGGTATTCTCTCCGCCTATGGCATGGGGCTCGCCGACATTCGCAGCACCCACGAAGAAGCAATTGAAAAACCGTTGAAGCCAGATGCCCTCGACGCGCTTGCATCCATCATTGACCGGCTAGCAACGACAAACCGCCAGCAATTGTCTGCCCAGGGTTTGGCGGCAAGTCAAACGACAACAATCTCCCGGCTTC
>Ga0222662_1001690_pt1 | contig 9835 bp, 5 predicted proteins | sample AntAcemetagen600_FD_179821 | JGI IMG/M metagenome (GOLD analysis project Ga0222662, IMG submission 179821) | Saline water microbial communities from Ace Lake, Antarctica - #600 | ecosystem: Environmental > Aquatic > Non-marine Saline and Alkaline > Saline | place: Antarctica: Ace Lake | collected...
CCCAAGGCGGTCCTGGCCGAGTACGGCATGGACGTCCCTGATGGGATGGATGTCAAAGTGGTGGAGAACGCAGACAACTGCGTGCACATCACGATGCCTGCACCGCCCAGCGGTCACATGGAACTCTCAGATGAAGAGTTAAGCAACGCGGCGGGGGGTGAAGCCACATCACCATACTCGCACTGCACCTGTTCAACTGCGGTCACCTGTGCATGTTGACGCATGTTGACTGGGCAAATTCAGTCCACCCATTTTGACACGGCTATTGGAAAGGCCAAAGACCATGACTGAAAAAAAGAACCAACTCGCGTCCCTGTTTGCCGCCTGCTGGAAGGACGAGGCCCTGAAGGCTCGTTTGATGGCTGACCCCAAGGCGGTCCTGGCCGAGTACGGCATGGACGTCCCTGATGGGATGGATGTCAAGGTGGTGGAGAACGCAGACAACTGCGTGCACATCACGATGCCTGCAGCGCCCGCCGGTCACTTGACGCTCTCAGATGAAGAGTTGAGTAACGCGGCGGGGGGTACATCAGGTATGGGATGTCTGAGTCACTTGCATGGATGTTTCAGTTCACCTGTTGACGCATGTTGACTGGATGAATCCAGTCCACCATTTTGACACGGCTATTGGAAAGGCCAAAGACCATGACTGAGAAGAAGAACCAACTCGCATCCCTGTTTGCGGCGTGCTGGTCTGGCGATTGACGTTCGGTTCGGTCCGTGTCGGTTCTTTATAGAAATCACGAACGCCGCATCCATCAGCATCATGGGTCCGGCGTTCTTCTTTGGTCGTTCGAGCGAACTGGCCGAACGTGGGTACACGGGCTCGAAATGCTGGTATCCAGCTTGGAAAACCGGCGCTCAACCAACTGGGCGACCCCGCAGAAAGTTCCGGAAATCGGACGCTCCTGACTCAGTCAGGATGCATTTGAGTCGCGGCAGGTCGATCACCCTTTTCGTCAGGGAGCGGAATCATGAGCGATCCGAACACCGTCAGGCAGGGCCTCGTGAGACTGGTGGAAGCCATCCGGATCGTCGGGACGGCCGTGGGCTTCTATCTGGCCTACGCCGCTTGGGGGGAACCGTCTTCGCCGGAGTCGATTCGGATCCTCGCCCTCACCCTCGCCATCCCGATGTGCGGCACCTGTGCAGTGGAAGGTCTCTTCATGGCTCGAGCCACCGCCCGGGAGAAAGGGTACGACTCGGCGGACGGCGCCGTGATCAATCCGCATCAGGTGCAGAACACGATGTGGTTCCTCGCGGCCACCATGGTCGGCCTCGCCTGGGGAATGTTCTTTCCTGCCGCGACCCAAGCCTTCCTACTTTATGTGGTGCTGATCTCCGCCTTCTTCCTGCTCTCCGCGATCAACCACGCCCGGCAGGCGATCCGGTACGGCAACCGAACTTGGCAGAACCTCGACCGGCCGTTCCTGACCGCGGCGATGATCGGCGGCGGCATGCCGATCATCGTGTCGTATCTCTGAGTACCTTCGGTCGGATGTTGCGAAAAGACGACGTCGGGGCGGCAGCGAGGTTCGTGTCTCCTCCAGCTTGGCGCCGACGTTCCCGGCGACGCTTGCTGAACGACCACTGCCTGGCGAACCTCAAACTGGTCGTGGCTCGGCAGAGTATGCGGGTGTGAGGCGCTCAATCGTGCCTACACCGCACCATTCCCGTGAATACGAGGGTGGTGGGCTTCCGTCAGGTCACCGAGTCAGGAGTACAGTGTGTTGATGACCACGCAACCGCGCAATCCAGATTCTGATGCTACGCAGCCTGGGGCCGAAGAACCGACCCGCAGTGATTCCAAGGCGATGCATCGTGTGGGTGGAGGCTCTGGAAGCAAGTCGCCGCGTTCTAGGCGATGAGCATCCCGAGACGCTCTTGTTGATCGGCAACATGGGGAACCTGCTCTACGCCCAACGCAAGTATGACGAGGCCATGCCCTACTGCGTGGAGGCCCTAGAAACAAAACGCCGCGAGCCATAGGCGATACGCATCCAAACACCCTCAACTCGATCGGCGACATGGGGAGCCTGCTCCGAGCCCAAGGCAAGTACGACGAGGCAAAGCCCTACAGCGTGGAGGCCCTGGAAACAACGCGCCGCATTCAGGGCGATACGCATCCCGACACGCTCTGGTCGATCAGATCGCTGATCAAACTCTACGACGCCTGGGACAAGCCCGAGGAAGCACAGAAGTACCGGGACATGCTGGAGGCCATCGAGGCCGAGATGGCCAACTCGGACAAAACTGCGGCGCCCTGATGGGTTCAAGACGCAGTGGCACGACGAAGGTGCACCTGCCAAGCAGCCTTAGTTCAGTTCATGACCGACCATCAAGACCAACATCCCGGTGAATACGGAAGTGCGGTGGCTCGCACTGGTCGAGAAGCCCGATGCCCTGAAGGCTCGCTTCATGGCTGACCCTTACGCGCCGGGGGCTGTTATTTGTTTCTTGTATATTTCAAGTTCTTGGGTTCTTACTTCTCACATGAACTGTTGAATTCTGGCGTATGGAGTTGTGAACGAACGTACTGCTTGTGCTTTATGGAGATAACGAACTTGTGACATCGATCGCTATTGAAGAAGGACTTTTGCCGATTTCAAGCGAAAGGACAGCACGGCGGTTCATATCGATTTTTTTAAGATCAACAGCATGCAGCTGTTGGTCCGTCACAGTACGAAAGTAGAGAACCTTGTTCTTGTGGTCACGGACTACGCTCCAAGTCGTGTGGTCGAAATTATCTACAAGCGATGGTTTTGACGAGTCCGTTCCTGGAGCGCCCCATGGAGTCTGGACTGCATTCAATATGTGGACTGCTTGCGTTATCGCTTCATCGTTGGAGTTGGGGGCCGGCAACCCTTCCTTTATAAAGTGTGTCCTGAGAAATCGATTGATTGGATACCACGCGCCCGGAACCTCTATCGCTGGACGCGACAGGGTCTGCTGCCACTCGTAGTATTTGATCCTCTCGATATAGAAAGGAAATTCCGGACCATTGGTCATTATGCCAATGGCAGTATTGTCGTAGACATTCATCTTGCCATCGATCCACTGGATGACCATCGATGTTCCTTCCGCATCATGGATCGCAAGATGAAAGGCTTCATTCGCCGCATCCTTGCTCCATACGGTCAATTTCTCAAGACCTTCGGATGCCTCGGCACAGGTTGCACAGTTACCTAATACCCATAGAGCAAGATCTTTTACTTGAAGTGCAGAGTCATCCGATGTTGGTTGGCCGAACTGACTTCCAACCAGCCAGTTCATGGCGAGACCGAGCCCTTTCTCATTCAAGCCATCATGTGGGGATGACTCGCCGTCTGCTTCGGTGGAGGTTACGCCTACGAATCCATACCGCGAAGTCCACTGCAGGCCGGGTCTGTTTTTCGGAGCCTTGCTCTTGTACTGATGATTTCTTGGATACACGACGAGGGCCCACGAGTCGTATCCGATCTGACCGGACTCCATATCCATGGTGCGTGCTGATATTCGGTAACCGCTTGATTGGTTTAAACAGAAGTCAGTACAGGCAGACGCGATGTTGAGACTCAACCCAATTGTCGCTGAGATCATGCCAGCATTGACAACGAATCGCATGTTGGACCGTGTGGATGACCTAGTCATGAAAGTTCTTTGAAGTGGCGTTCTCATGATGTTTCTGCATTTCTAATTAGTTGCCTCTATGGAATCCTGCTCCCAACTATGGTGCAGCGATTTATTCGATAATGTTAGTACATCCATATGCTCTAATGAGAGCGTTTTCGTGTGGCCGCTCGAGATAACCCACAATAGGCACGGGCGCGTCTGTGCGCTCTGCGCAGCGCTTGCCCTATAGATTTTTGTGACCACACGTGCCAATCAGGGGCAAATTTCAATACGGTAGTGCGCGACACCCGCGTTACGCTTGGCGTAACGTCCGGCGATAATGGACTTCGTGGCGCTCCTGGTGACAGAAGCCGAGGCGGGTGAACGGGCTCGAACACTCGACATTCAGTTTGGGAAGCGGCCTTCGACAACCTAGCATCGCGATCTTCGCGTCTCTAGTGAGGGTGAGTCTATGCGAGTGTTGCGTCTGTCGTGCGTAGACGCGTAGTGACTATGCGTTGTCGTGGCCATGGGCTCATCTTGGCTGGATCAGACGATACTCGTGGAGGCAGGCTTCGAGACGGGATCGGGTTGAGGCCGTCAGTCTGCCCAGTCCCATGAGGTCGGCGACGGCCTTGGGAGGATCCTCATCCCGAAAAACGTGTTGGTTCTCGTGAATGAGGCCAAGGATTTCTTCGCGCGGGATGTGCTGGGTGCTGCGTTGGAGATGGCTGCGGAACGGGATGATGGCTTGGTAGGTTTCTCGTTTCCAGATGAAGGCAGTGCCATCTTCTTCTCGTGGTTCAAAGTCCCCGAGCAGTCTCTTGACCCGGTCCTTGATTCTGCGCCCGGCTCGCTCCCATGCATGGCGCTTCGCCACAGTCCGGAAGAGACTGTTCTCTGCGATCGGGGAATGTTGTTCCACGATCTCGTCGATCATGAGCTGAAGCGTGGAGGTGTAGGAAGCCTCGAAGAACCGAGATTGACTCCCGGGACGATCGTTCATCCGTGAGTCGTCCGAAGACGTATCTGCAGAGCCCGGACTCTCCGGCAGATCAGCCTCGCCTTCAAACTCATCTTCGACTGCCTCTTCGTCTTCTAATGCGGAAGTGTTCGGGGGGGGCGTAGAGGCCACATCGGAAAGTCGATCCGGGATGGCTGGTTCCATAGGTACTCTTCGACTCTCTTTGAGCAGTCCCTGAAGCCGCTCATCGACGCGTTGAAGAGACTCCGCCTGATTCATGAACCAGTCCGTGGACCAGATACGGAGGATCTCCCACCCCAGGTTTCGAAGCACCCCTTCGCGAATCTGGTCGCGATCGCGCGCCGTCGCGGAGCGGTGATACGTGGCTCCGTCGCACTCGATGCCGGCGAGATAGGCCCCCGCCCGGTCGGGATGGACGATCCCTAGATCGATTCGGAAACCCGAAACGCCTATCTGCGTCCGGACATCCCAACCTCTCGATTGCAGCGCCTCGGCGACGGACGCCTCGAACGGGCTCTCCGTTGGCCCGAGCGAACCCTCATCCATCGAGGGCAGGGCGACAGCGCCGCGGGAGGCGTAGTCCAGATAGTTCTTGAGGTGCTGGACGCCGAGGGACTTGGTCCGGCGAAGATCGATGTCTTCGGCACTAATGGATGAGAAGACATGAAACTCAGACTTCGCCCGCGTGACGGCGACGTTCAATCGCTTCTCGCCGCCTTCGCGATTGACCGCGCCGAAGTCCATGGCGATCTTCCCCGCGGCGTCGGGTCCGAAAGTGATGGAAAAGACCATGACGTCCCGTTCATCGCCCTGGACGTTCTCGAGATTCTTGACCATCACTGGTTCCTCGCGGTCTTCCGAGAAGAACCACTCAAGGTGAGGTCGTGTGCTGCGAGCATCGTCCAGGAGGTCGAGGATGAGTTCCTGTTGCAGGGCATTGAAAGTGATCACGCCGATGGAGAGGCGCTTCTCTTCCGGGCGCAGAAGCCAATCCTCGAGCCTCTCCAGGATGAAGTCGACGACGGCGCGGGCCTCGATCTCGTTGGTTCGGCCTTTGCCCCGGGCGTAGATGCCCTCCACGGCATGAAATTGGACGGCTTGGGAATCGGTCCGAGGAGACGGGAACGTAACCAGTCGTTGCCCGTAGTAGTGATGATTCGAGAACGCGATCAGGTCCTCGTCGCGACTTCGGTAGTGCCAGTTGAGCTGGTGAAGCTTGAGGCCGGCAGTCGAGGCTTCGTCAAGAATGCTCGGAAGATCCCGTTCGTGATACTCGAGTTCGTCGTCTCCCTCGTCGTCGGACCGCCCGAAGAAGTTCGTCGGGGGGAGTTGCTTGGGGTCGCCGACGATGATCGACTGCTTCCCACGGGCGATGGCGCCGATGGCGTCCCACGTGGTGATCTGCGAGGCTTCATCGAAGATGACGATGTCGAAGCCCTCGCGGTCGGCGGTGAGGAACTGGGCCACGGAGAGCGGAGACATGAGAACGCAAGGGGTCAGCGTGGTCAGGGTCTCTGGCATGCCCGCAATGAGGTCTCGGATCGATTTGCTCGGTCGCTTGAGGCCGAGCTGGTGTCGGAGCAGGCCAAGCTCGGATCGTCTTGGCACTTCATCGCGTGGCGGTAGGTCGCTTGCGATCGCAGCGCGGATCTGTTTGGCCGCCATGGTCTGGACCGCGTCGACGAGCTCACGAAATTTCGCGATCCGATCCTCATGCTCCCAGTGCGTGAACGCTCGGAGAGTGTCGCTCCGATCGATTGCGGGCTGGAGCCACCAGGAGAAATAGGCACGGAGGAAGTCGGTGCGTGGTTCCGAGGTGATCCCGGCTTCAAGGGCTTCGATGACGCCGCGGAGTCCTCGCCGCTCCGCCTCATGGCGAGCGGCGGTCCACTTGACCCAGTCATTGAGCTTGCCGCTCTTTGCCTGCAGCTCATCCAGATCGATTTCAAGCTGCTGAAGTGGCGAGGAGCCGAGCATTCGCTTGGATTTATCCTCGAAGTCGATGAGCCCATCCGTGAACGCGGCGATGTCGTTGCTGAGCTTCTCACCCGCGGTCGCGAAGGACGCCGGAGTTTCGGCGGGCGGGAGACTCTCATCAAGTCTCTCGAGCAGAATCCCGTGGAGATGGAATGTGCGCTCGGTACTGGTGATCGCATCGTGGAGCTTGATGGCGTGATCGAGGAGTGGGCGAAGCTGACCAGGCTCAGAGTCCACTCCGTTGAAGCCCGGAAGGGCTGAAACGGGGGACTCTTGGATTCGGCGCGTCGAGTCCTGCATGGCCGCCAGTTTCTCGAGGTCGTTCGCGGGCTCCGGAACCCGTCCGTCGGTGTAGGTCTGCAGGAGCTTCCGAACCGAGCGCCTCCCGAGCCATGAAAATGGCCAGAATTTCGTGGAAGCGCGTCTCCAGGCGAGATCGAGCTCCTTGATCGGGATGTCCGGGACCTTCGTGGCGTCGAATGCGACGGAGAGCTGGTCGCGATTCTCTCGAAAGGTGTTCGTGGCGGTCTCGAACTCTCCGAATCGCTCCCGGATGTCCTCGGGCTTGGAGTCGCGCAGGAATCGAAGGTCTGATCCTGAGGTTTCGAGAATTGCGGTCGCCAGGTTGCCAAGGGCTTCGACTTGGGAGATCGGCGCGATCTTCTCAAGTGGGATGCTAAGAAGCGCTGCGAATGCGGCTGAGGTGGTTCGAAGCCTCGTCGTGGTCGACCGGAGGCGCTTCGCGGACTGCAGCAATTCCGTCTGCCAGGAAAAAGACCATTCGGTGGTATCGATCAGGTTCAGGGCGTCGCAGTCTCGTACGGCCTCATTGGCAAGCGCGAGTCGTTCGACCAATTCGATCAGACCATCGAAGGAAACCTGGTCGTGGGCATCGGCGTCAGGGAATTCAATGGCGTACGGTGCTGGCCCCTGTGTCACGATGCCGATGGCATCGAAGATACTTCGGCCGTGACTTCCCGGCAGGTGCAGCTCGGTGACATATCGATTGAGCTCGTCGCGCTTCTCGCGTAGTTTTCGGGCGGTCTGTTTCCACTCGGTGCCGTTGCTTGATTCTGCACGGTCCCAGGCAGCGCCGAGTTGGGCGATCACGTTTCGGCGATCCGCCTTGTTGGAATGAAGTTCGAGGCAGGCGTCCGCGAGCCCGTATGCCTTGAGTCGACGGTGGACCACGTCGAGCGCCGCGGCCTTCTCTGCCACGAAGAGCACCGTCTTCCCGTGGGCGAGACAGTGGGCGATTATGTTGGCGATCGTCTGGCTCTTCCCAGTTCCCGGTGGTCCGATGATGACGAAGTCTTTTCCGGCCTCCGCCGCGATCACCGCGGCCAACTGAGAGCTGTCTGCTGGAAGAGGAGTGAACACGCTGGCCAGATTCGTGCGGTCGTCGATCCCGTCCGGCTCGGGGAACACCCCCGCGCCATCGTCATAGGTCTTGTCTGGGTGATCGAGAAGGTGGGCGACGAGGCGGTTGTTCTTCAGGCTTTCAGTCCGGTCGCGAAGGTCCTTCCACATGAGGTACTTCGCGAAAGAGAACGTCGAGATGTCGCACTCCTCGACCACTTCGAATCCTGGCGAATCTCGAATGCCTTGTCGGGCAAGATCGAGGATCCGGGGGATGTCGAGTCCGGAATCATCCTCGGGCAGGGAGCCACGCAAGGATGGGATTCTAATATCGAATTCCAGCTCGAGGAACTCGAGAAGAGTCTGGTTGAAGACGATGTCATCGGAGTGGTGCGAGAGGGAGTAGGGGGATTTGACCGACCGTCGATTCAGCGTGATAGGAAGAAGAAGGAGGGGGGCCTTGTACACGCGATCCGCGTTGGCTTCCTGTCGCCAATGGAGGAAACCAACCGCCAGGAAGAGCGTGTTGGCACCCCCTTCGGCCAGATCGCTTTTGGCTTTCCGGTACAGCGTGGTCAGGCGTGCCTGCATCTGGGACTCTGAATCCGCGGCACAGATCTCACCCTTGGCGAAGGCCGACCGAGCGAACTCCTGTTCAATGTCGGTTCCGGTCCGCCGAAGGTGCGTCTCCGAATCGCGGTTCCCGACCGGATCCTCGGAACGCATCGAGACGATCTTAAAACGATCACCTCCCGCGAGGGCGTCTTCGAGCTCCGCCACATCGTGGCAGATAAGTTTGAGGGTCTGTCGGGTCGGCTTGAAGTTCAGCAGTCGATTTCGTAGCGTCAGGTCGAGAAGCTTGTTCTGCCAGCGTTGAAGTCGGGTGGCCGTTGCGTCGTCGTCGACGACTGGCGGGCCGGCAGGAAGCCCTCCAAGCATCTCGTGGTCGAGGAGTCCAGGAGCCGCGATGCGATCGCTCTCAAGGGTGTTGTCCGCTCGATTTGCTTCCGTTGAAGAGAGCGGCTTGATCCCGGCCCCTCTGGCCTTGGCGATGTCCACCGCCATGCGGAACGGTTGCTCGGCGTCTGTCTCGAGGAGGGGGCGGGCGACGGAGATGGCTCGTCTGAATTCAACGCCTGGTTTCTGGGTGACCAACGTCGATTCCAGCACCACGAACTCCCGGGCGTCTACGGCCTTTCGAACCTCCATCGCATCTGGTTCCAGCGTGCGGCTGAACGTCTTCGGCACGATCCAGACGCCGACGAACGCGTGGCCCTCCGTCAAGAGGACGGCGGAGTTCATTCCGGCCGCTTCAAACGCGGCGGCGAGAAACAGACTGGAATCCAGACAGGTGGCCAGTCCGGAGGACTTGACCCGTCCGGGGTCTCGGATCTTCTGGCCTTGTTCCTCGAAGGATTTCGGAGGCTCCGCATAGGAGAGGCCAAGCTGGACGGTGGCATTCCAGATCGCGTTGGCGAGGAGCATGGCGCGCTTGGGATCTTGGGATTGATAGCCGTCCATCGAGCCACTCTTGTTCGCCTTTTCCAGCAGTCGCGCGGCGTCCTTGAGAATCGCTTCGATGGCGGAGTCGTTCGGGGCGACGAAAGCCGCCAGCAGCTGCCCCATCTCGCCAAGGCCGCCCCATTGATCTCGAGCGAGAAGTTCGATCGGGGCGATCTCTTCGGCAAGGACGTTCTGGCCCTGTTGCAGGGTGAAGGTGAGCTGGCCGTGTTCGGCTTCATTGAGGCGATCTAGGACTTCAAAATCCAGCGTGACATCGGTCCTGGTGATTTTGGACGACTGGCCGGGGGCGATGGAGTCGATCGCCCACTCTTTCGGCTTGCAGAATGGGGGCTGCGGTTGGAGCGAGAGGGTGAGATCGGTGAGTGCGACTGCCGAAGGATTATGGATCGTGAGCCCTCG
>Ga0222662_1001691_pt1 | contig 9829 bp, 8 predicted proteins | sample AntAcemetagen600_FD_179821 | JGI IMG/M metagenome (GOLD analysis project Ga0222662, IMG submission 179821) | Saline water microbial communities from Ace Lake, Antarctica - #600 | ecosystem: Environmental > Aquatic > Non-marine Saline and Alkaline > Saline | place: Antarctica: Ace Lake | collected...
CTCCGCCTGCTTCAAAATATTGAGGATCTGACTGTCCGTATATCGTGACTTCTTCATTTGAATCTCCTCCATAATTATTATGAGAAAATTCTACTTTTCAAGACCACTCTTTTTCGGGGGTATTACCATTGGTCTTCTGGACCCGGATGGGCGCGTTATTGAAATCAACCGCGCAGGGCGCGCTTTGACCGAAGATGGCGGTACGCTGGTCGGCCAGTATCTTTGGGATCTGCCATGGGTCGGACGCCTTGATGGGGTCGATGAGGAAGGTCGCTCACAACTGGAAGCGGCTGTCGGTCGTGCGCGTCTGGGCGAAGTGGTGCGCTACACCGTGGAAATCAATCAACCTGCGGGTCAGCTGCAAATTGACCTGTCGCTCACGCCTGTTCGCGGCGCAACGGGGGAGGTGGAATACATCATTCCCGAAGGTCGCGATATCACGAGCGTGAAGTCCTAAGTCAGCGTCATTCTCTTGCTGTCGTCCGCATTGTCTCTATCATCGGAGAGGTTAGGGCGCAGGGGGGATGGTTATGACACTTTCACAGGCAACATTGCATCAGCCGTTAAAAGGCATTCGGGTGATTGAGCTTTCGACCATGGTCACGGCCTCGCTGGCGACCATGATGATGGCAGCACAAGGTGCTGAAGTTATTAAAGTGGAGCCCGTGGGCATTGGTGATCCCATGCGTTTCATCGGCAGCCAAAAACAGGGCATCTCAGCTCTTTTTTCCAATTGCAATCGGGGCAAGCGGGCCTTGGCTGTTAATCTTAAAGATCCTCGTGGCCAGGAAATGGTTCAGCGCCTAAGTGCGCAAGCGGATGTGCTGGTGCACAATTACCGGCTTGGCGTTATGGACAAGCTCAATCTGGGCAGCGAAAGATTGCGCGCTGACAACCCCTCTCTGATTTACATGGCCATTACCGGGTTTGGCAAAGTGGGGCCGAAAAAGCATGACCCGGCTTATGATCACGTCATTCAAGCATTGTCCGGATATACCGGTGTGCAGGCGGATGCGGCGGGCCCGCAGTTTATGAAGACGTTGGTTGCCGACAAAATCACCGCCTATACGGCGTGCCAGGGGATTACGGCAGCGCTGCTTGCGCGGGCTTCGACCGGGGAAGGGCAACATATTGACCTTTCCATGCTGCAATCGTGTCTCTTCTTTCTGTGGCCCGATGGCATGATGAACGAGACGCTACTCGCCGACGATGTGACGGAGTTCGCACCGATGGCGGACTATTATAGAACCAGCAAAACAGCGGATGGCTTTATTTCTATTGCGGCGGCAACGGATGATCATTGGCAGGGAGTGGCGGATGTGGTTGGTCGTCCTGAGATCATGGAAGACCCTCGTTTCAATTCTCTGTTTGCGCGAAGTGCAAATGTTGCTGCGCTGTTGCAGGAAAGCGAAGGCGCTTTTGAACATCTGACAACGGCGGATGCTTTGGCGGCACTTAAAGAGAAAGACGTGCCATGCGCACAATGTCTGTTGCCTGCGGAGGTCGTGGATAATGATCAGGTGAAGACAGTGGGGGCGCTAGGGCAACAAGAACATCCCATATTGGGTGCGTTGCGAACTGCGATGCCGCCGGTTCAGTTTGGTGGTGAGCAAGGTGATATTGACTTGCCAAGTCCCGCTCATGGGCAGCACTCCAGCGAGATCGCCGCAGAGCTTGGATTTGATGATCGGGAAGTTGCAGCGATGCTGGAAGCCGGTACGCTTGCTGGGCGCTGAGGGTTAGACTTGGATGTTTTTCCAGTACCCACGGCGAAAGCGCTCTGCAAGCAATACGCCTTTGACAAGATAATCCAGCAAAAGAACCGACCAGACCCATTGGATGGATCCGCCGAAGTAATACACGATGATCATTGCTGGCAGGACGCGGAAAACAAACAGGCCGGTGAAGATGGCGAAGACGGGGAAACGGGTGTCGCCGGCACCACGCAAGGCGCCTCCCATAACAAACTCGATCGCCATGAGCGGTTGAGCCAGACCCAAAATCCAAATGAAGTCGACGGTGAGGGCGATAACGTTCATATCGTCAATGAACCAGCTTGCGAGCATGGGCGCCATGGAGATCAGGGCTGCGCCCAGCGCGCCCATCATCAACATGGAGATCACAAGGGACCGCCAGCCTGACCGCACGGCGTCGTCGGGGTTGCCTGCGCCCAAGTGTTGTCCGACGAGCGTTGAGGTGGCGATAGAAAAGCCATTGCCCGCCAGAAATGAAAGCGCCAGAATTTGTACGCCGATTTGATAGGCGGTGAATTCCGCCGTGCCAAACGTGCTCATCAAGGCCATGAAACTCAGAATGCCAATCTGAAATCCAATGCCTTCGATGGATGCGGGGTAGCCAATGTGCAAAATCCGTCGTGACATGATCTTGTCAAAACGAAAGCCTGTGAGCAGCGGTTTTAGAATGAGTTTTCTACGTGACCACAGTACCCAGTAGATGGCGAGTTGAATAAACATGGCAATGGCAGAAGCCATGCCGGCGCCAGCAACACCGAGGGCCGGTGCGCCTAGATTTCCGTAAATCAGGACCCAGTTAAAAAACAGATTCATGAGGTTTGCGGCAATGCCAATGTATAAGGGCACGCGCGCGTCACCAGCGGCGCGCAGGCCTGCGGCAAAAATGAAACCGAGTGTCAAAGGTACATTGCCGATGAGAAGCCAGAAAAGGTAATCGCTGCCAAAAGCGATCACTTCATCGGTGACACCCAATATGCCAATGGTGGGCCCGAGAAACGGCAGAACGAGCAACCATGAGATGAGGCCGAAGACAGTGCCGAGCAGGATGGATTGCCGCAGTGCGCTGTCTGCCTCTCTAAAATTTCCAGCACCTACGGCGCGTGCCAGAATGGCGACCAGCCCTGTCGACAGAGCCATCACCAATGTCTGGATCATCCAATAAATTTGTCCTGCGGCGCCAACCCCTGCCACAGCTTCCACGCCCAAATCGCCGACCATCATAAAGTCGGCCCAGCGCACGAGGGTTTGCAACGCCGATGCGACGATGGTGGGCCAGGCGAGTTCCCAGATGCCGAGGGCTTGTGGCGGCGGGGCAAGCGCATTTGGACCTCGCTCGCGTAAGTCGAGCAAGGGTGACGCAAGTTCTGGTATCTCGCGGTCCGGTTTTGTTGCCGATTTCATTTGATCGTCGCGCACGTACTATCCCCTTGAGGCTGCTGGTCTAAGAGGTGGTGAGCGAGATCACAAGCGAAGAAATGCGCGAAAGGTGAGATTGGTCACGAAGTGGCGCTCTGTGACAAGAGTATGCGGCGTTTGATTTCGGCGGAAACCAGCCAAAGCCTGTCCTGTCCCCAGGCGGTAAAGTCGGCTTCTCCGCCTGGGCCCGACAATCGGAAACTCGGGACGCCCCACAGGCCCAATTCCTCGGTCATGACACGTTGGTTCTCGCCAACTTCTTGCTGCCATTCGCTGGTGCTCAAGTGTTTTTTTGCCTCCTTCCATGAGAGGCCCGCTGCCTCGACGACTTTTTTTATGCCGCGTTTTGAGTCCACGCGGACAGCTTTTCGAAACGCTGCATCCAGGAAGGAACTCAGGAGTTCACGGCCTTTGCCTTGGGTGGTTGCCCACGGGAAAAGTGAATAGGCCTGTCGGACGGGTTCTCCGATGGGGTCATAAACCGGACCATACCCGACACCGAGCGCGTCGGCCTCGCGTTTGGTGTCTGAGAAAATATACTTGCCCTTGTCTTGAGTTGCGGGCACACCGCGCATGACCATTGGCAGTACCGGACGCAGGACCAAGTTTACGCCTGCCTGATCTGCGAGTTCACAGGCTTTGTCGAAAATAATGGCGGTGTAGGGACTTCGTAGCGAGGGAAATACTTCCAGCGTCAATGTGCCCGTGTCTTTGGTGGTGCCGGGGTCAATCGGTGGACGTGGGGCGACAGGTTGTGCGCCCTCTCGCTTTGCGCCCCGTTCTGTGAGGCGGTTTTCAAGATGATAAAGCCGATCAACGCCCCAGAACCATTCACCGGCATACTGGAATGTTGCGCCTGAATAGTGACCGCGTTTTTCAAGCAGCTCTGAGCCTGCTTTTAGACAGGTCACGGCTTCCTTTTCGCTCACCGTTCCAAGTTGTTTTGCAAGGGCTTCGAGTGCTGGTTGATCATCGTGCCATAGCAGATCATTTACTTGAGCTGCATTTTTTAAGAAATCTGCATCGCTTAACGCCGCCAAAATGCGGGTGGCTAACTGCTTTGAGGTGTCAGACGGTATTGCTCCGGCATTGCCCGGAAAGTTGGTTTGATAGTGCGTTGAAATGGCGGCGGCGTCGCGTCGTGCGTAGGTTGCCAAATCTTCTGGAAAGGGCTGGTTCTTGCCGCCGGTCGCGTTGATGAGATGCGGCACGATGTCGATATCGTAAGTCTCAGCAAGCGCGATAAGTTTTTGGACGCTCAGATGGCTGTAAGGATCATCTAACTGGTGGAAATAATCGACCGTGTGCCGCGCCCCGGCAGCCACCCTTTTTGCTTCCTGTTGATCGCGGGTTTTCTGACCTCTTTTGGGGTCAATCATGCGGTTTAGAATGAAGGAGATCAGCACGCGCGCGGGTTTTGGCGGGTCAACCGTGATTGCGACATTGGGGTTCTCTTTTCGGCTTGGTTCAAGCATTTTGAGCTCCTTCGATGATTTTTCAATTATTGGCATTAATCATGTCAATAGTCCAGATCCTGCAAAAATGCGGTTTCTGTTCAAAATTGGACCGTGCGAGTTGGCGCGACCGCTGGTAACGTTATCCATCGATTTTTTATGAAACCGGCGATGTCAGCTGAATGCGGACGCCGGACGAGGGAGAAAGCTATGAGCGATGCAGCAGTGGCGCTAGAACGCCCAGGCGAGGAAGCCTATTCAATTCCGCTGAAAGATCTGGATCCAGCACAGCCTGGCCTGTTTAAAAATAATGCGATTTGGCCTTATTTTGAGCGCCTGCGAAATGAAGACCCTGTGCATTTTGTCGAGGGTGGTGAGTTTGGTCCTTATTGGGCTGTGACCAAATATAATGACATTATGGCGGTGGATACGAACCACGGTGTTTTCTCATCTGATTCAGGATTGGGCGGCATCACGATCCGCAATCAGGTTTCAGACTTTCAACTGCCTATGTTCATTGCGATGGACCAACCAAAGCATGACGCACAGCGCAAAGTGGTGAGCCCCATTGTGGCGCCGAATAATTTGGCAGCCCTTGAAGGCTTGATCCGCGAGCGTACCGCAGCCGTGCTTGATGGTTTGCCCATTGGAGAGACTTTCAATTGGGTCGAGCGCGTGTCCAAAGACCTTACGACGAAGATGCTAGCAACGCTCTTTGATTTCCCCTGGGAAGATCGTGCAAAACTTACTTACTGGTCTGACGTTGCGACGGCTGACATCAATGGGCCGTTGATTTCTTCCATGGAAGAGCGCCGTGAAATTCTCATGGAATGTGCTGAATATTTCACACGCCTTTGGAATGAACGGGTGAACAGTGAGCCGAAAGGCGATCTGATTTCCATGTTGGCGCACGGCGATGCGACGCGGGACATGGAGCCGATGGAATATCTCGGTAACATCATCCTGTTGATCGTTGGCGGCAATGACACCACACGCAATTCCATGAGCGGTGGCTTGTTGGCGCTCAATGAGTTTCCTGCTGAATACGCGAAACTGAGAGCCGACCATTCGCTTGTCTCCAGCTTGGTGCCCGAGATCATTCGCTGGCAAACACCACTTGCTCACATGCGCCGCACAGCGTTGGAAGATATTGAGCTGGGTGGTAAGCAAATTAAAAAGGGCGATAAAGTCGTCATGTGGTACGTGTCGGGCAATCGTGATAGCGACGTGATCGAGAATGCCGATCAGTTCATCATTGACCGCGCGCGTCCTCGTCAGCATTTGTCCTTTGGCTTTGGCATCCACCGGTGCGTTGGCAATCGTCTGGCAGAAATGCAGTTGCAGATCTTGTGGGAAGAAATCCTGAAGCGTTTTGAAGACATTGAAGTTGTTGGGGAGCCAGAGCGGGTTCTCTCCAATTTCGTCAAAGGCTTTGAAGTGCTTCCTGTTCGTATTAACAAATAGGTTTGTGGCCCATTAGGGCTTCAAGAATTGGAAAGGGGCTGGGTCCAAGTGATCCGGCCTCTTTTGCCGTTCAGTGGTACCGTCCTGCACAATGAGGCCACTTGTTCATTTTTGTGCATTTGACTGTTGATTGTCGAGCGTGGGATTGGGGTATGGTTTGGCACCGCCGCTTTAGCGAAACCTATAAAGAGGGCCCGTTCCCATGATTGAGAAATGCATTGCCGATTGGCACGAATATATTATCGGCAAAAAGCCAGGTGGACTGGAGGCGCTCATCGATGATGATTGTGTGTTTATCTCACCCATCGTTTTTACACCCCAAAAAGGCAAAGACCTGACATTGGCCTATCTGCGGGCAGCGGGCGGTACGCTTGGCGGGCAGGGAACACCGGGGGACGCCAAACCAGCTGAAAATTCCGGAAAGTTCAAATACACAAAAGAAGTGCTGCAAGGGAATTATGCGGTCCTTGAATTTGAGACTGAAATGGATGACAAATATGTCAACGGTGTCGATATCATCACCTGCAATGACGCAGGCAAAATCACAGAATTCAAAGTGATGATCCGCCCGCTTCAGGCCGTCAATCTCGTGCATGCCGCAATGGGCGCCATGTTGGAGAAAATGAAAAGCGCCTGATTTATTCAGAAGTGTGAGAGAGAGCCCGCGCGACGCGGGCTTTTTGTGGCCTAACCATCAATTGACATGGATCATGCCAACACATAGGCTTGCTCAAAATGGGAAGCAGGCCGGCGTGGATGCGCCTGCGTCTGCTCGACTTGGAGGAACGCATGTCACATTCAACACCGCTCACTTTGATGGGAGCGCCTGGCTCTCCATATACACGCAAGATGCTGGCGGTATTGCGTTATCGTCATTTGCCTTATCGGTTGCATTTGAGCCGCGATGGCATGCCCGTGGGTTTGCCGGTGCCAAAGGTCGCATTGTTGCCGACATTCTTTTTGCCCAATGCGGCCGGTGAGATGGAAGCTGTGGTGGACAGCACGCCTTTGATCCGACGGTTTGAGCGTGAGTTTGAAGGGCGCTCTGTTATTCCAACTGATCCCGCCATCGCGTTTCTCGATTACCTTCTGGAAGACTATGCGGATGAGTGGCTCACCAAACCGATGTTCCATTATCGCTGGCACTTCCAAGCAGACATCGATAAAGCCGCTTCCATTCTGCCGCGTTGGACGTTGAAGCCGCAGGCGGAAGAAGAAGCACTGAAGCTTGCGAAGATATTTTCCGACAGGCAAATTTCGCGGCTTCATGTCGTTGGGTCGAACAATGAAACAGCGCCGGTGATTGAGGCGAGCTATGAGCGTTACCTTGCGGCCATGAAGGCGCACTTGGAAACATCCTCGTTCCTGTTTGGCTCGCGCCCAGGCAGTAGTGATTTTGGCATGTATGGCCAGCTCACCCAGCTCGCGACATTTGACCCCACCCCTATGCAGCTGACGCTGGATAAAGCGCCTGCTGTTTATGCGTGGGTGGATATGGTTGATGACTTGAGTGGTGTTGAGGCAGATGAGAATGCTTGGACAAAACGTGATGCAATTCCCGATACACTGGTCGATATTTTCAAACAGGTGGGTGCCTATTACGTACCTGCCCTGTTGGCCAATGCGAAAGCGTTGATGAATGGTGATGAGCAGGTTGAAACCGAAATAGACGGTGCGCGTTGGACGCAAAAGCCCTTCGCATATCAAGGGAAATGCCTGCAATGGTTGCGTGAGCAGCACGCCGCTCTGGCAGATGCTGACCGTGCCCTCGTTGATGAGGTGTTGGCAGGCACAGGCTGTGAAAAGATTTTTGCATAAAGGATAGAGATTATGTCTTTGCGCTTGATGGTGTGGGCTATTCCAGCTGTGCTTTATGCCGTGTTCTTCTTTTGGTACACGAGCTTTGGCGGCCCGCTCACGCAACAAGAAGTTGATCGCTATGTCGCTGTGTTAGAAGAACGGGGCGGTGACGCCGAAGGGCTTTCTCGTATCCGTGCATTCCTTGAAACTGATACTGGCAATGATTTTCTGATGATCAACAACCTCCACATGAAGGACGCGCCAGATCAGGTTGAGGGCGTTGAGCCCGGTGACAGTTCTGATGATGTGATGGCGAAATACATGGCCTACATGTGGCCGGCGCTATTGGCACGGGCCTCTCATCCAGTGATGTTTGGCGCTGCTGTCTCTGATGCATTGGACGTTGTTGGCATTGATGATGCGCGTGTTTGGAACCGAGGGGCCGCCATGCGCTATCGCTCGCGGCGCGACATGATGGAAATCACAAGTAATCCTGCTTTTGCCGGACGGCATGATTTTAAGACAGCCTCTCTTGAAAAGACGATCGCGTTTCCGATCGAAGACGGGCTGCCATTGACGGACCCGAGGGTTCTTCTGTTTTTTGTTTTGCTGAGTGTATCTGGTGTTTTGAACGCGATCATCCGTCGCTGAACCGAATGAATTTTGGAGAAATGGGCATGTGGAAAAAAATTCTTGGTGCTGCGTGTGCGACGTTTGTCGTTCTTGCGGTCGTTGGCTGGGTCAACCGCGTTGAGATTGCCCTGAATGCACCAGGCATTCTCCTGAACTTCATGAATCCCGTTGGACCCAATCAGGATGTGGTTTGGACGAAAGGGCCTGACGAGGCAGCCCAACCTGCGTCTGAGCGCCCACCAAACATTATTTTCATTGTCACAGATGACATGGGGTTCAACGACATCAGCTATTATGGCGGGGGCGCGTCCGGTACGGATATGCAGACACCCAACATTGATGCGCTGGCACATGAAGGTGTGGCGTTTATGAATGGGTATGCAGGAAACGCTGTGTGTGCGCCGTCGCGTGCGATGATCATGACGGGGCGCTACGCCACGCGATTCGGCTTTAACTTTACGCCGACACCCCCCGGCATGTTGTCCCTTGTCCGCTTTGTCTCAGAGAATAGCGGGATTGAAAGACCGCATCCGAACCTCACCTTCGACACAGATGTTCAGGTGCCACCTTATGACAGTCTTGGGGTGCCGACTTCTGAAATCACCGTTGCGGAAATGCTGAACGAGGCGGGCTATTACACTGCACATATTGGCAAATGGCACATTGGACGCACCAATGGCAGTAGCGCTATTGAACAGGGTTTTGATGACAGTCTGCTCATGGCGAGCGGGCTCTATTTGCCGGAAGACCATCCTGATGTGGTGAACTCCTACCAGGATTTTGATCCGATTGATCGGTTCCTCTGGCCGAACATGCAATACGCATCCACCTTCAACAACAGTGCGCGTTTTGAACCGCGGGGCTATATCACGGACTATTACACTGATGAAGCGGTGAAGGTGATTGAGAGTAATCGCAATCAACCCTTTTTCCTGTATCTCGCGCATTGGGGTATTCATACGCCGTTGCAGGCGTTGAAATCTGACTATGACGCGCTCTCGCATATTGAAGATCATCGGTTGCGCGTCTACACGGCGATGACGCGGGCAGTGGACCGCAGCGTGGGCCGCGTGATGCAGGCGCTTAAAGACAATGGTCTGGATGAGAACACGCTGGTGATTTTCACCAGTGACAATGGCGGTGCTGGTTATGTCGGTCTGCCGGATATCAATACGCCTTACCGGGGATGGAAGATTACGCTCTTTGAGGGTGGCACACACGTGCCCTTTTTCGCGCGGTGGCCAAACCGTATTGCTGCGGGAACGGTGTATGATGAGCCTGTCTCCCATATTGATCTGTTTGCGACGG
>Ga0222662_1001693_pt1 | contig 9820 bp, 11 predicted proteins | sample AntAcemetagen600_FD_179821 | JGI IMG/M metagenome (GOLD analysis project Ga0222662, IMG submission 179821) | Saline water microbial communities from Ace Lake, Antarctica - #600 | ecosystem: Environmental > Aquatic > Non-marine Saline and Alkaline > Saline | place: Antarctica: Ace Lake | collected...
CCCGATCAGGCTTATTTTAAAGCGCTGCAACCAATCCCGGTAGCGGCTTAACAGGGGCTGAAATCCACTTATAGAACCAACCAAAGCTGTTCAAACAAACCGAACCACCTCAATTGACCCAATTATCGATTGGCACCGGGCGTCCATAAGACGTCCGCCTTGCCCAGGTCGTTGGCAAAACGCGCGGCAACAAACAGGAAATCAGACAGGCGGTTCAAGTATTTTAGGGCGGCCTCGCTGACCTGACCTGGTTCAACATCTGATAGCGCTACACAAAGACGTTCTGCACGCCGGGACACGGTGCGCCCCAAATGTAGGTGAGATGCGAGCGCGCTGCCGCCTGGCAAAATAAATGAGTTGAGAGGCGCGATGTCGGCATTGAGGTGATCGATTTCTTTTTCCAATCGATCAACTTGCGCAGGTGTGATCCGAAGAGGTTCGTAATCCAGCGGTTCTCCCTTGTCGGGAAAACAGAGGTCAGCGCCCAAATCAAACAAATCATTCTGAATGCGTTCCAGCATGGCATCCAGATCTGGATTGGGTTTGCTGTGAAGTCGGGCGAGCCCAAGAACAGAGTTGACCTCATCGACCGTGCCATAGGTTTCCACGCGGATGTCGTGCTTGGCTACACGCTCACCAGTGCCGAGTGCTGTTGTCCCGGCATCGCCCGTGCGTGTGTAGATTTTGTTGAGTACGACCATGTGAGCTTTCTAGCTGAATTCGTTACACACGGCCATAGGGCAGCATCCGTTTGAGCACCGTGTCTTTTTGCACAAAGTGATGATAGAGTGCAGCGCTTAAATGCAACAAGATCAGGGCGATCAGGATCATGGCATTGATCTCGTGTAGCTCATGGAAGATTTCATACAGACTTTCACTTACCCCCACGTTCACATTCACCAGCCCAAAAGGCGAGACTGCAAAATCGGCATATATGGATTGTCCCAGGCCAAGCAGTGGCTGAAGGATGACGAAGAAATAGAGACCATGATGGCTGAATTTGGAGGCTGTGACCTGCCAGCCGGGCATGCCTGCTGGCAGGGCGGGAGGGGTGTGACCGCGACGCCAGAGAAGCCGCACAATCATGAGCAGAAAAACCGACGCACCCAGACTGGAGTGAATGACCAGGGTCTGAATTTTTTCATCGAGAGGCAAGTCGCCCAATGTCCAGCCGAAAGTCAGCATGACAAGCATCAGCAGGGCGACAATCCAATGCAGCGCTTTTGCGACACCATCATATTTGGTTTTTGCAGGTGTTTGATCAGACATGACTTCCCCTCCAGAGTTTGAGGGAAAGGATGCCTCAAACTGCCTTGTGGGGCAATCTGACAATTTAAGGGTGTGCGAAGGGGCGCATTATCTGCGGAATTGAACTTCGAGCCTGTTTCTTTCTCCACAAACTCTCACGGATAAAGCGCCATGCTCTGTGTTAGTTTTTCAACCGGAGCATGGCGTTGCTTCTCGTGCGGGTTTCTTCTACGTAGCCTTTGCTGGCAAGAAACGGGAGCAAATCGGTTTGCCATAAACCATTTGATGTGTGCTCGATGACAATGGCTTTGGGAAACAAAGAGCGTGGCGCTTTTTCAAAAAACGGAACGAGCGCGCGCTCTTCATAGCCTTCAATGTCTATCTTGAGAGCATCAACGCTTGAGATGTTATTGCGTTCAAGAATTTCTTCCAAACAACACATTTGGATATCAATACCGTCGCCATCTGCGGCGATGCTGGCGCCGCCAAATCCATTTGGGCCTTCTGGGATGTGCAGTTGGCTCACCTGGCTTGCCTCGCCCACCGCGCATTGTTCGAGTTTGATCGTTACGTCGTTTGCCAAGCCCGCAGCATGCATCATCTCAAAGTTTTTTTCTGCTCTCGCACAGATTATCTGGTTGGGCTCAATGGCGATAATGGTGGCACCCGCAGGTAAATTTGAGGCGAGGATTTGCGTGAAGTATCCGCAGTTTGCGCCAATGTCGATAAACACACCGTCAGGTTTGTTGCAGGCATTCAGAAGAAAATTGAGCTCAGGTAAATTGTAATTATTGAAGAGCATTTTGCGTTCAGTTTCATTGTCAAAATGAATGACAAAGGGGCAGCCCATCACTTGTGAGATGAATGGCTCACTTGTGTTTGCCTCAATGAAGCGCAGAACATGGCGTCTTGCTTTGCCGCGCCCTAAAGGAGTTCTTCGTGCGAGCCCTAGAGCTGCTCTTACTGCCAGTCCCGGTTGTGCCATGATTTTCATTTCGGCTTTGTCTACAGCCGTTCCCTATTCAATGTAAGGAGATTTGACCTTAGCTAAGTCTTATCCCCTGATATTTGGTTCTCAGTTATAGGGTGATCCGAGAGTAAGTACAAAAGTCATTCATGTGGAAAAAGGGCCGTGAGGCCCTCTTTATGTGTGCTTCTGAAATCCATTTTCTCTGGATCACAAAGACCGGTGCCAGTCTGCTATGGCTGAGCCAATTTCATGGGGGCTGTCTTCCTGGATGAAGTGCGACCCTTTGACCGTAATCTCTGTCTGGTTTTTCCAGCTACGGCAAAATTCTCGTTGTGCCCCGGTTAGGATCGCGCCCGGCTCTGCGTTGATGAAGAGCTTCGGCAGATCGTTCTCTGCCATCCAATCCGCATAGGCTTGTACGATTTGCACAACATCTGCCGGTTCGCCGCCAAGTGGGATTTGGCGTGGCCAGGTGAGCGTGGGGCGTCGATCTTCGCCAGTGTTTTCGAAGGGTTTGCGGTAGACGGCCATTTCCGCCTCCGTGAGGCCGCGCAATACAGACCCTGGCAGGACGCGTTCGATGAAGATGTTTTGGTCCAGGACCATGTCTTCACCTGCGGGGGAGCGGAACCCTTTGAAGATTGCCGTTGCGTCTTCCGACCATTCCGACCACGCAAGAGGGCGCACAATGCCTTCCATATAGGCGATGCCTTTGAGGGCTGCTCTGTGTCTATTGGCCCAATCAAAACCCAACGCTGAACCCCAGTCATGGATCACGAATGTGACACGCTCTACGACGCCCAATGCGTTCAGAATGCTGTCCAGATATTCACGATGTTCTACGAAGCGATAACTGTCAGGGCCGACGTTGTCCAGCTTGTCACTGCCTCCCATGCCGATGAGATCTGGTGCGATGCAACGCCCCTGATCTTTTAGGTGAGGCATGACGTTGCGCCAAAGATACGAGGACGTTGGATTGCCATGCAGAAAGACAATGGGATCACCTTCGCCCATTTCCACATAGGTCATGGTCTTGCCATTGACCTGGACTGACTTCTTGGCATGTTCAGCTGTTGAAATATCTGTGCTCATGGGGTCGATCCTTGGTTGCTTTGGTTAAGAAGTTTTTGAAAAATTTGCGGCTGCTTTGAGCAAATTGTCGGATAAAATTGGATCGTCTACCGCGCGGGCAAGCACCATGCCTCCGACACACAGGCTGAGTAGACCCATTGCCTGCTGGCTGTCGGCTGCTTCGTCTTCCAAGAGGGATGTCAGGCGCTTTAAAGAGACGTTTAGTTCTGCTTCAAAAATGCCGGGAAGCGGACCACCTGCTTGTGCGAAATCTCTGGCGAGGGCTGCGAAGGCACACCCTTCGTCTGGTGTGTCGCGATGGCGTTTTGACAGATAGCTTTTTGCTAAATGGCTCAAGCGTTCGGCCTGGGGTTGTTTTTCTGCGGATTTAAACCAGGCCTCGCGGTGGTCGAGCGCCGCGTGGAAGGCGGCTTCTACGAGGACTTCTTTGTTGTCGAAATGCGCATAGAAAGCGCCATGCGTAAGCCCCGCATCTGCCATGACGTCTGCGACTTTCAAGCCAGCGATGCCTCTTTCCCGGATGAGCTTTGAGGCGGCAACAATGATGCGTTCTCTTGCTTCTGCTTTTTCGTCGGCACGTCTTCCCATAGAGGCAAAATGAACCGAGATAGCTTGTGAGTCAAATTTCATATGATGATAATCATATGAAAAGACATGAAAAACGGGACCTAAGTCCCGTTGTCCAAATTCAACAGTGGGTGTTTTTAGAATTTGTAGCCGTAACGAACACCGACATTTGTCAGGCCCTCGTTTTCGGAACAAAGGCTTGCGTTTGAAATGTGTTCGGCAGTCAACATGACCCGGTTGGATTCATTTACGTTGTAGCCAAGTGATGCAGATTCGTGGAAATTCCAGCGACATCCAAGCTCATTTTGGGTCAATGACTTGTTGATGTCACCATCATGTAGAGCCAGTCCGAAGGCGCCTTCAATGAAAAGGGGGCCCCAAAAGTTGTAATCCCAAACAAGGCCGGTGTAGGCGAAGCTTGTCGCGTTGTCGTGGGTGGCAATCGTTGCACCAACATGGGGACGTGGTGAACCGATCCAACCGAGCCATTCTGGGCTGTCGAACAGGACTTCGACGTTGACGTCCACGCCATCTTCCTGGCTGCTGTCTCGGAGCAAGGTCATTTCATGATTGAGCAGGCCAACACGTACCTCATCGACGATACTATCATCGGCCTGAGCCGTGGCGGTCAGGCCCATTGATAGTGCGATGGCCAAAATTCCAGTGGCGAGTGTAGGTACAGTTCTCATGAAAGCCCCCCTTTGGTCTGCGTAGCGCAAATGCGCTTGTGCAGTCGTTAGATCACGATGCAGGCAGCAGCGCGGCGTGGCGCCAAGTTCTGCCTTGTCCTTGAGGGACGTTACCTGCTCAAAAATTTCAATTTGTAAACTATAGTCTCTTGATTGGTTTTTCACCGTCCCAGGTGGCGCATTTGTCCCGAATTTTGGCAAAAAGTTGCCCTTTTGCACCACTGATTTCGGACAACTCAATAACCGAGCCTGGATGGGCCTCTGCGGTGAAGTAAACAAAGCGCCCATCGGGGGCGCCGGAATAGCCAGATTGCCCAATTTTCAGACCTCGAGCCTGCGCCTTCGCCAAGTCGTGATCAAACGATTCTGTCCAGTACGCGACATGTTGCAAACCTTCGTGGCCTGCATCCAGAAAATCTCGATACATGGAAGGTGCGTCGTTGCGTTGTTGGATGAGCTCAATCTGCAAGGGTCCCGCGTTGGCCAGGGCGATGGAAACTTCCAAGTCAGATGGTCTGCCGTAATGGGCAAAGTCCCCAATGGGCGCGCGGTCCAGATAGAGCCAGGGGCCAACACCCATGATGTTGATCCAATAGTCCATCGCGGCTTCGATGTCTTTTACGACATATCCGTTTTGGCGAATGTCTCCAAAGAAACGCGACATGCTTGGCTACCCTGTTGTGAGGTACAAGACTGCCATGACGAGGATCACTGCAACAAATTGCAGTCCGACGCGCCAGCGCATCAAAGTTTGTGAGCGACTGGCAGAGCCGCCCCGCATCATGTTCCAAAGGCCCGCGAGAAGGACGAGGAAAACGGCAATGAGCGCGATGGGAATCAGGAATTCTAATATGTTTGTCATGGGTGCTATTTATCCAGACTTGAGTAGCCTCGCCAAGTGGTCTGCGCCGCGTCAGAGCGCCGCAAGGAAGGCATCTACTTGTTTCAGAACGTCCTCAGGATCGAGGCGGAATGCAGCTCCATGGCTTCCCCATCCGCCAGCATCTGCCAAAACGGGGTGATCGGCTGGTGGTGTCGGCATAAGATGGTAAGTGATGTTTGGTCGGCCATTGGCTAGTTCACGCGAATATCTGGCCAAGGTGACAGGGTCTTGCGGGTCTTGAACGATCAGGATCGGCAAAGTCAGCGTCCTGCCGGTTTCAATTATGTTTTGGGCATCGCCCCCCAGGCCAAATAGATTGGTCGCGCTCCATAGCGTTGGGCCGAGCAAGGCTTTAGGCATACCAAGGATAGCCTGGATGCCGCCAAGAGATGCGCTTTGGGGATCCAATAGAGGGTCAATGAGAATGAGTGCTTCCAGCCGATTGTCGCGGACAGATGCTTCGATCAAGGTGGCCCCGCCCATTGACGTGCCAGATGCGATGACAGGAAGACCTGGTGCCAATTGCTCAATCATGTCGATGGCTACGATGATATCGCGGTATTCTTCAGACCCAAAAGTTAATTGTCCGCTCTCGGTTCGGTCTGAAGCACCATGGTTGCGCAAATCGATTGCCATGACGTGATAGCCGCGTTTTACAAATGCGGCGTAGATGTCGAGCGCGCCAATATATTTGTCTTCTTTGTTTCCGTTGGCGCCGTGCACATATAGCATCACGGCGTGTGCTTCTCCAGCGGGCATCCACCAACCGCTCAGTGAAAGGTTTTCGTCCGGCACAGATAGAGAAAGATCGTCATATTCCAGCCCCACATGGGCAGGGGTGTGGATGAAGGCATCACTTTGAGCTTGCACAAGCTGTGAAGGTAAATAGCCAAGAAACAAGACAGCCCAAAGACCGATTAGAAATGCGATAAACCCCACAAACCACTTCACGATGAAATCCCCCAGATTGACCTGTCGGTAGCATCGCCAGATATGACAAGAATGCAAAGAAAAACCGGCAAATGCTGTTGCCGGTTTTTTGTAGATCAGTTGAGAATGGTTAGTTAGCAGTATCTAGGACCCGGCGTGCAATGACCTGTGCCTGAATTTCAGCGGCACCTTCAAAGATGTTGAGGATGCGGGCGTCGTTCATCACGCGGCTGATGGGATATTCGAGCGCGAAGCCATTTCCGCCATGGATTTGCAGCGCATTGTCAGCCGCTGCCCAGGCCACGCGCGCGGCCAGTAGTTTGGCCATGCCTGCTTCCAGGTCGCAGCGCCGACCTTCGTCTTTTTCGCGTGCTGCAAAATAAGTGAGCTGGCGGGCCACCATCAACTCTATTGCCATGGACGCGATTTTGCCCGACACCCGCGGGAAGCTCATGATGGGTTTGCCAAATTGAATGCGTTCCTGAGCATAGCGCAATCCCAAATCCAGTGCCGACTGTGCCACGCCAATGGCGCGTGCGGCTGTTTGGATGCGGGCTGACTCGAAAGTCTGCATCAATTGTTTGAAGCCTTGGCCTTCAGCGCCACCAAGCAAGTTTTCCTTTTTCACTTCGAAGTTATCAAAGCCAATTTCAAATTCCTTCATGCCCCGGTAGCCGAGCACTTCGATTTCGCCGCCGCTCATGCCATCGACCGGGAAGGGCTCGCTGTCGTCACCACGCGGCTTTTCTGCGAGCAACATGGACAGGCCTTTGTATCCCGGTGCATCGCTCGTGCGGCAGAGCAACGTCATGACGTCTGCGCGCGCAGCATGAGTGATCCAAGTTTTATTCCCGGTAATTTTATAGACATCACCTTCCAGCTTGCCACGTGTGCGCAGGCTGGCGAGGTCGGAGCCTGTATTGGGCTCGGTAAAGACGGCCGTGGGGAGAATTTCCCCGCTGGCAATTTTTGGCAACCAATGTGCTTTTTGGGCGTCTGTTCCGCCTCCAAGAATAAGTTCTGCTGCGATTTCAGAGCGCGTGCCTAGTGAGCCCACGCCGATGTAGCCGCGAGAGAATTCTTCCGAGACCACGCACATGCTTTCTTTGCCAAGACCCAGACCACCAAATTCTTCAGGAATGGTGAGACCAAAGACACCGAGTTCTGCCATTTGGGAAACAACTTCCAGGGGAATATATTCGTTCTTCAAATGCCATTCATGGGCAAAGGGTGTCACTTGTTCGTCGGCAAAGCGGCGCATTTGGTCACGCACGGCGGTCAAGGTTTCGTCTAATCCGCTGTCGCCATAAGTCGCCGACCCTGCCGTTTGGGCAATGAGTGTGGCGATACGATCGCGCACTTCCGCCGTGTTGCCTTTTTCGCAGAGTGTCTGCACACCGGGCACCATCAGCAGGCGTTGATCGTCTTGCGAGAGCCCCATGTCCTGTGGACGCAGAATTTCGCCCTGGCTCATGGGAATGCCGCCATACATCTGCCAGAGATATTCCCCAAAGGCCGCTTGAACCAAGAGAGCTTCCAGTTCGCCGAAGCGGCCTTCGCTTCCCATGCGCTCGGCATAGGCGTGGAGCTGGCGCAGGGCTTCTACATAGGTAGCCAACCAGGCCAGCCCGTGGGCGGCAAACTGGTCTTGTTCGAGCCTTGCCGCGCTGACTTTGCCGCTCTCACTTACGCGCTCGCGTACGGCACGACTGGCTTGAGACAAGAGCGCATCCGCAGCCCCGACGGCTTCCGCGGTCAGACCGGTCAAATTGTCGAGAATGAGGGATTTTTGCGTCGTATTTGCGGGGCTCATGGAAATTACCTTGTTCGTGTGTCTTCGGGGGTCGTCAGCTCGTGAAATTTGGCGCAGTCTATAACGGCCTTCCTAGAATTACGACTCGTGAAGTTGAGGTTTTAGCAGGGATGTCGCAGCTTTTGGAGGGATGAAGTGACTGATCTGAAATGGAATAGATTTACGCGCCGTGCTGTTCTGGCTGGCATGGCCGCGACGGCTGCCTCTCCTTTGGCAAGGGCGGTGGTGGCAAGGGCGGCGGCCCCTGCCGTCGTGATCATTGGTGCCGGGGCTGCTGGACTGTCGGCCTCCATGAAATTGAGCGCTCTTGGTGTTTCTCACCAGGTGATTGAAGCAAGCAGCCGAGTGGGGGGGAGAGCCTTTACGCAATCGCAGACTTTTGGCGTTCCATGTGATGAAGGCGCGCATTGGCTACACAATGCGGAGCGCAATCCTCTCGTCGGGTTTGCCAGGCGGTCTGGGGTTTCGGTTTATGAATCAGATGAAGAATGGGCGCTGTTTGCTGGGGGTGAATGGTTAGAAGGGGATGACGAAGAAGAAATTTGGGACGAAGTTGAAAGTGCCGGACGTGCGATTGAACGCGCTTTAGACCGCGACGCGGATGTGGCAATCGGCTCTGTGATTGACAGCGATACCAGCAAGCTGGGGCGTTTTCTCATTGGTCCTTATGAACATGCGGGCTCTGTCGGGTCCCTATCGACAGTTGACTGGGACAGACAAGAAGAAGGCACCGACATGTTCTGCTCCGGTGGGCTTGGTGCCTTGGTGGCGAAGTGGGGCGCAGGCGTCCCCGTTTCATTTGATACTCAAGCAAGCCGTGTTGATTGGTCGGGTGCCGGGGTGCGCGTCGAAACCAACAAGGGGACCCTCACGGCGGATGCCGTTATCGTCACCGTGTCGACGAAGGTTCTGGCGTCCGGTGGCATCAAATTTTCAAGCCTTCCACAACGCACTGAACGTGCAATCCATGATTTGCCGTTGGGATCTTACAACCACATCGTGCTGGAATTTGATGGCGACCCGTTTGAACTAGCACCTGATACGATGCTTGCCTATGAGGGCTCCGGTGGCACAGCGGGTCTGTTGATTAATGCCGGTGGTGCCGGTTTGACCTATTTGGATGTGGCAGGTGATTTTGGTGCAAGCCTCACTGCGCGCGGAGAAGATGCAATGGTTGAGTTCGCCCGTGCCGCTGTGGGTGACATGTTGGGCGCCGAAGGTTTGGCCGATCTTACGAAAGCCAAAGCGTTCCCATGGGAAGCCAATCCGCTGTTTGGTGGTGCCTATACGGCAGCAAAACCCGGACGTGCGGGTGCGCGTCAGGATCTAAAGCGTCCATTGGGTGACCGTGTGTTTTTTGCCGGCGAGGCCACAAACCTTTCAAAGCCAGCGACATTGGATGGGGCCATTGCCGAAGGGGTGCGGGCCGCTGCCTTGGCCGCGGATGAGGTTGATTGATTGGTATTACTCAGCGGCGATGTGGGCACTGAGAGTTTTTTTGCTTTTGGTTTGATAGGGCGTTTGATGGCGGCCATTTCGTTGACCAGCCAATCACGAAATACGACAACACGTTGGTCTGACGCATCTTCTGGTCTGTGGGCTAAGAAATATGACGTGCCCCCTCTGCC
>Ga0222662_1001695_pt1 | contig 9817 bp, 7 predicted proteins | sample AntAcemetagen600_FD_179821 | JGI IMG/M metagenome (GOLD analysis project Ga0222662, IMG submission 179821) | Saline water microbial communities from Ace Lake, Antarctica - #600 | ecosystem: Environmental > Aquatic > Non-marine Saline and Alkaline > Saline | place: Antarctica: Ace Lake | collected...
GTAATAAAACTCGAAGTTGCGATTGGCGGCTGCGAAATTATCAGCTTCGGCCATCATCTCTTCAAATGGCACCACCCAGGTGCGCTTGTTGATTTTGTGGGGGGTGCGGTTTTGCAGACGAATTTTGGTGAGGATGCCAAGTGACCCGAGAGAGACGCGTGCGGCTTGAAACAGATCTGGGTTTTGCGTGGCGTCGCACCATCTGGTTGTGCCATCGGCGGTAACAAGTTCGAGGCCGGTCACGAAGGTCGACAGAGACCCGAAGTTTTCGCCCGTGCCATGCGTAGATGTCGAAATTGATCCTGCCATTGTCTGACGATTGACGTCGGGCATATTGATCAGCGCTTGTCCATGGGCTTCAAGGGCTGGACCCAAGTCACCAAGTTTACTCCCGGCGCCGACCGTTGCTTCCAGCGTCTCGGCATTCACATCGAGAACGCCGTTTAGACGATCAAGTGAAATGATGGTGCCGTCTGTCGGCACGAGGCCGGTAAATGAGTGGCCGGTGCCCACGGGCCTGATTGGTCTGGGGCTGTTGGCAATGATGCTTGCCAGCTCGTCAGACGTTGCGGGGGCGAGCCTTGCCTCTGGCAAACATTGCTGACCACCTGACCAGTTCTGCCATTTGATACGGCGTTCTGTTTCTGCAATTGCGGCAAGCGGTTTTCCGGCTGAGAGGGCGGCGATGGCGGCGCCCCTCATCATGATTTCGCGACGTGTCAGGCTCATGGTTGTTCTCCCGCCATAAAGGCAATCAATTTTTCAAAATCATCGACACCGCAATCGGGGCAGGCGCCCAGGGGCGGCATGCCGCCAAAACCATTGAGGCTGCTTTCTAAAAGACCCTCTTGTCCGCGTGCGTCAAGGCGGGGCGACCATGCGTGTCTATCGCCTGTCAGAGGGGCGGCATTTTCCGGGTCCGCGTGACAGGCCATGCAGGCGCGCTCATATTTTTCGGCAAGCACGGGATCGGCGGGGCGGAGGGTTTGCGCTGCCGCTACAAGGGCGGCACGTTCTTGCGCGGTTTGTGGGGCTTGTTCCTCCCCACAGGCGGTGAGTATTAGGCTCACTGCCAGCAGAAATACGGCACGTGGATAATCCATGTCTGCGCTCTCCCGATTGCCAGATTGGGCCCATTAAACGGCCGATTGACGCGGGAGTCAATAAAACTATAGCTATGACTAACTTATTGGGGCGGGAGAACGGCGGCCCAATAAGATCTGAGGGCAAGCGCTGCCTCTCTTAGGGTCGTTTCTGGCGATGGTTTGCTTTCTTCCATGGCCATTTCTATGGCGGCGTAGCCGAGTTCAACGCTCATGCGCGCCTTCGCCCATAGTTCGTCTTCGGAGAGGGTGGGGAGAAGGGGGCGTAACGCGATGCACCAGGCATCCGTCACTTGGTGGTGAGATGCTAACCGTACTTGCTGTAGGTTAGGAACGGCACGGAGCGCACGCATGATGGCCAGCGCACCTGGTTGTTCCTGCGTCACGCGCAAGGTTTCCAGCAGCAATAATTCTGTCGCATCCACTTGAGCGTCTAAATCATCACCTGTCTGTTTGAGACTTGTATCGAAGACGGCGTTTTGGCGTTGCATGAGCCGATCCCCGAGCGCGCGCAGAACGGCATATTTGTTGGGGAAATATCGATAGAGGGCCGGTGGCGTAATGCTTGCTTTCTCAGCAATCAAGTTTGTGGAAATGCGTTCCACGCCTTCGTCTTCCAGAAGGTGGGCGGCCACATCAAGCACACGCTCATAGGTCGCAATGGCGCGTTTCTGGAGGGGTTTCTTTTTTAGCTCCAGATCGACTTGTTTTGCAGGCCTAACTGTCATGGTTTTCGACCGGCTTGGTTGCGACCATCATGTAGTTCACGTCCATGTCGTGGGACAGGGACCAGCGATCTGCGAAAGGATTATAGGTCACCCCTGTTTCCTGCGTGACCAGAAGCCCATGTTGCTCCAGCGTTTTGAAGAGTTCGGCGGGGGTCAGGAATTTTTTCCAGTCGTGGGTTCCACGCGGCACCCAACCCAGCACATATTCCGCACCGACAATAGCTAGACCGAAAGCTTTAATTGATCTGTTTAATGTGGCGCAGATCATCAGCCCGCCGGGTTTCACCATTGTGGCGCAGGCCCCCATGAAAGCAGGTACGTCTGCGACATGCTCGACAACTTCCATGTTTAAAACCACGTCGAATTGAGCCCCGTCAGCGGCCAAGGCCTCGGCACTGGTCGCTCTATAGTCAATATGGAGGCCTTGTTCAGCGGCGTGCACACTGGCGGTCTTGATGTTGGGCTCACCGGCGTCTGCCCCTACGACCTTGGCCCCGAGGCGCGCCATGGGTTCACTCAATAGTCCCCCTCCACAGCCGATATCGAGCAGTGTGAGGCCTTCCAGGGGCGTTTTTTTGTGCGAATCGAGTGAAAAATGGCGTGTCAGGGTTTCCTTGATGAAGGCGAGCCTGGTCGGATTGAATTTGTGCAGGGGCCGGAATTTGCCATCTGGGTCCCACCATTCTGCAGCAATGGCCGAAAACTGCGCGATTTCGTCTTCATCGATGCTTAAAGCGGCGCTAGCGGGGGATTTGGTCACGGTCGCTCCTGTTTGGCCTTGCTGGCCCCTGGTTTGCCGCCCCCAGGTTGCGGGAGCGGGTTCATCCGAGTATGTATTGCCCCGCTGATAGCGGATCGGCGTTGGATGACACGCATGACTTGAAAACGAGTTTTAGCGTCTGGGCCAAGGATTGTGCCTCAAGTCTGACATGCTTCCGACTATATATATGTGTTTCTTGGGCTCGCGGTCTAGTTTGCTGCGCGCTAGGCTTTTGAATGAAGGTGGGGACAATGGCCAGATTGGTCATGAAATTTGGCGGAACGTCCGTTGGGGACGTGGAGCGCATTCGCAATGTGGCGACCCATGTAAAACGTGAAGTGGACGCCGGTAACCAGGTGGCTGTTGTGGTCTCGGCGATGTCGGGTACGACAAATCAGCTGGTCGCCTGGACCAAGGAAGCTGCCTCTCTTCATGATGCGCGGGAATATGACACTGTGGTTTCTGCGGGCGAGCAAATTTCTGTGGGTATTTTGGCGATCACCCTTCAGGAAATGGGCGTGTCCGCTCGGTCCTGGTTGGGATGGCAGATCCCGATCCGAACGGATAGCGCCCATGGCGCGGCACGGATTGAAGCAGTGGATGCAGAAAATCTGATTGACCGTCTAGAGCAAGGCCAAGTCGCTGTGGTTGCTGGGTTTCAGGGCATAGGCCCGGACGGGCGCATTGCTACGCTGGGGCGCGGTGGATCGGATACGAGCGCTGTCGCCGTTGCTGCTGCGATTAACGCAGATCGGTGTGACATCTATACGGATGTGGATGGGGTCTACACAACGGATCCACGGATTGTGCCAAAAGCGCGCAAGCTGGATAAAATTTCATATGAAGAGATGCTTGAAATGGCGTCTTTGGGGGCGAAGGTCCTACAAACCCGCTCTGTTGAGCTTGCGATGGTGCATGGCGTTCGGATCCAAGTTCGATCAAGTTTTGACGCCCCTGATGCAGCTCAAGGTAATGGCAGCGGAAGTCTTTATGTTGGGCCTGGAACGCTCGTATGCGGTGAGGAAGAAATCGTGGAACAAGAAGTTGTTAGCGGCATCGCTTATGCTAAAGACGAAGCCAAAATTACGCTCATTAAAGTTGCAGATCAGCCCGGCATTGCCGCAAGGATCTTCGGACCGCTCGCAGATGCTGCGATCAATGTGGATATGATTGTTCAAAACGTTTCAGAAGACGGCAAGAGAACAGACCTCACGTTCACGGTGCCTGAGGCTGATCTTGAGCGTGCTGTAGCCGTCATTGAAGCAGCACGTGACATGATCGGTTATGTGCAGATTTTGAGCGACACGAATGTTGTGAAAGTGTCGGTGATTGGTATTGGCATGCGCAGCCATGCGGGTGTGGCACAAAAAATGTTCCAGACCCTTGCAGACAAGGGCATAAACATCCAAGTGATTTCCACTTCAGAAATTAAAGTCAGTGTGCTCATTTCGGCAGACTATACAGAGCTTGCTGTGCGCGCCTTGCACTCAGCATATGGGCTCGACGACGACGCTGCCGCGTAGCTCTCGCGTATCGCTTAAAACGAAAGACAATAATGTCAGCGAACCAGGCTCATATAAGAATTTCTCACGAGATGAGAGTTCTGCCCAAGCAAAAGGATGCGTGCTGATGCCCGGATCTGCTGGTGGGTCACGCCTGTTGTTGCGTCATTTGCGCGAAGCAATGGCGGCGGCTGATAGTGCTCAGGAACGTTTGGATCAGGTGGCCCATCTGATCGCACAGAACATGGTCGCGGAAGTTTGTTCGATCTATCTGATGCAACCTGGCAATGAACTTGAGCTCTCTGCAACTGAAGGCTTGAAGCCTTCTGCTGTGCATATGACGCGTTTGAAGGTTGGTATGGGTCTTGTGGGGGATATTGCAAACCACGCCAGACCGTTGAACCTTTCCGATGCGCAAGCGCATCCCAATTTTGCCTACCGTCCAGAAACCGGTGAGGAGATCTATAAGTCTCTCATGGGTGTGCCTATATTGCGTTCTGGCCGTGTGGTGGGTGTGTTGGTGGTACAGAACCGCACGATGCGGCATTATTCGGAAGAAGAAGTAGAGACGCTTGAAACCATTGCGATGGTGTTGGCGGAGCTTGCCGCAGCCGCTGGCATGATCGATCTCACTGAAGCCAGTAAGGAAAATGAAAGCGCTCAACAGCCATACTATGTAGAAGGTGTGAAGCTGTCTGACGGTGTGGCACTGGGGCACGCCGTGTTGCATGAACCGCGCGTGCATGTCACACGCCTTATCGCTGAAGATGATGATGTTGAAATAGACCGTCTTGAAAAGGCCGTTTACGAGCTGCGCTCCTCTATTGATCGCATGCTTTCGACATCTGATTTGAGCCATGCTGGTGAGCACCGTGATGTGCTGCAGGCCTACCGTATGTTTGCCAATGACCGTGGGTGGTTGAAGCGGATGTTGGAGGCGGTGAAAACAGGGCTGACGGCGGAAGCAGCTGTTGAACGCGTGCAAAATGATACGCGCGCGCGGATGACGCGACAAAGCGATCCTTATTTACGTGACCGCCTTCATGACCTGGACGATTTGGCAAATCGCCTCTTGCGGCACCTAACGGGTGTTGAACTGTCATCTGCGAGTGGCAAACTTCCGGAAGATGCCATTATCATTGCCCGCAACATGGGCCCCGCCGACCTTCTTGATTATGACAAGGACCGGTTGCGCGGTCTTGTGTTGGAAGAAGGGTCCGCCAACGCTCATGTGGCGATCGTGGCACGCGCGCTTGGCATTGCGGCCCTTGGTCGTGCGCAGGGTGTGTTGGATCGGATCGAAGATGGCGACGCCGTCATTGTTGATGGTGATACGGGTGAGCTTTATATTCGTCCTAGCTCGGATATTGTTGAGGCTTATTCTGAAAAAGCGCGCTTTAGGGCACGGCGGCAGGCACAATATAAAGCCATCCGGCATGAGCCTGCGATCTCGCTGGACAAAGTTTCTGTGGATCTCAATATCAATGCGGGTTTGATGGTTGACCTGCCGCACTTGCAGGAAAGTGGCGCGGATGGCATTGGCCTGTTTCGCACTGAACTGCAATTTATGATCGCTTCGAAGTTGCCGAGTTTGAAAGATCAGGTAGAGCTTTATTCTGAAATTTTGACGGCGGCCGACGGGAAGCCTGTGGTGTTTCGCACACTCGATATTGGTGGCGATAAAATGCTGCCTTACATGCAGCATTCTGACGAGGAAAACCCTGCGCTTGGTTGGCGCGCGATACGCATTGCGCTCGACCGGCCGGGACTTATGCGTCACCAGTTGCGCGCGCTGCTGATGGCAGGCGAAGGCCGCGACCTGCGGTTGATGTTCCCGATGATTGCCGAAGTGGCAGAATATGTACGCGCCCGTGCGTTGGTTGATAAAGAGCTTGCTCGCTTGGAAAAATTCGGTCGGCCTAAGCCTCGCACGGTTGCTGTGGGCACGATGTTGGAAGTCCCGGCTTTGTTTTGGCAATTTGAGACTTTGCTGCCGAAAGTCGATTTTGTCTCCATTGGCAGCAACGACTTGATGCAATTTCTCTTTGCCAGTGATCGGGGCAACCCTCGGGTTGCTGATCGTTACGATTTGCTCAGCCCTGGTGCGTTGACGTTTTTGCGGCAAGTGGTGGTGACATGTGAGCGTCACGATGTGGAGCTTGCCTTGTGTGGCGAAATGGCGGGGCATCCTTTGGAAGCAATGGCGTTGTTGGGGCTCGGTCTTCGGCGTATTTCCATGTCTCCGGCGGCTATCGGCCCGGTGAAAATGATGGTTCGCTCTCTCGACGTGGCACACTTGCAGGAATTCATGGACACGCTTTATGGGAGCGCGAAGGCAAATGTTCGTGAAGAATTGCGTGCCTACGCAGATCGCCAGGGAATTGCTATTTAGCGAAAAAAAGCCGTACTAATGCAAGAGAACGTTGCGGGCGCGTCATTCTTTTGATTTATTTAACCATCTAAAGTGCATGTTTAGAGAAAAGTCGGCTAACGCAACGTGAATTCTACCCATTGAGCGGACTATTTCGACTTTAACTGCTTGGGTGAGCAGAAAGTCCGAAAGTTGATATGAGACCGGAAAATACAATGAGCTCTGATCAGGAAACGAGCAACGTGACGAAATTGCCGACCAGTGGCACCTCTGCTGAGCCTAGCGGGGAAGAGACACGTCGGATCCATTTGCGCGACATTACGGCAGAAACGCCACTTGATGGTGACACTGTGGGTGTGGTCTTGCGCAAGGCGCGGCTCAAAACAGGCGATGATCTGAAGTCTGTTTCAGACAAATTGCGAATTCGCAGGCCCTATTTGGAGGCGCTTGAAGAAAGCCGCCATGATGATCTGCCGGGTCGGCCATATGCCATCGGTTTTGTGCGTACCTATGCAAAGTACCTTGGACTTGATGTTACGCAAACAGTTGAGCGCTATAAAACTGAAACATCACCGGATGATGATGTTGCCGGTGCAGCCGGTGAACAATTTTCTTTTCCCGAAGTTCGTGAAGAAGCGCGCATTCCAAAAGGGTCGCTGCTCATTCTAGCTGTGCTTTTGGGTGCTGGGATTTATGGAGCTTGGCTGTTGTCTATCTCCGCAGATCAAATGGTGACAGACCGTGTTCCGCCTGTTCCAGACAGTCTGGGTGAGAGTGCCGTTGCGGTAGAACCTGATGGGTCTGCTGTTGTTTCTCCAGAAACCTCTAGCGGTCTTGCCGGTGACAGTGCGTCGGCTGCCGCAGACACAGGTGCCGTTCCAGAAGCGATTGCCCCGGTCAACGTTGCGCCGATCTCCGAACCAGAGACAATCGCCCCTATTGAGCCAGTGGCAGAAGTAGAAGTGGCGGCAGTGACACCCACTGACCTTGTAGTTGATGAACCTTCCGTGAGCATTACAGATGATCTCGCGCTTGCTGTCGGCGGTGCACGGGTCTATGGCCTTGAGAATGAAGGATCGCGGGTCATCGTTCGGGCCAGCAAGCAAGCCTGGCTGCGCATCGAAACCGGTGATGGCTCTGTGCTTCTCAATCAGACATTGACTGAAGGTGAAATGTATCGTGCGCCGCTTGATGCTGGCGCTATTTTGGTGGCCCGCGACGCGGGTGCATTTGAGCTCTTTATTGACGGGCAGGCTCTGGGCCCAGCTGGACCGGCAGGCCTGGTTTTGACCGGAAAATCGCTCAATCCGGACGATTTACTGCGTCGATAAGGCCGTCTCCTCGTCTCCTTTTGTCGAGACGTGCAATCTGTCTGCATTCGTACCTTGTCGACGTCAGGCTGGGGTTCCACCTCGTGTTCTGCTATAGAAGCCTTTGATTGTGGGCAGCTTCCCGCCTTGACCAGCAAAAACGGTAGTCGATAGATGAGCATTCGTCCTTGGCGCGATATTGAGCGTCGGAAAAGTCGCCAAATTCATGTGGGGTCTGTACCCATTGGCGGGGATGCGCCGATTTCTGTTCAATCCATGACCAACACGCCGACCTCTGACGCTGCTGCAACGATTGAGCAGATCCGTCAGTTGGAAGAAGCGGGTGCCGACATCGTCCGGGTTTCCTGTCCTGATGAAGCCTCAACGGTTGCATTGAAAGAAATCGTTCGGGCATCCAACGTGCCCATCGTCGCCGACATTCATTTTCACTATAAACGTGCTCTCGAGGCCGCCGCGGCTGGGGCAGCCTGTTTGCGCATTAATCCTGGCAATATTGGATCTGCTGAACGGGTGCGTGAAGTTGTGCAAGCTGCCAAGGACCATGGCTGTTCGATCCGCATTGGCGTGAATGCTGGTTCATTGGAGCGTCATTTGCTCGAAAAATATGGCGAGCCTTGTCCAGATGCGATGGTAGAGAGCGCGCTCGAACATGTTCGATTACTCGAAGAAAATGACTTTCGTGAATATAAGATCAGTGTGAAAGCGTCTGACATTTTTATGACCGTTGCCGCCTATCAGGCTTTGGGCGAGGTTGTGGATTGTCCGCTCCACCTAGGCATTACCGAAGCGGGTGGGTTGACCAGTGGGACGGTCAAATCCTCTATTGGGCTCGGCTCCCTTTTGTGGGCGGGATTGGGCGATACAATCCGGGTGTCGCTTTCCGCTGATCCAGTTGAAGAGATCAAAGCCGGTTTTGAGATCTTGAAGTCGCTCAATTTGCGCCACCGGGGTGTGACAATTATTTCCTGTCCATCGTGTGCGCGGCAAGGTTTCAATGTGATTGAAACCGTTCAATTTTTAGAAGAACGTCTGGCACACATTTCAACGCCTATGACGCTGTCTGTCATCGGGTGTGTTGTGAACGGACCAGGTGAAGCCGCCCAAACGGATGTTGGGTTTACCGGCGGTGGTGCTGGCTCCGGTATGGTGTATCTGCGCGGCATGCCTGACCATAAGATGGCGAATGAACAGATGGTTGATCATCTCGTGCATTTGGTTGAAGAACGTGCTTCAGAAATTGAAGCGGCGCGTGCAGATGAAGCGTTGGTGGTGGCGGACGATTAGCGAGCTTATTCATGCTCTTTGTTATTCTCTGTCTGCTCAAACCGTTTCGGAATTTCATTTATGATCCCTCGTGAAAAACTAGCCAAAGTGCGTGACCGTTTTGAAGCGGTTCAGGCGGAGATGAATGAAGATCTGCCCCGCGACCGCTTTGTGGCTTTATCCAAAGAATTTGCAGAGCTGCAACCTGTGGCCGATGCCGCACGGGAGTTAGAAGAAGCGCGAAGTGCCGAGGCTGATGCGCGGGAGATGCTCAACGACCCTGAAATGGCTGAGATGGCGCGCGAAGAACTCAATGAGTTGAACGCGCGACTTGTTGAGCTTGAACGCAACATGCAGCTTCTTTTGTTGCCCAAAGATGCGGCTGATGAGCTGAACGTGATCTTGGAAGTACGTGGAGGTACGGGCGGCGACGAAGCGGCTCTTTTTGCCGGTGATCTCTACCGCATGTATGAGCGTTACGCTCAGCTAAATGGCTGGCAGGTTGAGCCCATATCCATGTCGGCTGGCGATGTAGGTGGGTTTAAGGAAATCACAGCATCTGTGCGTGGCAAGGGTGTTTTTGCGAAATTGAAATTTGAGTCTGGTGTGCACCGTGTGCAGCGTATTCCCTCGACGGAATCTGGTGGGCGTATCCACACGTCTGCTGCGACCGTTGCGGTGTTGCCGGAACCCGAAGAGGTCGATATCCAAATTGAAGATAAGGATATTCGCATTGATGTGTTTCGTGCGAGTGGTGCG